>TARA_R110002073_G_scaffold3074_1_pt1 | contig 63996 bp, 52 predicted proteins | sample TARA_R110002073 | Tara Oceans TARA_R110002073 (sample SAMEA4397174) | marine metagenome | biome: Polar Biome; feature: [DCM] deep chlorophyll maximum layer (ENVO:01000326); material: water (ENVO:00002006), including particulate matter (ENVO:01000060) such as... | depth 40 m
CATATGATGTTTTTGAGGGCGTCTGAATGCCGTGAGTTGAACTAAAGCAGCAGCTTGCCAGTGAATGACTGATAGCGTGGTCGGGATGCTCGAATCGCGCCAAGACGCAAAAAAGCGCCTCGACCAAGAAGGTCGAGACGCTCTGCAGAGATAGATCCAAGCACTACCGGCCCATCATGGCCTGGGTAGGGCGGAGTCTAGTCTAGAAGCAGGTCAGGTTTAGTCCCCACGAATTGAAGGTACCTGTGTCTAGGTTCGCATCATCGAACACGTTTAGTACCCAATCTCCAAGCCCATCTTCGCCTTCGAAGCCAGGAACAGTGAATGTGTCGAGAATGTCGTCACTGCTGTCGAATCCAATTGCAAAGACAATCTCTGTCGTTCCATCTGGGCTCGTGAGCGAGACGTTTACGTCACTACGGAAGGTATGCGTAATATCAAGATCAACTGTTACCGCGCCGACGATGCAAGCGGCTGCGGTAATCGTGTCGTCGATACCATTAACATCGTTGTCGGGAATTGCCACTGCAGGAGTGCTGGTTAGATTTTGATCGAACGCTTCGGCAATCGAGAGATCCAGTGTGTAGTCACCGCCAGCTGCGCCTGCGTCGCGAATCGCAAAGGCAACGATTCCTGTCGCGACAACTGAGAAGTTACGCTCCAGGCTATCGGCACCTGCGTTGGAATCAATGACGGTCTCGCCATCACTGTCGATCATGACGAGGATTGGGTCGAGGCCGTTATTGCCTGTCACGGTGACATTCATCGTCTCGCCAGCGTTTGCTGAAGCGATGTAGTACTCGTCGGCGGTAGCACCGGTTACGACCGAATTCACAGGAGCCAAGGCTGCGACCGTTCCCAGGTCGGTAAACGCGTTGTCGGCGATCGAGAAGTCAAACGTTGCTGCAGCATTTGGTGTGGTGCTGTCATCAGAGATCATAAGAAGAATCGGGTCAGCGTCTTCAAGAAGCTGACGATTGTCTTCTCCGTCGACTAAGACAAAGTCTGCAACCGTCGAAACTTCGTCAAAGAGCTTTCCGCGTTCTCCGTCTTCAAAAACAGACAGAAGCATGTCGTCGTCAAAGCCGGTTGGTGTGCCGGTAATGTTCCACCATTCAAACACGTCAGGGGTAACTGTGTAGAACGTTCCGTTGTTGGCACCAAATGTCTGTGCGGTGGCGGGTGTGCCAACGGTAAGAGCCGTTGGAGTAATGTCTAGTTGTGTCGAGACAAAGTCGAATGGATCAACGGTGCTGCCACCGAAGTCTTGGATCTCGATGTAGTGAGTTCCGGTTTGCTCAAAGCGGTAGTGGCCCGTCGTGGCACCGCCACTTAAGGTCTCAATGGTTGCCACAGTCTGCAGGTTTGAGTCGAGGACGAACCAATCGACATCGGTGCTGAATCCGGTTGCATCGAGATCCAGAAAGATCACGTCATCGGTGCTAGCAACGTTGAAGGAAATAAAGCTCCCACCATCATTGTTTGGACTTGGCACAGAAACGCTTGAACCGTCGGTTGCCATCGCGATCACTGGGACGTCACTGACGAGGTGGCTAAAGTTGACGGGGAATAAGGAGACGTTAATAACCGGGTCGATGACATAGATCACGTCATCTGCGACGTTTAGACCACCTACGATGTTTCCAGCGGCTTCGCCAAAGTCACGAGCACTGAGCCCAGCGTTGCTGCTGCGGTAGACATCGTTGACCAAGAGGACCGAATCGACAAGCGCGTTCTCGTTACTTGCCTCGGTCGCGCTAAGAGCGATAGCGCCATCTGCAGTTGGCGTTAGGCTGAGAAACTTTGTGTCGCTGGTGAAGGTTCCATCGACAGCGGTGCCCGGCGTGGCTGCTGTAGCTGCTGGAACGGCAATATTGCGAATGGTTGCGACGTAACAAGCGTCTGGACCACCTGCGGGAAATCCGCTGAGAATGCTGCGGCTATCGCCGAGGGTGAGCGCGAAGGTTGCTGCCTTTGGAAGGAAGACCGTTCGCTGCGACATGTCGTTGGCGAGGTTGATACCAAAGCGCTGGAATCCCGCGTTGACAAGTTCTTCGTCACCAGCAGAAAGCTGGAATGCGCCGGCGGCGCCACCAATGCCATCAACCGTGATGTCTAGGAGAGCTGGGCCCGAGCCTTCGAATAGAAAGCTATCGAAGTCGGCGAGCTCTACGCCAGCATCTACAGTGGGCTCAAGACAGCCGCTGATTGTAATCGCATCGCCAACCGCGGGAAGGTCGAAGCTGCCCGGGGTGCCACCAAGATCGTTTGGCTCCGCTGGTTCAGAAATATCCGTAGTGACGTCTGCGGGATCCCTGCACTCGCCATCCACGACGACGGTGCCAGCGGCGCAGCCCGTGATATCCGCGACGCAGGTTCCTGATGCCATGTCGAACGTCGTGCCGGTCTCACAGATCACGCTGCCGTCCGGAACGCATTCGGTGCCACTAGCAACGGTGCCAGTGCCACAAGTTGTCTCGTTCACATCATCTGCAACGCAAACTCCGTCGACCTCTGACGTGTTCGCGCCGCACTCGACACCGGACGCGTCATCGCCACAGGCGGCAACCGTCACGGCGAGCGAGGACGCTGCCAATAACCAAATTAGTCTGTTCATAGGGCGAGGGTGTCCCTCTTATGAGGCAATTTCAACCTTGAATCACGCGGGAAGAGCCATCCACCCCGAAAACGAAAGAAGCGCCGAGGCCTATTGGCCAGGGCGCTTCTCCGATTCGCAGAACTTTCGGTCTTAGCTGCGCTTGCGGCGCATTAGCAGAACAGTTCCGAGAAGAAGCAGAAGGGCTCCCGCTGGGTTTGGACCGCCGGTGCCGGATTGGCAGCCACAGCCAGCAGCAGAACCACCGTCGGCAGCTGGAGTTCCGTCTTCAGGGGATGGTGGCTCACTTGGTGGAACGTCGATGCAGTCGCCAGATTCGCAGACTTGTCCGAGACCACAAAGGCCCATGACATCATCATCGCGCTCGTCTGTTTGGCCATCGCAATCGTTGTCGACGCCGTCGCACATTTCTTCGGTTGGCTCGAGTGCACCTTCACAAGCGCCCCACGTTCCGTTGCTGCCGCAGGTTTGCTCGCCCGCTTGGCAAGCATCTTCGCTGCCACAAGCGAGTGTCTCGCCAGGTGTGCAATCGCAGCCTGGGTCGATGGTTCCGTCGCAGTCGTTGTCTACGCCGTCACAAATCTCGGCTTCGGGCTGAGGAGCATCGCAAGCGTCAAAGGAGCCATCAGTACAAGTCTGAATTCCGGTTCCGCAGGCAGTACCGCACGACTGGGTGATGTTCTCATCCACTTCGCCGTCGCAATCATTGTCTTCGCCATCGCAAATTTCAACTTCGGTTACCGCGTCGGCGATGTCGGTGAGAGCGGCAATCAGCTCTGCAGGGTCATCTGCTTGGTAGTAGCAAGGATTTGCTGCGCTTGGGTCGTTGCCTGTTGGATCGCAACCGGCAAGTGCTGTACCTGCGGTGACTGCAACTTGGTTTAGCGTTAGCGAATCGACTGAGTCGCCAAATCCAACCACGTAGGTGGTGATTCCAAGGGCGTTTAGGTTTGCAACCGAGTCGACAGAGTCGAAGCGCGTTGCAGGATCGTACGGTGAGCACCACTGCCAACCGTCGGTAATAAGAACTGCGTAGCGAGGCATGGCCCCGGTTGCAATCTCAGGCTCAAGTGCAAGTGCATCAAGCGTCTGTGCCATTGGCGTCCAGTTGCCTGCAGAAGGAGGTGCATCAGCCAGCTCAGTCATGATGGCGGCATGCGTTCCGCTTTGTGGAACAACCTTCATCTCGCCAGGTGCACATTGGTTTGGCGCTGGAAAGATTGTGAGCCCCAACTCAAGCTGGCTATCGAACTGCCCGGTCACTTGGTCAAGTGCGTCCACAGCGATGTCCCACTTCGTATCGCTGCCAATGACTCCGGTCTCCATGGAGCTCGATTTGTCGAGCACCACCATCATTCGTGGCTGTGTACAGTCTTGTGCTTCGGCGTTTGACGGCAAAAGCGCTGCGCCGAGACCTGCGACTAGAGCGATAGCTGGAATCTTAAGAGACATGATGCGGCGTTATATAGCAGCTCGCATGCCAAGCCGTCTCGCGGTTGGTGACAATCCAAAGTCTTTTTAATTACTGGGCGTTAGCCTATTCGAACCTAGGATCGAGAGTTGCGGCGGCTACTCGGCAAGCCGGCTAGAAACAGCTCAAGTAGGTACTAATGTGGGCACCTGCAGCACGAAAACGCACGAAAGATTCGTAGCCGAGTAAAAAGCTGAAGTCTGGGGAATGCCAGGGCTGTAGGTCTGCTTGAGCCTACGACGTGTCGTCGACTGGTCGCATAGTGCGTTGGTGCCTGCTCTCGGTGGCAGCCCTAACGCTCCTACTCACTTCCGCAAGCAATGCCGAGGCGATGCTCTGTCTTGCAGACGACGAGATCGCTGATGAGCTGCGCTGGAGTTCGCAATTGCCGGCGCCCGCCGAAGTCACAGCTGTTGGCGACCCGCAGCAAAGGGCAAAGCAACTGCCACTGCGCTGCGAATCGTTTAACGATGTGAACTGCGATGTTGGCATCCCCGATGGAGAGCCCAGAGCTCCGCGGACTCTCGATGTGCAGCGTCCGGTTGCAATGCTCCCAGTAGCCATGCCGAGCATGCGTGCGCAACGCTCGCGGCTTCCGCGCGTCGCCACCGACACTAAGATAAACTCCGAGTTTCCCGACAGCATTTTTCGTCCTCCTCGACGTTCGTAGCGCCGTTATCTATCGCTACTGAACATCAACCCTCTGCACTGGAATTCTGTATCGCATTCCGACGCGGAGCAATTGCCTGTGCCTTGCGCCCGGGCCGTGGAAAACGAAAACATGACTAAGACAACCATTACGACAGCTACCCTATTTTCCTTTGGACTCATCCTCTCCGCCTGCCAACCAACACCAGAGAACGATTCTTCGGCAAAAGAGCTAAGCGCGCTACGTGCCAAGATCGACTCGATGGATACGAAGCTCGATCGCCTTGCAGCGAGCCAGGGCCGAGCAAAAGCACCAGCCCCAAAACGCCCTACCGTTGGACAACTCTACAAAGTCGACGTCTCTGACGATGATGCCTACCGCGGCGGAAAAAACGCAAAAGTCACGATTGTAGAAGCCTCGGAGTTTGCATGCCCATATTGCAAACTGCTGGCAGGAGCAACCGATACGCTCCTATCCCAATACGAAGACGACGATCTGAAAGTTGTCTCAAAGCAGTTTGTGGTGCATCCAAGCATCGCCACCCAACCTGCCCTCGCATCCTGCGCCGCAAGCAAGCAGGGAAAATTCTTAGAGTACGATCGAGAGCTTTGGAGTGCAGCCTGGAAGGGCGACGAGCGGCCGCAACTTATTCGAGAGGGCCTTGCCGATGAATCGCTCGATGCAATTGCAACCAAGCTTGGCCTTGACATGGATAGCTTTCACGCCGACATGAAGGGCAGCTGCAAAGACGTTATTGCCCGCAACCGAGCAGAGATGGCGACCCTTGGTGTGAATGGAACGCCGGCGGTCTACATTAACGGCCGCTACTACGGGGGCCCGAGAACCGCCGAAGGCCTGAAGGCTGCGGTTGATAAGGAGCTAGCGACGGCAAACGCAACACTTGCCAAGGGCGGCTCGCTTGAGGCGTACTACGATGGGCTGATCGCAAAAGGCAAAGCGCGTCTCTAGCGCGAACATCTGCGAACACTCGTCACCACCGCATGAGCTGGAGCGGCACAATCAAGGCCGATAGGGCTTTGAACACCGCTCCGCTCTTCGGCGACGGGTCCTACGCAATACCAACGTCGAGCCAACACACCTGATTCGAGAGCAGTCTTTGTCACAACGCGGGTTCCGGTGTCGTCATTTGGCATCTTGGGCCACAAACTTGGTAGAGAATGCAGATGGAAGTAATCACTAACAATCCGATGGCCGCGTATCTCGCGGTCGTCGTTCTGCTTGGGCTACTTGCGCTGCTGCGTGTCTTGCGGGTTCTAAGTTCGACCGAGAACCATCGAACCCGAAAGCTTCGCGCCCGGGCTAAGTTTGAGTCGGTTCGCACTGAGTCGCCTATCGACAACCCGGCTCGGTTGGCCCAGGACCGTGCGCTCGAGAACATTCACCGCAGCGCCTCGGTAAGTCGCCGGGTCTTGGTGCCGCTGATTCTCTTTAGTGTTTTAGGGATTGCAGCGCTGCCGTTCTTATCCCGCGCTCCAGCCACAATGATCTCTTTGACGATCGCAATCGGCACGGTCATCCTCGGAGTCGCCGCCAGGCCGCTTATCGAGAACGCAATGTCAGGCCTGGTTATGAGCTTCTCTCGGCTCATCAACATCGGCGATACGGTCAAAGTAGAGGGTCTCTACGGCACCATCGAGGACATCTCGAGCACGCATACAACCATCAAATTGTGGGACTGGCGGCGCTTTGTTGTGCCCAACAGCCGGATGCTTCAACAGTCGTTCTACAACTACTCGGTACACGATAAGTACGAGTGGACGTATGTATCGTTTACGGTTTCGTACGAAGCCTCAATCGACAAGGTGCGCGAGCTTGTGCTGCCGCTTGCCCACGAAAGCTCGAGCTTTGCCGACCACGAAGAGCCGCAGTTTTGGGTGATGGAACTTGGGCCGCAGGGCTACGAAATCTGGCTTGCAGCTTGGGCAAATACTCCGTCGGATGCGTGGGCGTTGCGATCCGATCTGCGCGTGTCCATTGTTCGCACGTTCCAAGAGCACGACATTGCGATGCACTGCATGCGCCACGAAGTGATCTCCAAGGCCGCCTAAGCTCGCAGGCCAACCTAAGCTTGCACTCGCGCAAATGCGCTAGTGCTTGGACTCGGCGGTCTCGTTTGGGCAGCTGCCGCCCTCGATACCTTGCTCTTTCGGGCAAAGCCCAAAGAGTTCGAGCCTGTGTTGGACGATCTTAAAACCGCCAAGCCGCTGAGCAACTTTGTGTTGCAACGCTTCGATTTCGTCGTCTTCAAATTCGAGGACCAAACCGCATTTTGAGCAGATCAGGTGATCGTGATGATCGGAGACAACCTCGTACCGCGTTTGCCCATCGCCAAAATCGCGAGAGTGCGCAAGGCCTGCCTCCAAAAGAAGCTTGAGCGTGCGATACACGGTCGCATAGCCAATCTTCTTATTCTCGCCCCGAACGATTTCGAGTAAATCGTCTGTGCTCACGTGGCCTTTGCACGCGAGAAACTCTTCGACAATGGCCTCACGCTGCTGAGTTGTATTGAGACTATTCTCTTGCAAATAGTCCTTCCACTTCTCCTTGAGCGACGAAGTAGTTCCATCGTCTGTTTCGGGCCGGCTCACATGAGAGACTTATCAACCCCATAGCCACGTAGTCAATGCGAGCGGCTCATAGCTGCCCACGCGACGAATGAGTTTTGGTACAAGACTCCCGTGAGTACGATCGATCCCAATACAGCGCCACCACAGATTCAGCACTGGCTCCGTTCGGCTGCAGAGGCCGTAAACGCCAGGCTAGACGTGCACCTCGCGCTGCCCGATCTCGCAGAAGACGATCCTGTCTACAAACTTGCAGAAGCCATGCGCTACGCGGTTCTCGGCGGTGGAAAACGTCTGCGCCCAGCACTTGCGGTTGCCAGCTGTGAGGCCTGCGGAGGCACCCGAGAGCAGGCTCTTGATGCCGCCGCTGCAGTCGAGATTCTCCACGCCTATACCCTCGTACACGACGACCTACCTGCGATGGATGACGATGAGACCCGCCGTGGAAGGCCCACGGTTCACGTGAAATACGATGAGGCCACAGCAATCCTTGCGGGCGATGCCCTCCTAACTCTCGCTTTTGGTGCGGTTTCTAGGCAGGAGATCGGCGCTGCGCAAGCTGTGGGGATCTTGGCCGCACGAGCGGGGCGAGATCAGCTCCTCGGTGGCCAGATGTTGGACCTGGGTTGGCAGGAAGCTGAGCACACAGCGAACTTTGAAGAGGTCGAGCGACTTCACCGTGGCAAGACCGGTGCGCTTTTTGCTGCCGCTTGCGAATTGGGTGCAACTGCTGCCGGTGCCAGCGCTGCGCAACTCGCGTGCATGGGCCACTACGGCATGGCGGTTGGTATCGCATTTCAACACGCCGATGACTTGGACGATGGCGATTTTCCCGAGCAAGCCACCCGAGCCAAAGAGCGACGCTTGCAACTGGCAAAAAGTGCCGAGGCGCAATTGCAAGACTTCGGTGCGAACGGCGACCTGCTTCGGAGCTTTGCAACGTGGATTGGCGAGGCATAGGTACTTTTCTTAGCTGCGTCTTACTCGCAGCTTCGTGTGGCGCGCCGGCGAGTTCGTCGCGAGCGCCGCTCGGCAGTGGTCAAGCGGCGACCTCCTCTTCCACCGGCCAGCGCTCCAACGGCATTGGCCAAAATTCTCTCGCCTACCAAGTCGTGCTCGCTGATACGCGAACCATTTCGGTCGAGCTCACTACCCGTTTTGCCTTGGTCGTCCGTGACGAAGAGCGCGCGCCCAATTCAAAGCCAGAGGTTCGACGTATCGACCTTGCGAAAGCCGATTTCGACATTCTCGATCTCGTAGCGACCCGCGATGGCAGTCGCGTCTATGTCGCATCAACCGCTGGCTGGGTACGAGGCTACGATGTTGATCGTGGCAAACTTCTAAGTGAGTGGCGTATGGGCTCTAGTGCAACCGCTTTGGCACTTAGCGAGGATGCCAAGTGGCTTGTGATTGGCACTTCGACTGGCGTGCTTTGTCTGCGCCGCTTGCGCGATGGTGCACAACTTCAATGCGTCGCAGCACACAGCGCTCAGGTATCGGCACTCGCAATCTCTGGTGCGCAACTCGCGTCGGGCGATTGGGATGGAAACGTGGTGCTGTGGTCACTTCCAACCATGCGGGAAGATCGTCGAATCGAAGGTACGGGATTTCTCTCAGCTCTCGCTTGGTCACCGAACGGCAAGACACTTGCTGCGGCGCGCAACCGTCGACGTCCGGAGCGAACTCCCGAGTTAAACGATGCCGAGAAGCGCAGCGCCTACATCGATCCAATCGGCCACAATGTTATCGAGTTGCACTCGTCTTCTAAGAGCATGCCCATCATCCTCAAAGGCCATCGCTCGGTGATATCCGCTTTAGCCTGGAGCGGGCCCGATCTGCTCTCGACTTCGTGGGATCGCACCGTTCGCATATGGAACACTCGCGCGCCAACGACGCATCGAATCGCCTTAAAACTCCAACATCTCGCAAGCGATGTGGCGGCCTCGAAACTGGGCGGCTTTGTGGCGGTTGCGAGCTGGGCAACCGACAACGAGGGCACCTCGCTAACAAAGTTACGGTTGCTCTACCCCACTCGATAGCGATGAGATTGTAACTTTGTGCCCATACTGGACAGTGGCGCAAGCCAAAGCCCTTTGCGAATTGACGAACTACGTTTAGCGTTCGTAAACTACTGTTTTACCGGGCGATATTATCCGGCAAGCCAAGAACAGCGGCAATGACCGAATGGGATGACACAACTAGCGTCGCTTTGGAACCAGAGCTGACGGACATTGAGGACGACGGCAGCGATCGCGCGTATCTCATTGTTATAGCCGGATCGAATGTTGGCGAGATGCACAAGCTCGACCACAGCTTGACCGTGCTCGGCCGCAGCATCGATTCAAATATTCGGCTCATCGACGATGGCATTTCCCGACACCACTGCCGAATTCGCGTAGAGGCTGGCAAGGTTGTTGTCGAAGATCTCGCAAGCCGCAACGGAACCTTCTGCAATGGCGAACGACTTAGCCATCACGTTCTGCAAGATGGCGACAAACTGCAACTCGGTAAAACTACGATTCTTAAGTTCTCGTATCACGACCATCTGGAGGAGAGCTTCCAGAAGCAGATGCTTGAATCGGCTCTGCGCGACGGTCTCACGGGTACCTACAACAAGCGCTACTTCCTCGATCGCCTCGATAGCGAGATCAAATTCTCGCTTCGGCACAAGGTTAATCTCGCGCTGCTGATGATGGACCTCGACAAGTTTAAAGACGTTAACGATACCCATGGTCACTTGGCCGGCGACAAGGTGCTCTCGTCGTTTGCAAAAATGGTGCAAAAGAGCATTCGCAACGAAGATGTTTTTGCTCGCTACGGTGGCGAGGAGTTTGTCATTATCACTCGCGCAATTTCACGCCCCGACGTCTATCACTTTGCCGACCGCCTTCGACACGAAGCCTCGCAACTCGTTATCGAATCGGATGGTGTGCGGATTCCAATTACCGTAAGCATGGGCATCGCGACCATTCCCGAAGACCCTGCCTCGACACCACAAGAACTCATCAAAGCTGCCGATGACATGCTTTACGAAGCAAAGCGCGGCGGGCGAAATCGCGTCATCATCACGCCCCACTAACGTTTGCCAACCTCGATAAGAATACATTCATCCCAAAGTTGTTCCTTGCAAAGTCCGGTATCCAAAATACCGGCCCAAGGCGGAATTCCGAGCCTCACTCGTTCGTTCTTACCCCCTGTGACCACCCGTCTTCGTACCGTTGCCCTCGCCGCGCTAGCTTTTGCCTGCTCTACCGATGCACGCAAGCAGGCAAGCCAGCCAGCCACTCCAGCCGAGGCGCCGATCGTCGTCGCAGCCATGAGTGGAAGCTTGGCTGAGACCAGCTTGGAGAGTTACTGGGCCGAAGGGCCTGCAAAAGTCGCCGCCGAGCTTTTTGAGCGAGAAGACTACGCCGGCGCTCGCACGGCATTTGCGGATCTTGTCCTCAAAGATCACGCTCTCACCAAACGCCGCAATTTTATGGTTGCGCTGTGCGATGCGAAGCTCGGCAATCATGCCGACGCAGCGAAGGTATTTGAAGCCTCGATTACGCTCATGCCACACCTTGCCGATTACCTGCGTTATGCGGCAGCGCGCTCCTACTTTTTCTCAAGGCAAACAGAGGCGGCGAAGGCCCATGCCGAAGCCGTCGAGAGTTCGTCTATTCACGGTGCGGACGCAGAACTCTTGGTCGGCGATATCCTGCGCGGGCAGAGCGATGCGTCAAAGACCTACGAGCATTACAAACGCTACTTGGAAAGTCGCTCAAACGGAATTCGCCGAACCGAAGCCCGCTACTACCTCGCCGAAGCAGCGGTCTCACTTGGATTGGGCGACGAAGCCCGCCAACACTGGATTGCAATTGTGGCCGGCGACCCGCTCTCTCGATGGGCTAGCAAGTCCGAACAACACTTAGGCGGCGCTCCCAAGCTTTCCAGTGCCGAGCACATCCAGCGCGGGCATATTTACTATCAAAAGAATCGCAACGAGCAGAGCGAAGCCGACTTTGCCGCCGCCTTGACCGATACCGCGTTGGAGCCGAAGGCTCGATGCGACGCCTCGTATCACCGAGCCAACAGTGTCTACAAGCAACGCGATCGAACTCGAGCAGCTCCGCTATTTCTTCAGGCACTCATCGACTGCGACGGCGGCATTAATGACGACCTCTATGTAAAGGGCGCCTACCAAGCCGGGCGCTCGTTTGCGACCCTTGGTGAAACCGGCAAGGCGCTTACGCACTACGCTCTTATCGAGGCCAAGCATCCGACCCACAGCTATGCCGACGACGCCCGACTCTTGCAGGCCGAGACCTACGAGAAACTCGGAGACGACAAAAAGGTAAAAGAGCTGCTCGTGAGCATGGCGACAGCATATCCCGATGGTGATATGGGCACCGAAGCTCTGTGGCGGCTCGCGTGGCGGGCGTACAAGGCAAACGACTTTGAAGAAGCGACCAAGTGGTTGCAGAAGCAAATTGACGCGACGCCCATCGACAATCGATTTTGGGCCGAGGGCCAAGCGCTGTACTGGATGGCCCGCGCGCAAGGCAAGCGAGGAAAGTCGACCGAGTCGCTCGCTGCATACCGGCAAGTCATTCGCGACTACCCGCTCTCGTACTACGCACTACTTTCACTTAATCGTCTTCGCGAGTCGCATCCAAAGGTCTTTGCGGAAATGAACGCAGAGATTCACGCGGCTCCAAAGGCTGGAGAGAGTGGCGCTTTAGCGTTTCGCGAACGCGATGAGTACAAGAGCAAAGCCTTTGCTCGAGCTCTTGAGTTTTTGCGACTCGGGCTCTCGTCGACCGCGTCAAGCGAACTTCATCGTTTGGGCTTTCGCGCACCTCCAGGTCGCGAGCCTCTCACCGATGCAGACGAGATCGACAAGGCGTGGGCCGTGGCTTTCTTGCACTTCAGCATCGGCAACTACGGCAAGGCTCTGTGGTCAACGCGCTGGCACCTCTTGGACTTTAAGCGTCATTGGCCAACCGGTGGTTGGCGGCAACGCTGGGATATTGCCTATCCACCCGGATACTGGGACCTAATTGAGAAGTATTCTAAGGAGAAGTCGATCCCAACCGAGCTCGTCATTTCCTTTGTGCGAGAAGAAAGTGGATTTGATCCAATCCAGGAGTCGTTTGCAAATGCCATTGGGCTCTCGCAACTCATAATGCCGACAGCGGAACGTTTTGCGGATGACATCAAGGTAAGTCGCGAAACTCTGCGAGTTCCAGAGAACAACATTCGCATCGGCACAAACTTCATGGCCTTTCTTATGAAGAAGTGGGATGGCCAGATTTCGCTTGTGGCACCCTCGTACAACGCGGGTGAAAACGCTGTCGCCAAGTGGATGAAGGTGCGCGGAGACTGGGATCGCGATGCCTTTGCGGAAGAGATTCCGTACGATGAGACACGGCGCTATTCCAAGCGTGTCATCTCTTCGTACTTCACCTACCGCTACCTACTGCACGACGAGATTCCCGTCTTTGCGAACTAGGCAGCTGCACGCCGACGAAAATCCAGCAGTTCCAAGCAATTCGCGGTTGGCGTAGCCTAGGAGGATGAGAATCAGCAGGATCGCAGCTACGGCACTATCCGCCTTCACGCTGAGCACTCTTGCGACCGATCATTGAAAAAAACTGTAGCGAAACGACAGAGGACTGTTTCGGTTCGGAGCTGGCCGTAGTTTCAACGTTCACCACCGGAAACTCCGCCGATACAACGCCACCAGAATTCTCCGGAAGCCCTTTGGTTTCGGCGACGATTCACAAAGTGGTGCCCCTGCCTCGATTGGCTACACACAAGGCGAATTACACTGCAGTGGCTGTCGATAGCGCAGGCAATGAGACCGCGTCGGCACCACTTATACTGCCTGCATTTGACTGCGAAGAAATTGATAAGTCAAATCCGAACTTCTCTGAGGATCCGCCCGAGACTCCAGCAGAAGACGACAGAAGCAGCTGCGCCGCTGGCGGGCGAACGAGCGGTATCGGAGCTCTCTTGCTGCTCTTTGTGCTACTTCGACGGCGGCGCAAAGAGCAAAGAGCGTAGCGCACGGCTCTGCTACTTCTTGCGACGGCTAAAGATACCGCGCTTGCCGTCGCCGACTTTTACGCCGCTCTCTTTGGCAAGAGCCTGCAGCATCTCGCGCTCTTTGCCCGAGAGCTTGGTCGGAATCTCGACGACGAATTGGTAGACCATATCGCCTTTGCCGCGGCCGCCGACGACTGCGATGCCTTTGCCTCGCTTGATAATTGCTTCGCCAGGCTGAGTGCCGGGCTTCACATCGATAGGCTCGGTGCCTTCGCAATTGTCATCCAAGGTTGGCACGTCGATTTCGCCACCAAGACACGCTTGCAAGTAGCTAATGGGTACTTCGCAGAGAACGTTCTCAGCCTCGCGAACGAAGCGATCATCGCTCTCGACGTTGAGAATCACGTAGAGATGACCGGGCTGTGCGCCACGTGGCCCCGCTTCGCCTTTGCCGGCGAGTCGCAGGGTTTGCCCGCGATCCACACCCGCCGGAACCGAAGCCGTAATCGTAGACAGTTCTTGCTCGGTACCTGCGCCACTGCAGGTTTCGCACTTCTTCTCGATAACCCGGCCTTCGCCTTTGCAGTTTGGGCAGGTGGTTTGAATCATGAAGAAGCCCTGCGAATGCACGACTTGTCCCGAGCCCTTGCACTGGCCACACGCCGAAGCATCGCTGCCAGGTGCGGCGCCACTGCCGGAGCAATCAGAGCAGCCTACGTTGCGAACAATTTCGACTTCTTTGCTGCAGCCGTGAACCGCTTCTGCAAACGAGAGCTTGAGTTCCACTTGCAAGTCGGCGCCGCGCCGCTGCCGTTGGCCACGCGCACCACCAAAGAAATCGCCGAAGAGATCACCGAAAGCCGAGAAAATGTCGTCGGTACCGCGGAAGCCTTCAAAGCCACCACCACCGCCGCGACCTAGACCTGCATGGCCATACTGATCGTAGCGAGCGCGTTGGCCTTCGTCGGAAAGAACTTTGTAGGCGTTGGAGCCCTCTTTGAACTTGTCCTCAGACTCCTTGTCACCAGGGTTGCGATCGGGATGGTGCTCCATCGCAAGGGCGCGGTACGCCTTTTTGATGTCGCTCTGATTAGCGTCTTTTGCAACGCCTAAAACTTCGTAGAAATCACGCATAAAATAAGAATTGGAGAGCCGTCCCGGCTCAATCAGGTACTGAGATACGTCTGCTTCCTGCCGCTGTCAAGGTATCGTGACGGCATGACGGACCTGGCAAGCCGCGTATTGAAGGATGCGCCGGATGAATCTGATGCACTAAGGCGCTTTGAGCGCTTTGTCGATGCCGCTGAGTTCGACGGCCTGAGCCTCTCAGAGCTTCCTGAGGACGAAATTCTCCTTCTAAAACTGTGCTGTCAGCGCGCTCCGTACCTCGCCACCTTGCTCGCGAGAGATCCGCAGCGACTTCTGCGAGTTGGTGCCGATGCGTACTTGCGCAGGCAAAAAGGAGCCGATGTGATGCGCGAGGAGCTTGGCCAAATGTGGCAAGGCACCCTCGATATCGCGAGTTTCGACGCAGCACTTCGCATTTATCGGGCGGATGAACTCGTTCGTCTTGGCGCTCGTGAAATGGAATTGGGCACTGCCCTCGAAGTTGGTGAAGAGCTAAGCGCGTTGGCAGATGAGTGTCTCAACGCCGCCATCGATTTTCACAATGCCAGACTCTCGGTCGAAATTGGCGAACCGCTACACGACTCTCCCGACGGCTTGAAGAGCCTTGCCAGTCTTGTCGTGATCGGAATGGGAAAACTCGGAGGCCAAGAACTGAACTTCAGCTCCGACATCGATCTCATCTACATCTATAGCTCGGATGACGGAGCCGCCGGCGAGCTTTCTCTTCACGAGTACTTCACAAAACTGTGCAGGCGCATTTCCACTTCGATTGGTGATGTCACCGATCAAGATAGCGTTTTTCGCGTCGACCTTCGCCTGCGCCCAGAGGGCTCGCGAGGGACCATTGCAAACTCGCTCGGTTCGGCAGAGCGCTACTACGAAAGCTTCGGTCGCCCTTGGGAGCGCCAGGCTTGGTTAAAGGCCAGGCCGTGCGCCGGTGATCTCGCGCTCGGCGAAGAAGTCATGCAGATGATGCATCCCTTTGTCTTTCCGCGGAACGTCTCGCCGGCGGTGATTGAGCAAGTCCGCGGTCTTAATCAGCGCATCAAATCCGAACTTGGGCCAGGCAGCATCGATGGCGGTTACGACGTAAAAAACGGCCGCGGTGGCATTCGCGAAATTGAGTTCTTTGTACAGACTTTGCAGCTCATACACGCTGGGCGACGCCCCAAGTTACAAACGCGCTCAACCATCGTCGCATTAAACGAATTGCTCTTTAGTGGGCTTGTCTCCGAAGAGGAGCGTCACGGGCTTGCCGAGGCGTATCGCTACCTGCGCCACCTTGAGCACATGATTCAACTGGAGAGCGGGCGCCAAACTCAGCGACTTCCAGTTGGCGCACACGAACTCGACCTGCTGGCAAAACGCACCAAGCACACATCTGCACAAGACCTGCAGGAAACCCTCGATGCTCACACGGCCTTTGTGCACGAGTCGTTTGAAACGCTGGGTGAAGAGGAGCCCGCTCCACCGCTCGCGGTGCAAACTCTTTTGCGAGGCCACGAGAGCCCCGAGCGAGAGCGCGAACTGTTGACACTACTTGGATTTCGAAATGTGCAGCAAGCGCAGTACGACCTCGATGCAGCTCGAAACAAGACCATGTCGCCGTTCGCTGGCGCGGGCAGTTCGGTTGCGCAAAACGTTGCTCCGGTCTTGCTCACCGAGATCTCCCGCTCTCCCGATCCGGATCAAGCGCTTCGTCACACAGGAGAGCTCATTAGCCGACGCGGAAGCTGGTCGCCGATCTGGGCCATGATGCACGAGAACCCGGATCTCTTGCGTCTCATCGCTTCGGTCTTTGGCACGAGCGAGTACCTCAGCAAGCAATTTATCAATCACCCAGAACTTCTCGATGTGCTTCACATTGCCGGCAAGGCCGAAGAGCTTTACTCAAGCGAAGATCTCCGAAAATCTCTGAGCAGGCGCCACATCGATACGCTCCTCGATCGAGAGGAGCAGTGGAGCAAGCTCGCAGAGTTTAAGAACACCCACGTCTTGCGCATTGGCCTCGCCGACATCGCAGGAGCACTCGCCCCGCACGAAGTTTGTCAGCAGCTAAGCGACGTAGCTGACCTGTGTGTGCAACGCGCGTTTTCGCTGGTAGAGCATGACCTCAAAGAGCGCTACGGCGTTGCTCGCGATGCCAACGGCAATGCAATCACAATGTCGGTCATGGCAATGGGAAAACTCGGAGGCCAGGAACTTGGCTACTCGTCAGATCTCGACATCGTCTTTGTCTTCTCATCGCAAGGCGAGAGTGATGGGGCCAAGGAGTTGGATGCCACAACCTACTTCAGCCGCATCGCACAACGGCTTATGCGAGGCTTGCACAGCTTGCATCCCGGTGGCCGTCTCTACGAAATTGACACCCGACTGCGGCCCGCTGGCTCACAAGGGCTCTTAGTTTCATCGCTCTCAGCCTGGCGGCGCTATCACAATCAGTCGGCGGCGCTTTGGGAGAAACAAAGCCTAACCAAGCTGCGGTGCATCGCAGGCGACCCTGCGCTGGGCGAGAAAGCCAGCACCATCGCTCTAGAGTGCATTTACGGGCGCCAAGACAAGACGCAAGCAGAGATCGCCCAGGGAATTGCCGCCATGCGCGACAAGATCTGGCGAGAGCTTGTGGCACCAAAGAAGCGATTGGATCTTAAGGCGGGCCACGGCGGCCTTATCGACATCGAGTTCTCCGCGCAATACTTGCAACTCGTTCACGGCCCGGCTCACCCGGAGATGCACACCTCGTCGACGACCAAGGCGCTCTCGATGGCCGCCGAGCTTGGATTGGCCGACGACGAAACCTGCCGGGTGCTTATCGATGGCTATGCCTTTTTGCGCAGACTCGAGCACCGGCTTCGCATCGTCCACGATCGTTCAGAACAACACCTACCCACCGATCCGATTGAAATGGAGAAGCTCGCCCGTCGCGCCGGCTACGACGACGGAGAGCAACTCATTGACGACTTCCAAATGTGGTCCAAAGCGCTGCATGAGGCGTATCGCAACATCTTGGGCCTCACCGACTAAGGCGCCGTTTCGGGGGCTGTTGCCGGAGCGGAATTCGGGTCGGCGATAAAGTCGGGAATGACCACGGTCATTTGAAGTTCGACCTCGGTGCTGCCCTCGGGAACCTTTAGCGGTTTGCATTGCGCTGGCAAGTTGTCGCCTTCTCGCTCCATGTAGGCAAACGTATTCTCCATGCCGCTCACTTCGGTAGGGTAGACCAAGGCGCAGACGCTGTAGGAGCCAGGAGGCACATTCTTGGCACTTGCCGGGTTTCCTCTAATTGACATGCTTGCGCCCTCGAAACCGATCGCCTCACTCATGGCATCATTTAGCTGGCGTGCAGTCTTCGCTTCCGTTTCATTGCCAATGATCGACAGCCATGTGAACCCAAGCGGTTCATCGGCACTCAGAACAACTCGCACTGTCGCACCACCGTCATCAAAGTCGATATCGAGCGTTGTCGTCTCATCTGCAACGACATCCGACTTCTCGGCAAAGAAGGACATGCCGCTCATTGGATTGGAGCCAAACATGGCCTTTACGCGGTAGGTATCGGCAATAAGTCTATCGAATCGATAGCCGCCATCGGCGCCGCTGGAAACGTTAAAAGTAACGCCCGGGTGCCTCAGCGAGGTTGCTGTGATGATTACGCCTTCCTCCGCTGCGCTGTTTACACTCACGATGCCTTGCAGAGCGCCGGTCTTTTGCAGCTGCAACGTGATCCCGTCGAGCGAGTCATTTGACTGTCTGACACTCACCGGCATCGAGCGCCCGATGGTCTCGTGATCGGCAATGATCGAAAGGTCCCCACCAACAACGCCGTAAATCGAAAACCGGCCATCCTCGCCGGAGGTCACCGTCTTCGTTGCTCGCGCCATCGGATTTTGAACGCTCCCAGCCTCCGAGCTTGAGCCGTCGCCAAAGATCACGCGGCCAGCACTCACCTTCGCACCAGCAATTGGGCTCCCGCCCAAATCCAGAACGGTGCCAGAAATCGAGCGCCCCTTCTTTGCCGTTATGCTGCCAACATCGGTGTACTCACCTGCGTTGACCACAACATCCTTAACTCGTGCTTCGTCAATTCCTGGGCCGGTAATGACAACAGTAAATGTCTGAGGTGGAAGATCGGAGAGTTCGAAGCTGCCATCTTTTGAAGAGAATGGCGTCCCCCGTTGCCAGCCAACGCTCACCGTAAAGAGCTCGGGAGCCTCGCCGTTTGCCAGTGCAACCTTGCCGCGAATTCCGCCATCAGCTCGAAGCACGATCCTCACGTCTTCGTCGCCGGTTCGGGCTGGTGTGCCTTCACTAAGCCAAGCGCGCCCAGGATTGTTGGACGTGCCCGGCACAGCGCGCACTCGATACGCGGTATTCGGCGCGAGCCCACTGACACGGAATTTACCGCCAGCGTCGGTAAGCTCGGTGCTCAACCCGCGCATCCGCCATTCCGAGTCCGAGCGACTCGCGCCCTTTCGAAAGTCTGGGAATAGCGTGATCTGCGCGCCAGCCATAGGCTCGTCATTGCTGTCGACGACAATTCCGGCGATGACACCATCGATGCTTAAAGAGAGATCCAGAGTGGCGTCAAACGGCGCCTTGCTTAAATCGGCATTGACGATTTCGGAACTCGCAGTCTCGTGCAAAGCCACAACTTCGTAGGCCCGCCTGCGCAGTTCGCGAACCTCGTATTTGCCCTCGTCGTCGGTATAGGCCTGACGCACGCCACCATCGCGGCGCACAACACCCGCGCCTTTTGCAGCCACTCGAACTCGCGCCGCCGCAATCGGAGTGCCGTCCGCACTAAGAACGCGCCCTCGCAGAATAGCACTTGGCTCCATGCGAATCTCAACACCGGTGGTTTCGGATTCGCCATCTAGTGCAATCACCTCAGAAGAACCCTGAGCGAAGTTTTTAGCATCGGCAACGAAGCGGAAACTCCCGCGTGGAAGTGCGGCGATGGTGAAGCTCCCATCGGATTCTGAGAGCACGTGATCAAGCCGAGCATCGGCTCGAACCGACCAATCCGAGGCACCTTGATAGAGAACTTGCGCGCCAGCAACTGGCTTGCCATCGGGATCGACAACAACTCCCGAGACCATGGCACCCGCCTTTAGGGTCAGTGAGACCTCTGCAGACGCGCCAGATCGACTCACAACAACTGTCGAGCGCTGCGGTGCGTAGCCAGAGGCTTTCGCGATCACCTCGTAGTAGCTCACCGGAACTTGAGCGAAGGAGGCGAGGCCCGCAGCGTCTGTGTTTGCTGCCTGAACCGCGATGCCACGAAGTTCGACCTGTGCATTCGCAAGCGCGGTCCCCCCGGGTTCGTTTACGTGCACATTCACCGTCCCGCCGGCTCGGAGCACCAAAATGATGGGATCGTTGGTCTCGGATAGACGCGCCGTCACCGGGCCGGCAGCTCCGTCCTTGCTCTGTGCAACAACATCGTAGTTTCTAGCCACCAGCGAGTCGAAGAAGAAACTTCCATCTTCGGCAGTCTTTGTGAACCTAGGAGGCCGCGAATCGAGAGTGACGATGGCACCTGCAACCGGGTCATCTTCGGCGTTAATCACCTGCCCTTCGAGTCGCAAACTTCCCTCTGGGTCGTCTTGGTAGCTCACTTCGACATTCCGAGTGCCCGCTTGCTGCGACTGCACCTTGGGTGCAGTTGTCGTCGTTGCGCGCACCGGAGCCGCCTTCTGCACCACAGGAGCGTCTTTGGGCTTCTCGCTTGTGTCTCGAAAACCAAACCAATACACAAGCACTGCGACCAAGCCGGCAGCAGCAACGATAGAAAAATTCTTAGTAGACATAGTATCAAGCCCTTAGTCGTTTAGAAACGCGCGGTAGCCGCGGTAGCCTTCGTAAAGGTCAACCTTGGATACAAGCTCGAACATCGAGTGCATGGACAACAGCGGGATCGAAACGTCAATGCCCTGCATGCCCAGGCGCGTAAAGAAGTTAAGTACGGTGCCTTCGTCGCCCTTGCTGCCGCGAACCTTGCCCCACATCGATGGTTGATGGCGAACACTGGCAGTATCAAAGAGGGTTCGAACATAGGCGAGCAACTCGGCGTGCACGCCGCTTTGATCCCAAATCACTCCTGAGCCCAGGAACGACGCATTCTTGCCGTCGTAGAGCGAAGCGTACTGCGGGTTTACGGCGCCGCTGGTATCCGAGCTAAAGACAATCGAGGAGGCAAAGACCTTGGCAATGGCGGATGCACTTGCTGCCTTGCCCTGCTTCTCTAAGAGTTCTGCTACGACTCGAGGCAAGAAGTTGGAACGCGCTCCGGTGTTGCCTGCCGACCCAACTTCTTCTTTGTCCACCAGAACCACAATCGATGTGTGCTTTGGCTTGCGAACATCCCAAAGCGCTTGCAGTGCGGCATAGGCACAAGCTCGGTCATCTTGACCATAGCCGCCCACAATGGCTCGGTCGAGCCCCACATCGCGAACAGCAGCAGCCGGGACCAGGGAAAGTTCTGAGGACGCAAGATCGTCAATTTGAATCCCGAGTTCGCTCTCGATGAGCCGCGTTGCTTGCGCAGCATATGGATCGCCACCTTTGCTTGCCGGCGTCGAGGCGACAATCGGATCCAAGCCCTCTCCTGGCAACTCCTCGCCCTCGCTCTTGTCGACGTACCTCGATAGATGAGCGGCGATGTCTGGAATGACCAAGACTGGCTCGCTAGGATCATCGCCAATCGCGACGTCGACGCGCTTGCCATCTTTGCGAATCACCACACCGCGAAGTTGAAGAGGTTGGCTGAGCCACTGATAGCGCTTGATGCCACCGTAGTAGTGCGTCTCAAGCATTGCCAGGTTGCCATCGGCGTACAGCGGTGTCTGTTTTAGATCGATGCGCACCGAGTCGATATGCGCTGCCACGACATGAAGCCCTTCGCTAAGTGGCTCGGTACCGACTACGACAAACGCAGCAATCTTGCCGTGCTGCTCTGCGAAGAATTTGCTGCCGGGTGCCGCCGACGTAGTTGTCTTCGCTGCAAGCAGATCAACAAAGCCTCGCGACCTCGCTTGCTTTAATGCCGCTGCAACAACTTCGCGTTCGGTGCGATTGGCATTGAGAAATTCACTGTAGCCTTTGCCCATTTGCATGGCTGCCCGGCTGTGTACTTTGCCCATGCTCCACGCGCTTCGCTTATGCCCAAGCGGCTTTGCATCCTCTGCTTGTGCAGGAGACGCGAGAAGCCCAGCCATTGCCAGCAAAAGAAGAGCATTGCGCGTGCACATGCCCGTTGAGGTATCACGCGATGTGCGGCCGTGTATAGTCGCCGCACCTTGCGACCCATGACTGTTATCCGCGCCGTGCAATTTGCCTCAATCGTTGTAACGGCGTGGTCGTCTGCAATGCCGTGGGGAGACGAACTCGGCATTGGTAAAGGGCCGCCCTCGCAATTTGATCGGCAGCTCGTTGGCGCTGCACTCTTGCTACTAGTTGGCGCCATCGCCATGGTCATGACTGCTCGAAAGGGTGCAAAGCCCGGGCGCTTTGCCCTCGCTGTTTCCGCTGCGGCAAGCCTTGGTGCTGTCGCGTTGGCACTTACCGTTCGCTCGACCGCGATGGCCAACGATCTGTCTCACGTGCTTGTCGGAGGTGGGTGGATGTGGATGGCAGCAGGTGCCTGTATGTCTTTGGGCGCAACTGCAAGCGCGGTTGCACTGAGCTTCACCAAGCCGATGGAAACCCAAACCAAAGTCACAAACTACAAAGCCAAATCGAAGAAGGGCTAATCTAAAAACCCTGGCACGAAGGCCATGCCCAAACCGACCAACGTAACGATGGTTGCCGCGATCGTGAGCAGGGCAAAGGCGACGTCTTTGGGACGCCCCTCGGCTAACGTGCCGCGCACACTGCGAGCAATGCCAACAGCTCCAGCAATTGCCAGGATAATTCCTAATAGACGCACTGCATCATTCCCATTTGTAGTTTGACTCTTCGTGAGGTGGCCAGCGTCGGTGTGACTTGTAACCTTGATCCGCCAGACTCGGTTGGGATACAAGAGCAACACTCATATTTTACCGTGCCCATTTTCACTGGAGTCTTACCAAGAACATGTCTTTCATTAAAACACTATCCCTAGCGGCTCTAACAGCCACCACTTTTTCTTTTGGTCTTGCATGTGGAGGAGGCGACGACGGCACATCAGGCGATGTTGATGCTGGCGCTCTTACTGGCACTCACACACAGTTCGTCATCAACGACCTGATCGTGCCAAGCAGCGGTGGAGAAGCAAACAATCTTGCACTCGACTTGGATGGCGATGGAGTTCCGGAGAACGCACTGGGCGGTCTGCTAGGAGCACTTGGTTCGGCAGCAGGATTGGACCTTCAAACCGGTGTAGATGAGCAACTTGCTACCGCCGCATTTGTACTTCTTGCTTCTGTTCAGGCTGAAGATCTACTAAACGCCAACGGAGCTGGTACGTACATCTTCTTTGGAGAGAACCCAACTCCAGCAGCGTGCACAGATCCTGAAGATCTTGCGACCTGCGGAAAACACCTAGATGGTTCCGGTAGTTTCGATATTGCAGCCAACTCGCCAACCGACGCAGTTCTGCGCGGCAGCATCGCCAATGGCGATATGGTGGCTGGCCCAGGAACGGTATCGATTGAACTTCCTCTTGGAGACACACCACTTCAAATCGATCTAATTGGAGCTCGCTTAGAAGTTACTGTCTCGGCTGACGGTCTCATGTCAGGCAAGCTTGGTGGTGCCATCACCTGCACCGATGTTGACAACAAGCTTATGCCCGCAGTGCAAGACCTTTTGACTGGTCTCGTCGAAGACAGCTGTACTCCAGTTGGCGATGACTGTGGCTGTGAGGCTGGTAGCACCGGCGAAACTGTCCTTGGTTTCTTTGATGGTGGTGTCTTGGTCTGTATCGAATTCGAAGCTGATGGCGAGACTTGCAAGACCGAAGAGCTACAGGGTGCAGGCGACTGCGAGATTGGGATCGAGGAGCTAAAATCACAAAGCATCATCGACGCGACTCTTCGCAACCCTGATGTCGACTTGCTTGAGGACGTTGGCAGCTGCGACCCAGACTCGGACAGCGAAGACGACTCGCTATCGCTAGCAGTTGGCTTCTCGGGTGTACCAGCAACGTTCACTCTGCCTGCTGGCATCTAAGACCTAGTGTTCTAGACTTGAGACCTGGCGAATTCGCCAGCGTGGCGCTCCTTCCCGGAGCGCCGCTCTTGTTTTCGGCCTACCCACGCCGCACGATTCACCGATGCGTCATGGTGTAATTCTCGCAGGTGGTGGCGGAACTCGTCTTTGGCCTGCGTCGAGGCGCTCATGCCCAAAACAATTCCTAAGCCTTGGGACCGGTGACGACTCGCTGCTGGCAGCAACCACCAAACGGCTCGAGCCTGCCTGCGGCGAACGCATGTGGGTCGTGACCGCAGCAGACCAAGTTTCACAGGTACAAAGCGCAGCGCCAGAGGTTGCCAAGACTCGCATCATCGCAGAGCCCGCAGCCCGCAACACAGCCGCCGCCCTTGGCCTGGCAGCCATTCATCTTCTTCACCACGATCCCGACGCTGTGATGGCGGCAATCCCTTCCGATCAGCACATTGGAAATCCAGAAGAATTCTTACGTATCATCAACCTGGCGTTCACGGCAGCCGAAGAGCACGAGGCCATTATTACGGTAGGGATTGTTCCAACTCGGCCAGAGACTGGCTATGGCTATTTGCGAGTTGGCGAAGGAGTTTCGGGAGAACTTCGCCACATCGAAGCCTTTGTCGAGAAGCCCGATGCCGAGACTGCAGCTGGCTACATCGCAAGCGGCGACTACCTGTGGAACGGCGGCATGTTCTTCACAAAGGCGCGGCGGCTCCTCGAGGAAATTCGACGGCACATGCCCGAGACCGGCAAGGGCCTGGATGCCATTGCCAAGGCGATTGGCACCGACAAAGAACAGTCGGTTTGTGATGCAATCTATCCAACCTTGCCAAAGGTCTCGATCGACTATGGCGTCATGGAGCAGACCTCCCCAGTCATGACCATCGGTGGCGATTTTGGCTGGAATGACGTGGGCTCGTGGTCTGCGCTGGCCGACTACAACAAGCCCGATGATAACGACAACGTCACCTTGGGAACCGTCATCACCCACGAAGCAAACGGCAACATTGTTGTTGGCGAACCCGGTACAGTCATTGCGCTGGCTGGTGTATCGGATCTCATCGTTGTTCGCAGTGGAGACGCTGTGCTTGTTTTGCCCCGCGACCGCAGCCAGGACGTGAAGGCACTTGTTGACGAACTAAAGGCGAAAGGCCTTGAGACTTATCTCTAGAGAGAATCGATGCAAATCAATACGAAGATCTTTCGCCAATACGATATTCGTGGCGTCGCCGCAAAAGACCTGAGCAGTGAGCTCACCACGGCCTTGGGCAAGGCGCTTGCTACCCACCTCGCTGGCTCCTCCGGTCGACCGACGATCGTTGTTGGGCGAGACTGCCGCATCACATCTCCGCGTCTCTTTGAGGCACTTACAAACGGAATGCGTGCTTGTGGTGCAAACGTTATCGACATTGGCGTGGTGCCAACACCGGTCTTGTACTTTGCAGCATTTCACCTTGAGCCAGACGGCGCCGTCATTATCACGGGCAGCCACAACCCCGGCCAAGACAATGGTTTCAAGATGCTTCGCGGAAAATCGTCGATTTACGGGGATGAGATTGTACAAATCCGAGATCGAATTCTTTCCGAGGACTTCGGTACAGAAGAACACCTAGGTTCGATAGAAGTACAGGATGTCTCAGAAGCATATCTTAGCTATCTGCAATCCACTCTAGTGCTTGGAGCCAAGCGTGGGAAAGTTGTTGTGGACGCAGGCAATGGCACAGGAGGCCCGCTTGCTACTCGTTTCTACGAGGAGCTTGGCTACGAAGTTATCCCGCTGTATTGCGAAATGGACGGCAGGTTTCCAAACCATCATCCGGATCCAACGGTCGAGGAAAACCTCGCAGACCTTGTGGCCGCCGTGCTTGAGCACAAAGCCGACCTTGGCATTGCTCTGGACGGAGACGCCGATCGCATTGGCGCCATTGATAGCCGAGGACGCGTGCTGTGGGGTGACCAGCTGCTCATTCTCTACGGCCGAGCGCTGCTGCAAGAGGTTCCCGGAGCAACGATTATTGGCGAGGTAAAGTGCTCACAGTCTTTGTACGATGAGCTTGAGCGCGCCGGCGGTGTTGCCGTCATGAGCAAAGTCGGGCACTCGCTTATCAAAGCGAAAATGAAAGAGTGCGGAGCGCTCTTGGCTGGCGAAATGAGCGGGCATATCTTCTTTGCGCATCGATTTCTCGGATTTGACGATGGAATCTACGCAGGAGCTCGACTCCTAGAAATTCTTAGCAACACAGATGAATCTCTGGCCGACCTTTACGAGAGCCTGCCCCAAATGGTCAACACGCCCGAGATTCGAGTGGAGTGCCCCGACGAGATTAAGTTTCAAGTCGTCGAGCGCGTCACCCAGCGCCTGCGAGATCGGGACGAAGTAACAAGCGTCATCGACGTCGATGGGGTTCGAGCAAACTTTGGCGACGGTTGGGGCTTGGTTCGGGCAAGCAATACGCAACCGAGCTTGGTCTTGCGCTGCGAAGCCGAATCTGAGACTAGGCTGGCGAAAATTCGGAACGTGCTAGAAAGCGAAATCACGCTTGCGAAAGAGGGACAGAACCGATGAGCCAAGTCGCCGTCGGTATTGACCTTGGAGGCACAAACCTTCGCGCGGCCGTCTTCGGAGCGCTTCCCAACTCGGCAGAGCCGATACTCGTTCACAGGGAAAGTGTCGGAGCCGATCGAAGCCCCGAGGCCATTGTTAGCCGCCTGGGTACCTTGATTCCCGAGCTTTTGCAGCGAGCTGAGCTTGGTGCCCTTTGCATCCCCGTCGGAATCGGCTTTGCGGGAATGCTAAGCGGGCACCAAGGCCATGTCGCCAACTCGCCAAACTTCGGTTGGCGGAATGTGGCGCTCGGAACCATGCTGCGCGCGCGATTGGGCGAGCGGTATAAGGTCGGCATTTACAACGACGTCAACGCAATTACCTACGGCGAATTTACGCTTGGAGCTGGGCGGGGTTCTTCTGATATTTTGGCGGTCTTCGTAGGCACCGGCATTGGAGCTGGTGCGGTTTGTGGCAACGTTTTGCTGCAAGGTGCGAACAATACCGCCACCGAGCTTGGCCATACAAAAGTCGTCATTGATGCCGATGCATTGCAGTGCAGCTGTGGCCTTAAAGGATGCGTCGAGGCCTATGTCGGCGGCAAGCTCCTGCAGGAACGCGCTCGCCGAGACCTGGACACTTGGGCATCGTCCGCCGCGGTCGAGCTTGCGGGTGGGGTGCAAAACGTCCATCCGGGGCATCTCGATGCTGCCGCTGCCGAAGGCGACGACTACGCCTTGGAACTCTACTCGGAAGTCTCGCCAATGCTGGGCTTGGCAATCGCAAATGCCGTCACACTGCTAAACCCCGGTTGCCTCGTGCTTGGCGGTGGTGTCTTCTCGCGCACACCCGTGCTGCGAGACTTTGTGCTAGCGGCCTTCGAGACCGCCGTCAATCCACCGGCTCGGGAAGGCTTGCAAATTGCGATGGCAGAGCTTGGAGACGCCGGTGGCCTCGTGGGCTCCGCACTTCTCGCCAGTGGATACTAAGAGTAGTTCGCAGACCGGCCTTCTATCGAAGGCGGGTAATCTCGGAGCGCGTTAAGCCGGCGGTTGCCATAAGTCGCAGTTCTCGTTGCTCGCCAGAGCCGAGTTCGGACGTTGCAACGTGCAGAATGCCATCGACATCCACGGTAAACTCAACGAGCAACATAACTTCGCCAGCTGGTGCGCTTGGCAAGTCTCGACACACAAAGCGGCCAAGCTGACGATTGGCAGAAGGAGTCGCAGCCTCCCCTTCGTAAACCTCAAAGAAAATCTCGCGCTGGTTGTCTTTGCTGGTTGCGATGATCCGATGCTCGCGAGTTGGAATGGTTGCGTTGCAGGGAATGACCTGCTGATAGCTTCCGTCCTCGGAGAGCAGCCCGAGAGCTTGCGAGGTGACATCAAGCAAGACGACGTCTTCAATCAGCCCATCCAAGATAGCGCATTGCGTTGCTGCACCAATCGAGACGATTTCATCGGGGTTCACGACCTTAAGTGCAGGTCGGCCAAAGATTGCGGCGATTCGGCTCTGGATGGCTGGCATTCGCGTCATACCTCCCACCAAGACGATGGCATCCACATCTTGTGGCGCAAGCCCACAGCGTGCTGCGGCTTCTTTGCAAGGCGCATCGAGACGACGAAGCACGGGCGCCACCCAGTCGTTAAGTTCGGCGCGTTCGATCGTCCTCTTGTAGTCTAAGAATTTCCCCGATGGAAGTTCGCCAAGGTGAAGTAGTTCGATCGTTGCAGAGCGCGCTTCGCTAAGCGTGTGCTTCGCTTGCACAACTTCCGACTTAATGCGCTGTAGAGCCTGTGCATCATCGCCAAGGTCAAGCCCTTGCCCGGTGCGTAGCTCCGTTAACAGTTCTTGCATGATCGCACGGTCAACGTCATCGCCACCCAAAAACAAATCCCCTTGCGACGAGATGACTTCGACGATGCCGCCTTCGACATTTACAATGCTCACGTCGAAGGTGCCGCCACCCAAGTCGCAAACGGCGAGCCGCTGGTCCTTGCCTCGATGTGCGCCGTAGCCAAGAGCGGCAGCCGTTGGCTCGTTTAGGAGACGCCGCACCTTTAGGCCTGCAATCTCCGCAGCATCGACAGTGGCGCGTCTCTCGGCATTATCAAAGTGCGCAGGAACCGTAATGATCGCCTCGTCTACCGAATCGCCAAAATGCGCTTCGGCAATTTCGTGCAGTTCGCGAAGCACCATCGATGAGATTTCGGGTGGCGAAAGTTGCGCTCCAAGCACCTCGACCCAAGCATCGCCATTGGCCGCAGAAACCAGTTGATACGGCAAGGTCGTTGCGAGGGCTTGTACCGAGGTATCGTCAAACCGGCGCCCTATCAGCCGTTTAACGCCATAGAGCGTCTCAGACGGATTGGTTGCAGCGCGCCGCATGGCTGGAGCTCCAACCAGGGGAGGTTCGCCGCCACTTCCAGGAGCCGAACGCAACGAGACCGTTGACGGTGTTGTTGACTCGCCAAGCTTGTTGGCGATGATCGACGGCTTGCCCGACTCATCGACCGTTGCAACACAGCTATTGGTTGTCCCAAGGTCAATTCCAATGCTGCGTTTCATCGTCTAAAAATCCTCTTTAACAAGCTTGGGCGCGATTTGCGTTTTTCCGAGCCACTGTGGCTTCGAGCATCTTTCGCGGCTTGGCAGTCGGGGTCATGCTTAAGTGCGACATCAAACTGTGTCATGGCGGCAGAGCGGTTGTCCCGAGCTATCAGCGTGTGCCCATAGGCAACGTGATACAGAGCGCGAGCTTCGCGATTTCGCGGCTCGTGCTCTAAGACTTTTGCCAGTTGCTCCCTGGCGTCGTCATACATCTTCTCATCAAGATTTTCTCGTGCTTGCTGGAGGAGCACCAAGGCATCAATGTCATCCTCTTCCGAGTCCTCGCTCGAATTCGCTTTCTCTTCGATTGGCCGCATTCCCGAGACGGTGTTGCGAGCATCCACGAAGAGCGAGCCCTGCTCGAGACTGCTGCTTGATGGGGCCGCTTCGCCGTTGGAAGCTGTGCCCTCGGAAGCTTGGCCCCCAGAGAAACGTACCTCGACGTGCTCCTCGATCTCGGGGGAGTTGATCGCCAAACTGCTCATCGCCTTTACCGGAACAGGAACAGGCGACTCCAAGTCGGTAACGCGATGGGTTTTGCGCGGGCGTGCAATGCCAATGTCATCGAAGTCGGCGATCCATCCATTGGAAGGCAGCAGTGCGGGCCCGGCGAGAATTGCTTTGCCGGCTGCGACCGCAGAGTCGCGGAGCCTATCGTAGGCCTTGTTGATGTAGATGAAAATCTCTGAGCCCAGAAGCAAGATCGCATCTGAGCCATGCTTGCTAAGCACATCGGGGTGGTACTGCTTAACAAGCCCAAAGTACGCCTTGCGAATGTCCACAACGTCGGCATCCCAATCCACGCCAAGAACATCGTGAGCGGCTTTCTCTCGCATCGCGGCCAGCGCCGTTTCAAGCTCTTGAAACTGCGCACGTGATTCCGTTGGCACGTCCTCGGCCGCGGGAAGACGAATCACCACAACGGGTTCATCAATGGGCACATCCGATGGAATCGGAACAAGCAGCCCTGTGGTTGTGCGCGGCACCGAATGAGTTGGCGACGGCTCTTCTACATAGTCGGCGTCCTCGCGCGCTAAGGCAACGGCACGTTCCAAGCGAGGGCGAATCTCCTCCATCTTGCAGAGCACCATGCGAATTGCCGACTTCTTGCCGTCAGGCGCTTTTCGAACTGCTTCGACGTCGGCGTCGATGTCGACAACCACACCGTCAGGCAACTCAAGCGCGATCGTGACCGTAGAGCCAACAGAAGGCGAAAACGGCACTCTAGCGAGCAACAAATTGTCGTGCTTAACCTTGGCCGAGTAGAAATTTTCCAGATGTCCCCACGTCGGGCATCGAATCCGCAACGTATGCTCAGCCGTCACGACGCCCCTTTCTCGGCAGCGTCCAGGGCGGTCTTGATGTGCTCGCTCTCAGGTTCTTTCTGCAGGGCGAAGCGAAGATTCATTAGCGCCGACTTAAAATCGCCATCGCCAAGAGCGGCCTTGCCAAGCTTGTAGAAGCGCAGCGCGCTGGCATCCGAGATGTCGTGCTCCTTCTTGTTGATGTCTGCTCCCATGCCAACACGCACGTTGCCTTCGGCAAGCTCGCGATCGTATCGAGCTCGGAGGGTTGCATCCGCAAGCACTTTGTAGGCCTCCGCAACCCGCGAGAAGACAGCGGTTAGCTTCTTGCGGTAGGCAGCTTCGACGCCGACGCCGTGTACATCTGGGTGCAAGCTGGCTGCGAGCCGATAGTAGGCGGCACGCACCTGCTCCTCGGTGGCAGTGGTGGGAATGCTGAGCAATCGATAGTAACTAACCTGGTCGAGCACGCTGTGTGCCCGCTCCACAAAGTCTTCGATCGCAGCTTTTCGGTCCTGAGACATGTTCTGATACTTCTACTGCTGGGGCAACGGTTCTGGTAGTTGCTCTTCGGGAAGCGCTTGGTGTTGGTGGTCAACCTCGGGTGCGCCCACAACTTGAATCGCCGCCTGCGCGACCTGACCGCTCGCGGTATCTTTGGCTTCTACACTGAGAATGCCATCGCTATCGACCGTAAATGTTACTTCGATGGTTGTCTCGCCACGAGGCCGAGGTTCCAGCCCCTGCAGGGAGAGCAATCCAAGCGGCTCGTTGTCGTTGAAATACCGCTCTTCTCCTTGGCAGATTTTGATATGAACTTCTGTTTGGTAGTCACTCGAGGTGCTAAAGCTTCGAACTCGCTCAACGGGAACCGGCGTGTTCTTGTCGATAATGGTCTCGGCAAAACCACCCACAATGCCGATGCCTAGCGCTCTTGGCGTCACATCTAAGAGAAGTGCGTAGAACTTTGATGGGTCCAAGCCGCCACCCGTTAGTGCCGACGCTTGAATGGCTGCGCCGTAGGCAACAGTCTCATCCGGGTTGATTCGAGCTTTTGGCTCCAACCCAAAGTAGTGCTCGATTGCCTGCCTCACCATGGGAGTTCGCGTCGAACCACCGACCAAGATCAAATCTCCAAGGGATTGCGCATCGACTCCAGCTGCATGCAGCACTTCTCGACACGCGAGAACACTTCGTTCGACATAGGGGAAAATCATGTTCTCAAATTCGTTGCGATGCACCTCGAAGTTGAGGGCCAACGGTTCCCCGCCCAAGCCAGTGGCAAGCTCGTGGATCGTTCCAGCAACCGACTCGTCTTCGGAGAGGCGACACTTAATTTGCTCGGCCGCCGCGCCAAGACGCGACCAGCCCGTCGGATTGTCGCGAAGGTCGACGCGATTTGTCGCTAGGAAATCGCCCGCAAGCTTATCGAGCAGCACTTTGTCAAAGTCGTCACCGCCAAGAAATGAGTCGCCACCGGTGGCGAGCACTTCAAAAATCTTGTCGCGAATTTGCAAGACGGTTACGTCGAAGGTGCCGCCGCCCAAGTCGTAGATGGCAATGCTGGCGTTTAGCGAGCGACCAAAGCCGTATGCAAGCGCCGCGGCCGTCGGCTCGTTTAGGATGCGAAGAACCTGTAGCCCCGCCAGCTCGCCCGCATACTTTGTCGCTTGCCGCTGGGCATCGGTAAAGTTCGCAGGCACGGTAATAACAGCTTGCGATACTGGCTGGCCTAGATGCCGCTCTGCACAGCGCCGCAGGTGCTTGAGCACAATCGCAGCGATTTCGGGGATGGAATACTGCTTCCCGCGAATCACCACCATCGGCTGCTCGTTTGGGCCTTCGACACACTGATAGGGCATCGTGCTCATGGCGAGACGAACCGTTGGAACATTGATGCTTTGGCCAATGAGGCGCTTGGCCGACGAAACTGTGTTGCGCGGATCGACGTGACGCCTTGCGCGAGCAGCATGTCCAACCAAGACCTCTCCGCTTGGCACAAACGCCACAACCGACGGGTGCAATCGATTGCCTTGTGAATCGGGAATCACCTCGATCTTGTTGTTTACCAACGTCGCAACGACCGAGTTGGTCGTGCCCAGATCGATTCCGATAACGGGTGACATCGGCGCCATTGACATCAAGAGTATCAACAGCCGCGCGCGAAAGCTGGTACCGGGGCAGGTTGCCGCATGCTTTCTGCAATGGCTTCGCTAGCGTTTGGCTTAGCGTTTCTTGCGCTTATTCCGGCGACCGTCCTTGGGGTCGGCAACCGGCTCGAGGACCACCCGCTCACTTAAGATTGGGCGCATCGGTCCATCGCGCCCACTGAGGTACCAGGATTCGGCCTTGAAGGCCGCAAATGCTGGCCTGTACCCGTCCTTAAGCACTTTGAATTCGTAATCGCGCCCCGCTTCGATGCCCGCTAGCGTCATATCTGGGGTGCTGCCCACCAGCAGCCATACCTCGGCGCCCGCCGGCACAGATTCGACCTTGATCGTGCCCTGCCCTGGCCCACCCGGTGCAATTGGCGGGTTTGCCAGTGGCGGAAATGCTGGCAGCGTTGTGGGAGTTTCTCCCTGCGGCAGCAAGCTTGCCGAGAGGGTTGCTTTGCGCGCTTTCCCCTCACCGGACCAGTGCGATGCCCCAACACTTAGAAATAGTGGAGCAAAGCCTTCATGCTCAATCCTTAGTTCGTGGACCATGCTCGATGGAAGAGGGAACGAGGTTGCGGGGCTTCTCCCCACAAGTAGCCAGACTGCCGCTTCCTCGGTTTCACTAAGCAAGGTGATCTGGCCAGCCTTGGGTTGCAGCCTTTCAATTTCCTCGAGGGCCTCGATTGCACGCGCCTCGTTGTCGCGAGCGGCGCCGCGCAGCAGATCGGTCTTTGTGTATGCCACCGCGAAAAGGGTTGCCAAGACAAAGGCGATAAGAGCCAACCATCGAAGGGAGTTTGACCTGGGTGGAGCGACCGGCAAACTCGCATCATCGTGGAACGGTGAACTCGTTGCCGCTTGGCGCCCGACCAACTCAACCAAGTCGACAGCGTGCGTATGATCTTGGTGAAACGGACGTGGCACCGGCAGCGGCGTATCGTCCCGGTTTTCGTAGTCATCGGCGACAGGATTCTGCGTCGATCGACGAGGCGAAGTATTGGTCATCGCCGCCGCAACTGCAGGATGCGGCGCGCTGCGAATCATCGCCTCTAGCTCGTCGGTCGGGTCGGGCACAGAGCTGTAGTCATCGTCGACGGCCGTAAGTTCCTCTTCGTCGGCAAAGCCCGCAAGCGGATCGTTTGAGGTGACCATTGGCGGCGGAGGCTTTGGTGCCGAGCCGACGTCGCTATCTTCAAGTCCAAGAAATCCATCTCCCAAGCCTGCGAGAGCCGCATCGAGCCCAGTCGGAGAACGGGAGATTGGACTGTCGAGATCGAGTGAATCTAAGAGATCTTCGGTATCCGCATCAAGCATCGCCTCGGAAGGGCGCCGAAGCCCGCTGATGTAACTCCGCACCCGCGACGAGTCGGCAACTTCCATATTGTCTTTGGAGATGGCTGCGCGAACCGCAGATTCCAATTCGATGGCGTTTGAAAAGCGTCGCATTCGATCCGTGCTCGTCGCCTGTTGAACCACGCCAGCGAGAGCCGAAACATTTCCTTGCGGTGGCTCGGGTTGGCCCCAAACCAAACTCGCAACCAGTGCACCACCGCCGTACACATCGGTCGTTTGATCGGGCTCTTGCCCCAACGCAAGCTCCGGTGCGACAAAGCCGCGAAGCCCTGCGAGTAGTTCTGTATCGCCAGATTTTGAGGCGGCGGAAGCGAGCGCAAGAGCGAGCCCAAAATCCGCGAGTTTACTTACGCCTTTGCCGTCGACGATAATGCTTCGAGGGTGCAGCCCACCGTGGGTGATGCGATGTTCGTGAGCATGGGAGAGCCCTCGCAGCGCTCCCATCGCGACGCTGAGTGCAACATCTCGAGCGAGGCGGCCGCCGGCGCGAGAGAGCAGCGATGGCAACTCGTTTGGAGAGTCGACCGCCGAGGCGATAATCACCAAACTGCCGTCTTTTCCGCGCCCAACTTTTTCTGTCGTAACGATGTGCGGGTGCATCAGCTCCGCGACATCGCCAGCGCTCCGAGCCAGCGCCACAGCAAAATTCTTACGTTGCGAGAGCCGAGACTCGACGACCACAACCCGCGCCTCTGAGCCTTGGCTATTGCACCCGCGAAACGTCTCGCCGAAGAGCCCAACCGAGAGGCTTTCTTCGCACATGTAGCCGGCGAAAGACCGCTTAACCATGGGGACTTCCACCATTCGAGGCAACCTGTGCCCTACTGTGAAGTAATGGTGACATCGCGTACATCAAGAGCCTCAAAGTATAGAAGTGGAGCAGAGCTGCTGTCCAATGAACGGGCCGACATCACCACCGATCAAACACCGGCCTATGCCCTGTGAAGCGCTTCTGGCTTGGCTCACCAAAGTGGGGCGAGCGCAATCCGCAACTCGCTCTCGGCAAAGACGTAGATTATGGCGGCTGAGGCCAGAAACGGGCCAAAGGGCACTGCTACGCGACCGAGATCTGGCGCCGCCCTCTCGCCCTTGGAACCGGCGAAAGCGAGACGAAAACCGTGCAGTGAAATGGTGATGACGGCTCCCAGAAGTGAACCTAGGAAGAGTGAGACAAGCACTGCTTGCCACCCGAGTAGTGCTCCAATAATCGCCAACAATTTGCCATCGCCGTAGCCCATGCCCTCGCGCTGTGTAAGCAGCCAATAGCCATCGCTAATTAGTCGCACAACGCCATAGCCCGCGGCGATTCCAATGAGCCCAGCCATCGGCGATGCGTTGGGCAAGAGCAGCCCCAGACCGTAGAAGATGGGAATGGAGGGATAGGTGAGTTTGTCGAGGATCAGCTGATGATCAAAGTCGATGAAGGTGATGATGAGCAAGAGCCAAAAGAAGGCCGCAAGCACGCCAAAGCGAAGCAACTGCTCGCCCGGTGTACTGGCTGTAAAGGCAATCGCAACGACGTAGTAGTAGGCCGCAACAAAGAGTAGTGCGGCCGCGCCTTCGACTAGTAGATAGCGCGGTGAAAAGCTTGTCTTGCAATCGCGACACGCTCCTCGCAACCACAGAAAGCTCAAGAGTGGAACGTTGTCGTACCAACGAACATCCGCTCCGCAGGCAAAGCAGTGCGAGCCGGGCGCGACAACCGACCGGCCCTTGGGAAATTCCTCACTCGGTGGCATGCGATAGATGCAGACATTTCCAAAGCTTCCCCACAGGGCCCCGAGGACGGCGACGAATGTAAAGGCGGTCTTCGACGTGGAAAACACCGCCCAAAGCTCTGCATCCAGCTCGAACACAGGGCCAAGGTAGCACGCCGGAGCATGGCTGCGGTTGACCCGCGCTGCCGAGAAAGCTATGAATCCCTTATGGTTTCACGGGTAGTCCGGGCGTCTTGGTCTCTAGCGGCAATGCTTCCATTCGCCGTTCTGGTCGCCGCGGGCTGCACCTCCGAGGGCGAAGGACGTCCAGATTCCGAGCTTGGCAATCTAGTCATCTCGCCATCGACCGAGGCCGAGAAGGTCGAGCTTGACGCCGCTGCAACCAAACCCGCGGCTCTGCTCCGCGCTGTTCAATTGCCACACACGTGGATTGGCGAGCGCCTTGGAGCGCATATCGTTGCGGGCACCTCATGGGTGGAAGTGCGCGAAGGCGGCCAAGTCGTCTCTGAGTTAAGCGATGTGCTGACGATCGAATTTGATGGCGAGGATAGGTTTGCTGCAACCCTCGATACTTCAAATGAATATGGGCGCCACGCAATCTTCGATGGCACGCATCTCTTTTTGCGTCCGCGCTTTGGTCTCTACAACAAACGAGCGCAACAGACCGAAGACGAAGCGGCAAACATTCGAACCGAGATGGCTGCCGGCGCCGGTGACTACCTCGCCCTGCTCTCTCGTGGTCTTGAAGTAAGTGACCGAGGTGCGAAGACCCGAGACGGTCGAGCGGTTCGCCAGGTCGATTTACAACTCGCTCCAAAGCCACGCAAGATTGCAGCCGAGACGCTTGCGCAGAAACTTTGGCGCAATACCATCGATGTAAAAACTCTTAGTGGCCAAGTTGATTTGGATGTTGAAACCGGCTCGCCTGTCTACATCAAAATCGATGGCAGCATTGTTTTTACGCGCGATGGACGAAGCTTTCAGCTCTTTGTGAAAGCCGAGCGAACACTGCTCGACATTGGCCACAGCAGAGCGGTGACTGCGCCCTCCGAAGATGAAGCGCTCACCATTGGCATGCGGCGCCGCGATCTGGACGAGCGCGACACGCTGCTTCGCAACATCGCTCCGCCGGCGAGACGAGCGCCGACACCGTCGTCCACCGAGGAGCCCACCCCGTGACGTCGCTCGTGCGCAGTCGTGAGTACCTCGCCGAGCACAGGCGGACCATCATCGGCCGTTCGCTGGCAGCAGCCATCGCCGGCGCAATTCCCATTCCGGTAGTCGATGAGTGGCTTGTGGCCTCAATTCGCCGAGGGACCATTCGCCGCATTGCAGAGGCTCGTGGCGTCGACATTGATGACGACGCGGTTCGCGCCATTGCGGACGGCCCAGAGTCGCCACCAAAGTGGAGTGAACTTGTCGGAGGCGGGCTGGCCATTCGGCTTCTCTCCCGCCAGTGGAAGAAGCTTCTTATTGTGGTTTTGGCGACAAAACGCGCTCAAGCTGCTGGCCGCAACTTTGAGGTAGCGACGCTCTTTGATCATTACTGCGCACGAGAGCACGTGGGCATGGGCCTCACCCATACCTCGGGTAAGGAAGTTCGCGCGCTTATCGATAAAGCTCGCAGCGAGACTCAGGGCGGCCTAAATCGCCAACTCTTTCGCCGCGGACTTGTGGCGGCGGCCAAGGGCAGCGCAAAAGCGCCCATGAACGTTGCCGACTTGCTCACCGGAGGTCGAATCGGAAAACTTCTTAGCGGCAACTCGGATGAAGTAGAGGCGACAACCGAAGTTGATGAAGCGTTAGAGACGCAACTTAATTCGGATAGCAGTTTCATCGCCCGCTCTGCCGCAGCAATCGAGCTTCAGCTCGCCGTCGACCGCAATCCGTACCTCGACAACCTACTCGACCGATTTAGCGAGCTTGCGGTAAAGGCTCGAGAAGAAGATGAATCGTGAGCAAAAACCCGCGTATCGAGCACCTGGCGTCCGCAAAGAGAATTGTTCTTAAAGTTGGATCCAGCCTTTTAGCCGCATCTCCTGCAGGACAGCCTGCAGCCATTGCCGACGAGATTACGATGCTGCAAGACCAGGGCATCGAGACGGTGATTGTAAGTTCTGGTGCGATTGCCCTTGGCTTGCACGGGATGGGGCTTACAAGCCGACCAACCGACCTGCCCTCGTTGCAAGCCGCTGCCGCAATTGGGCAAAGCCGCCTTCTGCAAAACTGGGAGCACGCCTTTGCCGCCCACCAGGGTCGCATCGCCCAAGTTCTGCTCACCCACGATGACTTAAGCAGTCGGGTGCGCTTTCTCAACGCGCGCCACGCCTTGCGCGCTCTTCTCGGCGCCGGTGTGGTGCCGATCGTAAACGAGAACGATACCGTCGCCGTCGAGGAGATCCGCTACGGCGATAACGACCAGTTGGCAGCCCTGGTTTGCAACTTGGTCTCGGCCGACGCTCTCATCATCTACACCGATGTCGATGGCCTGCACGACGCCGATCCAAGACATGGTGGCGTACGAATTCCTCTGATCACCGATATCGATGCGCAGGCGAGCCCAGTGGCGAGTGCGATCTCCGGCTCGGGCGTCGGCTCCGGTGGCATGGCATCGAAGGTGGCGGCGGCAAAGAATGCGGCGAGCTTTGGCGTCCCGACAATTGTCGTGCCTGGTGCGCGCCGCGGAATCCTCCTCAGTGCCCTAACCGGACAAGATGTCGGCACACTCTTCGTCCCGCAGCCCCATGCCATCAGCAGCCGCAAGCATTGGATTGGCTTTGGCGCCAAGCCTGTCGGCCAACTCGTGGTCGACGATGGGGCCTTTGCAGCCGTGAGCAAGAAAGGCGGCAGCCTCTTGCCGGCAGGGCTTGTGGACGTGCGCTCGGACTTTGGTCGCGGTGCCCTGGTTTCTCTCGTGACATCTGAGAAAACCGAGTTTGCACGCGGACTTGTGGGCTACAGCGCCGAGGACTTGCGCAAGTTATGCGGTTGCAGAAGCGACGAGATCGGGTCAAGATTAGGCTACACCTACTCGGACGAAGTCATCCATCGAGACGATTTGGTCCTTCTGTAGCTGCGATGCGGGAACTCCCGCAGCAAGACGAATCCATTGATCTTTAGACTCCGGGCAAAGGCGATGCCATGAACAGTGGCAAATCAGCTGTGACTGGGCAGTTTAAGGCTGTGGTCCACTCTTCAACCGTGGTAGTAAACGCCTCAACTCGCTTCGCAGACGGAGGCGAGCTCGGCTCCAGAGCCGAGATTGGCATCTCCACAACAACGCTCCACGCATACGGCCCCATGGCCGACCTTAGGCAAAGAACTTTTGCCGCGCAGGGAGATGGCCAAGTGAGGACATAAGACATCGTGACGAATACCCAAAGCCAAGCCGAATCGGCAGACAACATGACCAACGACGACGGAGTGAAGACTCCCCAAAAAGCACTCGATTCTCTCGAGCTTGCACACATCGCTCTTCAAGCGGCGCTGGATAAAAAGGCACTTGAGCCCGAGCTTCTCGAGGTTGAGGAACTGTGCTCGTACGCATCGCATATCCTCTTGCTAAGCGGTCGTTCGGACAGGCAAGTTGATGCGATTGGCGAGGGCATTAAGATCGCTCTTCGCGAAGAGGGCTACACCGCCATGGGCGTCGAGGGCAAAGCCTCTGGCCAATGGGCGTTGCTCGATTACGGCGACCTCATCATTCACATCTTCCACCACCCGATTCGCGAGCACTACGACCTCGAGAGTCTGTGGAGCGAAGCTTTGCGCGTCGAAATTGAAGTTCCCGAAGAAGCTCGCATCTCGGCCGACGACGGCTACTAATACCGCCAGGCCGCGTTTGTGAATATTTCCCTGCTCGCCGTCGGTCGGCTTAAAGAAGATTATTTCAAAGACGCGCAGGCCGAGTACCTCAAACGGCTGCGGCCATACTGCAGCCTCAAGGTTGCCGAGCAGAAAAGCGATAAAGCACTGCTCGGCGCAATTCCCGATCGCGCCCGCGTCTATGCACTGGACGAGCGTGGCGATCAGCTTAGCAGCCAAGAATTTTCTGACATCTTTAAGGAGTTAGAACTATTCGGAGGCGGAGCGCCCGTCGTCTTTGCCATCGGTGGACCAGACGGCCACAACGATGCCCTGCGAAAGCGCGCAGACAGGCTCTTGGCATTTGGCAAGGCAACCATGGCGCATCGGCTTGTGCGACTTGTGCTGCTCGAGCAAATCTATCGCGGCTACAAGATTCTTCGAGGCGAGCCGTACCATCGCGAGTAATCGACAGTCTGCTCTAGCAGACATTACACAGGAGCACTCCATGAGCAGCATGAAAGACAAAGTCATTGTCGTCACCGGAGCAAGCAGCGGCATCGGCCGCGCAACCGCGCTTCGCTTTGCCATTGCCCGCGCAACGGTCGTACTCGTCGCACGCTCAAAAGACGCACTTGAGAGTTTGGCCGAGGACGTTGCCGAGGCCGGCGGCACCGCTTTGGTCATCGCATGCGACTTGCTGCAAGAGGCTTCGGTCGAGCGAATCGTAAAAGAAACCGTCGCCAAGTTTGGCGGCATTGACGTGGTCGTAAATGCCGCGGGAATCCTGCAGTCCGGATCGGTTGAGACCACCACGCTCGTCGATTGGGATCGAATGATGGCGATTAATGTGCGCTCGCCGTTCTACCTGATGCAATGCGCCATGCCACACCTTGAGAAGCGCGCGGGCAACGTTGTTAACGTAAGTAGCGTGACAGGCGTGCGAGCGTTTCCTGGTGTCTTGGCGTACTGCACAAGCAAGGCTGCAATGGATCAACTTACCCACTGCGCAGCCCTTGAGATGGCGCCAAAGGGTGTTCGGATTAATGCAGTAAACCCAGGTGTTGTCGTGACCAACTTGCACAAGTCGGGCGGCATGGACGAGACAGCATACAAAGCGTTTCTCGAGCACAGTAAAACGACGCATCCTTTGGGGCGCGCCGGTGAGGCCGACGAAGTCGCCAACCTAATTTTCTTTCTCGCCTCTCCCGACGCAGGTTGGATCACCGGCGTCTCGATGCCCATCGATGGTGGTCGTCACCAAACTTGCGCTCGCTAGAGACGCGCTATGTGGAACGATATCGTCAGAACGTCACAGGATTGGGCGCCCGCACTCATCGCGGCAGCAATAAGCATTATTGTCACCACCGGCATTAGCCGCGCCTTGCGAAAGAGGCACGAGCAGATACCCAATTCACATCTTGGCGTTGTCGGCCCACTCACCACTGCAACGCTTATCGGAACCGGGCTCGTGGTCACAATTTTGGCGCTGCCCATTGGCGATGCTGCGCACGGCCAACTTCTGGGTTTGCTTGGCCTCTTGGTAACGGGCGCCATCGCTCTCTCCTCGACAACGATCTTGGGAAATGCCCTAGCCGGTATCATGCTAAGAGCAATTCGTAGTTTTCGCCCCGGCGACTACTTGCGAGTTGGAGAGCATGTTGGCCGTGTTTCGGAACTTGGAATTCTGCATACCGAGATTCAAACCGAAGATCGCGACCTCACTACGTTGCCCAACCTCTACTTGGTAACAAAACCCGTAACGGTGCTTCGCTCGGGGACCGTTGTCTCTGCGACGGTCTCCCTGGGCTACGAGGTGAGTCGAGTGCAAGTTGAGAAGCAACTCATCGAGGCCGCCAAAACTGCTGGCCTTGTGGACCCATTCGTCGAAGTTATCGAGCTTGGAGACTTTTCGATTTCGTATCGAGCAGCCGGCTTTCTCACGGAGATTAAGCACATCATCACGACCCGCTCCAATTTGCGTAAAGCCGTATTGGACTCGTTGCATGGTGCGCAAATCGAAATCGTTTCGCCCACCTTCATGAACCAGCGGCCGCTCACCAAAGACGATCGCTTCGTGCCGCCAGAGGTTCGCATTCGGGCAACGCCAATTGAGCAGGCGCCGGAATCTCGGATCTTTGACAAGGCGGATGCCGCCGAGGCCAAGGAGAAGATGCAGGGCGAGCTGCTGACGCAGCAACAAGTGATTGCCAATTTGCAGGCGCAGATTGCTGCCAGTGGATTTGAAGCGGAGCGCTCGCAACTCGATGAGCAACTGCACCGCGAACAGAAGCGTCTTGAAACACTAAAAGCGTTAATCGCCGAAGCTGATTCGCCGTAGTCATTCTCAGCGTAGTTCTTACTGGCGGCATTCCTGCGCTCGAACATCTCGCGATCATCGACTGCGGCGCGACAACCATTCAATTCGATCTCGGCTAAGGCACGTGCGCTTCAGCTTCTCCCCGTGCGTCCGATGTAGATGCTAGGGACGCCCAAGGGGCGAGAAGAGGTTGACGCAGCATGGGATCATTGAGCGGACGTTTTGCACTTAAATATCAAGAGCTTGAGCATCGAAGAATCATTTCGGGGGCCCAAGTCATTATCCATTGCCATCACTACAATTCGCGGATTCAGGACACAATCGAATCTGCGCGAGGGATTGATGGCAAGCAAATCATCGTCGACTCGGCCGAAGCCGCATGCCTCGCTCCGATCCAAGAATCGCTACAAGAAGGCGATGACGAAGCAGTAAAATGGACTGCAGCCGTCGAGCTTTACGCACACCTCGGCTTTGGCCACTTCGACGTTGGCGCGCTTGTAAGTGATGACGTCATTACCGCTACCTCGTCTCACTACGTTGAAGGATGGGCTACAGGATTTAAGCAACAAGAAGGGCCGGTGTGCTCATTCACCCAAGGCTACCTGCAGGCCGCTGTTCGCGCGGTGACGGGTGAACTTGTCACCGTCAAAGAAGTCGCGTGCATGAACTCGGGCGCCAAGCAATGTCGCTTCGAAGTTGATAGGTCTCGAACGAGAGCATTTGTTGAGAACGCTAAGAAACCATTTGAGTTCACACCAAAGGACTCTGGTTACGATAGGACCCTTTCCAACATCGACGAGAACGCCATTATCGATGCACTGGTTGGCATGCCAATTTATGGCAATGAGCAAGGGCTCATTCCAGCGTTTGGAGTGTATCTAGCGAACACACCAGCCGATTACTACAACTTGGTCAACATTCGATTCCTTAAGGAAATGACCGCAATCGGAAAGTTCTCGGCCGCGAAAGAACTACTTATCAACGCAGGCGAAACCTGCGCCATGAACACCTTCCGAGGAATCATGGAGTCGCCCGAGTGGGCTGGTCTTGTAGCACCAATGCTAAAGAACGAGCAGGACTCGCTCTTTGCGTTGGTCTCCCTTAGCAATGGCTTTGGCTGGGGCAACTGGTACGTCACCGAGCACGAGGCCGAGGAAAGCCTGTGCATCGAATCGATCAACGGCTACGAGGCCTATGGCGGCATGGAGTACGGCGACCCTTGCGAACATGGCCAATGCTTCATGCTCTCGGGAGTCGCTGCGGGAATGATGGAACTCATCTACTCGGAAGGTTCGATCGCCGACCGCTTTGGCACCTTCGATAGCGAAGAGCAAAGTTGCATTTCAAACCGCGGTGGATGCTGTTCCTTTGCCGTTGAAGCTGTGTGAGCCACTTTCCCTATCGCAGGCGTTCCGTCGCCTGCATTCACCCTGATACCTACAAATACTTCTTAGACCCAGCACTGGTTGATGAAGTCTGGCAACGACTTGAGACGCGCTATGGCCCCCCACAGAGAAACGAAGCATTTCGAACCATCGACGTCGAAACGCCGCACTTTTTTCTTCGCGCTGTCATCGGGGGCAACCCAATAACGCTCATTCGAAAACGCTCGTGTCCTATCGAGGCGATCGACGAATGCCACGAGCTACTTCGCTATCAATCCAAAACAAAGATGACTTCTCCCATGACAGAAATCGATACCGATGCGCTTACCCCGGCGGCCCTCTTGGTTACCGATAGTGAACAATGCGTTGTCACGGTGAGCACGCGCTTTCTAGCCCTCTTCGGCTGCGAAGAAAGCGATGTCCTTGGAACGACGTTTGATGAGTTCATCTTTCGAAAGGATCGAAAGGGCAAGAGTGACTACGTCACTGCGTTAAGCACCTACGAAGACGGTTACATCGACGTAAAACTTGTTCTGGAAGTCGCTGGCGAACAAGCCTTCACGCGAGTGCGCGCATGCCGTTCGGGCGACTCGGGCTGGTGTTTCTTCGTCGAGTCACTTGGCACAACACCCGGAGACAAGTTCTATGACCTTGTTCTCGGGCAAGAGCGCTGGCGAGCTGTCATGGCCCCTTCTGACGATGGCATCGCCATTCTCAACGCCGACAACGAACTTGTCGAGTTTAACTCGAGCTTCATGCAACTTGCGGACATTCGCTCGGAACACGGTGTTCTTCTTAACGAAGAATCTCTTGATGGAAGGGAGCTATTTTCCCTTCTAAGCGAAGATCCACAGTTTAAACCTGTCGAGGATGTGGTCGCTCTATCGAGAACCAAAAAGAAGAAGAAATTTCGAGGCGTCGTTCTTCGAAGCAATCGCTACATCGAATTGTCGACCACACCCATCCACTTGCCAGTGAAAGGTTTCTCGGGCACAGCGATCACGCTTCACGACGTAACAGCGCAGAAGGAGTTGCAAGCAGCTTCGATCGAGATTGCGCGCAAGAACGCAGATATCAGCGCCATCCTTGAAAATTTAAAGCAAGGTGTCTTCACAATCTTGCCCGACTCAACGGTTCACTCAGAGTACTCGGCACACCTAGAGACTCTTCTAAATACCAATGAGATTGCTGGAGTTGATGCACTGGATCTTCTCTTCCAGAACGCGATGGGCCCAAGAGGACAACGAGATGCCGTCGAATCGGTACTTCTCTGCCTTGGCGGAGACTTTCTCTTCTTTGAAGTGAACTCGCATATTTTGCCGCACGAAGTGACCTATGAATTCGACGGTCAGAAACAGATCGTCCAGCTCGATTGGTCAGCGATTCTCTCGAGTGACGAAATCGTCGAGAAGATCCTGGTTAGCCTTCGCGACGTCACAGAACTTCGTCGTCTAGAACAAGAGCGAAACGAACAAGAGGACAAGATGCGAGCAATCATGATGCTCACCAGTGTCTCGTCATTAGAGTTTATGGATTTCTATATCGATGCCGAATCCATGTTGCAGAAGCTTGAACATGCAATCGACATCCACAAGAAGCCCAACGTCAACGAGATCGAAGAGATTTTCAGAAACTGCCACACAATTAAGGGCAACAGCCGCATCCTTGGTTTTAACAAAGTAGCCGAGCATGCCCATGAGGCAGAACATCACCTAGGAGAGTTGCGAGAAAATCCAGCCAGCACCTGGGACGGACAAACGGTTGCAGCGCATGTTGCCGACATTCGAAGTTCATTGGACTTTCTTTGCCACATCGAGCGAGATGTCCTTCAGCGGGGAATTGCGGATGAAACTCGTCTTGGTGAAGCGGTTCTAAATGCCTCGACTCTTGAGCAGTTATTGAGTTCGGTCTCAGAAGCAGACTCGCATATGTCGCAGCTACAGGAACTTACAACGCAGCTTCGCCTGATGACGAGTTGCTTATTGGAAGAGATTACGTCGCAAGCTGTCGTGGGGATTGCCTCGGTTGCCGCACAACTCGACAAACCCACGCCAACGGTCTCGTTTCGAAACGATCAAAGCCTTCGCCTAAGCGGCGTTGTCGCAAAACCTCTGCACAATATGTTTGTGCATATGTTTAACAACAGCATGGACCACGGTATCGAAGCGCCAAACTCAAGAGTTGCGGCCGGCAAGCCAAAACATGGGCAGCTATCAATCGCGATACGACAAGAGGGCGACCACGCAGAAATCACCTTCGCCGACGACGGCCAAGGGCTTGACCTCGAACTTCTTCGCCGCAAGTACGACGTCGGAGAACTGTGCGATGAGGAGGTCGCTGCTCTCATCTTGGACTCGGGAACGACCAGTCGAGATCGTGCGACCATGATCTCTGGGAGGGGCGTTGGAATGGATGCGGTGCGACGCATGGCCCAAGAATTTGGAGGCGACGTTCGCGTTCGTCTCTCCGACGCAACGTCCGACGCCACGTCCGAAGCTCATGGTCACCGCCCCTTCTCACTTATTGTCGATGTACCCAACCGGTTTGTGGCACCAGCACCACCTCAAGCCGAGTGAGCGCAACGCCAACAATCTACCTAGATGGCAACGCGACAACTCAGGTTGATCCGCGCGTTGCAGCCGCGATCGCAGAAGTCTGGAATCGCCCCGGAAATGCCTCGAGCCGAGTCAATGCTTGCGGACGAGAGGCCCAGCGCCAACTCGCGACCGCAGCGGAACAACTCGCATCCCTGTGTGGAGGCAAGGCCGATGAGATTCTTTGGACCTCGGGCGCCACCGAAGCAAATAACATGGCAATTCGCGGTTCTGGCGCGGTGTACCGGGAGCACGTGATGAGCTGCGCGACCGAGCATGCATCGGTTCTCGAGAGCATCCGCGCACTTCCCTGTTCCGGCTCAGAAGAATTCGCAGAACGGAGAATCCTCACAGTTGGGCCATCAGGTCGCCTATCTCCTGAGCAAGTCATGCGATCCATGACAGACTCGATTCGTCTTGTCTCATTTATGCTTGTAAACAATGAGATTGGCGTGATTCACCCAATTGCCGAGATTGCCAATGCGATCGCCGATCGATACCCCAATACGTTGGTGCACTGCGATGCCAGCCAGGCTGCCGCCACACTCCCCATTGACGTTCGTGCGCTTGGGGTCGATATGCTAAGCCTCTCGGCCCACAAGATGTACGGGCCGCAAGGAATTGGCGCGCTGTGGATACGAGAAGGCGTCGACGTGCGCAGCTCGATGGTTGGAGGAAACCAGCAACGAGGCCGGCGCCCGGGAACGACGCCGGTCGCGCTAGCGGTGGGGTTTGGGGAAGCCGCACGCATTTGCGAGTCGGAACGCGAGGGGGATGCACGCAGGATTGCCGACCTTCGAGAAGAACTCTTACGTCATCTTCAACAGGGCACCACAGGGGTTCACCTAAACGGCGATGCCCAGTTTCGTGTTGCAGGGAATCTCAACATTGCCTTTGATGACGTCTTTGCCGAGGACCTTATCGAGGCTGTTCCCGAGCTAGAACTCTCAGTGGGCTCGGCATGCCACGGCAACGAAGTAACGACCTCGCATGTCTTGCGCGCGCTTGGAACTCCCGAGCGTCTACACGCTTCCATTCGCATCGGCCTGGGACGCCATACAACGTCCGACGAGATTCAAAGGGCGGCTGACGTTCTGCTGCGCGCTGTTGCCGAACTTCGCGCCCTTACCCGCGCTTGCGGCTAGCGGCTATTGAACAGTTTCAACCGCGGAGCTTGCGAGCCAACCGACCTTGCCATCGGGAAGCGAAATCTGCGTCCAAGTCCCGCGGCGCTCCATTAGAGAAACCTCTAGCCCGGCCGGGACCGGTGCGCCCATCGCCGGCGGTGCGCCGAGGCTATCGGCCGTACGCAGGGTCTGCCCATCATTGACGACAACCGCGCTGGCACTCGTATTCGGTTCCAGGAGCGCCGATCCGAGAGTCGCCAAGAAGAGCAAGAGTGGGAGTACCGCGACGCGCCTAGCCACTCGAGCAAAGCGCTCGCCCCACGGCACCAACAGCAAAATGAAAACCGCAAACGCGATGGCAGCCACCAGATGTCGGGTTGCTAGCGACCAATCGCGATGCCAGAAAAATAGCGAGTCGACAGCGCCGGCGTCTTGCGAGCCCACAAGCTGTGAGGGCATTTGCTCGCGAATCCAATTGAGATTCTTTTCCGCTCGCACAAGCCCCCGATCGAGGCTCAATGCGCGTCGATAGGCGAGCGCTGCAATTCCTAAGTCACCTGCACCAAGTGCGGCATTGCCCCAGTCGGCAAGCAACTCGGGCCGGTCGGGATGCTTGGCGACCAACTCTCGGTACATCGCTTCGGTTGCCGCAAAGCCACGAGTGCGCTCGCCGCGGTCCGACGTTTCCAGGGCGTTGGCGTAGGCTGCGCGGGCCTCACTAAGTGTGTGGTCGGCGGCTCGAGCTTCGCCAGCTGAGGCCACGAGTAAGAAGAACACCAAAGCCGCGCTCGAAGCGGTGCGACCGCGCGCCCCACTGGAGGAGCTCCACGAGGTTGCCTCGGAGAGAGCTTGCTCGACAAGTTCTGCGGGGACCGGCTGGGTGCGCCGCTTTGGGTCGAATGCCAGGCTCTCGACCTCGGAAAACCACGAACTCGGCTTGTTTCCCGTAAGCCGCCCAAGCTCCTTGATGGCGCTTAAGAGCCCTGCTGCGCTGGTCTCAGCCTTTGTGCGCTGCGCTTCTTTGGCGGCAGCTTCGACGAGTTTTACCGCTGACCGCAGCTCGCTAGAACGACCGCGGCTCTCTCCTGTTCGGCGAAGCCACAGCATGATGGCCAGCAGTAGCAGCGGAAGCGCATAGAGTACGCCGAGAATTGGTTTCATGGCGCCTAGCGAGAGCATGGTGCGCAGGGTCTGATCGCCGGAGCTTGGTGTGAGGTCGCCGGCGAAGGATGCGCCGCGATTTGCAGCGCCAGAACCAGACTTTGTCTTACGCACGGCACCGACAACATCTTGGGCCCCGACCATGTCGGCTCCTCCGACATTGAGCGCAATCGGTTGGCTTAGCGTTGTCTTGAACGAGGCATCTTCGGGATCGAAATAGGAGAACTCGATGGGAGGAATCTCGCGTGCCGCGGCAGAGGTAAGAACCACCGTGACTTTAAAGGTCTTGCTGAGCCCGTCGTCGGCGATGACGCCTGTGACTTCATCACCAATGGCATCAAAGAGTGCAGCGTCAAGCCGGCCCTCTCCAATCATTGGTGGAAGGCTAAGACCTTCAAGACCGCGTTCTCCGCGAAGGACCACGGTTAGTTCGACGGGTTCTCCCACCGAGACAACCGAGCGGCTTGTTGTAACCGAGATAGAAAAGCCTGTGCCGACAGCATTGGAAAACGAGGGAGGTCGCCCTGCCCTTGGCAAAGGCTTTACTTCGAAGGCGACCTTCTTGCCAGTTGCCTTAAACAGCTCGTAACGGGGATTGCGAAAGCCAAAGGCATCTTGGCCCTCGCCCGTCTGAAGCTTCGCGACCACTCTGGGAGCGTCGAGTTCAAAGCGTCCAGCCTCGGTCGGCGTTCCAACGGCATTAAACTTAAATCGAGTGTACTTAACGCCGTCTTCGACAACCTCGCCACTTTCGTATGGCAGCTCCAGCTCCTTGGCCCCAGCGGAGAATGCAAGCCTCTCAGAAGAACTCGTACTCGGCGCTTCAATCTCGAAGGCGGGATGCTCGAAGAGCGGAATCACAAAGGTTTGATCGCGCGGATTCTTGCGCAAGTACCAGGAAACGCCAATATCAAAGCTCTCACCGATCCACACAGGCCTATCGGGAACATCGAGCTCGATACGCATGTCCCGGCTATTGGCAACTCCACTGGCTTCAAACCGCCCAGGGCTCGACGTCGCCACGGTGGCGCCTTGTGTGACCGTGATTGCCGGAATCGAAAACGTTCCAGCCGACTTGGCTTCGATGCGATAGCTGTAGACAAAGCGCACCTGGCGCGATCGCGTAACTTGGCCGTTAATGACAGTGCGGCTCGAGCGCACGCTTGGCGACATACCGAGATACGAGACCTCGGCACCGCTGATTGCAAAGTCGCTTACGACAGGCTCAGGCGACTCCTCAAATCCACTTGCTGTCACTTGCAAGACAAAGGGCACGTCGGCGTAGAGCTGCCGACTGCGAACACCCAACTCAACCGATTGCGCCTCAGCCAAGCCACCTAAGGTCGCAACCGCAACCACGGCGAGAGCAAAGCGAATCACGCACATTCTAACTGTCTGCACTACCAATCCTTATCCACGCCAGAACCTTGCTCGGCCTGTGCTTCTTCTCGATCGCGTTGTCGCTCCGCTTCCCGATCGCGAATTTCCTGGAGCCTGCGCTCAGCCTGCTGCTTAGAGATGTCCTCTTGCTGCTCTTGTTCCTGCTGCTCTTGTTCCTGCTGCTCTTTGTCTTGCTGCTCTTGATCCTGCTGCTCGTCTTCGTTCTCTTGCTGTTCTTGGTCCTGCGGAGGCTCCAAGATTTCGATTGCGGCCTGAATGTGTTGCAGGCCAATCGGTTGCTCGACGGTAGCGGGCGAGAGGTCGACAGACATATTGGCAGCGTCTTCTCTTGCCTGTGACAAGATTCGCGAAGCAGCGCGCAGCGACTCTAAAGCGGTTCTCACTTCGACAGCCGCCGCCGCGAATTTCTCGCCTTCTTGCGCAGCCTGCGGATCTTCACTGGCAGATGCGGCATCAGCTTGCTGCTCGAGCGCATTTGCCAACGCATCCGCGAGCGCTGCGTGGCGCTCTTGCGCTTCGGCAAGCGGCGGCAAAAATTCGCCTCGCTCGCCATCGCCTTTGGCCTGCAATTCACCAGTGGCATCGTAGGTCTCGCTTTGGTCGCGGTGCAGCTCTTTGAGGTGCTCGACAATTGTGTAGAAGATTCGGCGCAGTTCCTCGAGTTCGGCCTGGGCTTGACCCGCAAGCACCAGTGGCGACTCGGCGCCGACCACTTGGCGCGCATCAGAAATATTCTCAAGCGTGGTGAGCAGGTTCGCAAGATGCTCGTGAGCAGCCTTGCGATGCGCTTCCGCCGCATCAAAGGTTTGCGCAGCCGAAGCCTTGGCCTCATCACCGCCGTGCTCGGCCCCATCACCGCCTTGTTCGGCCTGTGGGACCGCACTTGCGCGCTGCTCGGCGATTAACGCTTGCATTCGAGCGGTGCGATCGACGTTTCGCCGCACGGTCTTAAGCGCTTCCTCGGCTCGCTCTTCGGTACCCATTTCCGCCGCGGCAGGGTTCTCGTCTACGCGCTCGGGGTCTAAGAGCGTCAAGACCGTATTCTGCTCGCCGTAGGTGAGTTCGATGAGATTCTTTAAATCGCTGAAGTGCTCGATGGCGCGCAGAAGATTGCGCATCGCCTCGGTCTCTTGCTCAACAGCTGCGTCCATGGCATCGGCAGAGAGGCTCTCACGCGCTTTCTCCATCGCGGCCACGGTATTCTCGAGAAATGGAACAGCGAGGCCAGCCATCTCAAGCATGCGCGCGGTTTGCGGATCAACGGTGCTTGGATCAGCCGGAGGCGGAGCGCTGCTGGCAGCTTGAAAGCGCAGTAGCACCTCAGAAGTTCTCTCAAGAGCATCGGCCTGTCTCTCGCTCAAATGCTCGGGCTCGAGCCAAGCCGGGATTTGCCCTTGGCTCGCGGGCGTCGGCGTCTCGCCTGGCATCACGAGTTTCTTGGTTCCGAGCGCAAGCCGGGCGCCAGTATGGGTGAAGAGCTCGTTTTGGTCTTGTGCCACGCCTTTCAGTGCATCGACAGGATCCAGTAGCTGCTCCCGCGCACGCTTTAGCTGCGCCAGCGCTGCAGTCGCACGCAAGTGACTGCGCTTGCCATCAAGGTTTCTAAGTTCGCGTCGGGTATCGTCAATCGCAATGCGCGCGTTTTGCAGGTACGCGTCTAGGCTGCGCAGCTGCATTTGCCGAATTCGGTCTTCCTGTGCCATCTGCTCGGGGTCTTGACCATCGAGCCCTGCGAGTTCGTCTGCGGCAAGGTCGCTCACAACACCGGTGTCGGCCATAAGCTCGCGCTCACTGGTCGCAAGTGCTGCAAAGGCATCGCGAAAGCCAATTGGGTCGGCACCAACGCCAGCCTTTTGCACAGCCTCCATTAGGCTGCGAATCTGATCGCGAAGTGCGCGCTCGTCTTCGATGACGCGATCGAGACGCGCCTCTAGGCTCTTCTCGCCCTGGTTGAGTTGGTCGGCCAAAACCTGAGCCTTGCGCGCAACAATTTGCAGGTTTGCTCGGGCGTCTTCGTCGTCAGAGCGAACGCCGGCGGCATCCTGAAACCAGTTGCGGGCATTGGCGAGCTCTTCGAGCGCCTTTTGCGGCTCGCTAAGCTCGAGGTCATCGGCACGTCTGGTGTGCAGCATGCCGAGGTTAAAGGCAGCCGAGTAGCGTAGAGGCTGGTCGGCTCCTGCACCGCTTCTCGCGTCCAAAAACGCCGACTCTGCGCGGTCAAGCTCGCCTTCGGCCATAAGGTCAATGCCGTGATTGTAGCGGCTTCGGGCATCGGAGCGCACTCCAGATGAGCACGAGACCAATGCCGAGAGCAGCAGTGCAACAAGTAAGATTCGCATCTTATGAAAGCCCTCTCTTGGGTTGCGATGATGTTGTGGTGCCCAGAAAAACACTGATAAGCAAAGCCACCAGCGCCAGCAAGAGCATGAGCGGATAGCGCTCGCCAGGAACCGAGCGCGTGGCTTTTAGTGAGGCCTCCTCGACAATTGGCTCAATGTGCTGGTCGACAATTTCTTGCAGGTCGAGTGCGGCGACATTTGCGGGAATGTAGACGCCATCGGTTTCTCGGGTAATGGCTTCGAGCAATTTGCCATCAACGCGAGTCATCACATCGTTGCCCTCGCGGTCTTTGACAACTTCTTGAACGCCTGTGCGTGGGTTGGTGATGAGAATGCGCGAGCCCTCTTCGCTACCAAGACCAATGGCAACGATGATTACGCCCGCTTCTTTGGCAAGCTTTGCTGCCTCTTCTGGATAGCTATCGTGGTCCTCGCCATCGGTAATCAGTAGGAGCAAGCGCGACGCAGCACCGCCGTCTTCGTCAAACGCTGCCAGCCCTGTGCGAATTGCTTCGCCAATGGCGGTACCACCGCGCGAGACACTGGTTGGGCTTGCGCCGCGCAGCATCATTCGGAAAAACCCGTAGTCGGGAGTGAGTGGTGAGAGGATGGTCGCCTTGCCCGCAAAGACAACGAGCGAGACCCGATGCCCGGCCAGTTGATCGAGCATTCGACTGATCTCGGACTTGGCGCGCGCCAAGCGATTTGGCGCAGCATCTTCGGCGAGCATGCTCTTGGAGACGTCGAGGGCGACAACGATATCGGCAGCAACTCGTGAGGTTGAGATTGATGTGGCGGCGCCCTGGGTCTGCGGCCGCATGAGAGCGAGAATGCAGAATGCCATCGTCGCGAAAATTGCGAAGAGGCGCATGACCCGTCGCTCTTGGCTCGCCGAAACCGCGAGGCGCTTTTGCATCGTTGCCGAGACAAATTTGCCAAGCTGCGAGCGGTGCGCGAACTCGCCGTAGCCAAGAAAGGCCACGAGAGCAGCAGCGGGCCAGAAGAGATGCACCAATTCGAGGTGCGCCCAACTCCAAGAACTCATGGCAACCTCCGAAGAACCGTAGCCATCAGCAGCCACGCAAGTGCTGCCAGCAAGAGAGCGAGTGCCGTTACATGTCGGTAGTACTCGGTGTACTCGCGAAAGCGTTCTTCGCCAATCTTCGTGCGCTCCAGCTTGTCGATTTCGCCGTAGACCTTGCGCAGGCCTTCGGCGTTGGTTGCTCGGAAGTACTTGCCACCGGTGCGCTCGGCTATTGCCTCAAGCGTTTTCTCGTCGATCTGTACCTCGACCTGTTGCAAGGTCGGCCTGCCGGTAAACGGATCGGGAACGCGCACAGGCGCAAAGCCCTGGCTTCCGGCGCCAATGGTGTAGACCTTGATGCCCTCGGTAGCGGCGAGTTCTGCGGCAGCAAGCGGCGTTTCTTCGCCGCGATTGTTCACGCCATCGGTAAGAAGAATGATGATGCGGGATTTGGCCTTGCTGGCCCGTAGGCGCTCGACGGCCAAACCAAGACCATCTCCAACGGCGGTGCCGTCTTCGCGCCTTGCTGTGACAATCTGCAGGCTGTCGGCAACTTGCATGAGAATCTCGTGATCGAGAGTGAGCGGGCACCGAGTGTCGGCAAAGCCTGCGAAGCTAATGACGCCAATTTGGTCATCGTGACGACCGGCGAGAGTATCGGTTCCGCGAACAAACTCGCTAAAGACCGACTTCACCGCATCGAGGCGGGTGCGCTCTTTATCGCCTTCACTTAGGTCCAGAGCCTGCATCGAGCCCGAGATATCAACCGCCATCATAATGGCAATGCCTTCGCGCTCAATGCGCTGAGACCTGTCGGGCAAACGCGGCCCCGCAAGAGCAATGCCTAAGAGAATTGCCGATAGCGCCAAGAGTGCCGTTGGCAGCCAGATAAGCCGCGTGCGAAACGTATGTGCGTGACTGGGAAGCAGCCCCAGCGAGGAAAAGAGCACCCGCCCAGAAGGCGAAAACGCCGCCAGCACAATGAAGAGCGCAGAGAGGCAGGAGAGCAAGTACCAAGGCTCGCGAAACTCTAATGGAGCGATAAGGCTCGAGAGACTCATGCTGTGGCCTCATTTTCTGGGGGCGTCTGTGTGGGAGGGGCTGGCGGCTTTGGCAGCACGGTTGGCTTGTTCTCGATGGGGTTCTCCAACGTGCTCTCAACGCGAGTTTCAAGCAAGAAGCGCCGAGCCGCTTCAAGAACGGCTTGCGACTCTTCGGTCCCCGGCTTGTATCCGGCAAACTTTACTTGATCGCAATCGGCAAGAAACCCTAGGAGCAATTTCTTGTGCTCGTCACTAAGCCTCTCGGAGCGCTGTGCAACTCGTAAGAACTCTTCGGTTGTAAGTTCGGGGGCGCGAAGAGAAAACCTGTCTTCGAGGTAGCGCCGAACGATGCCACTAAGTTGCACGTACCAATCGTCGCGAGAGTCTTCATCGGGCAACCCCTGTGCTTCGAGGTGAGCCAGCGCAACCGAGGCTCGCTCGTAGGGCGAAACGGTTGGAAGCTTGCTTCCGCGGCGCACAAAGAAGAGCGCGCCAATGAGAGCCAATAGCGATGAGCCGCCGATAAAAGCCCACCAGTAGCGCTGCCACAAACTTGGGCCCAAGTCTTCTTCGAGAGTGCGGCGAATGGGCCGAAGCTCACCAGCGGCGGCTTCATCCCCAGAGAGCACCGGCCGAATCTTGAGTGCGAGTTCTTCGGTTAGAAGTTCTTGCTCTTCGCCTCCGTGCTCGCTGTTTGGGCGCTCGTCGAAGAAGACGATGCGCAAGGGCGGTACCCGCAAGCGCCCGCTGGTCGATGCGTGAAGTCGATAGCGCTGCACGTGCTTTACGCCATCCGCGGTCGGAGTCGCCTCGTCCGAGTATCCCTCGATCGAGAAGCGCGAGAAGGCTTCTTGAAAGCGCGGCATCTCGACCCGCACACCAGTTTCGACGTTGGCTTCGAGGCTAAGCTCCATGACATCGCCAATGAGCGGCGACGCAGGTGAAAGCGTAACAATTGCCTGAACCGGCCCCTTGCTAGAGCGAGCCTCCAGCGGTGCACCTTCGGCAACCTGGGTTTGCTCAATTTCGCTCTTGGTGGTCGTAGAGGACGAGCACGCGCCGACCGCGAGAACGCTCATGACTATCAAACGTCTCATCGCCTTTGCCTCCGCTCGCGCATGCGAAAGAATTGCAGCAGTGGATCGATAACCGGCTTTGCCGCATCAATCTGCAACAAGTCGACTCGCGACGCTCGAAGTGAACTTTGCAGTGCATCGATGCGGCTATTACTGTGCTCGACCACAGATTGGCGAAAGGCCGCCGAGCGAGTATCCACACAGCGCAGCTCACCGGTTTCTGCGTCTTCTAGGGTGATGAGCCCAGCAGGCGGCATCGAGAGCTCGCGCTGATCATTTACCAAGGCGCAGATTACATCGTGCTTGCGATTGGCGTGGCGCAACATGTCAATGTAGCCATCGTCGATGAAATCGGAAATTAGAAAGAGCACCACCTTGCGAGGCAAGACTCGCCGGCAAAACTCTAGTGCATGAGAAATATTCGTAGATCGGTCGCGCTGCCCACGACGCTTAGAGACAAGCTGGCGAAATCGACGAAGCACAGCACGCGGCAGCCCCAGTGGGTTTCCCGGTCGCAGCGCCGTCGCAGACTCATCTTCGCCGCGTGCCAGAACTTCGCGCACAACGCGAAGCGCATGCTTTTGGCCACTGCGAGGCGGGATGTACTCTTCGGTATCACCGTGAAAGAGCAAGAGCCCAACCTTGTCTTGGTTGCTAATTGCCGAGAACGCCAGCATCGCCGAGAGCTCGACAGCAGCCTCGCGCTTTGAACGCTCACCGGAGCCAAAGTCCTGCGACGGGCTAATGTCGACCAGCAGCATTACCGTGAGTTCGCGCTCTTCCACAAAGCGCTTCACAAACGTCTCGCCGGTTCGAGCCGTAACGTTCCAATCGATGGTTCGTACGTCGTCGCCAGGCATATACGGGCGAACCTCGTCAAACTCCATCCCCCGGCCCTTAAAGACCGAATGATAGGCACCCGCAAGCACATCACTCACATCCCGACCACAGGTCAGTTGCAAGCGGCGAACTTGTTGGACGATTTCAGCGCTAAGCATCTCGTTTGGCCTTTGCCGCTAAGGAACTTCGATGCTGTCGAGAATTATATCGACAAGGTCATCCGCGGTTTTGCCCTGGGCTTCCGCTTCGTAGCTAATAAGAATTCGGTGTCTCAGAACTTCTTTTGCAATGGACTTCACATCGTGTGGGCTAATGTACGAGCGTCCACCGAGCAGAGCGTGTGCCTTTGCAACTTTAATAAGGTTAATAGAAGCGCGAGGAGAAGCGCCGTTCTCGAGCAGCGTTGCCAGTTGTGGAATTCCTGCATCGGTGGGGTTTCGCGTTGCGGCAACCACATCCACGACGTAGCGCTTCACCTTATCGTCCACAAAGATCTGCGAGGCCGCCTTGCGAGCCGCCATAACCTCGTCAAGTTCCATAACGACGTTGACCGTGGGAGGCGGTGCACTTCCCGCCATGCGATCAAGAATCTTTAGCTCTTCGCTCTTTGTTGGATAGTCCAACACAAGTTTCATAATGAAGCGATCGAGCTGTGCCTCTGGAAGTGGGTACGTTCCCTCTTGCTCGATGGGGTTTTGCGTAGCCAATACCAAGAACGGCTCGGCAAGCATGAACGTCTCGTCACCAAGAGTAATCTGTCGTTCCTGCATTGCTTCGAGAAGCGCCGCCTGCACCTTGGCCGGTGCTCGGTTGATCTCGTCGGCAAGAATCAGGTTGGCAAAGATTGGTCCCTTCTTTACCGAGTAGCTACCCTCTCGCGGATTGTAGACCTGCGTGCCAGTGACATCGCCTGGCAACATATCTGGCGTGAACTGCACCCGCGAAAATTCCGCGTTAACTGCGTCACTAAGAGTTTTTATGACAAGCGTCTTTGCGAGACCTGGAACTCCCTCAAGCAAGACATGCCCGCCTGCCAAAAAACCGAGAAGAAGCTTGTGCAGCATATCTTCTTGGCCAACCAGAACTTTGCCCACCTCCGACTTGAGGGTGCCGAAGCTCTCCTGATAGCGAATGATTTCGTCTGAATTCTGCTCTACTGACATCACGTAAGTCCCTTAACCCCAACCGGGGGGTCGAAGATTCCCGAAAAGTGCATCGAGTTTCAACCCCGAGAGCCTAGTCTCAAGACATTGAAATTTCAGTATTCATTTTGACGAATCGTCTTCACGCGCGATTGTGAGAACCTTCGAGCGTGACTGACAGTGCCCTTGACAAGCCCACGCGAAACCAGGCCCTAAGTGCGCAGCAGCGGCTTCGTGGCAAGGTCTACATCACCCCGGTTCTTCGCAACTACGATTTGGACGAGGAGTGTGGCGCTCAGCTTTGGCTCAAGGCCGAGAACATGCAGCGCGTGGGCGCCTTTAAAGCGCGCGGTGCCTACAATGCGATCTCGCAATTGACCGCTGATCAGCTGAAGAACGGCATTACAACGTACTCCTCTGGCAATCACGCACAGGCTGTCGCCTGGGCGGCTCGCGGATTTCGGCTTAACGCGACCATCTTTATGCCCACCGATGCGCCAGCCATCAAAGTGGACGCAGTAAAGGCGTTGGGAGCTGAAGTCGTGAGCGTTGGCACAACCTCGCTTGAGCGGCACGCAGCGGCTGTGGAGTTTGCGGCTGAGTCGGGTGCAACAATCATCGAGCCGTTTAACCACCCCGACATTATTGCGGGCCAGGCAACCGCTTCCCTCGAGCTGCAACAAGAAGTCGCGGCCCGAGCGAATGGCGCGGTTCTCGATGAACTCTTTGTACCGGTTGGCGGTGGTGGTCTCATCGCCGGCGCGTGCATCGCTTTCGAGGGCAGCCCAACCAAGATCATCGCGGTCGAGCCCGAAGGATGCTCGAGCATGAAAGCGAGCTTGGCGGCCGGCAAAGTTACTGCGATGGAGCCCGGGCCAACCCTTGCCGATGGGCTTAAGCCCACTCGGGTCGGCGAGCTAAACTTCGCGATTGCAAAAGATCGAGTGAGTGATGCCATTACCGTCAACGACAAAGAAATTGGCATGGCACTGGTAAAACTCTTACTCACGACAAAGACGCTCATCGAGCCTTCGGGAGCCGCAGCACTCGCTGGAGCGCTGCGCTGCGCCACCAAGGGCAAGCGCGTTGGCGTGCTGCTATCAGGTGGCAATATCGCGCCGGCCACCCTCGCCAATTTGCTGCGCACCCACGGCTAGGTACTTCAAACCGAGTTTACGGGTTGCAGTCGGTCTCGCACGTCGTGAGTTCTGCCGTCACGCAGGTTCCGTCACCACAAACTTGTGGGCAACTCGCTCCGCAAAGAGTTTCGGCTCCCTGAACACATGCGTTGTCCCACTCGACATCGCAGCAAAAGGGATCATTGCCGCAAACTTGGGCTTCGCAAAATCCGCATTGGGTATTGGAGGCCGGGCCACGTTTGCAAACATCGCCGCATGACGTGCAGTTAAACGAGCCGCAATCGCCGGGACATGCTTCGCACTCCGCTGCATCACACGAGGAGTCGCCGCACGCGGCGTCACAACTGCCGCAGTCTTGTGGGCAGGAGGCGCAGTTCTCACTATTTTCGCAAATTGCATTGCCGTCGCAACTGCCGCAGCTACCGCAATCGCCAGGGCAACTGCCGCAATCTTCGCCAACATCACAAATCGCGTTGCTGTTGCATGCGCCGCACGTGCCGCAATCGCCAGGACAACTGCCACAGTCTTCACCAACCTCGCAAATCGTGTTGCCGTTGCAAGTTCCGCAAGGGCCGCAATCACCGGGACAGCTCCCGCAATCTTCGCCAACATCGCAAATCGCGTTGCCGTTGCAGGTTCCACAAGGCCCGCAATCACCAGGGCATCTGCCGCAGTCTTCGCCCGGTTCGCAGAGCGAGTCGTTGTCACAGACAATGGGCGGTTCACGTGACGCATCCGGCGGAAAGTTTGAGATACCTCCAACCAGCGCATCGTCAGCAACCCCTGCGTCATCAGCGCCGGGCGGAACAAACGTTCCACAACCAAGAACAAGCAATGAGAAGAGGACAATCAGAGAGCGCACAAGCTTTGGGTCGTCCGCCTTGCCAAAATGTTTAGCTACTGATTGTCAGGGTGCTTTATTGCCGTGAGCGAGCGCTCGTCCGTTAGGACAATTCCGCTGGCGTCTTCGACAGTTACCGTGAATCGAACCATCGCGCCATCAAGCTCATCATCGTCGAGAATATCGAGAATGACTTGCCGCCCAAGCATCTGCGCAAAGCCGCCGTCGACGAACAGTCCTTGGCGGTAACTCGAAGCCATTGCATCGACACGTGTATCTCCAACAAAGGCTTCAAACGTAGTTTGTGGGTTTTGGGAGTCTGAGAGATCTTCCGAGTCGCCAGAATTGATATTTTGAGCTCGCAAAGAGCCGAAGAAGTGATACCCGCCCTGCGGCCCCTGCACGATAAAGATCGAGCCGCCGTCGGCAAGCGTTTCGAAGCTGCGGATGCCGGTACCAAGTTCAAGCGAGGGCGGTCCCGCGTCTGGGCTGTCTGCAGGCGCCGAGCATGCGAACGAGGCGGCAATCGCGACGACGCTTGCACCAACACCAACAAGCCGCATCAGATGCAGAGGCATTGGCAATCGTTGTTTGCGCGCAGGCAGCTCTCGCCGGTTGTCGCTTCGAGCACTTCGGTCCACGAGCCCGCTCCAAGATTGAAGTTCCAGGTATCGTCGAGATGATCACTGCAATCGGACTCGCCGCCAAAGAGCCAAACGCTGCCATCGGCGTAACCCAAAAATCCGCCGGCGCGACGCTCTGGACCATCCACATCTTGCACGACGTAGTCCTTGGGAATTTCCCGAGAGTTGCCAAGGCAACCGAGTGCGGCGCCTGTGAAGGTATCTCCCACATACACTTGGCTCCACGAGCTTGTTCCTTTTGCGTAGGCCCAGATGTCGTTGGCAACACCAGGGTCAGCATGGCCACCCATAATCAAGTAGCGATCGCCATCGGCGTCATACGTCATTAGCGAAGAGAAGCGTCCAACGGGTCCGCCGGTGCCATCGTCGAGTAGCGACCACACACCCCTCGCGAGATCTAACGAGTAGAGATCGCGATTTGCTGCGGTGACAAAGTCTCCGAGTTGCCCGCCAAAAGCAATAAGCGCATTGCGCGAGGTGTCGTGGGTGTAGCCCATGAAAAGCCGTGATGGCGATGGCGCCTGGCCGCTCACCGGAACTTCCGACCAGGTTCCCTTTGTGTAACTCCAGACGTCGGTAGCAAGGGTGATGCTGAGTGCGCCCGGATTGGTATCGCCACCGTAGACGTAGAAGGTATCGCTTGCGGCGTCGTAGGCGGCGGTCGAGAAGTAGCGCGCTGCGGGCCCGCCTGTTCCATCGCTCAGTTGCTCCCAAGTGCGAGCCGAGAAATCAAAGGCCCATAGATCGTTGTAGAGGGTGTAATCGCCTGTGGTGCCCGAGGTTCGAAAACGGCCACCAAAAATGAGCATGCGATTGTTGGCGCTATCGTAGGCAACCGAGTGACGCCCACGTGCACTTGGGCCGGCACCGGTAACTTCGGTCCAGCCCTCCCCCGGCTCAAAGAGCCAGGTGTCGCTAAGGTAGTTGGCCATCGGCGTTTGATTTACGATCGGGCCGTCGTCGCCACCAAAGATGGCAAAGACGCCGGTCTCGGGATCGATGGCTCCGTGAATATCACTGCGCTTTGTGGGCGAGGTTGTGTTTGCAAGCCCACCGGCATCGGCCAGTCCGCCGTCAACGCCAGCGGCGTCATCCGAGCCACATCCAAGAGAAAGCACAAGAGCCAACGCACCCGCTATCTTAAACCTCATGCTGCGAAGTAGGCCATAGCGCGGCATCGCGTACAAGTAAAGTTGGCACCTTCAGAAAGCGATTTTGGTAGGCTGCGGCATGGAGGGCATTTCCGATGGGATGGCAGTCGACCACTGCTATTACTGCGCCCTGCTTTACCCAGAGCTTGATGCTTGCCCAAAGTGTGAGAATCGGTTTCGCTATCGCCCAGCGCAAATGCGAGATGCGACCACAGTTGAGGGTGAAATTGCGACGACCATTGCAGCCTTTCGCAACGAGCCATCGCTGGTCTCGGCAACCGCACTGCTCGAGCTTTGGCACGCGGTCGAAGAACAGATCGAGCCCATGCTCGCGCAAGAGAGAATCGACATCGCAGACTTGCGCTGGCACTTCGAGCACCCGAACAAGTCTGATGCGCCGTGAGCCAAGGTCTTCGCAGTAAAAACGCGCTGGCGTTTATTCTTATTACCATCGCTCTCGATGCGATCGGATTTGGCCTGATCGTGCCCGTGCTGCCGGCACTGCTCAAAGAACTTCTCGGAGCCAATGCCGCCGAGGCAGCTCCGTGGGCGGGTGTCTTGGCATTCACCTACGCCGCGATGAACTTTCTCTTCTCGCCGCTCCTGGGAAACCTAAGCGATCGATTTGGCAGGCGCCCTGTCCTGCTCATTTCCCTAACATCGCTTTGCGCCGACTACTTGATTATGGGCTTTGCTCACTCGATTTGGCTCTTGGTGCTTGGACGAGTCCTCTCGGGAATTTCGGGTGCAACCCAAGCCACAGCAAAGGCGTACATCGCCGATGTCACCGATGCATCCGAGCGCACCCGTGCATTTGGGCTTATTGGCGCAGCATTTGGCCTAGGATTTATTCTGGGACCGGCAATTGGTGGTCTCTTGGGCGATATAAGCCCAAGGGCACCGTTCTTTGCTGCAGCGGGGCTGGCATTCATCAATGTTTTGTACGGACTGCTGGTCTTGCCCGAATCCTTGGCTGCCAAAAACCGTCGCCCGTTTCAGCTCTCTCGCGCAAATCCTCTTGGCACCTTTGCTCGCATCTCAAAATTGCCGACGGTGCGATGGTTGCTGCTCGCGGTCTTGCTCTTTCACTTCGCTCATGTGGTCTACCCCGCCACCTGGAGTTTTCATGGCGATGCTCGCTACGGATGGGAGCCGCGCCAGATCGGCTTTTCTCTGATGGCTGTCGGCATTGGCTTCACCATCGTGCAGGGCGGTCTTATTGGCCCCATCTCTCGCAAGCTTGGCAACGGGCGAACCGCCATTTTGGGCGTGCTGTGCAACGCTCTGGCCTTTGTGGGCTTTGCGCTGGCAACCCAAGAATGGATGATTTACGCCTGGATTGTCGCCGCATCTCTTGGAGCGGTGGGTGGCCCAGCGGTGAATTCTTTGATGAGCACACGGGTTCCAAGCAACTCCCAGGGCGAACTTCAGGGCGCGATTTCCAGCGTGCAAGCGCTCTCCAACATGATTGCGCCGCTTGTCATGACTCAGACATTTTCGCACTACGCCGCCCGCGAGTTTTACGGGGCGGCTTTCATCTTGGCAGCAGGGCTTACCCTGCTTTCGCTTGTGCCTCTTGCCCTTGGCTTGCGCGCTTCGACCCCACCGTAACAATGTCGTGGCGGCTGTGTTGCTCGATCGAGTCTGGGTCAATATCGGGAGCTTCTCCGCGAAGAGCATTCCAAGCAGCTTTGCGTTGCGCCGACTTGCTACCCCGAGTCTCTTTCGTGGGAAACATGAGCTCACCAGCAAAGCCAAAGAGCTTCATGACTGGGCCTTTGTCCGCATCAATGCCCAATGCGTGAAAGGTCTCTTTTAGCACCGTCATTTGCTTTGCGCGCCCGCGTTCCATTACGTCCCTTGGATCAATGCCAAGCGATGCAAGCTCCTTCTCGATAAGCTTGGTCTCCAACATCCCGTAGCCAAGGATTTTGAACTGAAAGGCAAACATGCGCGCGCGCTGCAGCTTGTTCATGTCTTTCACCAAAAGCGGCAAATACTGCATGCCTAGACCAACGTGCCGAGCTTCGTCCTTCTCAAAGTACTTCATAAGCTCGGTGAGAATTGGCTCGGGTGCTGCCAAGCGAACGCTCTGAAATACGGTGAGCGCCAAGGTCTCGACCATAAGCTGCATGCCCAAGAGTTTGTGCGCCAATGAGTCGCTGCCAAGCACCAAATCGAGCAGCTGTTGCGGAGCCCAATCGATGCTGGTTGGAACCTCGCCTAGCAAGCTGAGGTAGTCGTACATGACATAGAAGTGGCGAGCCTCGTCGTGCACCTGCGAGGTTGCCGCCATTTTGGCCTCGAGTGGTTCGATGCGATCGGCAAGCTGTGCCGAGATTCGCCAGGCCGCAAGCTCGCCCCACAAGATGATCGCGAAGATCTTTTGCAGCGCTTGCCGATGCTCGGCGGATAGCTGCGGTTTGCCATGCTCGGCCACCAGCATGTCTAGAACCTCTTTCCCGTTCCAAGCCAAGTCCTGTCCGCGGTGGTAAATGTTTCCACATTTATTGAGCCGCTTTGCCTCTGCCGCGGATCGATGAAGATCGAACATATCGTAGGACAAGGAATTTTTCTTATTTGCAAATCCAAACATAGAGTGCCTTTGGTTAAGCCGTTGTGGTTGTGCGTTGTGGTTGTGCGTTGTGGTTGTGCGTTGTGGTTGTGCGTTGTGCGTTGTGCGTTGTGGTTCAGCGTTATCTCAAAAGAGAAGGGGAACGTTCAAAGCTGAGATAGGCCACAATCATCGCGCCGAGTTCGGCTAGAAATTGATCATTTGAAACTGCGCTGGAAGTCGTGCCCAACGCGGGCTGCCCATGCACGCAATTTGTTTCGAGCACAGAGAGACAGACCCACGCCACAACGCGCATGGCTTTGGACAAGTCCTCACCTCGAATCGCAACGTGTTGCGCTTCGACAAGCCGCCCAAGGCCTGCGGCCGCGTGCATGCTTAGAGCCCCGCGAAAATCACCGAACGATGAATCGTCCATCGAGGCTTTGGCCAGCGCGACAATAAAGAGCCGGCGCTCCCCAAGCACCTTTGACAAGAACGTTAGCAATTGGGTGCACAGGGTTTCGACCGTGACCTCTTGCCAAAGTTCGGGGCGCATCGCCGAGTCCATCGTTGCCTTGGCCTCAAAGACAAAGCGGTCGAGTAGGCATCGCAACAAGGCGTCCTTGTCGCTAAAGCGCGCGTAGAACGCGCCCACCGAGGAGTCTGCTCGCTTGGCAATCTCGGCGATGGTTGCCTTCTCAAAGCCCACCTCGATGATGCGCGCCTCGGCAGCGACCAGCAGCCGCTCCATGGTTTTTTGGCTTCGGTCCTGAACCGGTGGACGAACCCAACGCAGCTGCTCTTCCAGTGTCATACTAGAATCAGAATACCGATTCTGTTTTGAGCGCGCAACCATTTTTTACATCGCTGGCAAGCGCGAGCCTTGAGGAGCGCCGCTACCCTAGAATTTGTCACCGGGCATCATCAGAAGCCGAGCATCAGAAGCCGGACGAACACTCGACAACGATCTTGCCGTTTTGCGCGGGTTGCCCCGCCGTACCGCGCAGTGGGTGTGCCACGCCACCAGGAACGGCCCCATCTCCCGCGACCAGGGAAACCTGTTCAGCAAGGCTTGTGACAAAGCCACCACCACCACCG
>TARA_R110002073_G_scaffold306012_5_pt1 | contig 63936 bp, 64 predicted proteins | sample TARA_R110002073 | Tara Oceans TARA_R110002073 (sample SAMEA4397174) | marine metagenome | biome: Polar Biome; feature: [DCM] deep chlorophyll maximum layer (ENVO:01000326); material: water (ENVO:00002006), including particulate matter (ENVO:01000060) such as... | depth 40 m
TATAGATCATCTTTTAGCAAATCCAATATATGACCCAGAAAGATGTAGTATTAATTTTCATCCACTACACTCCTACTATGCAATTGGTATTTATTTTTTGATGCTAATTCCTAGAAAAGTTAGAGTTATTGCAATAGGGTTATTACTCCATATCGTAGCAGACTGGATAGACTGCTTTCTTTAAAACCTTAAATACCTCTTAATCAAATCATTTATTTCTTTGGAAATATGAAGTTGTTTTACCAAAAGAAGGTAAGAAACCGAGATTAAAACACTTTTCAACGCAATATTTATTATCGGGTGAAAATTAAAATTAATGAAGTAGAATATTCCGAAAATAAAAGCAATACATAGCAAAACTTGAAGTGTCTTTTTTGAAAAAGGAATCATTGAAAACTTTGCGTTAACATACCAAACTTTTAGCGTATTGAAGAGTAAAATAACAATTAATGTAGACAATGCCGCTCCATTCATTCCTATCCAATCAATCATATAATAATTCAATAAACCAACGGTAATTGCCATGATAACTCCATAAGGAAGCAATATTTTGTAGTATTTAGAATTCGATATGATAGCCCCGTTACTCCCTAAAAACATTGTATATAATTTCGCTGTAGAAATCATAAGTACCACCAAAGCCCCTCCTGAATACTTCTGAGGTAGTAACTGATATAGTTCATGGAGGTTTAGATTAATAAGTAAAAAAAACAACCCACAAATCAATGCTAAATTTATTGAACTCTGCTTGTACAATTTATTCACCTCTTTATAGTTCTTTTCATTCAATGCCTTAGATGTAAGAGGTTGTAGTATTTGGTACATTGCTCTTCCAGGAGCTTCTATAGAGGATCCTATAAATACAGCAACCGTATAATAGGCTGCTATCTCTAACTCTTTCTTACCCGGTAGCATAACTTTATCAATATCAATTAAGATAGCACTAGCACTACCAGCTAAAATAATATATGCTGAATACTTAATAATCTCTTTAAAGTTGTCAGGCAGAGAAAATGTAAACTTTGGAAGGTATAATTTAAATGCATAAAGCATCATTATTAACGTTCTCAAAAAATACGATGCTGTTAAATAATAGATAAATTCATCCTTAGTAAGAACTTCTAAAAACACTAAGAACAACAATAGCATAATTACAAGCCTATTGTAAAGTTCTTTTATAAAGTTTCCAAAGACTGACTTCAACTGTACTTTAGACCAAGAATAAAAGATTTCAAAGTATGCAGTAGCAATGGCTACTAAGTATATAACAAATGTATAATCTTTAATAATTATGTTCTCCTTCGAAAGAAAAACTCCAATTTGGTCATAAAATACGGTAGCTAAAAAACCTAAAGGCAATGCAATAAATAATGGTAAAAACAAGGCCATAGATAAAAACTTATCACGTTGTAATTTAGATTCATATCCTGAATAAAATTTCACGATGGTATATTGAATACCAAATGCCGTAAGTGGCATCAACAAGTTTGCAGATGATAAAAGAAAGGTTACTAACCCGTAATATTTATCTTGTAAAAATTGAGTGTATAAAAACAATGTATTAACACCACCAATAGCAAAAGCAGCAAAAATAATTAAGGTGTTTCGAAAAGATTGTTTAAATATGACTCCCAAATTATTCGGATTTGTTATTATTATTTAAGGTTTCATTAATGAGGTTCGCTAACTTTCTAGTTAATTCTCTTCTATGATATAAATCAACATTAATTGAATTCACAACTAATTTTTCTTGTTTGTATTGCTGATATAGTTCTTTCAAATGATTCTTAATTGAAACAACATCATCATAATCAAAGATCTTTCCTGCATTTGTATGTTGTAAAATTTCAGCAGCTCCTCCATCTGTTGGTCCTATAGCTAAGATAGGTCTTTTTGCCTGCAAACACTCAAAAATCTTACCTGGAGTAATCTGCCTAGACTCATCAGATTTTGCAACTAAAATCAATAATACTTGTGCACTTTTTTGCATTCTTATTGCATCATCATGAGAAACATATCCTTGTATATTCGTAAAACTAGACAAGTCATAATCTTTAATACCTTTAACGACAGCGTTGTTAATATCTCCTGTAATATTGACTTTCAAATCAGTTTTAAACTCTTTGTCTTCTTTGCATAATTCCTGCAAAACTTTCCACAAAGAATAGGGATTACTCTCTTGAGGCAAATATCCAATATAATCTAATGTGAAGCCATCATTTAAAGTAGCCTCTTCATTTTCAAGAGCCTCATCATCATATCCATTGGTTATGAGCTTTACATTGGTTTTTGTTCTTTTAGAAAACAAATCATTTAAAGTAGCATTGGTCGTAATTACTCCATCTGATTCATTAAGTACCGCTGTTTCTAATTGTTGATGCTTTTTCATCGTAGAAGCGCTCATTTTAAAAGAGCTATTGTAATAAATATCTGTCCAAGGGTCTCTAAAGTCAGCAATCCAATTTATATTTATTTTCCTCTTTAATTGAAGCCCTATCAAATGCAAACTATGGGGTGGACCTGAAGTGATAACAAGGTCAATATCATTTTCTGATAAATATGATTTCAAATATTTCACAGAAGGTTTTATCCAAAATTTTCTAGCATCTGGAACAAAATAATTGATCCGTATGTACTGTAATATCTTCCCTACAAAACTTGGATTCGGATTCTGAAACCCTGAGCTTTTTGACTTTTTCTTTGATTTGAATTTCGATAGAAAATTATTCGGTTCAAAAATAGGTTGTCGAATTACTTCAATTCCATCGGGAATGTCTTTTAATAACGTGTCATCCTCTTGATTGTAACTTGGATCTTTTACAGTATAAACAACAGGCTCTATATCAAAGTCTCTTAAATACTTTACAAATTTCAACCATCGTTGTACTCCCGATCCACCTGCTGGTGGCCAGTAATAAGCAACAATTAAAACTTTTAGTTTAGATTTCTTCATACAACCTTATCAAAGCCTTAGATGTAATTTCCCAAGAGAACTCTTCTTCTATAAATTTCTGACCATTATTACCATATTCAGCAGACTTTATCCTGTTGTTATACAATTCTAAAATCTTAGCTGTATAATCTTCAACATCTTTTTCTTTGTGTATCAACCCCGAATTAGATTCTTCAACAATATCTTTCTGCGCAATTGCATCACTTACAACAATTGGCTTCCCGTAACTCATATATTGAAATATCTTATTTGCATATGTGGTGTCGTGATGTAAATTTCTATGCAGTGGAGATATACAAACATTACTATTTATAATATAAGAAGGAAACAACAACAAATCTTGCCATCCTTCAAAATCTATGTATTCATTGAGATTTAATTCTTTCGATTTATTTTTTAAAACAGTATCTGTTGTATTACTTCCTACAATGACTAATTTATAGTTCTCAATTTCTTTAGCAAGCTTACTACTGGCTTCAATGGCCGTCATCAAGCCTCTTCTTAAGTTTGTGTCTCCAAGATACAAAACGACATAGTTTTTTTTATATCGATCAGCGATTTTAGTATCAATTTTACTTTCTCTGTAAAAGGATTTTCTCACACTATTGGGTACAACAACTAATTTCTCTTTTTGAACACCAACTCTATTTATAATCTCATCCGCAGCTTGCTGAGTAACCACGATTACTTTATCTGCTTTTTGGATAAACTCTTCTTCTTTTCGCTTCCACTTATCTGTAGATATTAAATACTTCCCAGGAAATTTCTGTAAATGAGGATAGTATTTCATAATCTCTGGCCTGTTCTCATGTAGGTCTAGAACAACGGAAATAGTAAACGATTTCTTAGCACGAAACACTGCTTCTGCAATTCTCATATCATGAATATGAAGAGCTTCTACCTTTGTTTCTTGAATGAACTTTTTGATTTTTTTACTCATCATACTCGTATACAAAGGAAATGTATAGGCTAAAGCAGATAACTTATACTCCAATTTATTAGAAGGATATCTTTTGACTTGTATTCCATTGATAATTTCTTCAGAAACTTCATCGTTATAAGAAAGACAAAATAAATATACTTCATGTCCAGAATCTATGAGAGTAATTGCTTCATTTTCCACCCTAGGATCTGGCGGAAAAGTATCATCTAAAATCATTCCTATCCTCATAGTCTAACGTTCTGCATACACAGCATAATATCGTGGAGTGAAATATCTTAAAACAGGGCGAATTCCAATTTTATTTACTGGATTCGTCCATTTCTTTGTTTCCTTTATTTGCCAACCTGATTTTTCAAATAACCAATCAAATTGCCAATCTTCAAACTCATGATAGTGCCTGTCCCACATATCTGTCTTACTTCGGTAAGCTTTAGAAAACCAAAGGCTCAATGGAACACTCGCTATTATTTTAGTTGATTTGATTTCGCTTAAAACATTAAATGGAGCTATTAGGTGCTCAAATATTTCGAAAGCTGTAACAGCATCTACGTTATATTCTTTTACAATTCCAGGTAGTAAGTCTAAATCTTCTCCATTAGTATTAAAAACAGTATATCCGTGATCTTCCATGATCTTAGAAAAAGGATTTCTTACGCCTAAGTCTAAAATTGTAGCAGGTGCGGGTAACACTTTCTGTAAAAATTCTAGTGTTTCTTTATATCTCTTTGTAGGTAACTTATCGTACAATTATTCTTCTCTTTTTTGTTTTCGAGTTTTTAAAAACCATCCTAACGGAATCAATAATAAAAAAGCATAGGAGACTAAAGCAATGTTACTCCCTGTTTGAATCACTTTAGGTTCAAATTTAAATTCAATTATATGATTTCCTGCAGGAACCTCCATTCCTCGCAATACATAATTGACTCTATAATGAGGTTTCAATTCTCCATCTATATATGCATTCCATCCATCTTTGTAATAGATTTCTGAAAATACTGCAAACTGATTTTCAGTTGCATTAGACTCGTATTTTAAATTCTCTAAAGAATACCCTGTCAGTTTAATACTTGCTGTAGAGTCTGCCTTTACAGTAAAGTTTGTATCATCTCCAAAATTACTTGTATCAAACACCGCTACAGATTTTGTTTTTAAGCTATCCAAAGCTACAATCTCTTCATTAGCAGAATTTACAAATTTTAAGCTACCAACAAACCAAGCATTACCATTCGCCTCTGGATTTTGTTGCACTTGTTGCTTTCCGTCTTGACCTTGCATAATGACATACTTTACATTTAACATGTTTAGCACTTCAAAATTATTTTTATCAATTTGAAATTCAATCAAGTCTTGATAACGTCCCATTTTAGCAGCATGATATCCTCCAATAGATTTATGGAAATAAGATGTTCTACCATCTTGAAATGGATCTCCAGCAAAATTGGCGACTCTATAATGACTTTTATCTTTTTGTATTTGTTTATCTGCTTCAGAAGCAACAAAAGGTTTGTCTACTCTTCTTGCTGAAGTAAAATCATCTGCATTTACATATCTTAAATTTACTTGAACTAAATCAAATAAGATTAAAATTGAAAAACCAATGATTGCTTTTGTTTGATTTAATTTGTCTTTTAAGAACAGCCAAAGAACACCAAAACTTAACCCTATTAAAACTAAAGATCGGAAACTGTCGGAATACAACATCGATTTTCTATCAGCAATCACTGAATCAATTAAGCCATCGTACTGAGCATAACTACCATCTCTAATTCCTTCAAATGTAGAAGTTGCTGAAGCATAAAATAAACCAACAACAACCAATCCTCCAGTAATATACAGTGCCTTTTTCAAAGCTTCTTTCTTTTGTTCTATAGTTCTATTTTTAGAAAAGAATTCTTTGATTGCAAGTATTCCTAATAAAGGAACACAAAGTTCAGCAATGACTTGAATAGAAGAAACTGCTCTAAACTTATTGTAAAGCGGAACATAATCAATGAACAAATTTGTTAAGAATTCAAAATTCTTTCCCCAGCTCATTAAAATGGCAAATACGGTGGTAGCGACCAACCAATACTTTAATTTACCTCTCACTAAAAACATTCCTAAGAAAAAGAAAAAGAAAATGACAGCGCCTATATAAGCTGGTGCTTCCACAATGGGTTGTTGACCCCAGTATGTTAATACTTGCTCTGTAAACCCATCAGCTTGTTTTGGTCCAGCAATTCCTTTTACAAATTCATACGTATGAGAATCTTTTCCTAATTTCTCTACGGTCCCACCTCCCATATATCTCGGAACCAACAAATTAAATGTTTCATCAATCCCATAACTATATTGAGTAATATAATCTTTAGAGAGGCCATTAGTAACTTGCTTATCAGTTCCGTCTGGGTTAATTGTTAATTCTGATTTTCCACGTGTACTATAATCAGCATACTGTTTCGTCGATAATAATCTAGTAGCATTCACTCCGACTGCCAATATCATTGCTAAAATTAGCATAGCAGATTGGGTAGCAAACTGAGGAATTGTTTTTTTCTTAATTGCTTCTATCAATTCTACAATTCCCAAGATTAAAATAGCAAACAGAAGGTAATACGTCATCTGTGGATGATTGGCTTTAATTTCTAAAGCCATCGCAAATCCTGTGACGGTAAACCCTAATAAATACCTTTTTTGGAAGACCCATAGAACTCCAGCTAACACCATTGGCATATAAGCTATTGCATGTGCCTTGGCATTGTGTCCAGCACCAAAAATAATAATCAGATAGGTAGAAAACCCAAAAGCTAAAGAGCCTAGGATGGCTAACTTCCAATTTGTTTTGAGTGCCAAGAGCAGTATATAAAATCCAAGAAAATATAAGAATAAATAATCTGCGGGTCTTGGTAAAAATCGAATTAAAGCATCAAAATCATATACATAATCATTAGGAAAATAAGCACCTAACTGATAATTAGGCATTCCACTAAACGCACTTTCTGCCCAATAAGGTTCTTCCCCTGTGTCAACTCTATAGTCGTTCATCTCTTTGGCCATACCTATATACTGGGTAATGTCTGACTGTGACATCTTCTGACCTTTTAAAACAGGATGAAAATAAAGCAACGAAACAATTACAAATATCCCTAAGGATACTATATGCGGTAAAAACTTTTTGAAATTCATATCAGTCGATTTCTTCAAAATCTACATAATCTCCTACGGAGTTATTACTCGATTTCTGAGTATTTGGTTTTTTGTCTATAATCGTTTCACCTTCTTTGGCAGATGTAGTATTTTGTTTTTGTTGATTGTATTGCTGTTGTGCTTTTTGCTGCATTTTGTTAACCATTTTTTTCATCAAAATAGGTGCAAAAATTTTCGCGAAAAAACGAAAAGCATAATAAATAATTAATATGATAAGTATTGTTCTAAGTAAGCCCATAACTCTGCTTTCTTTATATAATTTTTAAATTAACATCAAAAGTAACAATTTGAAGATAATTGATACGTTAATAGATTACAAAACTTTAAACTCCTAAAAAAGTATTTATTGCATTTGATGAGTCCTAATTTTACAGTATGTTTGTGTAAAACCAAAAGAGTGTTGAGGTTTTTACATCTAGCTTATCCTATGCATCAAATCCGAAAATCCCTATTTTTCTGGTTGGCCTTTTCTAGCTGTACTGTCTTTGCTCAGTATACTGGAGTTATCAACTCTAACAAACCTGGGTTTTCTGAGAGTCCATACAGCGTTGGAACTGGTGTGTATCAGTTTGAAAGCAGTTTCTTTTTTAGAAAAATAAGAATTGACCCTGTTTTTTCTCGCCCACAATCTAGTGGTCTTGATTTATTATTTAGAACTAGTTTCTTTAAAGAGAAGTTAGAATTAAATGTGAATCTTTCTTATCAAAGAGATCAAATTGCCTTTAAAAACATATTTACATCTAGTTATTTCACTTCAGGATTAGGCAAATTTACTATTGCTGGAAAATACCTTCTCTACGAACAGGAATATATTGACAAGTCAAAAGAAATAAGAAGTTGGAAAGAAAGGCATCGATTTGATTGGACTCGATTAATTCCTTCTGTAGCTATTTATGTTGGTATTAACACCGATTTTGTTAATGAAATTCATAAAGAAAATGGTATGTCTCCTAAATTTGGAGTTTTACTTCAGAACGATTTTAGTTCTAAGTTTAATGTTGTTACCAATATTTTTTATGACAAAATTGGAACTGATATTCCTGAAACTTCATATATAATTACCGGAACCTATAGTTTAAATGACCGATGGTCTACTTTTATTGAGAATCAAACCATTTTCACAAAGCTGCGAGTAAGTAGTAATATTGGATCGGGCTTGGCTTTTCTATACAACAAGAATATTCAAATCAACAGCTCTCTGCGTTTTGTTAAAGAAGGAGAAACTCCTGGGTTTTATACTACGTTTGGAGTTTCTTACCGACTAGACAATCATGTAGATGAAGTTATAGAAACTGATGAGTTTGGTAATCCAATAGAAGAGATTATAAAAGCTTCTGAAAAGAAAGGATTCTTTAATAGATTGTTTTCTAAAATTACTGGTGTTTTCAAGAAGAAAAACAAAAAAAAGGCTGCAAAAAATATTGAACTAAAAACAAAAACTATTGAATCTATTCGGAAAAACACAAACAAAGATGAAGTCACTTTAAATAATGACACCATTAAAAAAGTAAGTAAACCTATCCGAACAAGGCCAAAACGTGTAAGGGTTAAACCTACCAAAAAAGACACAAAAAAAATAGAAAAGAAAAAGAATAAAAAACAGAAGAAAGAGGAACGAGAAAAGAAAAAAGAAGAAGCTAGAAAAGAAAAAGAGAGAAAAAAGAAAAAGAAAGCCGATGATAAAAAAAAGAACGAGAATAATTAGAATGTTTACTTTAGCTATATGATAACGCTTAAAGAAATGACCTCTAAAAAGGAAATGAAACAGTTTGTAAAGTTTCCTTTTTCTATCTACAAAAATAATAAATACTGGGTTCCTCCAATTATTAAAGAGGAGCTAGACGGCCTTGATAAATCTAAAAATCCAGCTTTTGAAAACGCAGAAGCTCGTTTTTTTGTTGCCCTGAAGGATGGTAAAATTGTAGGTAGAGTTGCTGCTATTATCAACAGGTATGAGGTGAGTCAACAGCAAATTAAGAAAATGCGTTTTGGTTGGTTTGATGTTGTTGATGATCTTGAAGTATCCAAAGTTCTTTTGGATAAAGTAAAAGAAATCGGAAAAGAAAATAGTTTAGAATATATAGAAGGCCCTGTTGGGTTTTCTAACTTAGATAAAGTAGGCGTGCTTATAGAAGGGTTTGATCACATTGGAACCATGATTACTTGGTTTTCGCTTCCACACTACAAAGAGCATTTAGAAAAACTAGGGTATACTAAAGAAAAAGAATATCTCGAGAATAAGTTTCAATTGAAAAATGTTGATGGCGCTTATTATGAAAGAATTGCAAACATTATAAAACGTAGATACAAGCTTACTTCTTTAAATTTCACTAAGACCAAAGACATTATGCCTTATGTAGATGAAATGTTCGATTTATTTAATAGAACGTATTCTACACTCTCATCTTATGTTCCAATTTCTGACACTCAAATTGCCTACTTCAAGAAAAAGTATATTGGTTTTATCAATCCAGATTTTATAAAATTTGTTGTTGATGAGAATCAAAAATTAATTGCTTTTGCTATTATGATGCCTTCTTTTTCTGAAGCATTACAGAAAGCGAAAGGAAAGTTATTCCCTTTCGGAATTTTTCACTTATTAAAAGCACGAAAGAATCCAGAAACAATGACTTCGTATTTAATTGGTGTTGATCAAGAATATCAAAACAAAGGAGTAACGGCAATCATCTTTGATGAGTACACGAAAGCTTTTAATGCAAAAGGTGTTAAAACTGTTGTAAGAACTCCCGAACTAGAAGAGAACACAGCCATCCATCAGCTTTGGAAAAACTTTGATCCTGTAACACACAAAAGAAGAAGAACCTATAAAAAGATGATTTAGGTGTTAGGTAAAAATAAATATTCTTAGATAAGCTTAGTATTATACTTATAAAAAACTGTACAACTTTGTAACTTCACAACTTTGAAACTAAACAAATGCAATTATTTTACAATCCAGATATAGACAAAGACACACAGCAAATTACTTTCGATAAAATTGAGAGTAGACATATTGTGAAAGTGCTTCGAAAAAAGGAAGGCGATCATATATATATTACCAATGGAAAAGGTCTCTTATTTATTTCTCAGATTGATATTGCTAACGACAAAAGGTGCTTGGTAACGATATCCAGCATAGAAGAAAAATCTAAAAATAGAGAGTATCGTTTGCATGTTGTCATTGCTCCTACTAAAAACAATGAACGCTTCGAATGGTTTTTAGAAAAAGCTACCGAAATTGGAATCGATGAAATAACACCCATTGTAAGTCATAATTCTGAAAGAAAAATAATTAAGAAAGAACGGTTAGAAAAAATCATACAATCGGCAATGAAGCAATCGTTAAAATATCATTTACCCATAGTTAATGATATCATCACTTTTGACGAATTTTTGAAAACCAGAAAAGAAAAAAACATATACATCGCACATTGTAACGAGGGAGATAAAAGGTTGATGAAAGAAATTATCAACCCAAAAGAATCCACTACGCTACTTATTGGTCCTGAAGGTGATTTTTCTCCTGCTGAAGTCATAAAAAGTTTAGATGCAAATTGCACTCCCATTACGTTGGGTGATACACGCTTACGGACTGAAACTGCAGCAATTGTAGCCGTTCAAAATATTGCTTTTATTAATCAATAGAATAAATTCTTATCTTGCCTTAAATTCCTTGTAATTGAAAAATAGAACTTTCTTTTTTTACTTTTTCATATTGATTTCTTTCCAAATATTTGGACAAGAAATCGCTGTTTTAAAATACAGCGGAGGTGGCGACTGGTACTCGAATCCTACTGCCTTGCCTAACTTAATTCAGTTTGCAAACGAGAATTCAAATACAAAAATTTCAAAAGACCCAACTTCTGTAGCTGTTGGTAATACAGATCTTTTCAATTTTCCAATGGTTTTTATGACTGGGCATGGCAATGTGTTTTTTTCTGACGAAGAAGCTCAAAACCTTAAAAACTATTTAATTTCTGGTGGATTTTTGCATATTTCAGACAATTACGGGTTGGATAAATTTATTCGTAGAGAAATGAAGAAAGTCTTTCCCAAATTAGAATTTAGAGAAATTCCAAATAATCACCCTATTTACAATCAAACATTTACTTTCAAAAACGGAATTCCTAAAATTCATGAGCACAATAAGAAAGCTCCTCAAGGGTTTGGACTTTTTTATGAAGGTAGATTGGTTTGCTTTTATGACTATGAAACCGATTTGAGTGATGGATGGGAAGATGCTTCTATCCATAACAATCCAGAAGAAGTACGACAAAAAGCTTTGAAAATGGGTGCTAACATCATAGAATATGCTTTTAAAAATTGATCAAAATCTTTCTATAGATAATATCAAAATAAACTTTGACACCGAATCTCTTTGGATACTTAACATAGCCTTAGCTATTATTATGTTTGGTGTAGCATTAGCAATCACTACTGATGATTTTAAACGATTGATTAAAAAACCTAAAATACTTTTAGTCGGTATTTTCTCTCAATTTATCTTATTACCTTCTTTAACTTTTATCGCTATCCTTATCATTAAACCTCATCCAAGCTTTGCTTTGGGGATGATGATGATTGCCGCCTGTCCCGGAGGGAATATCTCTAATTTTTTTAGTAAAATGGCCAAAGGGAATGCTGCACTCTCCGTTAGCCTGACAGCCTTTGCAACCTTAGTTTGCTTAGTAATGACACCTTTTAATTTACAATTTTGGGGTCATCTATACGAACCCACTTCTACCATTTTAAAAACAGTAGAATTAGATCCTTATGAGTTGTTTAAATTGGTATTGTTAATTTTAGGAATCCCATTGATTTTAGGAATGGCAGTAAACCATTACTATTCATCTATTGCTAAAAAGATTGAAAGAGTACTCAAGCCTTTTTCTATGATTGTTTTCTTAGCTTTAATTGTAATTGCTTTCTATGAAAACATAGACATTTTTCTAGACTATATCTATTTGGTCGCTGCACTAGTAATATTTCACAATATCGGTGCCTACATTATTGGTTATTATACTGCGAAATCATTTGGCTTAGAAAAAAGAGATGTAAAAACAATTTCTATGGAAACTGGGATTCAGAACGGTGGACTTGGTCTCTTGTTAATCTTTCAGTTTTTTGATGGCTTAGGCGGAATGGCCTTACTTGCTGCCTTTTGGGGTGTTTGGGATATTTTCTCTGGAATGATCTTAGCTACGTATTGGGGGAGAAAATCAAAAATCAATGACAAACCTCAACAGCATCCACTAAGCTAACGATAGGCTTTGGAGAAACATATGGAATTCCCAGTCCTAACCCTCTCAACACAAAGAAGATTCCAATTACAACAACGACAACAGGAATTAGCTTTTGTATTTTTCGACGGTTTACATAACTCGTAATATTCCCTAATAATACAACAGCACTCATTAGAGGAACTGTTCCCAACCCAAACAATGCCATATAAGTAATTCCTTCAAAAACAGATCTAGAAGTTAAAGAAGCGATCATTGCCATATAAACCAAACCACAAGGCAGTAATCCGTTTAAAAACCCTATTGTAAAGAACGTTGAGTTTTCCTTTTTCTTAAGTGAACTTCCTAAACTACTTTTAATCTTATTGGTAAACTTTAAAACGGGTCTTGCAATGGACATTTTTGAAAACAATCGTGGAACTGCAATCGAGAGAATCATTATCAAACCAACAACAATAGACAACTGCTGCTGTAATCCGAAGAAGTAAAAACCTTTTCCCAACAACCCAAATAGAGCCCCTATTAAGGAATAAGAAAAAATTCTTCCTAGATGATATAAAACAGTTTGTAAAACACTTTTAAACCTACTCGTTCTATCTATTGGCAATACAAAAGCAATAGGTCCGCACATCCCTATACAATGGAAGCTTCCGAATAAGCCAAAAAGAAGCGCGGTATACATCATTCGTATAAAATTTCTTCCGTAAAGAGATAGTTCTTTTTCTGATATTCAACTTCAATAGAAATGTTCCATCGACCACCCAATAAACTTTGATCAGGCACGAGCAAATAATTATTAGTTTTTGAAAAAGATATTTCAAAATCCAATTGTTTATCAGATGGTCTGTATAGGAACACTTTTCCTTTTACGGTTTTTTCTTTAAATATTTCAGGAAATCTAAGCACTAAGCCATCAGCTGTTTTCTCAATTGCTACTTTTTCTCCTAAATCTTGTGCATTTTTAGATGCATCGATTCTGTCTTGATATTTCAATTCTTTTTCATAGTACTTCTCAGTAACCAAATCGTGACTGAATTTTTCATCCGTACTCATAGATATCACAAAATAGAGGATAAATCCTATAAATAAAACGATGGCAATTACAATACCTTTACCCCAATTGATTTTCATATTGTTCTTATTTATCGATAATTTCTTGGTCCCAAGAAATTAGTTGTTGTTGTTTCTATTAATTTGCCTTTACTATATACTCCAATTCGCAACCGAACTTTATCTTTTTTCAAAGCTGATATTGGTAATTCAATGAATAATGTCCCTTCAGCTAATCCCTGTTTTGGTATTTTAAATATTGAATTTGATACTAACTTAATTTCTCCTTTATGCGATAAGAGTTTATAGCTTACCTCTTCAATATCTTCTATAGTTTTGTTAATGACTTTGTACGTGTAAACATTGCTAATTACATTGTTTTCTTTCTTTTGATACAATTCACCAGGTAGTCTTAAAATGGTTGCTTCAACATCATTTCTTAAAAAAAGCATTCCAATCAACACCATTGTTAAGATTCCAAGAACAGCGATGTACCCTTTCATCCTTGCCGTAATCTTAAAGGGTGTTTTTTTCTCGATATTATCGATGCTTGCATATCGGATGAGTCCTGTAGGCAGTCCTACTTGCTCCATCATATGATCACATTCATCAATGCATGCTGTACAGTTCACACATTCTAACTGTGTTCCATTTCGAATATCAATTCCTGTTGGACAAACATGCACGCATAACTTACAATCAATACAATCACCTTTTCCAGAACTCGCTCTGTCTTCGTTCTTTTTAAACTTTGCTCGTCCTACTTCTTTTTCTCCCCTCTTGTAATCATAGGCAACAACTACAGATTGATTGTCTAACAAAACACCTTGCAATCTTCCATAAGGGCAAGCGATAATACATACTTGCTCACGAAACCATGCAAAGACAAAGTAGAATACACTTGTGAAAATTAATAAAGAAATTAATATACTTACATGATCTAAAGGTGATGAAAACACATAATCGATTACCTTATCTCCTCCAATCAAATACGCCAAAAACACATTGGCAATGATAAACGAAATGATAAAAAAGATGATCCATTTCAGAACTCTTTTTTTTATCTTCTCTGCATTCCACACTTGTTTACTCAATCGAATTTGTTTTCCTCTATCTCCTTCAATCCAGTATTCAATTCTTCTAAATACCATTTCTAAAAAAATGGTTTGTGGACAAATCCATCCGCAGAAAATTCGACCAAAAACGACCGTAAAGAGCGTGACAAAAACTACTCCGATAATCATTGAAATAACAAATAGATGAAAATCTTGTGGCCAAAAAGGAAATCCAAAAACATTGAACCTTCGCTCTAAGACATTAAACAGTAAAAATTGATTCCCGTTGATCTTTACAAAAGGAGCAGACAAAAGAAAAATCAATAGAAAATAGCTAACCCAAGTTCTATACTTGTAAAATTTACCCTTGGGCTTTTTAGGATACACCCAAGATCGTTTTCCTTGTTTGTCAATAGTTCCAATACTATCTCTAAAATTTTCGTTCTCGGGTGTTTCCATTACTAACTACTAAAACTATTTTTAATATTGTTATTCTTCTTCCCAAAGATCACCTTCAGCTTTCTTTGGATTTGCCGGACTAGTTCCTTGTAATGATAAAATGTAACTAGTCACTTTTTCAATATCTTTAGATTTCAACGTTTTTTTCCATGCTATCATTCCTTTCCCTGGTCTACCTCCGTTAGAGATGGTTTTAAATATATTTTTAACACCTCCACCTAAAATCCAATTCTCATCTGTTAAATTAGGACCAATTCCTCCTCCTCCATCTTGTAAATGACAGCTTGCACAGTTTAATCTAAATACAGCTTTCCCTCTACTTAATGAAGCTTCATCAGTTAGTATTTGAGCTGTATTCTCATCGATTACAATGGTCTTGGTTCCTCCAACTTCTTTTGCCTTTTCTAATTGCTTTTCAGCCCTAGCAACTTCTTTTAGGTATTCTGTAGCTTGATCATCTCCACCTAAAACGTGATACCAAGCCAAATAAACAACTGCAAACAAAATAGATGCATAAAACATGTAAACCCACCATGGCGGTAACGTATTGTCTAATTCTTTAATTCCATCATAGTTATGATCTAAAACAATCTCTTCTTCTTCTTCAATAGATTTTGACATTGTCCATTGCTTCATCAATTTCTTAAACCAAGCATACTGATCAATACTAGCAGGATCGATTCCTTGTTTCTCTAACTCTAAATCTTCTGACTTCTTTAGTGCTACGATATTCAGTACCTCTTTTAAAATGATCACTAGAATAAATCCTATTAAAGCTATCCAAACCAAAGGATTTTTATAAATATCAAATGGATTTTCATAGGATACAAAAGCTGTTGAGAGACCGATAAAAGTGACGATCAAAAAAGCAATATATGCGAATGATTGTAAATACTTTTTCATGATTTATAGTTTTGTGTGTTCGTCTAATGGAATATTACTTACTCTATTGATATACTCTTTCTTTGCTGTGAAAACCCACCAAAATAGGACAACAAAAAAACCAAAGAAGATCATCAAAGAGATTAAAGGGTAAATCTCTATTCCTGTAATACTTTCTAAATGATTTTTTACAAATCGTAACATATCTCTATTCTTTAATATTAATTTTATCTTTTACATCTACCAGCTTTATATCTGTTCCCAATCGCTGTAAATAGGCAATCAAAGCAATAATTTCTCTTTCCTTTAGAGGAACAAATTCAGTCCCTAAATCTTTGGCCTCTTGCTCAAAAGATTTCTTGATATCTGGATCTTGAAATAGATTCTCAACAATCGTTTCAGATTGATTCTTCATATGCTCTCTTGCTGTTTGAATATCTTCCTCTGTATAAGGAACTCCCAAACTCACCATCGCTTTCATTTTCGCTTCAGTATTTGACATACTATGTTTGTTCTTAATTAACCATTGATATGCAGGCATGATAGAACCGGTAGACGTACTCTGCGGATCGTACATATGATTAAAATGCCAACTATCTGGGTATTTTCCTCCAATACGCATTAAATCAGGACCAGTACGTTTACTTCCCCATAAGAAAGGATGATCGTAGACATATTCTCCTGCTTTAGAATATTCACCATAACGTTCTACTTCACTTCTGAATGGTCTAATCATTTGTGAATGACATCCTACACAACCTTCACGGATGTAGAGATCTCTTCCTTCCAACTCTAAAGGTGTGTATGGTTTCACACTTGTGATCGTTGGAATATTAGATTTAACCAACAATGTTGGAACAATTTGTACAACTCCACCAATTAAAATTGCAATCGTGGCATAAATAGTAAGTTTCACAGGCTTTCTTTCTAACCATGTGTGATATCCTTCTCCTCTTTGTCTACGTTTTGGAACTTTTGTCAATGCTGGAGCTTCAGCCAATTCATCGGTTACAGAACCTTTACGAACTGTCATCACTACATTATACAACATCACAATAGCTCCAATGATAAATAGACTTCCTCCAATAGCACGCATCCAATACATAGGAACAATTTCATTTACTGTTTCTAGAAAATTACCATAAGCGAGCGTTCCATCTGGGTTAAATTGTTTCCACATAGAAGCTTGTACAAATCCGGCTACATACATTGGTAATGCATACATTACAATTCCAAGAGTTCCTATCCAGAAATGGAAGTTCGCCAAGGCTTTAGAGAACAGTTTTGTTTTAAACATTCTAGGAATTAACCAATATAACATACCAAAGGTGAAGAATCCATTCCATGCCAAGGCACCAACGTGCACGTGTGCAATAATCCAATCGCTAAAGTGAGCAATAGCGTTTACATTTTTTAAGGATAGCATAGGTCCTTCAAAAGTTGCCATACCATATCCAGTAATTGCTACGACCATAAATTTTAAAACCGGATCCGTTCTTACTTTATCCCAAGCACCACGCAGCGTTAACAATCCGTTAATCATTCCTCCCCAAGAAGGAGCCAATAGCATGATTGAAAAAGCAACTCCTAAGTTCTGAGCCCAATCCGGTAATGAAGAATATAATAAATGATGTGGCCCTGCCCAGATATAAATAAATATTAATGACCAGAAATGCACAATTGATAATCGATAAGAATAGACAGGTCTATTAGCTGCTTTTGGAACAAAATAGTACATCAATCCTAAGAAAGGAGTTGTTAAGAAAAATGCCACCGCATTATGTCCATACCACCATTGCACCAAAGCATCTTGGACTCCAGCATACACAGAGTAACTTTTTAAAAGACTCACAGGTAATGCTAAACTATTAAAAATATGAAGTACGGCTACAGTAACAAAGGTTGCTAGATAAAACCAAACTGCTACATATAAATGTCTTTGGCGTCTTCTAAAAATAGTCCAAATCATGTTCACTCCAAAAGCCACCCAAACCAATGCGATTGCAATATCTATAGGCCATTCTAATTCAGCATATTCCTTTGAACTGGTATATCCTAAAGGTAATGTGATTGCAGCTGCAACAATAATTAATTGCCATCCCCAGAAGTTGAAATTACTCAAAAAATTACTCGCCATTCTTGTTTTCAACAAACGTTGTAACGAGTAGTAAACTCCTGCAAAAATAGCGTTTCCTACAAAAGCAAAAATCACTGCATTGGTGTGTAATGGTCTTAAACGACCAAAACTTAACCATGAAATACCATCTGTAATGTTAGGAAACAAAAACATAAAGGCAAGTAGCAAACCAATTGAGAATCCTACAATTCCCCATAACATGGTTGCGTAGATGAATTTTTTTACGATCTTATTATCGTAATAAAATTGTTGTACTTCCATAATCTGTGTATTTAAATATATTAGTTAGTTTATTCTTCTTTCCTCGCCCGAACGGATTGTTCGGTACGGGCGGGCTTTTCTTTTACAATTTCATCATCAAATAGCATCCTTACAGATGGCGTGTATGAATCGTCGTACTGACCACTCTTTACCGATACGATAAATGCAACAAAAAAGATTAAAGCAACTAAGATGCTTAATGCAAGTAGTAGATAAATTACGCTCATAAAATGCCTGATAAAATCATTGTAAAATTAAGTTGTCATTCATTCTAAAAGAATGACATTTATCATGTTTTGTTATTTTTTTTAGACAGTCATTGAAAAACGGTTTTCTTGTTTTTCCTTTGTATTTAAATACGCATCGAATGCCATACAAACATTACGTACAAAAGGCTTTCCTTCCTCAAAAACCTCTACTCCACTAGCATCAATACCAATCAACTCATCTTCCATCAATTCTTCTAATAAAGATTCATTTAGCACTAGTTCTTCAGATGAATTCCATGTCGTTTCGAACTGACACATCAAATTCAAAATATGTTGTCGGATTTTAAGATCATCATCAGATAAAATATGGCCTCTAAAAACAGGAATCTCTCCCTGATTCACTAAATATTCATATTCTTTGATTGTCTTTACATTTTGAGCAAATCCCAACCATAAATCTGATATAGAAGACATTCCTAATCCAATCATTAATTGTGTTTTTTGAGCTGTATAGCCCATAAAGTTTCGATGCAATGTTTTCTCTTGCATTGCTTTGTATAAAGAGTCCGTGGCTAATGAAAAATGATCCATTCCTATTTCTACATATCCTAATTCAGAAAGCATTTCCTTTCCTTTCTCATACAATTCTCTCTTCACTTTGTCTTGTGGCAAATCAGCTTCATTAAATCCTCTTTGCCCAACTCCTTTCATCCATGGTACATGAGCATAACTGTAAAATGAAATTCGATCAGGCTGTAGCAATTTTGTCTTTTGAATGGTTTCTATCATGCATTCCTTCGTTTGAAATGGCAATCCAAAAATCAAATCATGACTCACCGAGGTATATCCTATAGCTCTCGCTAATTCGGTAACTTTCTTTACTTGTTCAAATGATTGAATTCTATGGATTGCTTTTTGAACTGTTTCATTATAATCTTGCACTCCAAAGCTTACTCTCGTAAAACCTACATCATACAGTGTCTGCAAGTGCTCCTTAGTTGTGTTATTTGGATGTCCTTCGAAACTAAATTCATATGAGCTATAACGAATTGAAGTCGCTATAATCCCTTCAATTAATCGTTTTAAATTTTCTGGTGAGAAAAACGTAGGGGTTCCTCCACCCAAATGGATCTCTTTTATTACTGGAACTTCATTCATACGATCTCGATACAAGTTCCATTCTTTTAGAACAGTATCTATATAGGATTTTTCTTTCTCATGTTGTCTTGTAATATGCTTATGACATGCACAAAACGTACACAAACTCTCACAGAATGGTAAATGAATGTAAATACTAACCCCTTCTTCTTGATTGCTTAAATGAAATGTTTCTTCAAAAGAAGAAATCCATTTTTCTTTAGTAAAACTTTCTTCACTCCAAAAAGGAACCGTAGGATAACTTGTATATCTAGGGCCAGGAACATTGTATTTTTGAATTAAATTTTTCATTTAATTTTTTTAGAAATTATAGAGGTTGCTAATGTTGTAAACACAACAATACTAATAGAACTCAAAGGCATTAAAATAGCAGCGATAATTGGTGATAATTGTCCTGTAACTGCAAAATAGAGTCCAACTACATTGTATAATAAAGACAATACAAATGCTTGTCTAATGATAACAATCGATTGTTTTGACAATTGGATGAATTTTGGAATAATTGCAAACTTTTCTGCATCTAAAATAGCATCACAAGCAGGTGAGAATACATTAACATCTTCAGACAATGCTATTCCAACATCGCTTTGCATCAAAGCTCCAGAATCATTTAGCCCATCACCAAACATTGCTACTCGTGCACCTTTGTCTTGTAATTCTTTAATATGATTTAATTTTTCTTCTGGCTTCTGATGAAAAAATAGCTTTGTACTATTTGGAAGTATTTGAATCAAGTGAGTTCTTTCTCCTTCATTGTCTCCTGAAATTATAGCTGTTTCATAGACTTTAGACAACTCTTCAAAAGCCTCTTCAACCTCATTTCGATACTTATTTTTAATGGTAAATTTTCCAGTGTAAATGTCATTAAAGCTTATATGTACCGACGTATCAAAACTAACTTGTTGCTCGTCTAGATTGACAAAAGATTGCGATCCAACTTTAACATGGTTATGTCCTATCTTGGCTTCAATCCCTTTTCCTACTAACTCCTTAAAATTAGAAATTGGAAGGATCTCTTGATTTTCTAGTTCATGATAAACTTTTCTACTCAACACATGATTTGAAGCTCTTAATAGACTTTTCAATTCAGATTTTTGTAGCGCAGTAAGTTCGTTTCCTTCATAGGAAATTTCACTCTCATTGTTGGAAGTTATTGTTCCTGTTTTATCAAAAATAGTTGTTGTTATTGAACCTAATTTTTCAATTGCTTGTGCATTTTTTACATAGAATTTATGCTTTCCAAAAATGCGCAACATGTTACCAAAGGTGAAAGGTGCTGCTAATGCAATTGCACACGGACAAGCAATAATTAATATTGCCGTAAAGACATTCAAAACTTTAGAGCTGTCGTAGAATATCCAAAAAGTTGAAGCTACAATAGCAATGAGTAGAATTGTAATTGTAAAGTATTTGCTTATCTTATCTGTTAGTGACGTAAAGGAAGATTTTCTATCCTTAGAAAACACATCGTTACTCCAGAGCTGTGTAAGGTAACTCTGAGATACAGTATTCAATACTTCCATCTCAATAACTCCTTCAATCTGCTTTCCTCCTGCAAAAATCCTATCTCCAGATCTCTTTTCAATAGGTTTTGATTCTCCAGTAACAAAACTATAATCGATATACCCTGTATTACTAATTAGAATTCCATCAACTGGAATCAACTCTTGATTTCTAATAAGTAATCGATCTCCTTTTTTGACATCATAAATTTCAACATTTTCCTCTTTCTTTCGATTTAATCTTGTTACGGCTATTGGGAAATATGATTTATAATCGCGTTCGAAGGATAGAAAACTATAGGTTTTCTGTTGAAAAAACTTACCTAATAATAAAAAGAACACCAAGCCCGATAAACTATCTAAGAAGCCCGTTCCTAAATCAAATCCAATTTCTACAACACTCCTAATAAATAGCACTGAAACTCCTAATGCAATTGGAACATCTATGTTTAACATTTTAGACCTCAGTCCTTTGTAAGCTGAAACAAAGTAATCGCTTGCTGCGTAGAAAACTACGGGCAATGAAAAAAGCAACATTAGCAATCGAAAGAGGTACTTATATTTTTCAAGCCAGAACTCTGAAACTTCAAAATACTCTGGAAATGAAAGAAACATAATGTTTCCAAAGGAAAAACCTGCAATTCCTAATTTATATAGTAAACTTCTGTCAATGCGTTTCTTTTTTCCTCCTGTGTCATCCAAACTGATATAAGGTTCATATCCAATGGAACTTAATAATATGACTAATTCCTTTAATGTTGTTTTTTCAGAATTGAAAGTAACACGAACAGTTTTCTTAGGGAAATTAACTTGAGAAGATATGATCACTTCTTTAAGTTTATGGAGGTTTTCTAACACCCAAATACATGAACTGCAGTGAATATGTGGAATGTATAGAGAGACTACTTGAGTAGCACCATCATCAAAATCGAGAAGTTTAGAAACAATACTTTCATTGGATAGGTAATCGTACTTTCCTTTTATCTCTTTAGGAATTGCTCCTGGATTCTGCTGAAAATCATAATAACAAGTCATATCATTTTCAGAGAAAATCTCAAAGACAGTTTTACAGCCATTACAGCAAAACGATTTGTCTTGACTTATGATAAGTGTTATATCACATAAGTTACCACAATGATAACATAATTGATGATCCATAATTATTTACTCTTTGCCTTCCACAAAGGTCTTCTATCATTTTTGCAAAAAATATGATATTTATCAGCTTTTTTGATTAATTTGGATACGTAATCTTGTATTGAACAAATGAGTAAATGTGAGCAATGTATTGTCCGTCAATTAAACTCTTTAGGTGAACTCACCAAAGATGAGCTTGTTCGTATTTCTGGGTGTAAGTCATCAGATTTCATCAAAAAAGGAGAAGTTCTGTTTGATGAAGGAGATCACATCAATGGTGTTTTCTGTATAAAAGACGGTGTTTGTAAAGTCACTAAAATGAGCTCTAATGGAAAAGAGCAAATTATAAAACTCATAAAAAAAGGAGATCTTATAGGTGAAAGAAGTTTGGTCAGTAATGAAGTTGCTAACTTAAAAGCTACAGCAATCAATGATATGGAGGTATGCTTTATTCCAAAAGAAGAAATCATCAAAGATTTAAATAACAACTCTAACTTTACCATGAGTGTATTAAAGGATCTAGCCGCTTCTTTAAAAGAAGCAGATAATATTATTGTAGACATGGCTCAGAAAACTGTAAAACAGCGATTAGCTGAAACATTACTACACTTAAATAAATCTTATGGATCTAATGAAATAGATAAACCTTTAGACATTCAATTATCTAGAGAAGATATTGCTAGTATTATTGGTACCGCAACAGAATCTGCTATTCGTTTGCTTTCTACTTTCAAAAAAGAAAAATTAATTCTTTTAAAAGGAAAGGAAATTTATATCTTAAATCCTAAAGAACTTCAGCGAATTGCAGAAGGGTTTTAAAACATTCTTATCTTGAAAACACTCTGGTGGTATTTTGTAAAAATCTTGGTAAAGTCTTCACTATTCTTTTATTCGAAGAAGATTAAAGTAACAGGAAAAGAGAATATACCAAAGAAAGGAGCAGTTCTATTTATGGTAAACCACCCTAATGGTCTTATTGACCCACTAATAATAGCTGTAAACAATCCAAGAGTACAACACTTTTTAGTTAGAGCAGCTGTATTTAAAAAACCTTTAGTTAAAAAGTTTTTAGGAACCTTAAACCTTATGCCTATTTATCGCATTAGAGATGGTGTACAACAACTAGGCAGAAATCAAGAGATTTTTGAAAAATGCTTTTCTATTTTCGACAAACAAAAAGCATTAATGATTTTTCCAGAAGGAAGTCATGATAGAAGGAGAACTATTAGACCTTTAAGTAAAGGGTTCTCTAGAATAGTTTTTGGTGCTTTGGAGAGAAATTCTGATTTACAAATTCAAATTGTTCCTGTAGGTCTTACCTATCAAAATTCGTCTGTCTATCCCTCAAACATTGCACTTCAGTACGGCACTCCAATTTTAGCAAACGACTACTACAATGCAGAGAATATAAATGCTGAAACAAAAAAACTAAAAGATGCTATTTCTAGTCAATTAGAAACATTGTCTGTTCATATTCCTAATGATGAAAACTATCAAAAGACATTAACAAAACTCAACAATGCCAATGTTGATTTCACTAAAGTTGGGGAGGTAAATAAAATGATTCGTTCTGGAAAAATATCAGAAAGGAAGAGAGGTGTAAATGTTTTAGGTTTTTTAAAACCAATAATTATCTTAAACAGTATCATTCCATGGTTGTTATGGAAATATGTAGATAATAAAAATGATGAAATTGAATTTGCAGACACCTTCCGATATGGAATAAGCACGTTAACTTTCAGCTTATTTTACATCTTACAAACTTTTCTGACCGCTTACTTATTTGATTGGAGTATTGGAGGAATTTATTTCGGAGCTTCTTTAATTTCTGTCTTACTTTACACGAAGTTGCACCCTACTCCTGCAGAATCGCCTCTTGAATAATTCGCTGAACTTCTGTTCTAATATCTTCTTTTACCAAACCTGTATTCTCCATTGTAGGGTATACTCTATTTGATAAGAAAACATACACAATTCCGCTCTGAGGATCTGCCCAAGTATAGGCTCCTGTAAAACCACTATGCCCGAAGCTTTCATCTGAAACACAACCACAAGTTGCTTCAATATCTGGGTTCAATTGAGGCTTGTCAAACCCTAAACCTCTTCGTACTTTTTTATCTTCGTAATAGCGTTTATTAAATTTATCAAAAGTCTTTGACTTAAAATATCTTTTACCTCCGTAGAATCCTTTCTGAAGGTACAATTGCATCATCTTTGCAACGTCATTTGCATTTGAAAACAATCCTGCATGTCCACCTACTCCACCCAACATTGCAGCACCCATATCATGCACATGTCCGTGCAATAATTGATTTCTGAAATAGGTGTCTTTTTCCGTAGGAATGATAACTTCTTTCGCATATTTTTTTAAGGGTAAATAAGACATTCGATCAGCCCCTAAAGATTCGTAATATTCTTTTTGCACCAATACATCCAAGCTCTTTTTGTACTTTTTTTCTATGGCTTCTTTGAAAATATAATAACCCAAATCGCTGTATTTATATCCAGTTTTCTCTCTTTGTTCTGAATCTTTAATGTACTTATAAATAGAATCTTTGTACGATTTGTTCAAGTACATATTTTCTGCAACCTGAATATTGTATTTCTTTGTTTCTTTCTTGCTATAAAACGCTCCTAAATTCTTCTTTGTGATACTATCTTGAGTTAATGTATAAAAAGGAATCCACGCTTGTAACCGCCCATAATGTGACAAGATTTCTTGTACTGTAACAGTATCTTTATTAGATTTTCTGAACTTAGGAAGGATATCTCTAATGCTAGCAGACAGCTTTATCTTCTTATCTTCTTCTGCCTTTATTAACATTGGCAAAGAAGCTAAAATTTTTGTTAGTGAAGCCACATCATACAAGTCAGAATTCTTTACGGAATCTTTTTTTTTATCAGTATGATATCCAAAGCTTTTCTCGTAGATAACTTTCCCATGACGAGCTACAAGTACTTGCATTCCTGGGGCCATTTTTTCTTGTAATACAACTTCAGCTATAGAATCGATTCTTAGTAGTTTCCTGCTAGACATCCCTACTGCTTCAGGGATAGAGTATTGTAACCTTTGTAAACTTTGCGTTATAATCCCTGTCCCTACTGGAAATTTTCCTTTTATTGATACTGGCAACTTCCCTTTTGCTTCTATAGCTCCAAAAATAGTTTGTGCTGCTATTTGCTGAGCATTTTTACTGTTCTGATACGCAACCAGTATTCCTTCAAGATTTGTATATGATTTCACATCCAACAAACTATAAGGGCTTGCAAAAACGCTTAAAATTGTTTTATTTTTTCTAGCAATTTCATGCAACCAAACCAACTCTTCATTCTCAAACTTAAACCCTTTCCAAGGATTCGCATTTGACTTATGATATCCAACAATCACCAAATCAAAACCTTCAAGAGATTTTACAATCTCATCTAACTTACCTCCCGTTACTTTACTAATTTTCGTATACTTTCTTAATGAATTTAGGAATTCATCTCCACTATCATCACCTAATTTTACATAGGCAATCTTTTTGTTTTTCTGAAGATCTTTAATAGGTAGTATTTTCTTTTTATTTTGAACAATTGTCATTGAATTTTTCACCAATTCACGATGCAACACCTCATCTTGTGGAGTATTTAAATCTTTGACCAAATTCAATGTATCGATTGGTTGATAGTTATGTAAACCTACTTTATATTTTGCTAATAAAATCTTACGTACAGATTCATCGATTCTTTTCTCAGTGAGTTTTCCTGCAAGCAATGATTGTTTCATTAGGTTTACAGTTGCTGGCACATCCTGGGGTATTAATAAAATATCATTTCCTGCAAGGGTTGCGGCCAAATCAATTTCAGAAGACGTAGAATAATCTGCTGCTCCTTTCATATTTAAACCATCGGTAAATATCAACCCTAAAAAACCTAGCTTTTTCTTAAGTAATCCTGTAACTACCTTCTTAGATAGTGAAGTTGGCAACGCTGAATTCCCTTTTGATACAGAGATATCTAAACTTACATTTGTTCCTGTAGTTGTTTCATCATCGAAAGCTTTATAATTTGGATTTGACTCTAGCGCCGGAACATTTAAGTGAGCTGTCATTACACTTGATATTCCTGCGTCAAATACTTTTTTATAAGGATAAAGTTCAATGGACTCCAATCGCTCCATATCAAAATTTAATACAGGCAATCCTATATGAGAATCTGTTGCTGTATCTCCATGACCTGGAAAATGTTTTGCATTTGCTAATACGCCTTGACTTTGCATTCCTTGACTAAATGCAATGGCTTTTTGAGTTACATTTTCTTTGTCTTCTCCGAAGGACCGATTTCCAATAATTGGATTTAATGGATTGGTATTGATATCAACAACAGGAGCAAAATTGACATGAATTCCCAGTCTTTTACAATGCCTCCCTAAATGTTCGCCAAACTGACGAATTAAATTATTATCCTGAATAGCGCCTAATGTCATGTTCCAAGGAAAACGATAGGTGTTTTTCAATCGCATATCCAATCCCCATTCTCCATCAAAACCAATTAGTAAAGGTACTTTGGAAAGTGATTGATATGCATTGGTTAATTCTGCTTGCTTGGTCGGAGTTCCTTGCATGAAAATAAGATTCCCAACATGGTATGTAGTAATCATTTCCTTAATAAAATTCTCATGAACTGAGTCTTTATTAGAATACGCCTGTACCATAAATAACTGACCAATCTTTTCATCTATGGTCATTCCACTAATTATACTGTCTACCCACTTCTTTTGTTCAAAAAAATCATCAGTTCTTAGCGGATCTAAGTTTTGAGAAAATGAGTTTGTTACTGTAAATAAACAGAAAAGTAAGAGAATCTTTTTCACCATAAATCAAATATATTCAAAAATTAAACCAAAAAACGTTTGTGCCAACTTTGATTCGCAGGGACTTCCCATTTGCTTTCAAAATCACCTTTGGTAGTTATCATATTATTGAATACAACGGTATCTGTATTTACTTTATTTTCTTTTACGAATTCTTTAAATAAGCTCATCTTAACAATATTGATATTGTCGCCATTTCTAAAGGAGATATTCATTTTATTCATCATATCAACTTTAAGAGCTTTCTCTAATTCCTGTACAAAATGAACAGACGCATCAATAGAGCAACCAGAAACATTGTTAAACCCTTCATCGACTGCCAATACTAAAAACTGATTGTATTTAATAGTAAAGGACCCTTGCAAATCAGATCCATGCTTGGTCCAGTTTTCTATAAATTGTATTGCATTTTTTGAAATGAAATCAATTTCTTCTTGTGTAAATTCTCTTTCAGATTGATAAACCCATACTCTAGAATGATTGGGTAATTTTTGATATTCTACAAACATAATCTCTTGCTAATTTAGTTGGATAAAGTTACGGAAATTGCGGGGACATATCCTTTTAAAATCCCTTTATTCAACATTCCTAAATTGCTCCATTTTCCTTTAGCGTAAATATAATTACGTATTACTTTTTTATACTCTCTTGATTTTGTCATTCCCATTACTGGAGAATAAAACTTTCCAGTTTCGTCATTACTTTCATCTTCTCCGTATTCATTAAAAGGAATAAACAATTTCTCAAATGCAATGAAAAAGCCATTTTCAGGCATCTCTATTCCATAATTTTCTAAATCTAAAAACACACTTGTTTCTCCTTTTTTAATGGTAATTGGAATGCTCTCAGTTAACAAATCATCCTTCGGAAAACCTGTAGCAGGATTTCTATCAAAAATTCGAAATCTAAATTTTGATTGTTGATTTTGTCTTTTTGGAAATTGAACCTCTACTTTGGTAATATAATTACAGCATACATTCTTTTTTGTATTCGGAAAATACTTTGCAATCATTCTCAAACCACTGCTGTGCATATTCTGAACTCCTCTTTTAATAGGGTCTAAAATAACTTGCTTGTTTAATTTTTTACTAAGTACTATTTCATCTAAAATTTCTGTTTTGGAGTTCAAAAACAAGGTTGTATTCAATAAATCTTTTGCAACAACAATAGTGTCTTTATAATTTAAACATGAAATATGAATTTTAGAGTTCAAAAACTTCTTATTTATATACATGATAAAAGTTCCTTCCTCAGTGGTAGAAATCCCTAAATTAGAGTCTAGAAAACTCAAATTAGCATAGACTATAGGTTCGTTTGTTACTTTATCTAACAATCTTCCTTTGAATTCTGTTTTTTGAGCAAACAAAGAACTAACCAAAAAAAATAATAAGAAAGTGAGTTTCTTCATTTACCTTAAATTAAATTTTTGCTGTAACGCTTGTAATTTGTCATTATCTGACATTCCTTTTTTTGGAATTGACATTCTTTCTTTAATTTCTTTCAATACCTTTTTGGTATATAGCGGGAAATCTGCATTTTGTATCCAAGCATTGTATCCTGGGTTCTCTTTTAAAACATCAACAACTGTTCTTCCCTTGTACTTCCCAAAAGAAAAAATCTCTTCATCTTTATCATTAAATAAAATAAATCCAGCAAAATCAGCTCTTTTAGAATGTGTTGAATACTCACTCAACACGTCTACTGAATTCTCAATATCATCATATTTATCTAACTGTGCTTTTAAAATTTCGTAGGTTGCATTTGTGTCAGCTTCAGCAGAATGCGCATCTTCCAAATCTTTATCACAATAAAATTTATATCCAGCACTTAAGGTTCGTTGTTCTTTCTTGTGAAAGATTACTTGCACATCAATGGCTTTTCTATTGTCCATATCAAAATCAATTCCAACACGCAAAAACTCTTCTGCAAGTAAAGGAATATCAAAACGATTGGAATTGAAACCTGCTAAATCTGAATCAGCAATTAATTCATTTATGGTATTTGCTAGTTCTTTAAATGTAGGTTCTGTAACCACTTTTTCGTTGGTGATTCCATGAATAGCCGTTGCATCTGCAGGGATTTCAATTTCAGGATTCACTAACCAAGTTTTACTTTCTTTATTTCCATTTGGGAAAATTTTTAGAATAGATATTTCCACTATTCTATCATTTCCAATGTTAATTCCTGTGGTTTCTAGATCAAAAAAAACAATGGGTTTGGTCAATTTCAATTCCATATCATTCAATTATAATACTTACGATTAATATTTTATAAAGATAGAAACTTGACATCAATTTTCTCTTTCATTTCATAAGAATTAACAATCAATATTTTTCGATACTTTTTGACTCTTTTATGATTTTTGAAACACAAAAAAACTCATGAATAAAAAATTAATCATTAAAGGTAGTTCCAGAAAAGATGGAAATACAAAAAAAGTAATTGACTACTTAAACAAAAACAATAATTTTGATATTGTAGATCTACTAGATTACCACATTGGCCCTTTTGATTATCAAAATAAAAACCATACAGATGATTTTTTACCGTTGATGGAAAAAATTATAACTGAATATGATACTATTGTCTTTGCATCTCCTGTTTATTGGTACAGCATGAGTGGAACGATGAAAATATTTTTCGATCGTATTTCAGATTTGCTAACCTACAAAAAAGAGTTAGGAAGGCAACTTAGAGGGAAAAATATGGCTATGCTCAGTAATTCTGGACATAACGATAGAAAGACAGGCTTTGAAATGCCTTTTGTTGAGAGTGCTACTTATCTAGGAATGGAATATTTAGGAGACATTCATGCCTGGGTTATTGAAGATGAAATTCATTCTGATGCTAAGAAAATTATTGATACTTTTAAGGATAAATTAATATCTCATTGACAGCAAAAGAAATTATTGAGCTCTTCAATCTTCAGGAGCATCCAGAAGGAGGGTATTTTTCAGAGACCTATAGAAGTTCTGAAGTTATTTCAAATAATGAACTCGGAGAAAAATATCAAGGAGACAGAAATCATTCTACCTCTATCTACTTTTTATTGACCTCAGAAAAATTCTCTGCCTTTCATAAAATTAATCAAGATGAAATATGGCACTATTACAAAGGCGCTCCTTTAAAATTGCATATCATTTCTAAAGAAGGTAATCATTCGTTTGTAATGATTGGTAATGATTTTGAAAAAGGTGAAGTTCCTCAGTATGTGGTAAAAGGTGGTGATTGGTTTGCTGCTGAAGTTTTGGAAGAAGACAGTTATACTTTAGTCGGCTGTACCGTAGCTCCTGGTTTTGATTTTGCTGATTTTGTATTGCCAAAAAGAAAGGTACTAATTGAATTGTTTCCAAAACATAAAGAAATTATTAAAACCTTAACACACTAAATCAATGGAAGAAATATTAGCATCATTTAGACCAATTATGTATTCATTAGCACAATTAATTGTGGTAATAGCAAGCTCTAGGTACTTAGCAAAAGAAAAAAATCAAATCGGTAAATTGTTATTTTATGGGTCTTTGCTTGTTTTGATTAGTCACATTTTGATTTCACTTTCTTTTTACATTATCAAATTTGTTGAGTTTGATGCATTTACATATGGGCTAATTTTTGGAGGTATAAACCTTGTTTCTCTTGTTGGTTTTATCTGTTTTGCAATAGGTTTTTACAATCTAATTAAGAAATTATTAAATGGAAGAGTAAATGAGGTAGATAAGATTGGAGAGAAAAATGCCTAAAAAAGGAAAAGCAAAAAATACAGTCAACAAAGCCAAGCATACCAAGCTAATGAATCAAAAGATTAGCAAAGTAAAACTGCAAAAAATTCAAAATAAAGAGCGCTTAAAGGCTATTATTAAAAAAGCAAATTCAAAAGAATAAAGCCACTTAAATCATATGGATATTCAACCTGTTAATATTGTTCATTCATTAGTCGTGTGGTTAAGCTTGTTGTATTCTATTATCCTAATTACTCCTAAATATAATAAAAAACCTAGTAATAAATTTTTATCACTACTACTTCTAAGCTTAGGAATTCATTTTGGTTATAATGTTCTATACACAAATGGTTATTTTTTAGATACTCTTCCATTTTATAGTTGTCTCTATGGTTATTTGTATGGCCCTTTGTTTTTTCTTCATATTAAATTCCATTTAAGAAAAGACACATTATTTAAACCTATTGATTGGTTACATTTTTTCCCATTTTTTCTCATTCTAATCATCACTTTTTTTGGATACTCCTTATGTGGTTTGTTGGGGATATATATACTCCCAACAATGCTGTCATACTGTTTCTTTAGCTATAAAGAGATAAGGAGGTATAAAAGAATCATCTTACAGGTTTCTTCTAAAAATCATACCGCGGAGATCAAATGGCTAGAAACCATGTTAATTATAATGCTTGTTATTGTATTCATTAATTTGATACAAACTTTTAGAAGTACCATCTTTATCGGAAGTAGTGAAATATCTTTGGAGATAATTGTACAAATTGGAGTCTTAATCTTAGTGAACACTATCGTATATCAAGGAATTAAAAACCCACAACTGTTTCAACAAATCTCTAAAAAAGATGAAGATATTGTAAAGGTGAATATAAGAGAAAATTTGAACACAGAAGCATTAAAAGAGTTTTCTATTGTATTAGACTCTTATTTTAAAAAACATAAGCCATATTTAAATTCAGATTTAAATATCAACACGCTATCCAATAACATGAATGTTTCTGCTAAAAGTATTTCACAAACAATAAATAATATTATTGGCTGTAATTTTACTGATTATATAAATTCTCACAGAATAGATGAAGCAAAAAACATGTTAAAAAACAGTATGCAAAATGGATTAAGTATTAAAGAAATCATGTACGATGTTGGTTTTAATTCTAGATCTGTTTTCAATACACTATTTAAAAAGAAAACAGGTTTAACTCCTTCTCAGTATAAAATTCTACATCAAAAACGTTCTGATTCCTGATTTAGAACATCCCTTATAAATTACTGATTTAATTTTGCCTCATTAATTCTAAAAATGAAATAATGAAAATCTTTAAATTATACTTAGCGCTTTTATTTGTTTTGTGCGTAAGTATTTCATCAACCTCACAAAACAAAAAAAGCAAACTCATTACTCAAGAGTTATTAGCTGTGTCGGATAGTATATCCCTTCTGATGTCAAAATACCAATACAATCCTAACGAGCTTACCACGAATAAGTATCTTGGCTTAGAAAAAAAAGTCAGAGGTCTTGCAAAAACTGCCCAAACAAAACAAGAATTTGTAAAGGGATTCAATCAATTTTGGAAAGAAGGCCCCTTTTCACATGTAGCGCTTAGCCTCTCCAAGGCTAATGCAAATCAAATGGCAGAGTATTTAGATAAAATGCGTGTAGGCGATCAAGGTGCTTCTCTGAAATGGATTGAGAAAACTGCAATACTTACAGTGAATACAATGATGGGGATAGATACAAAAGAACGCATATTTGAAGCTTACCGTGAGATTTCAAAAAATAAAGCAGAATCCCTAATTATTGATCTTCGTAATAATAAAGGAGGAACATTTGCAGGTATTCCTCTTCTTGGTCATGTACTGACTGATAACATTGATGCTGGGATATTTGTTTCACGAAAATGGTGGGAAAACAATACAAAGGATCCCAAATTAGAAGATGCTCAAAATTTAATGCCTTGGCAGGGATGGTCTTTGATGTCATTTTGGGAAGATATACAAGAAGCTCCACTTACACGGATACAATTTACGCCAATGCGCCCGCACTTTAATGGTCCTGTATATGTTTTAATTAGCAAAAAATCTGCCAGTGCCACTGAGTTCACAGTAGATGCTTTTGCTCATGAAAAGAAGGTAACTATAATTGGAGAAAATACAGCTGGAGAGATGTTATCTCAAAAAATGTTTGATTTACCGCATGGATTTCAATTATCCTTGCCAATAGCTGAATATTACTCAACTCGAATAGGGAAAATTGAAGGAAAAGGTGTAAAACCAGACATAGCAATTAACCAAAGTCTAGCAATGGGTTTAGCTATTTCGTTGATAAATGGAGTGAAACTGGAGGATGCTTTAAAAGCAGCGAAACAGAAGATTGATAAAAAGAAACATTAGTAATAAAAGATTAATTTAAAACAATAAAATAATCCCGAGTAAATACTCGGGATTATTACTTTAGAAATTAATTTTATTTTAAAATAGACAGACTTGTCTACTTTTAGAAAATTTGTTTTACATTTACATTATGAAACATTCAGAAGTAAGAAATCACATTATTGAAACCGCTTCAAATTTATTCTACACCAATGGATATAATTTGACAGGAATCAATCAAATTATTTCTGAAGCTGGTATAGCTAAGGCTACACTATACAATCACTTTAAGTCTAAGGAAGATATTTGTGTTTCCTATTTGCAATACAAAAATGCTACGTTTTCTAATTTAATCAAAGACTTTTGTCATTCTAAAGAGAAAGGAGGTTCTCAAATTTTGGGGATTTTTGATTTCCTATTACAATTTTTTAAAGAGAAGGATTTTAATGGATGCTGGTGTATCAATACCATCTCAGAATTACCAAAAGAAAATCAAAAAATTCGAATAGAAATTCAGAATCAAAAACAAGAATTAATTGATTTTATCAAAGAATTACTAAATCAAAATTTACCTGAGAAATCTACGGAATCTGACTCATTATCAAAACAACTTTACCTTTTGTATGAAGGAGCTGTAGCTGAAAGTCATTTGCATCAAAGTAATTGGCCTATTCTATCTGCTAAAAGTTTGTGTGAAAAAATCATCGAGTAAAAAAATTTGAACAAATTTGAACAGACTTGTCTGTCTATTATTAAATAAAAACAATTATGAATAAATTAAACAACAAAGTAGCCATTGTTATTGGCGGAACCAGTGGTATTGGAAATGCAACTGTAAATCAATTATTAAATAAAGGAGCAACAGTACATGTTGTCGGTAGAAACACTGATAAAGTAGAAGATCAAAACAATTTGATCAAACACAGTATTAGTATTACAAATACGGATGATGTAAATGGTTTTATTACCATAGTTAATAATCTAGATAAAGTAGATTATTTAGTAAATGCTTCTGGTATTTTCGGCCCAAAACCTTTTTTAGATCATACAGTTGAAGATTACGATTCTTATTTAGATTTGAATCGCGGTTTCTTTTTTATTACACAAGCTGTTGCTAAAAAAATGAAAACGAACAACGGTGGTTCTATCGTAAGTGTAGGTTCCATGTGGGCAAAACAAGCTGTTAAAGCAACTCCTTCTTCAGCATACTCAATGCAAAAAGCTGGATTGCACTCTTTAACTCAACATCTGGCAATGGAATTAGCTGATGATAACATTCGTGTAAATGCTGTTTCTCCAGCAGTTGTAAGTACACCTGTATATCATGGAGTTTTTGGAGGAAAAGATGAAGCTGAAAAAGCTTTAGAAGGGTTTCATGGTTTTCATCCAATCGGTAGAAATGGAACTCCCAAAGATATCGCTAATAGCATACTTTTCTTACTTTCAGATGATTCTTCATGGATCACAGGAACAATCTTAGATATAGATGGTGGTGTTATGGCTGGTAGAAACTAAATTAATAAAAATTAAAAAATCCCGAGTTAGTGCTCGGGACTTTTTATACTATCCAAGTAGTATTAACTTGCCTTTGATTTTACATAATCATCCACTTTATTGTGAGGAATTTCTTCCACATCAACTAAAAAGTCTCCATTAGATCCTGAAATCACAATCTTTGGTACAAATTGCCCTGGAAAAGAACCTTGAACGCTATAAGCCGTTGTTCCTTCTGCTCTAGGACCCGTCCAACCCATAGAGTCAATTTTTAATCCTCCAACAAAATGTTGATCTCGAACTAAAGAAAATCCATATGAAAAATTTGGAGCATCTCCTTCTACTGTTACATGAAAAACTCCAGGTGTTCCTAATCCTGTCCATAAATAAACTGCTTTACATTTAGCCGCAGTAACTGGCTCTTTTTGATAAAATCCCATAATAATTAATTTAAATTTTAAGCTCCTACTCTATTTGGCTTTTCGGATTCCGCCTAAGATATGTATCAAAATTAAAACTCAAATACTACAAATTCTAGCGCATAAATACTGGTTTTATAAAAACAGGGGTAAATACTTAACTGGAAAATGTATTTAATTTTTTGTGCAATTAATTTATTAATCGTAATATTGCAATGTATAAATTATTATGGGATTAACGAAGTCAGAAATATTCACAGAGCAACAAAACAAAATTGCTCAACTTGCTAAGGTTTTGGGGCACCCTGCTCGAATAGCAATTTTGGAGCATCTATTCAAAACAAAGTCTTGTGTTTGTGGCGATTTGGTGAATGAAATTGGATTGGCTCAACCTACCATCTCTCAACATTTAAAAGAACTTAAAAGCATCCATTTAATTAAAGGGACTATAGAAGGAACTAGTGTTTGTTATTGTATAGACAAGGAGAATTTACTTGACATGCAAGAAACACTATATCAGTTCTTAACAATCTGTCAATCTAATAAAGATTGTTGTTAAAAAAATTTAGCATTATTAATCGTAATATTACAATAAAATGAAATTATCAAAAATTAAAAACCTTTTACAAAATTTAGAAACCATCGCTTTTGAATTGCCTGATGGATCTTTAGTACCCAATCATTTTCACATCACTGAAGTAGGAAAAATCACAAAGAATTTTATTGATTGCGGTGGAACAATCAGAAAAGAAGAAGTTATTAATTTTCAACTTTGGGAAGCCAATGATTATGATCATAGATTACATCCTGAAAAATTAGTTCACATTATAGAACTATCTGAAAAGATATTAAAACTACAAGATTTAGACATTGAAGTTGAATACCAAGGAAGTACTATTGGTAAGTATCATTTAGATTTTGATGGCGAACACTTTTTACTAGTTTCTACAAACACAGCATGCTTGGCTTTGGACGCTTGTAATGTTCCTGTTCAGCAAACTGCAAATTCGTGTGCTCCAGAATCTGGTTGCTGTTAATTTTTGAAATTTTTAGATTTTCAATAATTTGTTTTTTTATTAATAAATTAATTAAATTGCATGATAAAGTATTTATAAAATGAAATTAATAAATAAAATCTCTTTTTTACTCTTTTTTCTTGTTACACTAACCTCTTTTACAACTTCTACTGAAATATATGTAGGAGAATGGAATGGAACAGATAAGGGTGATGCTGGAACATTTATATTTAGTGAAGATGGATATGCTACATTTATAATGAATGGTAATTCTATGGGTGGAAAATCCTATACTCAAGGTGGAGAAGAAGCATCAATGAAATATGAAGTGAATAAAAAAGTAACCCCTTTTACTATTGACTTTATAATTATAAGCAAAAAGAACAAGAATGAGATGGGAAGGATGAAAGGTATTCTAAGAATAATTAATGATGATGAAATGCTCTTATCTATTGGTTTTGGAGGAGTTCCAAGGCCAAAGAATTTTGAAAAAGATATCTTAACTCTTAATAGAGTCAAGTAAAATATCTCTAAACTATTGATAGTGCAAAAAAAGCCCGAACAAATGCTCGGGTTTTTTTATTCTTCAGCAGTTATTTTAAACTGTTGCTAAATATTCAGCAGTTTCCTTAGCGTTAGGAGCCATGGCTTTTTCCCCTTCTTGCCAGTTTGCTGGACAAACTTCACCATACTCTTGAACGTGAGAATAGGCATCAATTAAACGTAAAAATTCTTCAACATTTCTTCCTACAGGCATATGGTTAACTCCTTCATGGAAAACAGTTCCTTCTTCATCAATTAAATACGTAGCTCTATAGGTTACATTGTCTCCATCAACTTGTACAGTATCTGTTTCTTCATCAAATCTTTCATTCGAAATATCTAAAATACCTAAAGCACTTGCTAAATTTCTATTGCTATCAGCCAAAATCGGATAGGCAACTCCTTCAATTCCTCCATTATTCTTTGGAGTACTTAACCAAGCAAAATGTACTTCTGGAGTATCACACGAAGCTCCAACAACCATGGTGTTTCTTTTTTCAAACTCTTCTATAGCAGCTTGGAAAGCATGCAATTCAGTAGGGCACACAAATGTGAAGTCTTTTGGATACCAAAACAACAATACTTTTTTACCATTATTTTTTGCTTCTTCCAATACATTCATCTTAAATGTACCTCCCATTTTATTCATTGCGTCAACTGCAATACTTGGAAATTTTTTACCTACTAGTGTAGCCATTCTTATAAATTATTTTAATGTTAGTCAATATTTTAAGCCCGCGAAATTATGTCTTTTAATGATGCTAAAAAAGAGAGTAGCTTAATTTTTTTTCTTATACTATTATAGGGTTTATTGATGTTGAAAATCATTAAAAACACACCTTTCCCCAATGCATAAAATCATAGTTTTTAGCTATATCGAAATAAAAACTATAGATAAAAATTACCAAAAACTTTATTGTAAATTTGGATGAATCAAATATTGAAAAACATAAACCATGGAACATAATAGTAACGGAGACATAGATAAATGTCCATTTATGAGTGGAACTCAAAAAAAACCAGCCGGTGGTGGAACTAGTAATCGTGATTGGTGGCCGAATGAATTAAAATTAAATATTTTACGTCAGAATGCTCCAAAATCAAATCCAATGGGAGACGATTTCGATTATGCGAAAGCATTTAATAGTGTCGATTTTGCTGAACTAAAAAAAGATGTCATTGATTTAATGACAGATTCGCAAGATTGGTGGCCTGCTGATTATGGACACTATGGACCTTTTATGATTCGTATGGCCTGGCATAGTGCGGGTACTTATAGAGTTGGTGATGGACGTGGAGGCGCAGGAACAGGTACACATCGCTTTGCTCCTTTAAATAGCTGGCCCGATAATGGAAATTTAGACAAAGCTCGCTTGCTTTTATGGCCGATAAAAAAGAAATATGGAAACAAAATTTCTTGGGCAGATTTAATGGTATTAGCTGGGAATTGCGCTTTAGAATCTATGGGATTCAAAACCTTTGGTTTTGCTGGTGGACGTGAAGATGTATGGGAACCAGAACAAGATGTGTATTGGGGATCTGAAACAGGATGGTTAGATAACGACAAACGCTATGACACAAGTGATGGAGATTTAGAAGGTCATTTAGGAGCTGTTCATATGGGATTAATCTATGTGAACCCTGAAGGTCCAAACGGAGAACCTGACCCTTTAAAATCAGCCCATGATATCAAAATAACCTTTGGAAGAATGGCAATGAATGATGAAGAGACTGTAGCGTTGGTTGCAGGTGGGCATACTTTTGGGAAAGCGCATGGTGCTGCTGATCCAGATAAATACGTGGGGGTTGAACCTCATGGTGCTTCTATCGAAGAAATGAGTACAGGTTGGAAAAACACATTTGGGACTGGTGTTTTAGATGATACTATTACAAGTGGTATTGAAGGTGCTTGGACACCAAACCCTACAAGATGGGATGATGAATATTTTGATGTTTTATTGAATTACGACTGGGAACTAACGAAAAGCCCTGCTGGTGCTCATCAATGGACTCCAACTGCTGCATCTAATGCAAAAATGGCTCCGAAAGCTGGAGATGCTAATGGAAAACAAGCCTTAATGATGACTACTGCAGATATGGCTTTAAAAGTAGATCCTGCTTACTTAGAAATCTCCAAACGTTTTCATAAAGACCACAAAGCATTTGAAGATGCTTTTGCTAGAGCTTGGTATAAGTTAACCCACAGAGACATGGGACCAATCAATCGTTATTTAGGACCTGAAGTTCCTAAAGAAGAATTGGTTTGGCAAGATCCAATCCCAGCTGTAAATTATACGTTAAGCGATTCAGATATAGATACATTAAAGAATAGTATTACCTCTTCTGGTTTATCAATATCTCAACTGGTAACAACAGCTTGGGCTTCTGCTTCTACTTTCAGAGGTTCAGACATGAGAGGTGGAGCAAACGGAAGTAGAATTCGTTTAGAGCCTCAAAGAAGTTGGGCAGTAAACAATCCTAGTGATTTAGCAAAAGTATTGGCTGTTTACGAAGGAATTCAGAACGATTTTAACGGAGAGGTTTCTATCGCTGACCTTATTGTTTTAGGTGGAAATGTTGGAGTTGAAAAAGCTGCTAAAAATGCAGGACATTCTGTTTCTGTTGAATTTACACAAGGACGTGGAGATGCTTCTCAAGAGCAAACTGACTTAGAGTCTTTTAGTCATTTAGAGCCTTTGGCTGACGGGTTTAGAAATTATATGAATTCAAAATTAAATGTTGCTGCAGAAGATTTATTGGTTGACAGAGCAAATCTACTCACACTTTCAATTCCTGAAATGACTGCTTTGATTGGTGGTTTGAGAGTTCTAGGAACAAATTATGATGGATCCAATCATGGAGTATTCACAGACAATGCAGGAAGTTTATCCAATGATTTCTTTACAAATGTTTTAGATCTTGTAAATACATGGAGCGCTACTTCAGATAGCCAAAACCTTTTTGAAGGTCGTGATCGAAGAACAGGAACTCTAAAGTTTACTGGAACTCGCGCAGACTTAATCTTTGGTTCTAATACCGAATTGAGAGCTGTTTGTGAAGTGTATGGAGCAAATGACGGTGAACAAAGGTTTGTCAACGATTTTGTTGATGCATGGACTAAAGTAATGAACTTAGATCGTTTTGATTTAGCATAAACCATATCAAATTATTGAAATAAAAAGGGTGATTCTTTCGAATCACCCTTTTTATTTCATTTCATTTTCTATTATTTACTAGCAAAAAGTTTTACATCATTTTCAGAAACTTCTTGTTCTCCTAAAATAATCAACCTTTCAACCACATTACGCAACTCACGAATATTTCCTGTCCAATCGTAATCTTGTAATAAAGCAATTGCTTTTGCTGAAAATTCCTTTTTTGCAACACCTTGCTCGGTAGCTATTTTTTGAGTGAAATAGTTCACCAACAAAGGAATATCATCTCTTCGCTCGTTTAAAGCTGGAACTTTAATTAAAATTACCGCCAATCTGTGATATAAATCTTCTCTAAATCTACCTTCAGCAATTTCCTTCTTTAAATCTTTATTGGTCGCAGCAACAATTCTTACATTTACCTTAATATCTCTATCGCTACCAACTCTTTGAATTTTATTTTCTTGTAATGCTCTCAATACTTTTGCTTGAGCAGACAAGCTCATGTCTCCAATTTCATCTAAGAAAATTGTCCCACTGTTTGCTGCTTCAAACTTCCCTGCTCTATCTTTATTAGCTCCGGTAAAACTTCCTTTTACATGTCCAAATAATTCACTTTCTATCAATTCAGATGGAATCGCAGCACAGTTTACCTCAATCAATGGAGATTTAGCACGCTCTGACTTTTCATGTAACCAATGTGCAACCAACTCTTTTCCTGTTCCGTTAGGCCCAGTTATTAAAACTCGTGCATCAGTAGATGCTACTTTTTCAATCATATTTTTAATATGAGTAATGGCATCACTTTCACCAATCATCTCATAATTCTTACTCACTTTCTTTTTAAGGCGTTTGTTTTCAACAACCAATACTTTTCTATCCAAAGCATTGCGTACCGTATTTAACAAACGGTTTAAATCTGGCGGTTTTGAGATATAATCAAATGCCCCCAAACGCATGGTGTTTACTGCAGTGTCCAAATCACCATGTCCAGAAATCATCACAAAAGGAATTTCAGGTTTAATCTTCTTTGCTTTTTCTAAGACCTCTACTCCATCCATCTTTGGCATTTTAATATCACACAATACTAAATCGTACTCATTGTCTTTAATCATTTCAATCCCCAACAAACCATCTTCGGCTTCTTCTACCTGATATGCATCATTTTCTTCTGAAATAATTTTTGTCAATACCCTTCGTATTGCTGCTTCGTCTTCTATGATTAGTATTTTACTCATGCTTCATTTTTTGGATTAAAGAGATGCACATCTCTCTGAGGAAATGGGATTTTTATATTATTGTCTCTAAATGCTTTATCAATCTCGAATCGTACATCGCTCTTAATTTTGTTTCTAGCAAAACTATCTCTAATTGTAAATAGTAATTTGAATTTTAAAGAACTTTCTGCAAAATCCATAAAAAAAACATCAGGTGCTTTATTACTGATAACCATTGGATGATTAAGAGCCACATTTAATAATATTTCTTTTACTTTTTCTACATCAGAACCGTAAGCAACACCAACATCTACTGATTCTACAGTTACATTTCCGTTTTGTGTCCAATTGTACAGACTCTGTGTCATGAACTTATGATTCGGAATAATAATTACTCTTTCGTCTATAGTAACGGCTCTAGAGGTTCTAAGTTTAATCTCAAATACCTTACCAACTTTTCCATCTACTTCAACAATGTCATCAATTCGTAATGTTTTATCAATTAAAATAAAAACACCGGCAATAATATCTTGAAAAAGTGTTTGCAAACCAAGTCCAATTCCAACTAATAATGCAGCAGAACCGGCTAATAAAACACTTAGTTTAACTCCTGAAGACTCAAGAGCCACAATGATTACTAAGATATAAATGAAGTATTTTAGAAAAGAGAAAACAGATTTAAATTTTCCTTTGTCTTCATCATCTAGTTTTTTATTGACAATTTTTCTTACAAGTTTTAACAACCAACCTGTAAATAGTAAAACAAAAATCAACACAAGGATTGTTTTTATATCAATGTGTATATTCTCACTAATATTAAAGCTATAATCTAAAAATTCTCTTAATTTTTCCACAGTTTAGTATTTCAACCATTTATACAAATCTTTATACGTTGGTTTTTTACCATACATTAAGATTCCTATTCTATAAATCTTAGCAGCTAGCCAAACCATAAATACAAATGTAATGATTAACAATGTCATTGAAATTACTATTTCATACCATGGAACTCCAAAGGGAACTCTCATCAGCATTACTATTGGCGATGTTAATGGTATCATTGAAAAAATGACCGATATGGGTCCGTGTGGGTCGTTAATTACTGTTGCAAAACCTACATACACACCTAAAATTAAAGGCAGCATAACTGGCAACATAAATTGTTGTGTATCGGTTTCGCTGTCTACAGCTGCTCCAATAGCCGCAAATACTGAGCTATATAAAACATAGCCTCCTAAAAAATAGAAAATGAACAGCACAAACATTAGTACCAATGGTAATTTAAAAATCTCTTGAATGACCATTTCTCCTTTGCCTGTAGCTTGTTTTATAGCTTCTAATTGTTCTGGACTCATTTTAGATGCTTGCACCTCTGTCATGTCAACTCCAAAAACTGTTGATGCAACAATACTCAAAATCAAAATAATCAGACCCCAGATAAAGAATTGTAATAATCCAGCAGAAGCATTCCCTATAATTTTCCCTAGCATTAACTGAAAAGGCTTAACTGATGAAACAATGACTTCAATAATGCGACTTGTTTTTTCTTCGATAACGCTTCGCATTACTGAGGTTCCATAAATGATGACAAACATCATTAAGAAATATCCAGCAATTCCCCCTACTCCAATCTTTAACCAATTAATGAGTTTCGAGGACGTCTCTCCAGAGAAATTATACATCTTTATTTTAGCATCGATCCTTGAAGTATTTAAATCATCTAAATCAATTCCTAATTGAGCTAGTTTTTTATTCCGAAGCTTATTTTCTATCTTCTTTTCTAAAGACTCAATAGTTAATACATTAGGTGAAGAAGTTGAGTAAAACTCAATAGAAGAAGCAATTAATTCTAAACTATCTTGTTTTGGAATATAGAGCATTCCATAGTAGCTGCCTTTTTCAACAGTCTTCTTTGTTTCCTCATATCCTAACTGAGTTAAATCTTGGTATTTGAACGTTTTAGTGTCCTTAAAATCTTCTTTAGAAAAGAGCCCTGAATTATCTACAAAAACAATATTCTTAACTGTTTCACTATTTTTTTTACTTAAAAAAAAGACCACAGCTCCGATTCCAACCATTAACAGTGGGCTCAAAAATGTCATAATGATAAACGACTTATTCCTCACTTTTGCAATAAACTCTCTCTGAATAATTAATTTTAACTTGTTCATCTCCTTAACTATTTTTGTTTACTGCTTGAATAAAAATATCGTTTGCATCGGGAACCACTTCAACGAAATGTTGCACATGGCCTTGAGAGGAAAGATAAGAAAGCAACTCATTTGTTGATGCTTTATCGTGTACCTTAATGTTTAACTTCAACCCTTCATTTAATAATTTAAAATCGGCTTGAGAAACTTCAAAGTTTTCTTTCAATTTCGACGCCACTTCTTTTGGATTTTCTGTATCTAATCCAATTTGAAATGTATTCGATCTATATTCTCTTTTAATGTCGTCTAGTTTACCTTTTAAAATCATGTTTGACTTATCAATCAATGCTATATCATCACACATCTCCTCAACAGACTCCATTCTATGTGTTGAAAAAATGACGGTTGCTCCTTCATCTCTTAATTGCAAAATCTCTTTGGCTATTAGTTGCGCATTGATAGGATCGAACCCTGAAAAAGGTTCATCAAATATTAACAACTTAGGTTGATGCATTACTGTCACAATAAATTGTACTTTTTGCGCCATCCCTTTAGAAAGTTCTTGTATTTTTTTATTCCACCAAGCGTAGATATCAAACTTTTCAAACCAATACTTTAAGCGAGCTTTCGCTTCCTTTTTACTCAACCCTTTCAATTGAGCGAGATACATACATTGTTCACCTACCTTCATGCTTTTATATAAGCCTCTTTCTTCAGGTAAATAACCAATATCAGCAATATGTTTTGGATGCAATTCTTCTCCGTCTAAAATAATAGAACCACTATCGGGCATTGTAATCTGGTTGATAATTCTTATTAAAGAAGTCTTCCCTGCACCATTAGGCCCTAACAATCCGAAAACACTTCCTTTTGGAACTTTAAATGATACATCATTTAACGCAGTGAAATCTCCGTAAGTTTTTACCACATTATTAATTTCTAATAAATTACCCATATGTATTGATTGATTTTAGCAAATCCAGTGTCGCAAATTTACTCAATTTACAAACATTAGATGCAAAAACTGAGCAACTGTTACATTCAATTTTACTATGCACGCATAATTTTTTCTTAATTTACTATGCACGCATAATAAAATTTTATATCTTTGACACAATGGATAAAAACAAATCAATAGATCATCAATTAAGAGCTACTTGGCAAGCCGTTGCAAAGTTATATAACGAACGCGCTGCAAAGCATGACAGTACAATGGCAACAGCCTTTGTTCTTTTAAATATTGATTTTGAAAACGGAACCCCTTCTACAGCTTTAGGACCTTTAATGGGTATGGAACCTACAAGTCTTTCAAGAATTTTGAAGAATATGGAAGACAAAGGAGCCATTTCTAGAGAGAAGAACCCTGAAGATGGACGAAGTGTTATCATTAAGCTGACTGATTACGGAAAGGAAATGCGTGAAGTTTCTAGACAATCTGTGATCATATTTAATGATGCTATTCGATCTAATGTAACTGATGAAGAATTGGGTGCTTTCTTTAAAGTAACCTCAACCATAAACAAACTTATTGCAGACAAAATGATTTATCAAGAAGATAAAATCAAAAAGAAAGCTGTGTAAACAAATTAAAAACAAATGACTAGAAGAATTAAAAAAGTAGCAATTGTCGGTTCCGGAATTATGGGAAGCGGTATTGCTTGTCATTTTGCCAACATTGGTATAGAAGTTCTTTTATTGGACATTGTTCCAAGAGAATTAAATGATAAGGAAAAGGCAAAAGGATTAACTTTAGAAGATAAAGTGGTTCGAAATAGATTAGTGAATAATGCATTAATGACTTCATTAAAATCGAAACCCTCTCCTATTTACTCTCAAAAATTTGCGAATAGAATTACTACAGGAAATATTGACGATGATTTGCATAAAATCAAAGATGTTGATTGGGTAATGGAAGTTGTTGTTGAAAGATTAGATATCAAAAAACAAGTATTCGAGAAGATTGAAAAATTTAGAACTCCAGGTACGTTAATTACTTCTAACACTTCTGGAATTCCTATCAAGTTTATGAATGAAGGGAGAAGTGAAGACTTTCAAAAACACTTTGCTGTAACACACTTCTTTAATCCTCCCAGATATTTAAAATTATTTGAAGTAGTTCCAGGTCCAAAATGTACACAAGATGTAACCGACTTCTTAATGATGTACGGTGATAAATTTTTAGGTAAAACTTCGGTTTTAGCGAAAGACACTCCAGCATTTATTGGAAACAGAATTGGAATCTTCGGAATAATGAGCTTATTCCATGTAGTAAAAGACATGGGATTGACTATTGAAGAAGTTGACAAACTAACAGGCCCAGTAATTGGTCGTCCTAAATCTGCAACATTTAGAACGATTGATGTTGTTGGATTAGATACTTTAGTTCATACTGCAAATGGTGTGAAAGACAACTGTCCGAATGACGAAATGAAAGAGCAGTTTGTAATTCCTGATTTTGTAAACACAATGATGGAGAACAAATGGTTGGGAAGTAAAACAAAACAAGGTTTTTATAAAATGACCAAAGATGCTAATGGCAAGAAAGAAATCTTATCATTAGACTTAAACACTTTAGAATATAGGCCAAAGCAACGAGCAAAATTTGCAACTTTAGAATTAACAAAAACGATCGATAATGTAATTGACCGTTTTAAAGTATTGGTTGGTGGAAAAGACAAAGCTGGTGAATTTTACAGGAAAAGTTTTGCTGCAATGTTTGCTTACGTACAAAATAGAATTCCTGAAATTTCAGATGAACTTTATAGAATTGACGATGCATTAAAAGCTGGATTTGGGTGGGAACATGGACCATTTCAAATCTGGGATGCAATCGGTGTTGAAAAGGGAATTGAATTGATGAGAACTGAAGGAAAAGAACCTGCAGCATGGGTGCTAGAAATGATCGCATCAGGATCAACCTCTTTTTATTCAATAAAAGACGGTGCAACTTTTTACTATGACATTCCTGCAAAAGCACAAACAAAAAAACCTGGACAAGATGCATTTATCATCTTAGACAATATTAGAGAGTCGAAAGCAGTTTTCAAAAATTCTGGAGTTGTTGTAGAAGACTTAGGAGATGGAATTTTAAATGTAGAGTTCCAATCGAAAATGAATACTATCGGGGGAGATGTATTAGCTGGCTTGAATAAAGCCATCGACATGGCAGAAAAAGATTACCAAGGACTTGTCGTTGGTAATCAAGCTGCCAATTTCTCAGTCGGAGCAAACATAGGAATGATATTTATGATGGCTGTAGAGCAGGAATATGATGAGCTTAATATGGCAATCAAATACTTCCAAGACACCATGATGCGTATGCGTTATTCATCAATACCAACAATTGCAGCTCCACATGGAATGGCGCTTGGTGGAGGATGTGAATTATCAATGCATGCAGACAAAGTAGTTGCTGCAGCAGAAACCTACATCGGATTGGTAGAATTTGGAGTTGGAGTAATTCCTGGTGGTGGTGGTTCTAAAGAACTAGCTATGAGAGCAGCAGATTCTTTCAAAAAAGGAGATGTAGAATTAAATGTTCTACAAGAAAATTTCTTAACCATCGGTATGGCTAAAGTAGCAACGTCTGCTTATGAAGCTTTCGATTTAGGAATTTTACAAAAAGGAAAAGATGTTGTAGTTGTAAATAAAGATCGTCAGATAGCACAAGCTAAAAAGCACGCTTTATTAATGGCAGAAGCTGGATATTCTCAACCACCAGCTAGAAAAGACATTAGAGTTCTTGGAAAACAAGCCTTAGGAATGTTCTTAGTAGGAACAGATTCTATGGAAGCAAGTCATTATATCTCAGAACACGATAAGAAGATTGCAAATAAATTGGCCTATGTAATGGCTGGAGGGGATTTATCAGAACCTACCAAAGTTAGCGAACAGTACCTTTTGGATATAGAACGTGAAGCATTTTTAAGTTTAACAACAGAACGTAAAACTTTAGAACGTATTCAACATATGTTAAAAACTGGTAAACCGTTACGCAACTAGTTGCGAGTGATTAGGTATTAGTGCCAAGTAATTAGTTAAGCTATAGAATGATAACAATTACTAACCACTAAGTACTAACAACTAAATAACTAAGAAGAAATTATGAAAACAGCATATATAGTAAAAGGATATAGAACGGCCGTTGGGAAAGCTCCCAAAGGATTATTTCGTTTCAAAAGGACAGATGAGTTGGCAGCTGAAACTATTCAGCATATGATGAAAGAACTTCCTCAATTGGATGTAAAACGTATTGATGACGTAATTGTTGGAAATGCAATGCCTGAAGGGTCTCAAGGACTGAATATGGCTCGTTTAATCTCTTTAATGGGATTAGAGACTGTAGATGTTCCTGGAGTAACCGTAAACCGTTTTTGTTCATCAGGTGTAGAAACTATTGCAATGGCAACAGCGAAGATACAAGCAGGAATGGCAGATTGTATTATAGCCGGAGGTGCAGAAAGTATGAGTGCAGTACCTATGACAGGTTATAAACCAGAGTTAAATTATGACACAGTAAAAGCGGGGCATGAAGATTATTATTGGGGAATGGGAAATACTGCAGAAGCAGTAGCCAATCAATTTAAAATATCGAGATTAGATCAAGATGAGTTTGCGTATCATTCTCATATGAAAGCTTTAAAAGCTCAAGCTGAAAATCGTTTTCAAGATCAGATTGTTCCAATTACTGTGAATCAAACATATTTGGATGCGAATGGTAAGAAAGCAAATAAAAGCTATACAGTAACTAAAGATGAAGGACCTAGAGCTGGAACAAGTAAAGAAGCTTTAGCAAAATTACGTGCAGTATTTGCTGCTGGAGGTAGTGTTACTGCTGGTAACTCTTCTCAAATGAGTGATGGTGCTGCGTTTGTAATGGTGATGAGTGAAGACATGGTAAAAGAATTAAACATTGAGCCAATTGCAAGAATGGTCAATTATGCTGCGGCTGGTGTTGAGCCAAGAATTATGGGAATCGGTCCTGTAGCAGCAATCCCAAAAGCATTAAAGCAAGCAGGGTTAAAACAAAGCGATATCGATTTAATAGAACTAAACGAAGCCTTCGCTTCTCAATCATTAGCAGTAATGAGGGAATTAAATTTAAATCAAGAAATCGTAAATGTAAATGGAGGTGCTATTGCATTAGGTCATCCTTTAGGATGTACTGGAGCAAAACTTTCTGTGCAACTATTTGATGAAATGCGCAAAAGAGACATGAAGAATAAATACGGAATGGTTACCATGTGTGTTGGAACTGGACAAGGTGCAGCAGGTATTTTTGAGTTTTTGAGTTAAAAAGAAAAAATAGAAGAAAGACAATATTATTTAAAAGAAAATAGAACAATGAGCAAAGAGATATTACGAGGAGGACAGTTTATAGTAAAAGAAACAAGCTGTGATGATGTATTTACACCTGAAGATTTTTCTGAAGAGCAACAAATGATGAAAGAAGCAGTGATGGAATTCAATGATCGTGAGATCATTCCTCACAAAGATCGTTTCGAGAAAAAAGACTATGCCTTAACTGAAGAAGTAATGAAGAAAGCAGGTGAACTCGGATTTCTTGGTGTTTCTGTCCCTGAAGAATATGGAGGGTTAGGAATGGGATTTGTTTCTACCATGTTAGTTTGTGAATATATTTCTAGTGGAACAGGTTCTTTTAGTACTGCTTTTGGAGCACATACTGGAATTGGTACTATGCCAATTACATTGTATGGTAATGAAGAACAAAAGAAAAAATACGTTCCAAAATTAGCTTCTGGTGAATGGATGGGTGCTTATTGTTTAACAGAACCTACAGCGGGTTCTGATGCAAACTCTGGAAAAACTACAGCTACATTAACTGAAGATGGAAAAGCATACAAGATCAATGGTCAGAAAATGTGGATTTCCAATGCTGGTTTTTGTGATGTTATGATTGTCTTTGCAAGAATTGAAGACGATAAAAACATCACTGGATTTATAGTTGAAAACGATGCAAGCAACGGAATTACCATGGGTGAAGAAGAGCATAAATTAGGAATTCGTGCTTCTTCAACTCGTCAGGTTTTCTATACTGACACTGTTGTTCCTATTGAAAACATGTTATCTACTCGAGGTGGTGGATTCAAAATTGCCATGAATGCATTGAACGTTGGTCGTATAAAGTTAGCAGGTGCTTGTTTAGATTCTCAAAGAAGAGTATTAAACTACGCTGTAAATTATGCGAATGAACGCAGACAATTTAAAACTCCGATTGCAGATTTTGGAGCAATCAAAGCAAAATTAGCTGAAATGGCAACCAACTGTTATGCTGGTGAGTCTGCAAGTTATAGAGCTGCAAAAAATATTGAAGATAGAATTAGCAATCGTTTAGCAGATGGAAATTCTCATAGTGAAGCTGAATTGAAAGGTGTAGAAGAATACGCTATTGAATGTTCTATTTTAAAAGTTGCTGTATCTGAAGATGTACAAAATTGTGCAGATGAAGGAATTCAAATTTTTGGCGGGATGGGATTCTCTGAAGAAACTCCAATGGAGTCTGCTTGGAGAGATGCTCGTATTGCTAGAATCTATGAAGGAACAAATGAAATAAATAGAATGTTATCTGTAGGCATGCTAGTAAAGAAAGCCATGAAAGGTCATGTAGATTTACTAAATCCTGCCATGGCAGTTGCTGAAGAATTGTTAGGAATACCGTCTTTTGATACACCAGATTATTCTGAGTTGCTAGCTGAAGAAAAAGAAATGATTACCAAACTAAAGAAAGTATTCTTAATGGTAGCAGGTGCTGCTGTACAAAAATTCGGTCCAGATATTGAAGAGCATCAACAATTGTTAATGGCTGCTTCTAATATCTTAATTGAGATTTACATGGCTGAATCTACAATTTTAAGAACTGAAAAGAACGCAAAACGTTTTGGAGAAGACACACAAGCTGGGCAAATTGCAATGGCAAAACTATACCTCTACAATGCTGTAGACATCATTAATAAAAATGGAAAGGAAGGAATTGTTTCTTTTGCAGAAGGTGATGAACAACGTATGATGTTAATGGGATTAAAACGTTTCACGAAATATGCAAACCATCCAAATGTAGTTGGATTAAGAAATACGATCGCTGAGAAAGTAAAAGCTGAGAACGGTTATTGTTTTTAACCGTATTAAAATTTTCTTCAACTTAATAGGTTTTAGAATTTAGTTGTTTGTTTGAAAACCGTCACAAATGTGGCGGTTTTTTTTGTTGTTCGCTTTTAAGATGTATTTTTAGCACTTAAATCTATTACATGAAACTTAGAATCTTATTTGCCTCTACCCTATTTGTCTTTTGTTGTTTAACTTCTTGTCAGAAACAAGAAACCGAAACCTTCAACAAAGAAGCTTTATTAGCCAACTTAAAAGAAATTTCAAGCGATACTTACGAAGGGCGTGGCTTCTCAAAACCTGGGAATTACAAAGCACAACAATTTATAGCTTCTAAATTCAAAGAACTTGGACTGGAAACCTACTTAGACGCTGGTTATGTTCAAAAATTTGACCATACCTTTTCAGGAAGATGGAGACAGCGCTTGTTTCCTGTAAAAGATGCTGCTAAAGATTTATCCAATGTCCCAGACACTACAGTTGTTGGTGGAAATGTAATAGGAATGATTAAAGGTCAGAGTGACAAGTCAATTGTTATTACAGGTCATTTAGATCATTTAGGGATCAGAAATGGAAAAATATACAATGGTGCTGATGATGATGCATCAGGAACTGCTGCTCTAATTAGCATTGCTGAATATTTCAAAAATAAAACACCAAAACATACCCTAATTTTTGCCGCTGTTGATGCTGAAGAAATTGGCTCTCATGGAGCAGAATATTTTGTAGCGAACTTTCAAGATGTAAAAGAGAGAATTGCGTTGAACATCAATATGGATATGATTGCCCATAACGACTCATTACGATTGTTTGCTTCTGGAACTTTTCATTATCCACAATTAAAATCACAACTAGAAACAATTGAATCTCCTATTACGTTGTTGTTTGGTCATGATGACAAATCTAACAAGGAACAAGACGATTGGACCTTTGCATCTGATCATAGAGTTTTTCATAAACGAGAAATTCCTTTTGTCTATTTTGGCGTAGAAGATCATAAAGACTATCATAAAGACACAGATACCTTTGAAAACATCAATCAAGATTTTTATGCAGAAGCTGTAAAATTGATTATCAAAGCGATTGAGAATTATGATGAGTCTTTGTAACCCACTTAACTTAATTAAAAAGTAAAACCTTTTCACTACAATCCATTTAATATCAATACTTTTGCACGCAATTTAAAAACTGGAGTGCATGAAGCGTATCAAAGAGTACAAAAAACTATTTAAAGTAGAAGGTCCTATTAATTTAAAGGAATTAAAAACTACTTACAGAAATTTGGTAAAAGAATGGCATCCAGATAAATTTCAAGATCAAGAGAAAAAAGAAGAAGCTGAAATCGTAAGCACTAGAATTATTGACGGTTATCATTTTTTAGTGAGTATAGCACCAGAAACAAAAGAGGCTCAATTAGCTGCCTATACTGAAACGATTACAGAATTTAAAGTAGCAGATTGGCATCATAAGAGTATGCTCCTAGAAGTTACATTTACAGATGGTAACACCTACGAATACTTTGGTGTGAATCGCATACTCTTTGGGAAATTTGTAAATGCTAAATCTATAAACAACTTTGGAAAAAGAAATATTTTTAATTCTTTCCTATATAGAAAATCCAAGAAAGCTGCTGTAATGGCGTAATCTATTACATAGTTTATTTTCATAAAAAAAGAGATTACAATATTGTAATCTCTTTTTTTATCTATTTAATTTGACTTTTTAAACCAAAGCTCCTAAATAGCGTTCAGCATCTAAGGCTGCCATACAACCTGTTCCAGCTGCAGTAACAGCTTGTCTGTATTCTTTATCTTGGATATCGCCAGCAGCAAAAACTCCTGGTAAATTAGTTTTAGTAGATTTCCCTTCCGTAATTAAATACCCTGTTTCATCCATATCTAAAACTCCTTTAAATAAATCTGAATTTGGTTTGTGTCCAATAGCAATAAATAACCCCATTACTGGAATTTCATGTTTCTCTCCAGTTTGGTTGTTTACAACCCTAACTCCATCAACAACATGCTCTCCTAAAACCTCATCTAATTCAGTATTGTATAACACTTCAATATTTTCAGTTTTGTTTACTCTATGCTGCATTGCTTTAGAAGCTCTCATATAATCTTTACGGACCAACACAGTAACTTTCTTACATATATTGGCTAAGTAAGTAGCCTCCTCAGCTGCAGTATCTCCAGCTCCAACTACTACCACATCTTGTCCTTTATAGAAAAACCCATCGCAAGTAGCACAAGCAGAAACACCTCCACCAATTAATCGTTGTTCACTTTCTAGGCCTAAATATTTTGCTGTTGCTCCTGTGGAAATAATAACAGTATTTGCTTCAATTTGCTTTGAACCATCTACAGTTACTTTATGGATTCCTCCTACTTCTTTACTTAATTGAACTTCCGTTACCATTCCAAAACGAACTTCTGTCCCAAATCGCTCAGCTTGTTTCTTCAAATCTTCCATCATGGCAGTACCGTCAGTTCCATCAGCATATCCTGGGAAATTGTCAACCTCAGTAGTTGTCGTTAACTGACCGCCCATTTGCAAACCTGTATACATTACTGGTTTCATATCTGCTCTTGCTGCATATATTGCTGCTGTATATCCTGCAGGTCCTGAACCAATAATTAAGCATTTAATTTTTTCTATGTTTTCTGACATTTTTCTCTTAGTATTTTAACGATTACAAATGTAATTTTTTTTGATTTCTATGCGATTGAAATCATATATATTTTTGCAATTAGAAGATAAATAAATTCAATCCTTACATTGTAAGGAGATTTACGAAGTATAAGAGCTATTTTTTGTAAATGAGTTTTACAATTCCTAAGTTTTCAATCCCTACATAAATAAACCCATCTCTGCCTTGTTCAATTGAACGAACCCTCCCTAAGCCTTTTAAGAGTTTTTCTTCTTTTACTACTTTGCCATTTTTTAAAGTACAGTTTGATACATATTGAAATTTCAATGACCCAACCAATAAATGTCCTTTCAGTTTTGGGTATTTATCACTACTAACAAAAGACATTCCACTCGGTGCTATTGATGGAGTCCAATGATGCAAGGGATCTTTCATAGAAGGTATTGATGTTTTATCTGTAAATTTTGAACCACTGTAATTAACTCCATAACTCGCTTTCGGCCATCCGTAGTTTTTCCCTTTTTCTATAATATTGATTTCATCACCTCCTTTTGGTCCGTGTTCGTGTGTCCAGATATCACCTGTAAAAGGATTGATTTCCATTCCTTGTGGATTTCTGTGTCCATAACTATAAATTGCCTTCTTTGCTCCTTCAATGTTTACAAAAGGATTGTCATTAGGGATTTTACCATCATCATGCAAACGATAAATTTTACCACAATCTTTTGTGATGTCCTGTGGATTCACATCTCTACTTCCTCTATCTCCAACACTAAAATATAAATACCCTTCTCTATCAAAAGCAATTCTAGAACCAAAATGCTGACCTCTTGTGCTATTTGGAGATGCTTTATATAAAATTTTAGTGTCGCTCAATTTCCCATCTTTAAACACAGCTCTCATCAAAGCCGTATTTGCTCCTTTTCCTCTTCCGTGTGTTGCCGCATACGTAAAATAGATATAATTATTCTTTTCATAATTGGGATGCAATTCAACGTCCATCAATCCTCCTTGCCCATAAGACTCAATTTTTGGCAAGCCAGTAATCGTTGTTTTTTTTCCATTCTTAAAATGAATCATCTTACCACTCTTTTCTGTGATTAATATAGAATTATCAGGCAAAAATGTAAATCCCCATGGATTCGACAATCCCTCTACAATTACTTTATGTTCATATTTATTTTGTCCTTTGGTTGACAAACTCAGTAAAAGCAAGGCAAAAAGCATAAAAGAAAAAAGTCTCACATTGGTTTTCATATTGGAAGTATTTAATGATAAATCACTTCACAATATAGAAATAATATAGTAAATTTGCAGTCCGAATATTTCGGGGTGTAGCCTCTCGACGTTGCTCGAGATAAACTACACTACTGATTTCAGTCTTCGGGGTGTAGCGTAGCCCGGTCATCGCGCCTCGTTTGGGACGAGGAGGTCGCAGGTTCGAATCCTGCCACCCCGACAAATTAAAGCAAAGAGTTCTCGTAGAAAATTCACTTTCTTATGAGGACTTTTTTATTTAAAACATACTAGGAACATGAAAATATTCCTGTCTCTTCAATCATTAAAAGCCAAAAATCTTAATAATTTTTGGCTTTTTTATTCTTCAAATTTTAACAAATCATTTTGTTTAATGTTTTAATTTAACTCTTAAACATTTCGTATCTTTATATCATAATTTTAATGATATGCCCAAAAAGAAAAGTATTACTTCAAATGACATGATTTCATGGTATATGGAATATGTTTTAGAAAACAATAAGCAACCTTCTTCAGTATATATTTTTGCCAAAGAGAACAACTTTAATGAAACAGATTTTTACAATCATTTCGGATCTTTTAAAGCATTAGAACAAGGGGTTTTTAAAGCTTTTTTTGACAACACTTACAGTGTTCTAGTAAAAAGTGGAGATTACGAAAGTTTTGATCCGCGTAATAAATTACTTACCTTTTATTTTACTTTCTTTGAAAATTTAACAGCCAATAGAAGCTATGTAACTTATGCTTTAGAAAATAAAAAAGAGCATCTTAAATCACTACAATCCTTATCTGAATTAAAGAAATCATTCTCTATATATGTAAAGAACCTAGGGATAGAAACAATTGATTTAAAACAAGAGCGTTTTGAAAAAATTAAAGAAAAAGGAATAACAGAATCCGCCTGGCTACAACTTTTAATTACTCTTAAATTTTGGCTAGATGACACCTCTCCTTCCTTTGAAAAAACAGATATTTTTATTGAAAAATCAATAAACACAAGTTTTGACATTATTGATACCGCTCCAATAAAGAGCATTATCGATTTTGGTAAATTTTTATTCAAAGAAAAAGTTCAAATGAATTAAACTGAATGAAAACAATAGACAAAATACCTACCTCTAAAATTCAAAGAGCCACCAAATTAGTTCAAACTGGAGCTAAAGTTGGTGTAAATTATCTCAAATATTATGGTGACAAAATCACCAAAACAGAAGAAGAAGCCAAAGAGCGGTTAAACCAAAATAATGCAGAAGACATTTATGATGGTTTAAAGAAGCTAAAAGGAAGTGCTTTAAAAGTTGCTCAAATGCTCAGTATGGAAAAAAGTATTTTACCTCAAGCCTATGTAGAGAAATTCTCTTTAGCTCAATTTTCTGTACCACCACTATCACCTGCATTGGTTATTAAAACATTTAAAAAATATTTTGGGCAACATCCTAATGAAATTTATGACAAATTCAATTCAACATCCGTAAATGCAGCGAGCATAGGTCAAGTTCATGCAGCTGAAAAATATGGAAAGCAATTAGCTATTAAGATTCAATATCCTGGAATTGCAGAAAGCATTACCTCCGATTTATCTTTGGTAAAGCCTATTGCAATTAAAATGTTCAACATAAGAGGAAAAGACTCTGATAAATATTTTAAAGAAGTTGAAGACAAATTGGTAGAAGAAACCAATTACATTTTAGAAGTTGAACAGAGTCAAGAAATTGTTAAAAATTGCAAGCATATTCCCAACTTAAAATTTCCAGAGTATTATCCTGAATTGTCCTCAGATAGAATCATCACGATGGATTGGATGAAAGGAGAACACCTTTCTGAATTTACTGCATATAATGATAATCAAGAGCTTTCTAATAAATTAGGGCAAGCATTATGGGATTTTTATATGCATCAATTGCACAACCTAAGAAAAGTGCATGCAGATCCACATCCTGGTAATTTTTTAGTATCTAAAGAAGGTGATTTAATTGCTATAGACTTCGGTTGTATGAAGACTATCCCTAATGACTTTTATGTTCCTTATTTTGAATTAGCTGAAAAAGACAACCTCAAAAACCCTAGTTTTTTCAGTAAAAAACTATACGAACTAGAGATTTTAAAAGAAGTTGATTCTCCAGAAGAAATTGATTTTTTCACAGCAATGTTTCATGAACTACTCAGCTTGTTTACACTACCTTTTAACCAAGAAGTATTTGATTTTTCGGATCCAGTTTTCTTTAATAAAATTACAGAATTAGGAGAGCGTTACAGCAAAAGCACAGAACTAAGAAAGATGAATGGGAACAGAGGCTCCAAGCATTTTATTTACATAAACAGAACCTTTTTTGGCTTGTATAATTTGATGTTTGATTTAAAAGCCAAAGATGTGAAAATTAACAACTATGTCAATTTATAGATGCATTACAAAAGAGAAGAAATACATCGTTTAAATCAAATAGAAAGGATTAATCTAATTAATTCATGTTCAGGTTATAAATCTGCTAATCTTATTGGTTCTATATCCAAAGATGGAATAACAAATGTTGCTGTATTTAGCTCTGTAACACACCTAGGCTCTAATCCTCCTACTTTGGGCTTTATTTTAAGACCTACTACCGCAGTTCCAAGAAATACATATAACAACATTAAACAAACCAGAGTATTTACTATCAATCATATTTACGAGGATATTATTGCAGACGCACATCATACCTCAGCAAAATACCCTGAAGAAATTTCTGAATTTGATGTAACAAATTTAGAACCTGAATACCATAATGGTTGTATTGCTCCATTTGTAAAAGGATCACCAGTACAACTTGCGATGAAATATGTTGAAGATTATTACATAAAAAGCAACGATGTAATACATATTATAGCCCAAATTGAAGATATTTATATTGATGACAGTATTTTACAAGATGATGGTTTTGTAGACTTATCCAAAGGAAAAGTAGCAGCTATTAATGGTTTAGATAGTTATGCTATAGCAAAATCTAATACACGATTTGAATACCAAAGACCTAATATAAAATGACATGAAAGTCTTAATTACTGAAACAACTAACTACAACAGGAAATAATTAATTCTCAAAACATGAAGCGAATTATATTGAAGCATGCTTTGTCAGATAGAAATATTCTATTGAAACATAAGAGAAAAGACTAGAATCGACTAAAAATTACCTTAAGATTTAAGTAACTTTATATCAGTTTAAAAATTAGCTCTTTATAATAATATGTTAATGTTTGTTTAATCTTTTGTTTTATTAGTTAAACAAAGCTATCTTTAACAAATAAGTTTAAGGAATTACATTTTTATACGACTCTTAAAACGTAAAAATAAATTAGTTAGAGATAACTTAAACAAAGATTATTAATCTAGGTGCTTTGCTTAAAAAAGACAGCACTAAAAAAAGACAAAAATGAGTATTGAAACAGTAACTCGTAAAAAAACCAAACAAATCGAATTAAGTAATTTTGATTATGATGAAGTTGGTGACGATCATTTATTTACCGGATTAGAAACACCTTTAAAACAAAATGCTTTTGCTATCTCCGATGAAGAGAAAAAGAAAAAAATAGCACTCTTATTTGGAAAAATCATGGATGTAATGGGGCTAGATTTGACTGATGATTCATTAAAAGGGACTCCAAACAGAGTTGCTAAAATGTATATCGAAGAAATTTTTTCTGGTTTAAATCCAGAAAATAAGCCAAAAATAGCATTGTTTGATAATAAATATCAATACAATCAAATGTTAGTTGAAAAAAACATTACTTTGTACTCCAATTGTGAACACCATTTTGTTCCAATTTTTGGGAAAGCACACGTAGCTTACATCTCTTCTGGTAAAGTTATTGGACTATCTAAATTAAATAGAATCGTTCAGTATTATGCTAAAAGGCCCCAAGTACAAGAACGTTTAACAAATCAAATAGCTGAAGAGTTAAAAAAGGTTTTGCAAACGGAGGATGTAGCAGTCATTATAGACGCAAAACATTTGTGTGTATCATCAAGAGGTATTAAAGATGATGCATCTGCAACAGTTACCTCATACTATGGAGGACAATTTAATAGTCCTTCAAAAATAAACGAATTGTTAAACTATTTAAATAATTAAGCGATGGATATTATAGAAAGAGCTCTGGAGTTTGAGAATAGAAAACATAAATTCATCACTACAAGTGATCGTATTGTGGCCTCTAGAGAGGTTAAAAGTTTGATTCTCGAAGTAAATGACATCTATAAGGAAAATAAAGACCCAGAATTGATGGATCTTATGAAACGATTGACAGTAATCAAACAAAAAATTGAAAAACGATTAAAGGGTCGTCCCTTAGATGCTTCTTAGAAGATTTTCTGATTTAGAAATATAGAAAACGATCCCCTAGATTAACTATGTCAGTCTAACTTATAATTTTATAAGATGGACTGACATTTTTTATAACCAAACTTTACGAATGGATTCTACTAATTCTCTTTATCATATTAAGATAACCTCTCTACAAGGAAATCCTATTGATCTTTACCAATATAGAGGTAAAAAAATTCTATTTATCAATGTAGCCTCTAAATGTGGGTTTACACCACAATACAAAGCCTTACAAAAATTACATGATGAGTATCAAGACAGATTAGTAGTGATAGGAATTCCTTGCAATCAATTTGGAAAACAAGAACCTGGTAATTCTGATGAAATTCAAGAATTTTGCGAGGTCAATTATGGTGTTTCTTTTTTGCTCACAGAAAAAATAGATGTAAAAGGAGACAATCAACATCCATTGTATGCATGGCTAACAAAGAAAGCTCTTAATCACAAAAAAAACTCTTCGGTAAAATGGAACTTTCAAAAATACCTAGTCGATGAGAATGGAGAATTGATAGATTACTATTACTCCATAACATCTCCAACCAGTTCAAAAATTAAAAAACACCTACAATAACTATGTTCGGAATCTTTAAAAAGAAAACTGAACTTGAAAAACTTCAAGAGCAGTACAAAAAGAAAATGAAAGAAGGGTATGATTTACAATCAACGAATAGGGCTGCCAGTGATCAAAAATATGGAGAAGCACAAAGTATTATTGAAAAAATTGAATTATTAGAAAAGGCATAATGAAAACAAAGGCAACTTACGTAATCGTATTTCTGATAATAAATTTTGGAGGATTAGCCATAGGAAGCTGGCTTATGAACAATGGACCAATGTCTGATTGGTATCTAAACCTCAACAAAGCTCCATGGACTCCGCCTGGATGGGTTTTCGGTGCTGCTTGGACTACAATTATGATTTGTTTTTCTGTCTATTTGATGGATCTATTTACAAAGAATTACAACAAAAAGAAACTCGCATTATATATCATACAACTGCTTTTAAATGTAAGTTGGAACTATGTTTTCTTCAATCAGCATCAAGTTTCATTTGCTCTAATCATTATACTATCACTAACTGCATTAATTTTTTACTTCTTCTTTACTTATTACAAAGAACAAAAAAAGAAAAGTTACCTACTGCTTCCCTACATGGTTTGGCTTTGTATTGCCAACTCACTTAACCTGTATGTTTTAATTCACAACTAGCATGAAGATTTACAGATTACATAAAAAGCAAAACCTCCCAATTACAATAGATCAAGCTTGGGATTTTTTATCAAGTCCAGAAAATCTAAAAACAATTACTCCAGATTACATGAGTTTTGATATTCTATCAGGAACTGACAGACCAATGTATTCAGGTCAGATCATTCAATACATTGTAACGCCTATTATGGGTATAAAAACCAAATGGGTAACGGAAATAACACATGTAAAAGATAAAGAATACTTTGTTGATGAACAGCGTTTTGGTCCTTATGCTTTATGGCATCATAAACATTTTATTAAAAAAATAGATGGAGGCGTAGAAATGGAGGATATCATAGATTATAAAGTTCCGTTTGGAATTTTAGGTCAGATGGCACATCCTTTTATGGTGAAACCTAAGCTCGAAGAAATCTTTAACTATCGTCAAAAAAAATTGATTGAATTATTTGGAGAGTATAAAAAGTAATGAATAAAATATCCGTTTTTTGGTTTCGAAGAGATTTACGATTACATGATAATGTAGGATTATTTCATGCTTTAAAGGCTGAAGAAAAAACGCTTCCCATTTTTATATTCGATCCAAATATTTTAAGTGAATTAGCAAAAGATGATGCTCGTGTTTCTTTTATACATGATCAATTGAGTAAAATGAATCAATATTTGCATTCTTTTGGAGCAAAAATTCATATTTACAACGGAAAACCCAAAGATATTTTTCAATCACTTCTTAAAAAATATCAAATCGTAGATGTTTATACAAATCACGATTACGAACCTTATGCAATAAAAAGAGATTTAGAGGTTGGCGAATTATTATCATTAAATAGCATTCAATTTCACACCTTTAAAGATCAAGTTATTTTTGAAAGGAATGAAATCACTAAACAAGACGGCAAACCATATGTGGTATACACACCATACTCTAAAAAATGGCTTGAAGCTTATCGTCAAAACAAAAAAAGAAATTATCTCTCTGAAGATTTATTAGATCAGTTTTCAACGGAAACAGAATCAAAAGCACTTACTTTAGAAGATATCGGTTTTACGCAAACTGAAGCTCCTATTCAAGAATATATTTTCAACTCAAGAATCATCAATGAATACGAAGAAACTCGTAATTATCCATACTTAGACAACACTTCTAAACTAGGCCCACATTTACGATTTGGAACTGTAAGCATACGGCAAATGGTCACTAGAGCTAGTGAAGAAGAAAACCTTACTTTTTTAAAAGAACTCATTTGGCGTGAGTTTTTCATGCAAATTTTATGGCATTTTCCGCACACACATACAGATTCATTTAAATCTAAATATGATCGAATTCATTGGAGAAATAATGAACAAGAGTTCAAAAAATGGTGCGATGGAGAAACTGGCTATCCTTTGGTTGATGCAGGCATGCGACAATTAAATAAAACAGGATTTATGCACAATCGTGTACGAATGTTGGTAGGAAGTTTTTTATGCAAACATTTACTAATCGATTGGCGTTGGGGTGAAGCTTATTTTGCAGAGAAACTACACGATTACGAAATGGCAAGTAATGTTGGTAACTGGCAATGGGTTGCAGGAACAGGTGTTGACGCTGCTCCTTATTTTAGAATTTTCAATCCAACTACTCAAATCCAAAAATTTGACAAGGATTTAAAGTATATCAAAAAATGGGCTCCAGACTTTCAAGAACTTACCTACCCTACTCCGATAGTAGATCATAAATTCGCAAGAGAACGTTGCTTAAAAGCATACAAAGAAGCTTTAGCGTAAAAAGTTGTTTCTTTTTAATCTGAAATTCTATATTTGCTTTGCAAAATTCGGGATGTAGCTTAGTCCGGTTAAAGTGCTGGTCTGGGGGACCAGAGATCGGAGGTTCGAATCCTCTCATCCCGACAAGTTAAAGCAAAGAATTCTCGTAGAAAGTTCACTTTCTCAAGAGAGCTCTTTGGTTTAATAAAATTGAAGCTTTGCTTTAATTTCCAACACATAATTTGGAAAGGTTATAGTCTCTATATCAACTTTAAAAAGCTCATTCATTGAAAGGATTCTTTTTTATTCAATTTCCATTATTATTTCCCTAAATTTGTTGTCAATTATTTGTCAATTTAATAATTCTACAAATGCTTGTAATTGGAATTGCTGGAGGTACTGGAAGTGGTAAAACTACTGTTGTAAATCAGATCATTAATGAACTTCCTGCCGATGAGGTTTGTGTAATCTCACAAGACTCTTATTATAAAGCTACCGACAATCTCTCATACGAGGAGCGAACTAAGATAAACTTTGATCATCCAAGAGCAATCGATTTTGATTTATTAATTGAGCACATTGCTGCTTTAAAATCAAACAAAATTATTGAACAGCCTATTTATTCTTTTGTAACTCACAATCGGATAAAAGACACCATTAAAACACACCCACGTAAAGTTGTTATTGTAGAAGGTATTCTAATTTTCAATAGTGAAGACTTACGAAACTTATTTGATATTAAAGTTTTTGTCCATGCAGATGCAGACGAAAGGTTAATTAGAAGGGTACGTAGAGACATTTCAGAAAGAGGCAGAGATATTGACGAAGTTTTGAATCGCTATCAAGACACATTAAAACCTATGCACCAACAGTTTATTGAACCTACAAAGAACTTTGCAGATATTATTATACCCAACGACCGATACAATACAGTAGCCATAGACATTGTACGAACTGTAATTAGTGAACGTTTATAGTTTATGGGACTTAAGAAACTGAAAGAAAATCGTTTTTTTAAATTTTTATCCAATAGTTATATTATTATATTGACTATTTTTCTAGTCTGGATGTTCTTTTTTGATGAAAACACTCATTTAAATCGTGAATTCAAAAAAGAAATAAAAGAATTAGAAAGCACAATTAATTTCTACAGGACAGAAATTGACACCGATAAGAAAATGATAAAACAATTGCAAGACTCATTACAATTAGAACGTTTTGCAAGGGAAAAATACTTAATGAAGAAAGACAATGAAGATGTATACATTATAGAATTTGATACGATAAAAAAATAATGGAATCTTTTTTATTTGACAATTTTAACACACTTTCTCCTACTGCTTGGAAACAAAAAATACAAGTAGACTTAAAAGGTGCTGATTATAATGACACACTACTTTGGAAAACCAACGAAGGAATTGTTGTTAGACCTTTTTATTCTGAAGAAGATAGGAACGATGCTAATATTGACCTCCCTAAAAAAGGATTTAATATTTGTCAATCTATTTTTGTTGATGATGTTACTATTGCCAACAAACTTGCTGTTGATGCTTTAAAACGAGGTGCCAACGCTATACAATTTAAAGCTAAAAACACTTTCGATTACAAGTCTTTGCTAAAAAGCATTGACCTTTCTAATACAACACTATACTTCAATTTAAATTTTTTAAATTCAGATTTTGTTCTAAAACTCAATGAGTTTTGTAAAAACAACAACTGCTATTTTCAAATTGACATCATTGGTCATTTAGCAGAAACTGGTAACTGGTATACAAATCTGAATTCCGATATAAATGAGGTGAAAAACTTTGCAGGTTCAGTAAATAATTCAATATGCATAAACGCATCATTGTATCAAAATTCAGGAGCTAGTATCGTTCAAGAACTAGCCTACGCATTGGCTTTAACTAATGAATACATAGAATTATATGGAAAATCAATCGCAAATAAAATTCATTATATCTTTTCTGTAGGTGGTAATTACTTTTTTGAAATTGCCAAACTAAGAGCTTTTCGCATTTTACATAAATCTCTTTTACAAGAACTTAATGCAGAAATTAAACCGACACATATATACGCTCAACCCAGCTTAAGAAACAAAACTATTTACGATTACAATGTAAATATGTTGCGAACTACTAGTGAATGCATGAGTGCTATTTTAGGTGGATCAGATACTGTTTCTAATGTTTCCTACGACACTCTTTATCACAAATCGAATGATTTTGGAGAAAGAATTGCTAGAAATCAATTGCTCATTTTACAAAAAGAAGCCTATTTACAAGAAGCACAGTCTTTTGCAGATGGAGCATACTATGTAGAGAGTATTACCAAACAACTTTCTGAAAGAGCTTTAGAGATATTTAAACAAATAGAAAACGGTGGTGGCTTTTTGAAGCAATTGAAAAGCGGAATCATTCAAAAGAAAAGATATAATGAATTTTATTTGCGATTGATTTTCCATATAATT
>TARA_R110002073_G_scaffold24260_1_pt1 | contig 63923 bp, 58 predicted proteins | sample TARA_R110002073 | Tara Oceans TARA_R110002073 (sample SAMEA4397174) | marine metagenome | biome: Polar Biome; feature: [DCM] deep chlorophyll maximum layer (ENVO:01000326); material: water (ENVO:00002006), including particulate matter (ENVO:01000060) such as... | depth 40 m
CGCTTTTCGACGATCACGACTGGCCGCTTTTCAGGTGATCACCCAGGATCCTGGAGCGACTCGGAGTCGCAAGCTGGGTATGGAAATCCCGGAGGTGTCTAACAGTGTCTTCGCCAACCAGCTTCGCTGGGTGCCTGCCCATCGCAAAGCGAATGGCATAGTCCCGTTGTGGTCACCCACCGAAACAACAATGAGCCCCAAGTGTTACCTTGGAGCTCATTGCCTCTCTTAGTGACCCCACCGGGACTGCAACGGTATCCAAACCTAGGATTTCAAGCCTCTACATCGGCACGGCCAAGGAGATCAACAAGGCTAGCTAAGTGTCTCGCTGCACAAGAGAACTGGTTCAGTTCCTCCTAGGATTCAATCTCCGAAAACGAAGGGAAATAGCGATAGATCTCGGCATACTTCTTTGCGTCGCTCGGCGGAACAGGCACAGACTTACAGAGCTTGGCTGCATTGTTTGTCGGGAGCATGCTATCGAGATGCCCTATCTCCTTTGGAGTGAGGTTTGGCATCTCAATTAGCGTTGCCTTCTTGCCAGAAGCTACAAAGCTGAGTTCCGAAAATTCAGCATCGGCAACGAGAGGCTTCTGGTCCGTACTGTAAATAATACCTCCGAACGTCAGCATACGTGCCCCATCTTTATAGTTGAAGTTGAATAGTTGTTTGAAGAGGAGTCGTGAGGCTGGGGGGACAGGCCCGTTTCGGGTGACCAAGGCTTCTTCTACCTGGTTCGACAAAATTCTCCTATACACACCTGCTGCTCCCCAACCCGCGAAGTCCTTGGCTGCGAGACCCGCCGGTATACGGTCAGCCCCCAAGCGATCACGAAGCACATTGAGACGATCTGGTACCGCATCTGTTGTCTCTGGTTTTTCCGCATTCACGCTCACGATGAGGACGCTGCCAGGCACAGCGACCGAGCAGACATGTGATACGTCGCTTAAGATACTGGGTTCTAAGACTCCGTCATAGTCCAGCCAAACGACGTTTCGGTCTTGCCAGGTTAGCTGAGCAAGTACCACCGTCGCTTCCCCGTACTGCATCTTGATGCAATCAAACGGCTTATTGAACTCAAATCTCGGCTTGTTATGTTTGTCGCGCTCAATGCTTACGAGATTCGTGATACCCAATGATTTGTGTATCAACGCGAAGTCCACAAAATATGGCGAGCCCATGCCGACGTATCGATATTCTGCGACTCTGCCGAAGGGAGTTAGTCGCCTCAGGGTGTCAACTATCATTTTCCGCTCGGCGCATTTGGCCGGTCGAAGCCTGTAGTTGATTCGCTGATAGCTCCCCGACATCAATCACACTCCATCTCTAGGTAGTATGCGAACGTGCGCTCGCCCACCTCTCTCTGAGAAGTCACGCCAAGAGCCTCCTTCGCTCTTTCGATTTCGTCTACAGGCTTATCGTAGGCAATTCGGCCAGTCTCGGCGGAGTTGGCTTTGCCTCGCCTCTTCGGTGCCTTGGGGGCAACGAAGGCGGCCTTAGTTTTGGTGTCCTTGACCGGATTCAATACGGCTTGGTCAACCGCCACAGTGAAGGGCTGAGAATCGGGGGTGTCCTTCTCCCCATCCAGTTTATTGAGAAAGTCGATCACCGGCCTCATCATGACAAGCATGGTCTCTCGGACCGACTTGTAGACTCTGGAATCGGTGTCAACTCCTGTCTTGGTCGTGTTCCATGGCAGTTTGCCCGCATCATCTGAGTCGAAGTAAACGAACCCGCGAAAGCGTGCAAATTGATTGTGATACTTCGGCATGCGGGTTCCTGCTCCATCCCCCCAGCCAGTCAAGATGCTCTGATCAGCCTCCAGTACCATTCTCCCATTACAGAACACGTACCAGCCAGCGACAGCCGGCTGTGACCTCGCGACTCCGACGACGATCTTGGCGTAGATAGGGCTCGTGGTCTTCGTTTCGAATTTGAGCTTCTTCTGGCCAGGAACCAAAGACTTGCTGGAAAGAAGTTCAGTCGGGCGATGAGTTAGTGGAACTTTGTTGATTGATATGGCGAGTCCGGCGGCCAAACTTTGTTGATGCGCAGCTTCGATCTCTTCGGTGAGACGAGAAGCGAATGTTTCGAGACCGAATTCGTCCTTCACAGAGGAGTGGAGCCCAGAAACGACAATCTCCGTTCCTGTTTCGTCTGCCGTTCGCTTCGTCTTGTCGTCAACGTCCTTAAGATTGAACGTCCACTTATCACTCTTTTCCCACTTCTTCACGTCTTCGTCCATGGAGAAGGAGCTGGTGCGCGTACTTGATTTGATCTTGAATTTTGTACCAATTTTGAAGAGCGAACGCTTCATGCCGACTCCAAACTGCCCAACCGAGTGTTTTGTCGCCTTATGGCCCGCTGGTCGCCCAAAGCGAAAAGCGTAGTTGGTCGCAATGTTGATGCTGATGCCGCCACAGTTGTCCATGATCTTGAAACTTCGTTTATCGAATTCGATACGTACGGTCAGTCCCTTTAGATTGCCATCCTTTCGCTGGCGGAGCCCCCCATCCAGGCAATTGTCAACCAAGTCGATGATTGCTCGAATTAGTCCAATATCTCTGGTGAGCATGCTGATGAAAAATTCCTTAGTAGGAGCTGCATCAGCGAATAGTTCTAGCTGCTTCTTCTTGGTTGCCATGTCTAATCCTTACAGCAGCGTTGCTATGCGCCGTGCGACAGCACGGGCCAGAAGCGGAGGTACTGAATTTCCAACTTGCCTGAACCCGTGCCACTTTGTTGGGTGAAACTGAAACCAGTCTGGGAAAGAGTGAAGCCGCGCAGCTTCACGCACAGTAATGCACCGCGCTTCATGCGGGTGGATTGGCCGTGGTGCGGTAAACGACCCGCGATCAGTGCCAGTGCCAGCGCGAATTGTCATTGAAACACTTTTGGGGTCAAGTCGGAAGAATCTGCTGATGGGCTCCTGGTCCCCCGGTCCTGTCGCAGCAAAGCGTCTGATCACGGCGTTGCTGTGGAGTGTCCTCCTGCAACCACTCAGCCCCTCAAGGATTCCTCGTCGTTTTCGGGAAAGGTCCGTAGAACTCTTCGTGTCGCCACGAAGTGCTGCTGCATAGGCGCTAGGCTTCTTGAGCCTTCCAACGAATACATCCGACTCTAGGAGTGACTCGTATCGCTCGATGTTCGGGAGGTCGCGGATCGCATCCCAGACAGTCGGCCTGGGTCTGGACGAAAACCAAGAAGGCTCTGGGTAAGTGGGTAGCTGGAGTCCTGCGCGTGCCCCCATCAGAAAGGCGCGACGTCGGCGCTGCGGGACCCCAAAGTCGGCAGCGTTCAGAATTTGGACATCTTCGACAATCGAATAGCCACAACGTTTGATCTTCCGAGTGAAGCGCTCCAAGGGCCGTCGATTGTGAGGAGAGAGGAGCTGGTCTACATTCTCCATAACGAAGTAGCGCGGCTGTAACTCGCCAACGAGCCGAGCGAATTCCAAGAGCAGGTGATTGCGCTCATCGTCAGGTCTGTTCTTGCCACCAGCGGAGAAACCCTGGCAGGGAGGGCCACCGAAGACAACGTCGATTCGTTTGCGTCCCAGCTTGGCGGCCTTTTTGAGCGTGTCTCCGCTAACTCGTTTGAGATCGGAGCAAACCGTTAGACCGTCAGGAAAGTTCTCTTCGTGGATTTTCGAGTGAATTTTGTCGGCATCGACGGCTAGCACCACATCGAATCCTGCTTGCTCAAATCCAAGCGACATTCCACCCGCACCACAAAACAGATCAATGGCAATTGGCCGACTACGATTGGTCATCTAGCTCCCGCCATTAGTAGATTTCGAATACCTCACAACGTGGATGGCTCGGATTCTCGAATCTATGCTCATCACTCGCAACAAATGGATTTCTAAGCAGCCGATATTACCGAGAAATATACCCGAGTGATGACAGAAGTTCCAATACACGAACAGGCATTTGCGGCACCATAGGCGATCGGGGAAACGCTTATAGTGCTACCTATCGTACATTTATGGAACTTAGCCTGTAGCTGGGCGGCCTTTTGGGCCCCATCGCGGTCGCCGGAATATGAGGCCAGTTTCGACAATAGCGACGAAGGCAGATGTGCCACCAGCTAGAACTTGGGCGCTTTTCAACATCCTAATCGCCGCCACGGAATAGGCTTGGTCGAACGTGTGCCATCCCCTGCACAATAAATGCACGGGAAGCAGATCTTTGAAGGCGTGATTGTCAACTTGGGAGAGTCCAAGTCGATTCCGCGATCTAGTCTCAGACGAGAATGAGATATAGGTGTTGGTGCTGGCTTGGCTGCGGGAGAGTCTCTGAGAGACTTGCGGTTTGGCCTTTACCTCCTGTTGTGGGGTGCCTTAGAACTGTTCTTGACCGCATCGCCAAAACAGGTGTGGTCACGGCGGTACTCTGAACTCCCGCCGCAACCACTCAGAGAAAGATAATGCAATTTTACGAAACGCAGAGAGTTTCTGCAACGATGATATGTGGTCGTACTGGGCCATTGCGGTCTGTTTTGGCGCAGACCGCGAGCGCGGCGGCAAGGACGGAGGCACCTAGTAACCACCGCCATCTGCGTAGCAATAATGAACAAGGAGTTAATAAAAACAAGGAGAAGACAAGAGCAGCAAATCGAAGGATAGCCCGATGATAGATACCATTAGATTGGTTTTAGATGGGGTCGCTATGCCGATCGGTTGGGACGATGAAAAATGGACTCAGATAGAAACCCACAGGGGCAATAGATCTAGTTATCGACGAGAATTAAAGACATCGAACATGTATCCAATGCTCAAGCATGAAGGGAGCGCCGGCGAAGGTCATCCAAGAGCTGGCGGGCCACACCGAGCTTTCGACAACGCTCAAGTACATGCACCTCACCGAAGGCGCTCGCGAGGATGCAATTGCTCTGCTTGAGGGGCTCCAGCGGGGCTTAGCCAGCGAAAAATAGGCCCTGGTCGTCGCCACTGGGCGAAGTATGCTCTTTGCATGTCACTGCTACAGGAAATTCAAGACGCGGCGATTGCACCAGACACCAAGATTGAGACTCTGCTTCGCAAATGCAAGGTCCTCGCCTACAACCTTGACAGCGCGGAGTTCAAGGAGTGGGTCGATCATGAGCTGAGCGGCTACTCTAAGGCTGAACAGCTTCCAGCGTACCGACGGTTTAGTGTCCATTCAAAGGGGCATTTTGCTGGATTCGCAGGCTCAGCCCTGAAGAATCACGACATTCCCATTTCCTGCATTCCAGAGGAGTACCACAGCATAATTTCGCACGCGGAACTAATGGATTCTGCCGCTGCGCTGGAGGTCCTTTCAAAGACAGTTAAGGGGTCAGCTACGGTTCCATGGATTCCAGATCTTGTGGCACTTGTGGGCGAGCGGATCTACCGAGGCTACAACTGCATGCAAGCCTGGCAGGTAATACCAGCATCAACGCTGATTACCGCGGTCAGCGAGGTCCGCAACAGAGTCCTGACATTTGTTCTGGAAATCAGGACCGCCCTACCAGAGGTGGCAACTGCAGGGCATCAACCGAACGAGGCTCAGGCTGCGGTGGTCCACAACATCTTCAACAATTACGTTTCGGGTGACGTTGGAAACATCGCTGCCGGATCTTCCGACTTCAAGCAGAAAGCCACAGTGAACAATGCTAGCGCTGAGGTGTTTGACAGCCTCGTAAGTGCTCTTCGGGAGTTGAACCAGCCTGCTGAAACCGATGCTCTGATAGCAAAGATTGAAGACATGCGGCTGTCGCAGGGGACCGAGGGGTTTTCAAAGCACTACCAAGGTTTTATGGCACTCCTGGCAGATCACGCAGAGGTCGCCACGGCAATTCTGCCACAGATGGCCACACTCGCAGCTCTGCTCACCTAGCCATGGCACCACCGTGACACCAGGCAGAGCGAGGGCACAAAAAAGCCCGATAACCACTTGGATTATCGGGCTTACCTCTAGTGACCCCACCGGGACTTGAACCCGGGATTTCGGCGTGAGAGGCCAACGTCCTAGACCGCTAGACTATGGGGCCGTGTCGAGGCGCCTTTCTAAGATAATCGCTGCCGACTGTCCACTGTTTGCTGCCAAATTCGATGCTAGTGGATCTCTTTGTGCAAACAGCTTGGCAAGTTAGCGAGCCTGCCGCAACTCAGCTTCGCGCTGCTGCAGCTTCTCGAGCTGCTCTGCGGAGCCTGGGGCGTTGTTCATGAATTTCTGCATCTTCCTAGATAGGCAGAAGAGCTCGTTGCCCTCCATAGCGAGGGTTGCCTTGGTGCGACTTAGAATCGCTTTGCACTCGTCGGGTGTCGCGCGAGTGTCGTAGTACAGCCGCTTGGTATCCTCTTCGCGCTGGCAGGCGTAGCTCGACGTCCCGCAGGCGTCACACACGAGCGACACTTGGTCCAGGCAGGCGTTGGTCTCAATCTCCCCTTTGCAGCTTGAGGCCAAGAGCATGGCGCAGAGGACGAGGAGGAGAGGGGACGTAGGCATGGGGGAAGTATTGTGATTTCGGCAAAGCCCTGCAAGTGACAGTTTTCCACGGGATTCGGGCAAATTTGCAGCGCAACCTGCCAATCTCCTGCTCCGAGTCGGGCTCTGGCGACGTGGCCCTAGTCTTAGGCGCTGGATCCCGGGTATAAGTCGGCTCGGTCATTCGTGGCCTCACCCCAACTTGGAGAATTTGATGCGCAAACTACTCGCTCTCGTGGCTGTTGTCGGACTTGTATCCGTGTCGGCCTGTAAAAAGGATGAAAAGAAGGCCGAGACGGCCCCAACCGAAACGGTCTCGCCGGATGTAAAGCCGGATGAGACCAAGCCCGAGGTTAAGCCCGATGAGGCCAAGCCTGCTGAGATGACCAATAAGATGGCGCACTGCCCATCGTCGGTCGAGGGTGCAACCACGGTAGTTAGCGCTGGCGAAGGCACGATCATCGTCACGGTGACGGCTGCAGACGAAGCGGCTACCTCCGAAATTCGCAAGCGCTCGATGCACCTTGCAAGCCTAAACGACGCTGACTCTTCGGAGATTAAGCACAGCGGCAATGGCACCGGCGGTGGTGCACTTGGCAAGTGTCCCGTCGCTTTGGGGCAGGGCGAAGTTTTGGCAGCGGATGCCGAGGGCGGCAGCACGATCACCATGAAGCCAAAGACGCCAAACGGGCTCGCCGAGCTTAACGCAATGGTTCGCGACCGCGCAGCTGCAATGGCCGCAAGCGCTGGACACGAGCATGGTGAAGGCCATGGCGCTAACGAGCACAAAGGTGATGGCACCGGCGGTGGTGGCGGCGGCGGTGGTGGTGGCAACGAGCCCGCAGCAACCAAGACCAAGGCTCCTAAGGCCAAAGCTGGCATCGACGCTGGCGCTTAGCTCAGGAAAAGGCTCCGCTTTGGCGGCGGCTACCTTGGCTCACAACGTCACAGGGGAAGTCTCTGTGGCGTTTTTTGCGTTTTGCACGAACGGCAGCTAGCTGTCGAGCTTTGCTCTGCGTGCGGCCAGACGCCGGTACCGGTCATCTCCGTACGCGGCTTGCTCTTGCTTGCAGGTGTATACAAACTTTATTAGGTGATCGTCCTTGGACGCGACCGCTACGGCTGCGATGGCGTCCCAGGCTGGAGTCGTAGTGGTCGCGCCGCTCGCGCAACTTGGCTCTGGCTTGCCAATAACGAGATAGGCGGCGCCGACAGCCCGCCAATACTGCTCAAGTGCATCATGGGGGAGCGCCGTGGTGGCGTTTACGACCCTAAGAGCGTGCAGCGAGGTGACCAGATGCAGGGCGGTAAAGTCGCCATCGCTGCCCTCGTAGATGTCCAATATCGGCTCGCGAAACTCCGCAATCGATGCCTCTGTAGGCAGGGATCCAAAGTGCGCAAAGCTCGCTTGTTGGCTCACTCGCTCCATGCGCTCGAAGATGGTTGCTCCTTGGATGTCGGCAGTTTGCGTGAGCGCCTGCAAACTCGCGGCAAGGGTGTTGGTAAAACTCGTAGTTTCGAGCGGAGGCGCGCTTCCAAGTGGAAGGAAAGCCATGCACCATGCCGCCAATGCCTCTGCAACCTCGCCCTCATCGGCAATCTCAAGTGCATAGGCAAGCCGGATCAGCGGGTGAAACGCGCCGGCTCCAACGCCTTCCATAAGCTGTGGCACAACGCTCTCAAGTGTGGCCAGGCTGCCATGTTCTTCGATTTGCGCGGTAAAGAAGTCTCGGTACTCGGCGTTGTATCGATGCTCTCCAAGATGCTCTTTCCAGGTATTCGGCGTGATGCAATGGCGCTCGTCGCGCGCGTTTACAAACTCCAGCCGGGGCCGATACCACCGTGCAAACGTCTCCTGCTGCGCCTCCGAAGCCCCCAGGTAGAAGAGGGCGATTCGCACCATTGGTAAGTGGCTCGAAAGGCCGTCTTTGTACTCGGCTCCGTATCGTCGTTCGGAGTTAAGAGTTACTCTTAGGGTATCGGCTTCGAGTGTCATCGCAACGAGTGCTTACCACGTGACGCCGTTGCGCGCTTGGCGAAATCACTTCGTTGCCACGCTCGCTCTCGCTGCCCTACGATGGGCAGCGAGGCTGGGCATGCTCGGCAGCCCTCTTAGTCGGAGTAGATGATCGTGCCGGCGTCTTCGCCGTTCAGCGCCTTGGTCACTTCGCCAGGCTTTAGGCCGTTAACGATTTGCAGCTCTTTTACCCACTTGGAGCGGCTGAGGTACTCGATGACCACGCGCTCGAGGATGAGGTCGTTGAGGTCACGCTCGATAAGCTCTTGCGCGCTGATGCGCGGGATGTGCGTGGCCTTGGGGTTTTTCTTAGGATCGTCGGTGAAGAGGCCGTCTTCATCTTTAATGTAGATGGCGCGCTTGCAACCCAGGAATTCGGCCGACAAGAAGACGCCGGCATCGGTGCGGTTGGGCGGGATGCGGCTGTTCTCGTCACGCTTCTCCCAGTATCCAAAGGGAGGCATGCCAGTCATAATCGGCAAGCAGCCCATTTTCACATAGAGCGGCAACTTCTCAAAGTCGTCGTCCATGATGTAGATGCCGCCGTGCTTTGCGGTGAGCATTTGCACCATGCGAGCGTTCTGCATGGGCACGTAGCTGCCGAGCTTGGCAAGGACGCCGGTGGGCAACTCAAGCTCGGAGGCCACCGAGTAGATGTGCCGAGCGCGGGTGCCGCCGCCGGTGCCGAGCAGGATTGGGATATCGGCTTTGCGCGCGGCGATGATTTCGTCGAGCACGGGGAAGAGGGCTTTGCGGCCGCGGTCTAGGAGGCTCTGTCCACCGATCTTGCAGACACGCATGTCTGGCATGATGGCAACCGGGTTGTAGTCGCCCGGGGCAATGCCACTCTCGGTAATTTTGGCAGGGCCAAGATCATTTAGGGATTTGCGTTCAGACATTCTCTTAGTCCTTGGTGATTACCGTGCCAACGTCTTCGCCGGCGAGTGCTTTTGTGAGGAGGCCAGGCTTTAGGCCGTTAATGATCTGGATCTTCTTGATGTTCTTGCCTGTCTTCCAAGACTTAAACACCGCCCAATCGATCATATTGGTCTCTGGTGGGTTGGCGAGGAGCTCGTCCAAGGTGATTTTCTCGAAGAGCTTGGCATCGTCAAACTCCTTGGGATCCTTGTCGTACATGCCGTCCTCGTCCTTTACGTAGATGACGTGGGACGTGCCAAGAACTTCTGCCTGCTGGTACACGCCAAAGTCCGAGCGGTGTGCAGGCATCTGCCCAACCTCCGCTGGCGGTTCCCAGAAGTGATACGGCGGCACCGAAATCACGATCGGCAAAATGCCTGAGTTCATGTAGAGCGGGAGATCCCAGAAGTGATCGCGAGGCATGGTGATCGAACCGTGCTGGGCGAGAAGGGAGTTTAGGATGACAGCGTTAAGCTCCTCCATCGCGCCAACAAGCTGCGCAACACCACCGGTTGGAAGCCCGAGGTCTAGTGCTACGGCCGCTGTATGCCGAACTCGAGTGCCACCGCCAACGGCGATAAGCATCGGGTGCTTCTTTGATTTGTGAAGCGCCGCCAGTTCGTCTGCGACGGGAATGATGGCTGCCTTGCCGCGATCGAAGATGCTCTGGCCTCCGATGCTCACGACAGTGATGTCGGGCAGGATGCGCCTATCTTTGATGCTATCGGTGTCGTTAATGACAGAGCGGTCCTGAAGGGACTCGCGCATCAGTTTTGATTGAATGTGTGTGCGGCCATCGCCGGTAACTAATTTGTTGCTCATGTTGTCTCGCTTTCTTCCTCTTGAGATCTTCGGCGTCCGCCGCCTCCTCCGCCTCCGCCTCCGCCTCCGCCTCCACCACCACGTCCTCCGCCCCCACCGCGGTCGCCCACGCCACCCCCGGCGCCGTTCCCGCCGCCAGAACCTGGGATTCTAACGGGTTCCGCAGCCTGCTTGTCCAGCGCACTGAGCAAGGGCCCACTCACGAGGCCGGATAAGAGCCCAAAGAGGCCGTGAATTGCCAAGCCGGGCAAGAGAAACGCGTACACCAGTCCAGGAGCTTGCACGGATAGGGCGATCACCGTGATCGTCGCAAATCGTCCAAGGGCGATGATTAGGCCGAACCCCGCCCACAGAACTGCACTCTTGCGAGCTCGCGCAACCCGAATGCCAGGCATTAGTAGGTCGACCAAGATGCCTGGGCTCACGTGCTTTGCGATCTCGAAAAGACCCCAGCGGCCATCGCCCAAAAGGAAGGCGGCGGTTCCAAAGGTTAGGCCCGTCATCGTTGCGCCCTTCTTTGACTTGGTCATAAAGCCGGCGACGATGTAGAGCGGAATGAGAATGACGCCCTTGTGACCTGGGGCAAAGGGCAGGCCTGGCAAGAGCTTTAACGCTTTGATGCCAAGCATGGTGAGAGCGATGCCTGCAATGACTGCGACGTCGCGAATAAACTCTTTGTTGGACTCGCCGTTATCGGTTTTTGCGACATGCTCTTCGACCCGCGCTACGTGGCCAAGTAGGCCTTCTGCGAGGATGCCCACATCGCCACGAGCGAGGCGTTTAAGGCCATCTTTAAAGCCTTTGGCGCTTTTGCCCTTGCCGCCACCTCCGCCGCTGCCATCGCCTTTGCCGCGGCCGCGCTGTCCACCACCAAGAAGCACGAGGGTTGCGTCCAACGCCAGTGCTGCAACTTTGGGCATGCCCAATCCTCGAAGCCCGGTTGCCAGTGCGCGCGGGTCGCCAGCGCGTGCAACATGCGATGCCAGAACAACTCCTAGGATGCGAAGTACCATGGTTAGGCCCACCATGGCACCGTGCAGATTGACATCGAGGGAGTAGCCAAAGAGTAGGGAAAGTTCGTACCAGTCATCGGTGGCCGGATCTTCACCAACAAGGCTGTAGGCAACCAGAATGACGCCGCAGAAAATGAGAAGTTTGCGCAGCTGTGTGCGCAGGGGCGCAAAGCCCAGCCCGAGCCAAAGCCAGAGCACAACTTGCAAGCCGGCGACAGCAGCCACCGCTTGCCACCAGGGAATAAAGAAGACGCCAACGGCGACAATGAGCAGATAGAGGGCGCGCAGCCTAGGTCCGATACTCATGTCGTCGCTCCAAAGTCGATGGGGGCCGCGTGGGCGTAGTCGACAGCTTCGCCAATCTCTGATGTTTCAAGCCCGCGCCAATAGACGGTCCAATCGGCGCCTCGTACGAGCCCATCGCAGGTACTTGCATACCAGGCGGCAATGGCGTTGTGTGGCCGGCTTCGCCAAAAGAACCGCTTGTGGTCCCTTGTTAAGGCCCGCCAAAGGTCACCGCCAATGCCTTCGCCCTGGGCGCGAATGTCGACGGCAAACTTGCTTAGGTAGGGTGCGAGTGGCGCGTTCTCTAAAACCGCGGCGCCCTGATAGTGGTCGGCTAGGTAAATTACCAAGGGATGTCTAGCAAAGAAGGCGTCGGCAGGGGCCCGGCCAAAGGCCGAGGCGAGCAGGGTGGCAAAGCGCTCGTGCTCCAAATCGGCAAGGCTATCGACACGCTTCACTTGGGTTCCTCGCCGCACCAAGGTGCCAGCGCCCTTTACGGTGAAAAGCTCGCGAAGCAAATCTTGGGCAGAGGTGAGAGAGACCGTAAAGGTGTGCGAGCAGTTGGCAAAGAGGCTTCGCACTTCGGTGAGCAAGGCCGCTTGCTCTGGGCGCAACCCCGTCTCGGCGACCAAGGCGCTGTAGTCGGTGCGCATATTGATAAGCGAGCGAACGCCTTGCCCTTTTGGCTGCAAGCCGCTTTGACTAATGAGGTACACGGCCTTGCGTGCTTTGAGGTGCGCAAAGGCAGCGGTACGCTCGGCTTGGTTGCAGGCGATAATTAGCGGCATCTTGCCCGAGTTCGCGATCTGCGCAGCCTCTTGGTAGCGCGTGGCCTCCAGCGGAAAGTCGTCGGGAAGCTTGTCTTGGAGGCGCATCGCCAGAGCCTCGTCTTCAAGGCAAAGCACCGGCGAGAGCTCAAGCTCCGAGAGCAAGATCAAATCATCGACAACCGCATTGCTACTATCGATAACCGCCGATGCGGTGATGACAACCAGGGCAAAGCGCTCTCGCTGCTCGGCACGAAATAGGCGGAGGTACTGCTCGGTGGCCTCGGGTCGGCCCATGCTCGCCAAAAAGCGATGAACGATTTCCTTAGGACGCATGGCGCAAAATAATTCCCGCAAACATATCGATGGCCCACTGCAGGTCTTCGAGCAATACATACTCGTCTGCGGTGTGGGCTTGGGAAATATCGCCCGGGCCAATCACCACCGAGTCGATGCCAGCGGCTTGGAGAAGCGCGGCCTCGGTCCAAAAGTCGAGGCCTACGAATTGTTCTGTGTGCGCGCCAACCAAGTCGCGAATACCCGCCTCGTCGCCGCAGCCAAAGGGGTGGTGGTCGGTAATTTGCTCGATTGTGATCTTTGGGTGCGAAGCGAGACGTGCAGCCTCAAGACGCGCTTCGAAGGCCGCTTGGTCAAAGCCGGGAGCCGGGCGCAGTGAGAAACTTAGCTCGCCCAAATCGGGAACAACGTTGTATGCGACGCCTCCGGTAAGCTTCGCGACGTTCATGCAAAGGCCCTTCATTCCATCGGGGCCTTTGTGAAGGTCTTCGGTGGCGATGGCGTCGAGCTTTAGCGCGAGTTTGGCGAGTTCGACGATGGGCTTTTCCATCGAGTCGGCCTTAGACGAGTGCCCGCCTTTGCCAACGTAGTGAGCTCGGTAAGCAAGGACACCTCGGTGTGCAAGCCCTGCGCATCGTGCGGTTGGCTCGCAAACCACCGCCTGCTTTATGCTCTGCGTATCGTTGTTGGCGAGAAAGTGCGGGACACAGCGGCTGCCATTTTCTTCATCGCCAGAGAAAAGCACGCCAAGGTTTTTTGCGGTGCCGCCTTCGAGCGCCGTGAGAATTGCGGCGATCGCGCCTTTGATGTCGCAACTGCCTAGGCCGTAGACCCGGCCGTCCGTGACTTCGGCAACAAAGGGATCACGCTGCCATCCACTATTCGCAGGCACAGTGTCGAGGTGAACATTGAGCAGAAGTGTGGGTGTTCCGAAGCGCGCATATACATAAGCGCCGTCGGTATCCGCTGTGCGGTCGACAGTGGTCACAGTGACTTCGTCGGCCCCGAGTTCGCGAAGCAGCGCTGCCAGTTGATTGCACAGGCCAAGTTCGTCGCCGCCTGGGTTCACGGTCTGGTGTGCAACCAATTTGCACAGGCGTTCGACGCATTGCTCAAGGCGGGTCATGGCTGCGATGGTACGCAATCGCCGCACCATCGGACAGAGGTAGGGCTCGCTCGTGGCCCACTATGTGATGCACAATGGTGAGGTGCTTCAACGTCATCAAGAGAATTTAGAGCTAATTCGACGAGTTCTTGACAAGCACTACGTCGAGCTTCAGCTGGTCACCCTTCGCGTCGAGGAAAATGCCGAGGAGACCAAGACCAGCGCCACCCTACAGCTCAGTGATGGCAAGCAAACCCTAAGCCTCGAAGGCTGCGGGGTTGGGCTTGTCGATGCAGTCTTCCACGCGCTGCTCGATCACTACGGCAGCGAGTATCAGTCGCTCAACTCCATCGAGCTTGCCGACTTTAAGGTCGAGGCCAAGATCGAGACCAAGCATGCAAAAGTGGGCGTCGACTCGCTTGGCACCGTGCGCCTCGATGTTCACAACTCCGAGGGCAAATCCTTCGAGTTCTCGGACGAGTCTCGCTCGGTTTCACGCTCTGCCGCTCGCGCTGTGATTGCGGCTGTCGAATACTTTGTTAACGCAGAGCGTGCGTTTATTACCCTGCACCGAGCGCTCTTGGATGCCAAAGAGCGCAAGCGTGTCGACTTGATTACTCGCTACACCCAGGAACTCGCAGAAGTTGTGAAGTCTACGAGTTTTACTGAGGTTATCGAGAAGATGAAGAAGGACCTCTAACGACACCAGGCGGCGACGTCGTCTGGCAGGGCTTGGCCAGTTTTATGAGCGCGCTGCACAAGCTGCCAGAAGTATCGGTAGGTCGCGCGATCGTGTAGGTCGCCGGCATGTTGGATTGGCCCCCAGTTTGCCTTCGAGGCTGCTGCGAGAATTTCGCAGGCATCTTGCACTTCCGAGAAGTCGGGTTGCATGGCCTGGACGATGGGCTCGATTTGCGTTGGGTAGATGGACCACATGCGCATAAAGCCAAACTCTTGGTTGGCGCGCCGAGCATCTTCGTAGGTTTGATACTTGTTCTTAAGATCGAGTGTCACGTTGTGCGCAGGAACCACGCCAGCGCCAAGAGCCGCTGCGCAAACTTCGGCTTTTGCCCGAGCAAGTAAGCCGTGCTCAAACTGCCCAGGGCTCTTCATAGCCGAGGCCGGAATTGCGCCGTGATGACCAGAGATAAAGTCCATTAGGCCAAAGTCGAGAACCTGCATCCAGGGCAGGGCAGCAATCTCGTGGCACTCGCGAAGGGCGCCATGAGTCTCGATAAGCGCGTGGATGGGAATCTCGCGAGTGATGCCCGACTTCTTGGCGACCTCTTGGATGTAGCCGATCATCTCGGCAATCTGGGAGGCCTTGGTTGGCTTGGGAATCGTGATGTATGCGATGCGCTCGCCAGCACCGGGAACAATGATGTCCACGTCCTGCTTCCAAGCTTCGTGACTGTGGTCGTGAATGCGCACGCCTGCCATGCCGTGCTCGTTGGCCGCAGAGGTTTGCATTGCCACAACCATTTCGGCGTGCTGCTTTTCAGAACCTGTGGCTGCGCCATCTTCGCAGTCCATCGTGATGTCAAAGACGGGTCCAATCTTGCTTTGGAGCGAAAGGGCTTTACCAATGAGCTTCTCGCTACCGGCAAAGTGCTCGCAGGTGGGAATGACAGGAAAGGCGCGTTCGCCGTCAAAGAGTGCTTCTGCGGGATGCTGGGACATACCTACGATCTAACACAGGTTCGCCTTGAGTCTGCCCCTTTCAGCCGTTGCGCCGCACTGTGGGCTGGTTTATCCATCTACTCATATGACAACAGCACGAAGGACGGCATTGGTCACGGGCGGTGGGCGCGGCATTGGCGAAGCAATTGCGCGAAGGCTCGCCTCGGATGGCTTTCGCGTTGTTGTGTGCGGCCGTAGTGAGGCGCCGTTAAAGAAACTCGCAGGGGAGATTGACGGCGTCGCGATGGTAGTCGACCTGATGGACCGCCCTGCAACCGATGCCTTTCTCGAGCGACTCGAAGCCGAAGTTGGCCTTGTGCATGTCTTGGTAAACAACGCAGGCATGGCGGAGAGCGCGCCTCTGCACAAGATGGACGACGGCATGTGGGACCGGCTCATGGAGCTAAATGCCACGGCAAGCTTTCGGCTAACCCGCGCGCTTGTGCCTGCGATGATCAAAGCAGGCTATGGCCGAGTCATTAACATTGCCTCCAATGCGGGCGTCTCTGGCTACGCGTATACAGCGGCCTACTGCGCCTCTAAGCACGCCATGGTCGGCTTTACTCGTGGCCTTGCGATGGACCTTGCCAAGACTCCGGTCACGATTAACGCCGTGTGCCCAGGCTGGGTGGACACCGATATGGTTGCCACAGCAGTAGAGCGCATTGCCGGCAAAACCGGACGCGAAGAGAGTGAGGCGCGGGCGAGCTTGGCTGCGATGACGCCGCAGGGCCGCATCATTGCCCCCGAAGAAGTTGCGCACCTTGTGGCAAGCCTTTGCCCCGATGAGGCGCGAGGCATCCACGGGCAAACCTTGGTGCTCGATGGCGGGCAGATTCTTAAATAGGAATGACGATGAGTGAATTCCTAGAGTTTTTGCAGCCAGAACATTTCTTAGCCCCAAGAGGCTATGCCAATGGTGCGCTCACCCGAGGCGCACTGATTCATGTGGGTGGCCAAATTGGCTGGAATGCCCAACAAGAATTTGAGAGCGACGACTTCGTTGCGCAATTCGCCCAAGCGCTAGACAACGTCATCGATGTTGTAAAGGCGGGCGGAGCCGGGCCCGAAGACATTGCCTCGATGACCATCTACGTCACCGACTTGCCCGCCTACCGTGCTTCGGTAAAGCAACTTGGGCCGGTTTGGAAGGAGCGGCTTGGCAGGCACTATCCCGCTATGGCGCTCTTGGGCGTCGCTGGGCTTGTCGAAGAGCGCGCGCTTCTAGAGATTCAAGCTGTCGCAGTTTTGCCAACGAGGAACGCCGAATGACCACAACTCCACTTTCTCCAAAGACCTTTGATCTTGCCGTTGAGGGCGGCGTTGCCACCATCACGCTCAATCGCCCAGAGAAGCTAAACTCGCTTACCTTCGAGAGCTACAAAGAGTTGGCTGCAACCTTTGCCGCCCTTGGTGATGTAGAAGAGGCGCGCGCTGTAGTGATAACAGGAAGCGGCCGAGGCTTTTGCTCGGGCGGCGATCAACACGACATTATCGCCGAGCTCTTTGCCAGGGACATGCAAGGGCTTGTCGAGTTTACTCGCGTGACAGGCCGGCTAATCCAAAACATTCGCACCCTTCGCCGCCCGGTAATTGCTGCGGTCAATGGCATTGCCGTTGGCGCCGGCGCGGTCATTGCTGCGGCCTGCGATATGCGCATCGCCACCGCCAAGGCACGCTTTGGCTTTATCTTCCCCAAGGTTGGGCTCTGCGGAGCTGATATGGGAGCAACCTACTTGCTTCCCAAAATTGTTGGCCTTGGCAACGCCTCAGAAATTCTCTTTCTGGGCGACCTTGTGCAAAGCGACCATGCACTGCGCATTGGGCTAGTAAACCGCGTTGTCGAGACCCCCGAAGAGTGTGTCGCACTTGCCCAAGAGTGGGCCACTAAGCTTGCCCAAGGGCCGGCCTTTGCCAACGCCATGACCAAGCAGATGCTCGAATCGGAGGCGCACATGCCGCTTGCCGATGCCATCGAGGCCGAGGCCCAAGTGCAGGCAATTTGCATGCAGCATCCCGACTTTCGAACTGCTCATGAGGCGTTTAAGAACAAGGATGTGCCAGTCTTTGCGGGTGCCGCCGAAGCTGGAGTTGCAAAACCATGATTCCCGTACTCTCGGCCCAAGATCTTCCGGTCTTCTTTGATGACCATCACGCGGGGCTCTGCGAAAAACTCGTACCGCTTGTCGAGCCACTGCATGCCCGAAGCTCGGGTAGCGATGCGCCTGCAGTCGTGGCAAAGGCCATGGGTGCCGAGTTCGGCCTCTATCGCTGGCTGCTCCCAGAATCGGGTAGCGCCGACGTGCGCTCGCTGTGCCTCGTTCGTGAATTGCTTGGCTACGCAGCGCCCCTTGCCGATGCAATCTACGCGGTCCAGGGCCTTGGCTCGTATCCACTGCTTCTCGAAGGCACCGATGCGCAAAAGGCTGTGTTACCAAAGCTGCGCAGCGGAGAGCGCATTGCGGGCTTTGCTCTTACCGAGCCCGAGGCCGGAAGCGATGTCTCCTCGATGCAAACGCGAGCCGTAGCCGATGGCAGCTCGTGGAAGCTCACTGGCCACAAGACGCTCATCTCGAACGTCGGAATCGCGCATCAATTTGTTGTCTTTGCCAATGCCAATCCCGACGCTGGCCGCAAAGGCATCTCGGCCTTTGTCGTGCAAGCCGATGCCGAAGGCTTAGAAAGTAAGCGAATCCAGCTCTCGGACGATCACCCAATCGGCGACCTGGTGCTTACGAATTGTTCTGCCGAGCTTCTTGGTGAAGTTGGTGGCGGTTTTAAGCTCGCAATGAAAACCTTAGACCGCTTTCGCGTAAGTGTTGGAGCGGCTGCGGTGGGAATGGCGAGACGCGCTCTCGACGAGGCTGCGCACCACGTTCGCACGCGCATTCAGTTTGGCAAACCACTTGCCGAGCAGCAGCTTGTGCAGGCGCATCTAGCAAATATGGCAACCGAGCTCGATGCGGCGCGACTTATGGTCTTGCGTGCTGCTCACAAAGCCGACACAAGCAGCGAATCGGTGAGCCGAGAGGCGGCAATGGCCAAGCTCTTTGCAACCGAGGCCGCCCAGCGAATCGTCGATACCGGAGTTCAGCTTATGGGCGGCCGCGGTGTTGTGCATGGCAATCCGGTCGAGCATCTCTACCGAGCGGTTCGCCCGCTTCGCATTTACGAAGGCACCTCGGAGATCCAGCGCCTCATCATCGGCCGTGGCATTGCAAAGGAGAGCTAAGTGACAACCTTCCCCGAAGACTTTAACCTCGCCGATTACTACCTCTTCGACCGTCTTAAAGAAGGCAAGGGCGAGCGAGTCGCGCTGCGCTTTGGTGAGCGCGAATTCACCTACGACGACGTTGCCGAGCGCAGTCGCGCTTTAGCGTCGTATTTCGTTCAAGCGGGTGTTCGCCAAGAGGAGCGCATCTACACCGTCTTGCCCGATGCACCACCCTTTGCTTGGTCGCTCTACGCAACCTTTGCAGCGGGCTGCGTGGTGGCGATGGGCAATCCGCACGCACCCACCAAAGATCTTGAGTACGTTATTGGCTACAGCCGCGCCTCGGTTCTCATCACAACGGATTTGGCAGCGCAGGGGCTGTGCGAGTACTTAAGCGGACCAGGCGGCCGACATCTTCGCGCGGTGCTCTTGGTGCCCGATGCGGCAACCGGCGAAGATGCCGAAGGGCCTGTTGCGATTCCCGATTTTGGCGACGCTGCCTTCGAGGTCTTGCCCCTAACCGAGGCCCTAAAGATTGGCAGGCGGGCGAACGCTGCGCTGCCAAAAACAAAGCGCGACGACCTGTGCATGTGGCTCTTCACCTCTGGATCGACCGGCCGGCCAAAGGCGGCAATGCACACCCACCGGGACTTTGCCTTCAACACCGAAGTCTACGCAAAGAGCACGGTTGGCTACCGCGAAGACGATATCTCGGTAAGCGTGCCAAAGCTCTTCTTTGGCTACGCAACTGGGACAAACCTTTTCTTCCCAATGGCTGTCGGCGCCTGCAGTGGCCTCTTCTCCGAGCGGCCCACGCCCGAGAACCTGGCTCGTGCAATTGCCATGTACAAGCCAACCGTCATCACCAATGTTCCGACGATGATGGGGAAACTCTTAGATCACGACGACGTACTTCGAAGCGAGGGCAAGCCGCCGGTGGATATGAGCGCGGTGCGATTTCAGCTCTCTGCGGGCGAAGCGCTTCCTCCGGCTCTGTACGAGCGCTTTGTGCAACGCTTTGGCGGCGAAGTCTACGACGGCATCGGCTCTGCAGAGATGTTTCACATCTACGCGAGCAACCGGCCAGGCGACGTTAAAGGCGGCGCGCTCGGCAAAGTGGTCGAGGGCTACGAGCTAAAAGTGCTTCCCCGCGATGCGGAGGGGCCAGGCGCCGAGCCTGTTCTGGCTGGCGAAATTGGTGTGCTGTGGGTTAAGGGCGATAGCGTGGCTCTTGGCTACTTTCAGGAGCGGGAACGCAGCTGGGCTACCTTTCACGGCCACTGGTGCCGCACAGGTGACCTCTTTAAGATGGATGAGGAAGGCTACCTCTGGTTTGCAGGCCGGGACGACGACCTGTTTAAGGCCAGCGGAGTCTGGGTCTCGCCGCTCGAGGTGGAGACCTGCCTGATGAACCACAAAGCCGTTTCGATTGCGGCAGTGATTAAGTGGGACGATGGCGGCCTGCTAAAGCCAAAGGCCTTTGTTGTCTTACGGCCCGACCGAGCAAACGATGCGGGCGAGGCGCTTGCAGCCGAGCTGCAGACGTTTTGCCAGAGCACGCTCAGTCGCCATAAGTACCCTCGTATCGTCGAGTTTGTTACCGAGTTGCCTAAGAACGATCGCGGCAAAGTTGATAAGAAAGCGCTCGCCGCTCGCTAACGCTCTAGCTACTCGCTTTTCGCCACTCGCTAAGGAAAATTCGTATGCCACACACAAGTAGATTCTTCATCGACCGAATGACGTCACCGCAGTTCGGAGCGTTTGCCGATACGAAGAAGCTGGTCGTGCTGCTTCCTGTTGGCTCGGTGGAGCCCCACGGCCCTCACATGAGCCTTGCCACCGATACCGTTATCTCCGTCGGTGCGGCCAAGGCTGCTGCCTTCAAGTTGGAGGATGCGGGCATGGTGCCGTTGATCGCGCCGTCGATTCCCTATGGAGTTACCGAGTGTGCGGCGGCGTTTCCTGGGGCCGTATCCATTCCGGCCGAAGCACTCACGCCAATGATCGGAGCTGTGGTGGATGGCTATCTACGCGCAGGCGCCGCCCATGTTTGCGTCATTAACAACCACCTCGAGCCCGCCCAGGACGCAGCAGTCTCGGCAGTTCTACAAGGCCGCACTCGGGTCTCGGTCGCGTGCCCACTGCAGCGAAGTTGGGCCCGAACCCTAAGCCCCGAATTTAAGAGCGGCGCATGCCATGCTGGGCAGTACGAGACATCAATCGTGCTCGCCTGCGACGCCGGCCTCGTCAACTCCGAGCTGCGCTCAGAACTGCCCGAGGTCCCCATCAGTCTCGCCGAGAAGCTTGGCGCAGGCATCAACGACTTTCAGGAAATGGGGCTCTCGCAGGCGTATGCAGGCAGCCCTGCCACAGCGACTGCCGAAGAGGGCATTGCGACCCTCGATGCCCTCGCCGAAATGATTCTCGGGCAAGTGCGTAAGACCTTTGCCGAGGTGCCCTAGCTCAATTCCACGAGGCGCGGCTTACGCCGGGCCGCCAGTGTGTAGAAAGACCACGGTTTGCCCCTTGGTTAGTTCTCCGCGCTGGATAAGCTCGATGAGGCCCGCCATGGCAATCCCGCTATCGTCGGGATCTAAGAAGATTCCCTCGTGTCTGGCGACAAGGCTGACTGCGTCCTGAACCTTGGGTTCGGTCTCGTGGCGCTTCTTGGCATCGGCGTAGTCGTCGAAGACCCAGATGTCGTCTACCGGAATCGTATCGGCGATGTTGAGTTGCGAGCAGACCTCGGAGGCGACAGTAGTAACGCGCTCGGTGCACCATTGCTCGTCGTGGCGAATGCTAACGCCTAAGACATCGTAACTGCAGTCGAGCCAGCGCTGTGCAAGCACAAGGCCGCTCATGGTTTCGCCACAGCCAATGGGCGTCACAAGAACCTGCGGAGCAAGCCGCTGCCTGCGCATTTGAATCAGCATCTCAATGGAAGCGAGAAGGTAACCACAGGCGCCTAGCCAGTTTTGCGCATCGCCAATTCCAAATGGTTTGCGTTTATCCGCCTGGAGTCGCTCGACCCATTGCCGCACCCGCGTGTCGGGAGACGCGTGCTTGCTCTTGGCCTCGCGCACTTCGGCGCCAAGTAAGTCGCAGTAAGAAGAAGACCTAGGTTTAGTTCTGTCGGCTGGCGGCACCAAAACAAGCGAGTCGAGTCCGAGTCGTGCGGCCGCAGAGGACATGACCCTGGCGCGACTTGAATTTGGGCTGGAGGCTGCAGCGACCAGCGTATCCGCACGTTGGTGCAGTGCCTCAGCCACAATGAACTCCATCTTGCGAACTTCATTGCCGCCCAAGGCAAAGCCCGTAAGGTCGTCTCGCTTTAGCCAGATGTCCGGCCCACCAAGCGCTTTGCTAAGCCTCTCTGCCCGGTGAAGTGGTGTGGGCGTTGAAGCCAAGCGAATTCGGGGCAGGGCGGCAAGGACTGCATACGGCCCTGTCGCCAAATTAAAGTCTCGGCTCTCGGCCGGCGACATGATTTCGGTGAGGCGCTGAACGTATTCTTCTTCGGCGAAGTGCAGAGCGACCCCGCGTGGACAGCCTGGCGTTGCTTCGCGAATGCGTGAAACCACGCCGCGCACTTGCAGGGTGTCGGGAAAGCCGGGAAGCGATATCGCCAAGCGAAGCTCCTCGCCAACCCGATGGTGCTGAGCACTGCGGATAAAGATGCCGCCGGCCGAGACTGACTCGGTCACGTCGATCGGATAGCCTTGCCGGTCCGGGTATTCGACCTGCAAGTTAAGGTTGCGCCGAGATTCGATGCGGCGTTCTTCGTCCTGTCCCGGCAAGTGCTGAAGTCGGGTTACTCTTTAAGACCGTGTTTGTTTTTCATCTGCTCAAGCACTCGCGTGTATTCGATATCCCAGGTGTTGGTACCTTCTTGGATATTGCGAATGCGATCGCGCACTTCTTGGTCGAGTTCGTCGTCAACCATCATGTGCTTCTTGAGAATGTCACGACTCTTGCGTCGCAAGACGTTGTCGTCTGCGTAAATCTCGTCGACGTGTTGGCTCTGCATGAAGGTTTCAAGCAGCTGATTAATGATCCAAGTGATCGACTCCTCGCCAAGCCCGAAGTCTTTCTTCTCGGCAAGGCCGCGCTTGGTGCGACCAAACTGCGAGTAGCTCAAGCCTCGAATCTCTAAGATGTCTTTCGCGCGCTCGGTAAGCTCGCGGTCAACGCGCAAATACTCTTTGAGTACCGATGCGACGTCGAGTTCAGCTTCGGCGCGGTCAACGACGTCCATGTCGCCGTCGGTTGTGAGACGAGTAACGAGTTCGTTGGAAATGGTGTCGATTTTACCGGCGTAGAGCTTCATGCCGAGTGGACAGTAGGAGTTGCCCACCAGCCTGTCAACGGGACCAGCTGGCAAGAAAGATAGAATCAAGAATAGGCTGCCCGCCGGGCAGGGCGTACCCTCCGCCGCGTGCCAGCCGAACTCCGTCCCCGAAAGCTCGTCGTCGCCGGTCTTCTAATGCGAGGAGACCAGATATTGGTGACTCAGCGAACTGCTCAGCAGCCCATGCCGCTGAAATGGGAGTTCCCCGGCGGAAAAATGGAGTCCGGCGAGAACCCCAAGACCACGCTAAAGCGGGAGCTTCGAGAGGAGTTGGGCATCGAGATCGAGGTCGGTAACGTCTACGAAGTGCTGGCTCATGCCTACCCCGAGTTTGACCTTCTGATGCTTGTTTACCCGTGTCGAATGACCGGCGAGGGCGATCCACAACGTCAAGATGTGGCCGATCTTGCCTGGGTCAAACCACTAGAGATGCGGCGCTTTGACATCTTGGAAGCCGATGCTCCGCTTGTCGAACGACTTATCGAAGAGGGCGTTAAGACCCCAGGCTTTCCCGCAGGGGTTTGACTCCAACTTCTGTAGAAACCTACAATCTTGCTCGTGGAGGCCAAAACAAAGGTCACGAAGGAGGTCCTCTGCGAAGAGGCTCGCTTCATTCTTGCCAACATCATGGCGGAGTCCAAGTACGGGCGTCAAAACTCGTACGACGACATTCGCCGGGTCTGTGAAGGGGCGGTTTCGATCCCCTTCACCGAGTATGTGGGCTTTCTAGAAAAATCAGGCTACCTGAAGCATGATTTGAGCAAAGAGTCTCTTGAGGTGACAAGCCTTGGGGAAGACGTGGTGAACGGCGGTAGCCTGACCGAACTCACCGTGCAGGCCGTGGCCCACTTTAAGAGTGCCAGGCGAAACAAGGGCCGTCCCGAGAATAAGAGTTCTTCTGGTCCAACCAAAGCGCCGCCAAGGCGATACGAAGAGCCTCGTCCCGCCGATGGCATGAGTGCCGGCGAAGTTCTAGACTCTCGTTACGAGAAGCTGGCTTCGATTGGGTCCGGCGGCGTAGGAACGGTCTACCGCGCCAGGCAAGTGCCGCTCAATCGACAAGTTGCACTCAAGGAAATCCGCGACCTCTTTAGCTTTTTCGCCGAAGAGCAGCGTCCCGAGATCGTGCGGCGCTTCACCGACGTCGTGCGTGCTCACGCCGAGCTTGCGCACCCAAACATTCTTCCCATCCACGATGTGAACCTTGAGAAAGAGTTCCCATATGTTGTTAGCGAGCTTTGTCCCAATGGCTCGGTTCGGCGACTCATTACCGACGCTGAAACGATTCCCGTCGGGCTCTCGCTAAAGTACCTCCTGCAAACGCTACACGCCCTGCAGGCGGCGCATCGCGAGCGCGTGAGTCATAGGGGCCTCAAGCCCGAGAACATGCTCATCGATGCGTATGGCAATGTAAAGGTAAGCGACTTTGGCTTCTCCAGGGTCGTCGAACGCGATCAATCCGTGATTCGCCAAGTCTACGTTGGCATGGGAACTGTGGCCTACATGGCTCCAGAACTCTTCGTAGATCCAGCTGGCGCAGGCCCACAGGCCGACATCTACGCCCTCGGAATCATTTTCTACGAATTGCTAACGCGAAAGCTTCCCGGTCGTCGCTCGCCAATGCCTTCGGAAATTGACCCAAAGCTTCCCGAGGGCCTTGATGACATCTTCGACCTAATGACGCGCGACTCTCGAAGCGAGCGCTACAGCACGGTCGATGACATCCTCGATGACTTCAACAAGATCGAAGGTCTCAATGAAGTGATGGATCAGCAGCAGCAGGTGCTTGCCGCTGAGAATCCGCTCAACGAGATCAAGTTTAAGCCAGGAGCGACCCAACCCGGGGAGCAACCGCTTGAAGCGACAACCTCGGTGGAAAGCTCCGCGCCGGCATCAGCGACGGGCGGTGCAGGATCCAAGCGCCGGCCGTACTCGTTTCAGCAGCGCAACAAGAAGTAGCAACTCGCTACAAGCCACGTCGGCCCCGAGAGTCTCGGGGCCGCGTTTCGTTTCGGGGCAGATTGCTAAGCGCCGTTAGAGCGAAGCCAAGATGCTTTGCACATCGTCGAGCTGCCGCAGGCCAAGCCGTTTGTAGATTGCAAGGCACTGCGTTAGCAGCTTGCGACCTTCTGGGATTTGGCCTTGCTCGATCTTGTAGCGGCCATAGCTCTCAAGCCCTTTGGCAAGCTCAGCCTCGTTGCCAATGGTGCGCAGCAAGTCGATGCCCTGCTTAAAGTACACTTCGGCTTGCGGCTCCATGATGTTGCCATCGAAGTGCTCTTCGATGGTGGCAGTCTCGTCGAAGAGGGTTCCGCCAAAGACCTCGGCCAAGGTAAGCAGTGCGCGACCTTCGTAGTCGCGCAAGCCCGAGCCCGATGCGATCGTATGCGCCTTGTGAGCGTGCTCGCGAGCTGCACTGGAGTTGCCAAGAACGTGCTCAAGGCGCGCCATGTTTCGCGTTGCCTCAACTTCGAGGCGGCGGTCGGCAATCTCGGAGGCAATCTGAACGCCTTCGGTAAGGCGCCTTCGAGCTTCGTCGTAGCGATTCTCGAAGAAGGCGATTTCGCCTAAGTTCGCAAGTACATGGGCCTGCAAGGGGAGGGCGCCAATGTCCTCGGCCTCTTTAAGAGCCTGCTCCCAACCTTCGCGGGCTTCGCCAAACGAGCCGCGCTCGTAGGCGATCACTGCAAGGTTATTTAGCGAAGCAGCAACGCCGGCGCGATCGCCAGTTTGCCTGCGAAGATCGAGTGCTTCGCGATGGCAGTTAAGTGCCTCGTCGATGTGACCGCGATCTTGTTGAATGTTGCCAAGGGTCGAGAGCGACGTGGCGATGGATCTTGGGTCACCACCTTTGCCGCGCTTTTGCAGACCCTCGGTGACCTTTGCGTGGGCTTCCTCAAAGTTGCCAAGCAAGTATTGCACTTGCCCGATGTCGTCGAGAGAACCTGCAACGCCGCGCTCATCACTGGCTTGCTCGAAAAGTTGCAGCCCCCGACGCAAGTAGTCGAGGGAGAGTTTTAGGTCGCCCTTCTTGCGCCACACTCGGCCCATCTTATTAAACGCGACAGCCGCCTTGGTGCGGGAAGCGCAAATCCAAGAGAGACGGAGCATTCGCTCAAATCCGCCAATAGCGGCATCGTAGTCGCCTTTAAGCTCGTAGACCGATCCGAGATCGTGCCACAGGTGAATGCGCGCTGCTTGGTCGGCTTGTCCAAGGCACTCAAGAGCGTGGCCGTAGAGTGCGATGGCCTTGTCGTTAAAGAAGTTAATTCTCGCGTGGTCCGCTGCGCGACGGTAGCGGCGGGCAGCGCCTCGCACATCGCCTGCAAGTTCGAGGTGACGACCGATGTCTTCTTGCGCCGCAGGCTCGCGACCATTGGGCCGAAGCTCGTGCCACTGAGCGCAGCGGTGATGCCCGACTTCGCGAACGTTTGCGCGACAGTCGTCGTAGACCCGCGACCACAAAAGTGGATACGCAAAGCGATACTCGCGCTCACCTGGCTTGCTGGTCTCTGGAACTTCGACGAGCCACTCTTGCGAGAGCAATTGGCTTAGCGCCTTGCTTACGTTCGACTTCGTGACATCTCCAGCGTTGGCAATGTCGGCCAAGGTTGGACCATCAGGATCCGTCGTTGCGAAGGTCTCCGCGCGAATTAGCGCAACAATGGCATCGAGCCAAAACGTCTCGCCGATGATCGCTGCTTGGTGCAAGACATGGCGTGCGGCCTCGGGCATCGTGCGAATTCGCGCTTCGACAACATCGTTGTGCCGCTTTGGTAGCGGCGTCTTCGTAAGTTGCAGTTGATCAACCGTCCACCCAGCTTTGCTGCGAACAATCACACCCGCTTCAAGAAGGTAGCGAACCAATTCGAAGATGGCGCGAGGGGAGCCACCCAGCTTTGCTGCGTGGGAGATAAGGCTGCTCGGCACTTTCGTGACCGATCGGCAAAGTTGCCTAAAAAGGGATTCGCTCTCCGATTCTGAAAGCGGTCCAAGGTCGAAGGTTTCCAGCTCGACGTCGGTATCGCCAAAGAGCGGGAAACTCTCGAAGAGCTCGTTTGTCGCCGTTCCAAGAACAACGATTGGCGATGTCGAGAGCCCGCTCACAAGAAAGTGCAGCAGATTGATCGTCGCCGAGTCGGCTTGCTCGAGATTCTCGAAGCACAGCACAAGCGGGCCTGCCTGGGCGTCTGCCTGGCAGAAGCGCTTAAGCGCAAGAAAGGTTCTGACCTCGAGTTGTTGGTGCGAATCGGCGATCGGCGTGACGACCTGCGAGTCCTTGTAGGGGCGGCGCATCAAGTGTGCGAGTAGGTGCGCAACTTCGGTGACCCGCGACGTCGCCATAACTTCGGCGATGCCAGCTTCGATCTTAGCGTGGGCATCGGCGTCGCTATCAGAGACGAGAATGCCAAAGCGTGCGGAAAGCAGCATTGCCATCGCTGCGTAGGTCTTGTCGCTTGCCTTGCAGTTGCCTACGAGAACGCGGACATCGGGCTCAAGCTCTTCGATGACAGTGACAAACTCGCGAAGCGTGCGGCTCTTGCCCATGCCAGCTTCGCCGAGGAGAAGCCGAAATCCGAGCGATGATGAATCGATGCTTTTGGCGAAGGTCTCTTCGAGCGCAGTGAGTACTTCGCGCCGACCGGTGTAGTCGGGACTCAGTTCAAACGGCGGGCGCACATCGATTTCAATATTCGTATTGGGGAACAGCTGCTGCGCTCCCAATGCGGCCCTCGATTGCGGCGCTGGTGGCACAACCTTTGGCAACTTCCCTCGATTTGTCAGACTGCTCATTTGCTCACGATGCTCCATCCCGTCCCCCATTTCCAAAACGCCCGGAAGCTAGACGGCGGGCTGGGGCTTGTCAATCTCGGTCTTTACACTGTTCGGTGAGTCGATCCACCATATCTTGAGTCTCCTTCAATACTTTCGCCGGGATCCGCCTGGGAGTGCCATCCGGATCGCGTAGAAAGTAGTGAAGGGAAACTGGGAGGATTGCAGGCTGGCCGTCCTCAATTCGCTGGCAATTGGCCAATTCGAGGCTGGCCAGAAGGCTTGGAAGCATGCGAGCAGTCGCTTTCTTCGTATCGTGAAAAAGCACCACCCCGCCACCTTTACTTAAGATCTCGGCAAGGACGCGGTCGGCCATGCCTTTGCGCTGATCCCGCTGAAAATCTTGCGAGTCGATGTTCCAGCGCACCATTGTGTCGCCACGTTTGCGCAGCATTCGCCGAATTGCACCTGTGGTCGCACCAAAGGGTGGTCGGAAAAGACGCACCGGATGCCCGAGCACAGCTTCTAGGTCGGAGGCATTCGTAGCAACCGCAGCTTGCGCAGCTTTGGGCGAGAGCTTCGGCAGGTTTTGATGGTTGGTGGTGTGGTTGCCAATCGTAAATCCGCGCTTCTCCATATCGACAAGAAGCTCAGCTCCGGCCTTGGCCGTATCGCTCTTCTTTGCGAAGTGACGACCGACAACAAAGAATGTCGCCGGCACTTTGTGCGCTTCAAGAGTCTTTAGGATGATCGGAGTCGACGTTAAATCCGGGCCATCATCAAAGGTGAATGCCACGTAGCCCGGTGCTTCTCGTCCACCGACAATCTTTGCGCCCCCCCAAACGTCTTCGGTCACGACAGCTGGTGCGGCGGTGACCGTAGCTTCTTCAGATTGTGCATCAACCTCATTGCCGACCACGAGGACAGCAGCCCAGACCGTAGAAAATGCGATACGAGCGACGAGAGAAGGAAGGTGACTCATCCGGCCAAAACGGTACCACGCCACCACGTCGTGCTATCCTTAGTTTGTGACTGCGACTGTGCTGTCAACGGCACATTTGCCCGTAGATGTTGGTCCCTTGTTGGGTGGACACGACTTTTTTGAGCCAGCAACGGGCGAGCTTTCGCGCGCCGAAATTCTCTCGCGCATTGGCAGCGCAAAGGGGCTAATCAGTCTCTTAAATGTCGCTGTCGACGAAGAGCTTTTCGCAGCGGCGCCGAACCTTAAGGTGGTTGCAAACTACGCAGTGGGCTACGACAACGTCGATGTTGCCGGGGCGACCAAGAGGGGAATTGTCGTAACCAATACCCCCGACGTTCTTACCGAGGCGACGGCCGACTTTGCGTTCGCACTACTAATGGCTGCATGCAGGCGGCTTGGCGAAGGCGAGCGTCTGGTTCGCGATGGCGCTTGGCAAGGCTGGTCGCCAACGCTGCTCCTGGGGCAGCCTATCTATGGGCAGACCCTTGGCGTGATTGGCGCTGGACGTATTGGCCAAGCGATGTTGCGACGAGGCTTGGGGTTTGGAATGACAATATTGTACTCGGGGCCAAGACGATCGGCTGGTGCAGACGCGCTCGGTGCTCGCTATTGCGAGTTGGAAGAACTCTTAGCGCACAGCGATGCGGTTTCGCTGCACTGTCCACTTACAAACGCGACGCGACACCAAATTGACGGTGCCGCACTTAAACGAATGAAATCTACAGCGGTCCTTGTAAATACTGCCCGCGGTGGCTGCGTCGACACCGATGCACTGGCTGAGGCTCTTCGCGAAGGTGTGATCGCCGGCGCTGGGCTGGATGTCTTTGACGGCGAACCCATCGTGCCCAACTCGCTGCTTGGCTGCAAGACAGCAGTACTTGCTCCCCACCTTGGGTCGGCGACGAGTGTGGCGCGCGAGGGCATGGCAAAGATTTGTGCCGATGCGATTCGGCGAGTTTTGGCCGGCGAGCCAGCGCCAACCGCGCTAAACCCAGAGGTAATGACATGAGTGATGCTCCGTCCATATTGGTCCTAACGTCCTCGGGCGCGGGCACTTCGGTCGTGACTCCCGTGCTGGCTGCATTGCAGGCTGGTGGCGTAAACCTTCGCGCCTTTGACGGCGGTCATGTTGGCGATGGCGGCGGCGCTATCGATTGGGTCATGCGCGCCATTGGCGGCGACGTTCTCGAGCACCAACTCGGCAAAGAGGTGGAAACCTTTCGCCCCGACGCTGTGATGTGCTTTGAAGCACGAGCAGCTCGCGTCGCTTGCGATTTGCGCGATCGCAGTTCTCGTCCATTTCCGGTCATCGCGGTTGTTCACGAGTTGGCGCCGAGCGCAGCGTGGTCGCAAAGCCAGGCCGACCGGTATTTCGTAGTCGATGACGAAGCTGCCGTACAGCTTGAAGACCACGGCGTTGTGGGCAATCGAATCCTTCCCGTCGGATGCATTGGTGAGTACTCCTTTGCCGAAGCGGGCTCGCTAGACCGGCCCAATTTGCGCAAGCGTTTTGGCCTCTCCAATCGTGTTGTGCTTGTCGAAGTGGAGGGCCTAGGTGCCGAAGCAAGTGGCCAACTTGCACTCCAGCTCTCCTTGGTTAGTGGAGACATTACGTTCCTCTTTGATGCCGGCACCGATACCGAAGCTGCGGCGGCACTTCGCGTCCAAGTTCCCATTCTCGACATGAAGGCAAAGCTATTTGGTCGCACCGGCGAGGCACCGCTGCTTTGGCGCACTGCAGACGTGGTGATTACCAAGGCAACCGAAGCTTCGATTGGGCGGGCCATGGCAGTAGGCGCCAAGATTGTCTGTCTAAGTCCGGCAAGCGGTTCCGAGACGCATCGTGCGAATGCCCTCGAGGAACGGGCCAGAGGTGCCATTGCCACCAATGCGCTGATGGTGGGCAGTGCACTCGAGCGAATGCTTGCCAGCAAGCAAGAAGATTTTAAAGGCGCCGGTCTCGACGGCGCTGCAACGGTGGCCGATGCCGCGTATCTTATTGGAGCGCAGCGCCAGGATGTTGTCGAAGAGCGACAAGCTGCGCAAAGTGCGGGCCGGCGATCCGAGGTTGAGGATGCAAGCCAGTACGCTGCCTGGGCTGCAAAGGCGGCAACACCTGCTGGTGCGCTTGAGGATCTTGACGGCAGTGGAGGTGGGGCAAAGTCTCAGTCGCCCTCCCCAAAGAGGCCGGATGCTGCGCGATTGCGCCGCTTGCAGACCGAGATCAAAGAGCGCAAAGGGCAGGTCGAGCGAACGATTGTCGATGCGCAAAAGCAGACCTCGGTTTGGGAGTCGCAACGAGCGAAGGCCGAGAAACTCGACAATGCGGCAATGGCAAAGAATGCCGAGCGCAATGCCGACCTTGAGCGCGCGAGGATGCACAACGCACTTGCGGAAATGGCCGGCCTTGAAGCTGAGGAAAAGAGCTTAGCCGCCGCGGCAAAGGCTGCTGCGGCAGTTCCCGAAGCCGAGGATCTTCCCACGACGCCCTCTGAGACATTTCGAGAGGGAACGGGAACATCCAGTCGGACGGCGCCAAGGCCGTCGGCACGGCCATCGGTGGCAGAAGAACTTGAGCGAATGCGCCGCGAGGCAGAGGGCGCGCCCGCTCCTAAGGCAAAGAAGAAGCGAAGAACAAAGAAAGCTGAAAAGGGCTCGCCCGTAGATGACGAGCTGGCAGCCCTTAAGCGCAAAATGGCGCAGAAACGACGAGGATCCTGATGTATCGAATGATCGTAGCGGTTGCGCTGAGTATCGTGCTCGCTTCATGCGGAGGCGGTGATACGTCGGTGAAGAGCCCGACGAAGAAGGTGAAGCAGACAACGAAGCCGGCAACGGCAACCAAGACGCCGGCGAAGCCAAAGCCTAAGAAGAACACTCAGAAGCCGCACAGTGCGCACGAGCATGGGCATAGCCATCCCCATGGCCCAAGCGATCACCACCATCACGACCACCCGCATCCTCACCTTGAGGGTGCCGACGGACACCATCATCCGCACTAGCGAAGGCGCATCCTAACGGCTTGGTCAGCGCGATACTGCATCGGCTTGAGCGAAAAGCGCACGCCGTGAATGCCGCACAGCGCAGAGGGTTACTCTGCAGTCTCGTCGCCGCCTTCCTCATCGTCCGGCGAATCATTTTCGATACTATCCGGATCTTCTTCGGTGGGGGCAGCTTCTGTCTTCGGGGGCTTTTCCGTCTTTAGCTCGTCCTTGCGGTCGACCTTGTTGTCAAAGTCGTCATCGTAGAGAATCGCCAGCAGAACGCCTTTTTTGTACTGCTCCCAAAGATCCGGCTTGCCATCGGCATTGCGATCGCGGCGTACGCTTTCAAGAAGTCCTTCTTCGTCGTACTTCTCCCAGACATCGGGCTTCTTATCGTGGTCGGAGTCGCGCTCGATAAGATAGATCTTGCCCGTCTTCCTGTCGTAGTGCTCGCGGGCATCCATCTCGCCCTCAAACGTAAAATCGAACTCTTCGGCGACCATCTCTCCGGTGCGCGAGTAGGTTTGCACGTAGTCTTTCTTGCCATCGTGATCGAGGTCGACCTGCTTGCAAGTAAGAATCTCGACGGTCGTGCCACCTTCGTTTGCCGTGGCGTAGAGCTTCCAGACATCCGGCTGGTTATCGTGATTGAGATCGAAGGTCGTCACCTTCTTGCCCTTGGTATCGCAAAGCGATGGATCGACCCGAGGCACGGTGAGTCCGTCGGTGGAGTCGATGCCCGTAACGTCAGTTGCTCCCTTGCCTTTGGTAGCGCCGCCACAGGCCACCAGGGACAGACAAGAAGACAGGGCCAAACTCAAGCCGATTACACGATTTCCCATGCTTAAAGCGTAGCTCGGTTTTCGGCCAAGAGGCACCAGGAGTCGCCAAGTTCTTGTCCCGTAGCGCTATTTTCTCGGCATTACTGTTCCCACGGGGCGAATGTGCTAGATAGGCGGGCACATGCCGGTCCCACCGGAGCGAATCCGTAACTTCTCTATCATCGCCCATATCGATCACGGCAAGACGACTCTCGCCGATCGAATTATGGACCTCACTGGCGCCGTCACGAAACGTGAACAACAGGCGCAACTCCTTGATCGCATGGATATTGAGCGAGAGAGGGGGATCACGATTAAGGCGCAGGCGGTGCGGCTTGAGTACAAGGCCAACGATGGCCTTGTGTACCAACTCAACCTCATCGACACGCCGGGCCACGTCGACTTCCACTATGAAGTTTCTCGATCCCTCGCAGCTTGTGAGGGATGTCTCTTAGTTGTCGATGCTGCCCAAGGCGTCGAGGCTCAGACACTTGCAAACGTGTATCTCGCACTCGACAACGATCTCGAGATCGTGCCGGTGCTTAATAAGATCGACTTGCCTGTGGCACGTCCCGAAGAGGTCATCGCCGAAATCGAAGAAGCCATTGGGCTCGACTCGCAAGATGCACTCCGGGTTTCTGCGAAAACAGGTCTCGGAGTTCCCGATGTCCTGGAAGCGATCGTCAAGCGCATTCCGCCGCCGCCGATATTTCCCGACAAACCGCTTCGCGCTCTCATCTTCGACTCTTGGTACGACGCCTTCAAAGGGGTCGTAGCACTGGTTCGAGTAAAAGAGGGCACGCTTAAGAAGGGCATGAAACTGCGCTTCATGGGCGCCGAGAAGGAATACGACTGCCTTCAGGTTGGGTATTTCGATCCGCATCCGCGAGAAGCAAAGTCGCTCGAATGCGGAGAAGTGGGAATCATCGCAGGCTCAATTAAAGACATCGCTGATGTTCGTGTTGGCGATACGGTGACCGATGCTGCGCGCCCATGCGAAGAAGCCCTTGACGGTTTTCAAACTGTCCAGCCAATGGTCTTTGCTGGCATCTTCCCGGTTGATTCCAAGGACTACCAAAACCTTAAAGACGCGCTTTCCAAGCTTGTTCTTAACGATGCGGCAATCACCTACGAGCCCGAGACTTCTGCTGCGCTCGGCTTCGGGTTTCGCTGCGGCTTCCTTGGGCTCTTGCACATGGAAATCGTGCAGGAGCGGCTTGAACGCGAATTTAATCTCGATCTCATCACCACGGCGCCTTCGGTAATCTACAAAGTCCACTACAAAAACGGCACAGAAGAGTTCGTACACAACCCAGCCAAAATGCCGGATGCAGGCGGTTACGACTACATGGAAGAACCCATGATCGACGCCACCGTGCACTGCCCGCAGGAGTACATTGGGCCAGTCGTGCAGCTTTGCGAAGAGCGTCGCGGCATTCAGTCGGGCATCGACTACGGCACGATGGGCCGCGTCCAAGTGAAGTACAAGTTGCCAATGGCGGAAGTTGTCTTTGGCTTCTACGACAAGCTCAAGACACTCTCTCGAGGCTATGCCTCTCTCGAATACGACATGGCTGAGTACATGCGCAGCGACCTGGTTCGCGTCGATATGCTCATTAACAGTGAGAAAGTCGATGCACTTAGCTTGGTGTGTCACAAGTCTGTCGCCCAACGTCGCGGCACCGATATTTGCGTCAAGATGAAGGACGTCATTCATCGGCAAATGTTCGCAGTGGCCATTCAGGCTGCCGTCGGAAGTCGCATCATCTCTCGAACCACCGTTAAGGCGCTTCGCAAAGATGTGACGGCAAAGTGCTACGGCGGTGACATCTCGCGTAAGCGCAAGCTTCTCGAAAAGCAAAAGGCCGGAAAAAAGCGCATGAAGGCTGTGGGCTCGGTAGAGTTGCCACAAGAAGCGTTCCTAACGATTCTGCAAGTGGACTGAACGAAGAATGAGCAACCTGTCTCGCAAAAACGAGCGACGAATTCGCAAAGAGGCCACAGGCCTAGTTCGCGATGCCCGCAAGGGGTTGCACACCTTCGCTTATAAAGTCTCCAACGCCACAAAGGAGCGCATTGCGGCCCACGCCAACAACCTCGAGAAGGCGTTGGCTGGCGATGACGAGGACAGTCGCCGAGTCATGCGAGATGAGCTTGCGCTCCTCGATGATTTGGTGGACCGCCACTTGGCCTTTGGCCGTAAAAGCACCGGGCGCGAATACGCAGAGTCTATCGGCATTGCCATTATGATTGCGCTCCTGCTTCGGGCGTTCGTAATCGAGGCATTCAAAATCCCATCGACATCGATGATTCCAACGATGGAGATTGGCGATCATATCTTTGTAAATAAATTTCTCTACGGAGTTCGTATTCCGTACACGACGACGCGTTTCTTCGATTATCGCGACCCAAAGCCTGGCGAGGTCATTGTCTTCATCTATCCATGCGAGCCGGAGAAAGACTTCATCAAGCGCGTTGTGGCAGTCGAAGGCGATAGCGTCGAAGTTCGCTGCGACAAGCTTTACGTAAACGGTGTTGCGCGCGACGTGAAATACGACGACTCGGAGTGCTCGTATTGGGACACAGCACCGGGTACCAAGCATACGCCGACGGGCTGGCAAGAGCGCTCGTGCAGTCGCTATCAGGAAACCGTAAACGGGTTTTCCTACGATACGGTCCACGACGATCTGCGACCGTCGCTCGACGAGGATCGCGCGAGTAATCCCCATGGACGTTACGGCCAATTTAGCGGCTCATTAGACTTTCCAAGTCACAGCATGCCTACGTGCGCTGCTGCAGCGGATTTTGACACACGAGACCTCGACGAGCGCACGGCTGCGATTGGTGAAATCGTCACAACCAATGCAGACCCAGACGAGATGTGCGGCCTTCGCCAGCACTTCATCGTTCCCAAAGATCACGTCTTCGTGATGGGCGACAATCGCTCGAACTCAAGCGACTCGCGTGTTTGGGGGCCCGTGCCTGTGAAGAACATCAAAGGCAAGGCGCTCTTTATCTGGTGGTCCAAGCAGCCAGCCGAAGCCGGTGGATATCGATTCGACCGCATGGGCCAACTGGTCCACTAGCTCGCTAACGATTTTTCTTAGAACGCTTTCGCTTCGCCTTCTTCGCGGGCGTCTTTTTCACAGGCTTCGTGTCGAGCTTTACAATGCTCATCGCGATGGCCTTTTCAATCGCGAGGTCGGCGGCGTCGGTGTCAACCCAAGTGCGGTCAGAAGCGCGAATCTTCTTGCCAACTTCGGCTAAGACCGTTGCAGATCCATCCCCACTAAATGCCATGACCCGGTCTGGGATCGTCTCGCCAAAGATTCGCAACATCAGGGTGCTACCCAGTATTTGGCCAGGCTTCTTTGGGTTTGGAACTAGGGTTGGCTCGTATTTGGTCACTTCCACTGTGATGCGAAATGGTCGCAAACGGTGTTTTGCCATGTACCTATGGAAGGGCTTATTGCCGTAGCGGCCTTTGGCCTTGTCGTCGTACGCTGGGGCATCCTTGGGGATGGCAGCTTCAAGTCGCGGCTCCTTGACGACCGCTGCAGCGACCTGAGACCTGAGGACGGCCTCCAGCTCGGGTGGAGTGCCCTTGGGTAAATCTACCCGTGAGAGGACGAATACGTATCGCTCTGGGGCCTTCTCGGCTTCTGCGACTCCGCCGTTGGCGCCGATTAGCGCGAACGAAAGCAGGCTTCCAAGGATGATCTTGAGAGCATTGGATGCCGGGGTAGTTTGGAGTCGCACATGCATAAGCTGATCTTGCCTAGCTTTGACGCCGAGGGCGAGAAATCATTCAGGTGCAGCAATCGCACTCTTAGCGTGCCGTTTCCTTGACCCGCATTTTTCTGATTCGTTATCTTTGGGATGGTTAGGGCGCTCGGGCTGCGTCGGGAAGGCCATTATGTTTGCGATTACGCTCACGGAAAAAGGCGGCGACCAGCGCCGTCTCGATTTTGACAAAGCTGAAATTACAATTGGACGAGTGCAAGGCAACGACGTTGTTTTGCCAAAGGGCAATGTCTCGAAGAGGCATGCGCGAATCGTTCTTAAAGACGGTAAGTTCATTATAGTTGACCTAAAGAGTACAAACGGCACGTATGTGAATGGTCGCAAGATCACGAGCCCGCTTGTCGTAAAGGACTCTGACAAGATCTATATCGGTGATTTTATTCTGGGAGTTGAGGAACCGGGGCAGGGGGCGCAACGCGCAGCCAGTCAGCCAGCTCCTCCAATGGCTCCGCCTCCGCCGGCTCCAATGCCGCAAGCTTCGGCTCCGCCTCCTTCGGCGCCACCTCCGTCGGCTCCAATGCCGCAAGCATCGGCTCCGCCTCCACTGGCTGCACCAAGGGCAGCGACGGCACCACCACCTGCGCCCGCTCGGCCGTCGACCGCTCCACCAAGGCAGCCATCGCGATCGACCGCGCCACCGCAGGCCCCGGCACCACTGCCGGCCCCGGCTCGACAGCCTGTAGCAGCGCCGCCAATGGCCGCGCCACCAATGGCTCCGCCGCCTCGCGCGGTTGCGCCACCACAACCGATGACGCCGCCGCCGTCGGCTCCGCCAGTAATGGCGCCGCCGCCTGTAATGGCTCCACCACCATCGGTTGCGCCCGTCGTGCCGCAGGCGCCAATGGATTTGGCTCCTCCGGCAATGTCACCAGCGGCAATGTCACCAGCGGCAATGTCTCCAGCAATGTCTCCGGCCATCGCGCCACCAATGGCAAGCGAGCCGGCTGAGCCCGCACCGATTGCTTCACCGGAAGCATCGCCAAAGCCACGACTCGTTGGTGCTGGAGCAGGCAATGCCCCGCGCAAGCGGCCGACAATGGATGGTCGTCGAATGGCGGCCGTTCCTAGCTTGGATGCTCAGGCAAAGACGCTGTTGTCGATTCAAGACTCGATTCTTGAGCACTTGGTTCCCGACCTGGGGCTCGATGGTCTTGCCCTAGAACGACTCGGAGACGAGGAACTGTGGCAACGCGCCGAGAGTGCGATTGTTGACCTCGTCGAAACGATGGAGTCTGGGGGGACGCTTCCGCCTGGGCTCGATCAAGATCAACTCATCAAGGAAACTTTGAATGAGGCACTTGGTCTTGGTCCGCTTGAGGACTTGCTCGCCGATGACACCATCGAAGAGATTATTGTCGACGGTGTCGATAGGATTCTCATCGCTCGTTCTGGAACCGTGGGAAGTGCAAATACGGGATTCTCTTCAGAAGAGGTGTTTCGCCGCGTTGTTGACCGTCTTGTGGCCCCTGCAGGCTTGACGATTGGGGATAGCCCAATTGTAAATGCGCGACTTCGCGACGGTGCACTCTTATCGATGGTGCTTCCGCCCGTGTCGAGCCGAGGCCCCTGCCTGACGCTTCGAAAACCAAGTGGTCGGGCAGAGGATTTACGTTCCCTCGAAGCTCGCGGCGTCTTGACCGATGATATGGCAACGTTCCTAGGTACTTGTCTTATCGCTCGAAAGTCGGTCTTGGTTTGCGGCGCAGCAAACTCTGGCAAGAATTCCGTTCTCGGTGCCTTGGCATCCGATGCTCCTGCAAATGAGCGCTTGGTTTCCATCGAAGAAGTCAGCAGTCTCAAAATTGGCAGGCCGCACTGGATCGCTCTTGAGTCACGTCCAGGCAACGGCAATGGCGTGCCCACCATCGGTGTTGAAGAGCTTCTTCGAGGCGCCATGCGAATGCATCCCGACCGACTGGTCGTTGGGGACATCCGCGGAACCGAAGCCTTCGAGCTTGTGCAAGCAATGCTTGCGAGCTTCGATGGCACACTTGCCTCGATTGGCGGAGAAGGAGCATTGTCGGCTCTTGGACGACTCGCGTCCTTGGCGGCACTTTCCTGCTCGGCAGAGTCAAGCGCTCGGCGAGAGATGGTAAGCGCAGCGGTCGACGTAGTTGTGCACGTGGTGCGCTATGGCGATGGCAAGGTGCGAATTGCATCGATCGACGAAGTAGTAGGAGCAGGAACAGATGGCTTTACGACTCAGAACCTCTTTCGCTACGACGAAACAGGGTCGCACGTGGCCTCCGGAACGGTTCCAAGTTTCTACTCTGAGCTCGACGCCCGTGGGATCGCTGCAGACAGCTCGATCTTTTAATCATCGAGGGAGAATCTAGCGATGGCACGCAAACGAGGTACGCGGTCGGGGAATGCCGACCGCGGCATCGTCGAACGCGCGGAATGGATCATGGAACGCCTTGCCGAGTACGGCGACGGCATTCATCGAATTGGAGGGCCGGCGCTGATGCTCGATGCCGCCTTGCCCGAATCGGTGGTGGCAATTTGCCATGAGTTTAATGGCGCCGAGCTCTTTCACGAGAGCCTGGTGCTGTTTGCAGGCGGGTCGATTCGAGAAGTGGATGGCCGATTTCTCGTTGGGGAATGCGGCGGCGACGATATTTTCGTTGATGCCAAAGGCGCGGTGTGGCGATTTGACCGTGACATGGAAGAGCATCTGCCCGAGGGCACGAGATTCGATCGCTGGCTCGCTGGTGCGGTTGATGCCGAGTCAGTCCTCTACGACATCGAGGGCGAGTTTCTCGACGATATTTTTGACGACGAGGGCGAACTCTCCTTTGAGGCCGAAGCAGAGCGATCGAGACGGCAGCTAAAACGCGATCCAAAGGCCATTGCACCAAGGTGGCGACTTGCTCGTGCGCTTTTGGATAGTGGTGACAAGGCTGCTGCGCGAAAAAGTCTCGAAGAAGTGGTGGCGGCATACGCCGACTTCCCATGGGCCTGGTTCGATCTATCTCGTATCTCAGAAGAGTTCGGAGATGCCGATGTCGCGAGCGAAGAGGCCGAGCAAGCTGCGCGGGTTCGCCCAGACTCCGAGTATAGCTCGTTCTTTTTGGCGCACGCGGCAAGACTGGCTCAGCTTGCAGGCCAAGACGAACGCTGCAAAGAACTGGCCGAAGCGGTTCTGGTGATGGATCCAGAATTGGCGCGAAGGCACGTGGATGGCGCTCGCGAACAGCTCGAAGCCGATGATCGAGACGCGGCCCGCGAGCTCCTTATTCTGGCGAAGGTTGTCTCACCGCGGGACTTGCAGGTGATTGACCTGCTGGCCCAGCTTGAGAACTAAGCCTTCGGTCGAAGTCAGCTTGGCTGGCTAAAACTACGGCAGCGGCCAGGTAGTGCTGGCCGTCGCGAGTAGCGGTTTCCCGAGGGTATCCGTGCCGTCGAAAAGAGCCGTGATTCGTGTGGCGCTCTCGGGAGGCGTTGGAATCGCCATTGCCGTCGTACCGCCTTTGCGTTCTCCTGAGAAAAACTCTGTACGCCTGCCATCGTTGGCCTCGGAGAAGAATCGTACGGTTCCAGAAGCGTAGCGATTGGAAGCAAAGCGTATTGCAGCAGTCCCGTCGGCGGCGCTGCCGATACTCATGTCCGATGGGTAGAGAGTTTCTAGAAAGGAGATTCCGTATCCTGCGACCGTTGGCAGCAGAGCCTCGAGTTGCTCGAGCGCACAGGCATCCGATATCGACCAGGTCACCTTGGCGTCCTTAATTCGATACTCGGCGAGACACGTTTCATCCTCACTTCGCCACTTCGCACCCTCGGAGTTTCGTGCTGCGACGAGATCAAAGCGCGCGCTGCCGGACTCGGAACCTGCGGAGGGGGCTGGCCTGCGAAGATGGCTCGTGAGGCTTGCGCGAAACGCCGAGCTGCCGGTGTTGCGTGTGACCTTAAAGGGCTGTGGGAGGGTGCCACTGGAGAAGTACGAGTTTGCGACGACGTCAGCGAGCCCAGTGCCTTTGGTGTTGCTCAAGTGGTCCGCAAGGGAGGCGAGGGTTGGTGCAGCCTTGGCCTGAGGAATCCCCAGGCGACCAAATGAGAGAGCGGCAATGCGTTCGAATCGCGAGCCTCGGTCGGTCTCAGACGACCCCACTTGCTGTTGATGAGCGGCGATGTCGTCGCGTACTCGCGAAGGAGCACCCATGTCTTGCAGTACGTGGAGCATGGCACCGGCGGAGAGCAGGCTACCAGCGAGATGCCGGTCGCGTGCGGCGGGTGTCTCGGCACTCACAGCTTTGCGAAACTGTGCTGCGAAGCCTGCATAGCCCAATGGGTTTTCCGGGGCCTGCCACCACTGCTGAGCGGACATGCCGCCAGCGGTGAGCGATGGGCCTCGGCCGGCGCGAAGGACTGCAAGATGAGTGCGCTCGGTGAAACCACTCTCGGTAGAGTTCTTAAGGCCTTCACCGGTTTGCGGATTGAAGAAGTGATTGTGAGCGTGTTCGGCGGGCACGTCGGCAACGACAGAACCAAGGACCAGCCAAGAGAGTGCGCTCATTCGCCCGCTGGCATCAGGCACGTAGCCGTGCGTTGGGTTAAGGCGTGTGACAATCTCAAAGAGCTGCGGTGCGTCCTTTTTGGGGACGGTTAGCATCGAGTACAGCCCCTGCGAGTTTCCGAATTGCTCTTGCAGGCGCTTGTGAAGCTCTGACGAAAGCGCCGATTGCTCGGTGAGCCCCGCGTGGGTCGTGGCGGCCTCCCAGGCAATCGCGTCTCCAGACGTGAGGGTGGCAGCGAGCAGAACAGGGGCCAATAGTGTGAGAAAGCGCTTCATAGCGATGCCTAGACGTGTTGCAGAAGGATTGCGCGGAACAGAACGAGTGGAGCAGCAGCGAGTTAGCGCGGCCCAAGGGGGACCACAGCTTCGATGTTGCTAAAGATCTTGGTCGCGAGAGTGACAAGTTGCGATTGCTCGCTGCACTGGCCCTTGCCGCATGTAATGAGGACGACGAGAGAGCGACGCTTGTCGAGAAATGCGTAGCCCTGAATATCGCCCTCGATGGCGAGGAGGCTCTTATCGGCGACATCGTCACGCTCGGTCACGCCAGGCAGAGTTTCAGAGAGTTCGGTAAATTGCTGAAGTGCCTTTACTTCGTTGAGGCGCCATAGACGAATCGCGACATCGAATACTTCGGGCTGGCCCAAGGCTTTAAAGTGTTGCGATGAGTAATTTGCGGTGTCGGCTTCGTCGTTGAGTGGGCCGCTCTCAAATTTGCCCTCGTAACCGGTGATGTCTTTGATCTCCGACTCGCCAAGAAGCTGCGCTGCGATGAGTCGGCCATCCGAGAGGCTGTCGAGAAGGTCGGAGGAGAGTTGTCCATTGGCCGCACGTCGCTCACCCGAAAGCTCGGCTGTGGCCTCGGCCCGTTCCCAAGCGGTAAGCGCCGCAAGAGCCGAACCGCCACCGACGTAGCGCAAATGGCGCACGTGGCTGTGGTCGGAGTGCCAGCGATCGAGGGTGACTGCATTGTGCTTTTGAGCGAAGTCGAAGCGCGGACCTAAGTCTGCAAAGCGCCGATCGCTGCGATACGCAACGTAGCCCTTTTTGTAGACGACGAGGTGAAAGGCGTTTAATCGCCCTTCGATCGCGCCTTCGGGGTGAACGATCGCGTAGCGGCCGTTGGCATCGGTAGACGCGATGGCTTCGGCTGCTCCCGTTGGTTGGGAAACTCCATCGCCGCGCTCGTAGGTCCACGTTGCGTAGACCAGGGCGCCAGGAATTGGATCCCCAGAAGCCGAATCTTTGACCTGGCCAGAGAACGGTCCCTGGAGGTTTCCAGCTTCGGTGCTGTCGGGGCGCGCCCGAAATGGTGCGGTGCGAGTGGCAGCCGTACTGCAAGCGCCAGCGAAGAGCATGGCGAAGAGCACAGTTAAAGTAAGCTTGGTGTTGGTGCGCGGAGACACGTGTGAGGTTGACCTTTTTCCTTTAGGTTTGATAGCTTGGCTAGAGGAGCGGTGGGTTTAGCAAGACCGAGGGCTGCTTGCAATCGGGCTAGGACGTTCTACAACAGCACCACCTAGAACAGCAGGATCATGCGGTGTACAAATTGCGGTCATCAGGGCGCTCCAGGCTCAACCTTTTGTCTTAACTGTGGAAGTCGGCTCGAACAGTCGCCGGACCCAGGTGGGACCCACCAAGGCGCCGCCGGGTTGCCTGTAACGTCAACGCCGATGTCCGGAATTGGATCGGCACCAACAGCACCAGTGATGCACGGACAGGGATGCACCAAGTGCGGGGCTTCAAATGCTCCAAGCATGCGCTTTTGTCGCCAGTGCGGGACTCCGCTTGGCGACGGGGCGAACCCACTCACCACAGCGGTTGGGCCGGCCAGTGGCCCGTATCCAGCGAGGCCAGCTGCGCCCGCGCCAACTCCGGCTCCGATTCACGTACCACCTGCGCGTTCTCGGCCAGCGACACCAACCCCACCACCGGGAATGGTTCCGCGGGGAAGCTCTCAGCCAAACCGTGCCGCCACCGGATCTGAAGGACGCAGTGTTCAGCAGTGCGGCGCGTGTGGGGGGCAAACTCCCGGTGGGTTCTCGTTCTGCCAACGCTGCGGCAAACCTTTGGCCACCGCTCCAGCAGCGCAGATGCCCGTAGCACAGGCGCCGGTTTCGACGCCATTTCCCACGGCGCCCTCGCAACCGCATTCGCAACCGCATTCGCAACCGCAGGCTGTTGTCCAGTCGCGAACCCCGACTCCAAAGTCGGTTCGCATCCCCGTGGCAACCGAGCCGCCGTGGGCCGTATTAATTTCGGTGAACCGTGATGGAAGCGACGGCGCTACGCATGCCCTATCCGGCGACTATGTCGAGCTTGGCAATTCAAGTGCGGCAGGGCTGCGTTTCGACGATCCATACCTTGCGACGTGCCACGCGCGAATCGAGAGATTGGGAACGGGTGGTGCTCGCATCATCCCTCTGGATACGCTCAACGGCGTCTTTCGCCGATTGCGTCAAGACACGCCACTTGCGGACGGGGCGGTGATCTTAATTGGTCGCGAGTTGCTGCGTTACAACAGTTTGCCGGCGTCCGAGAGCAAGCCCGCACAGCTTGCCCAACACGGCGTATCGCTTTTTGGCTCGCCAATGCGCGAGTCTTGGGGGCGAGTCTCCCAGCTTCTGCCTAGCGGGAGCATTCGCGATGTTCGACATCTCTATGGCACCGAGATGGTGGTTGGTCGCGAAGAGGGGGACCTCGTCTTTGCCGACGACGAATTTCTATCTCGTAGGCACGCGTCGTTCCGACGGCAAAACGAGCAGGTCTTGTTAAGCGATCTTGGCAGCTCGAACGGAACATTTCTTAGACTCACCGAACCTGCGAACTTAAGCGAAGGTGACTTTCTTCGCATCGGCGACCAAATGTTTCGCTACAAGCCGCACTAGTGTCTGAGGGCTGCCAAGTAGAGATCGCGGGCCTCTCGGACCGCGGGCTCGTACGCGAAACCAACGAGGATTCGATTCTGGTTGGCGACCTAGACCAGGGCAGCGTTGTAGACTTCGCGACTTTGCAGAGCGTTGACGGAGACCGCGGCCCCATTCTTATTCTTTGTGATGGCATGGGCGGCGCCGTTGGTGGCGAGGTTGCAAGTGCGTTGGCCTGTCAATCGATCTTTGAAGCGACGCTCTCGTGCCCGAATACCGACGATCGCGCCGTGCTCGCGCGCAACCTTCGACGGGCGGTTCGCTTGGCAAACCAAGCCGTGGTGGCGGCTGCCAAGGCCGATAAGAGCCTTCGGGGAATGGGCACAACGGTGAGCGTCGCGGCGTTGGCCTTCAACACCGTGGTAGTGGCGCAGGTTGGTGATTCTCGCGCCTACGTACTGCGCGGCAAAACTCTAAGTCAAATCACTCGGGACCAGAGCGTGGTTTCGGCGTTGGTCCATTCGGGACAACTCGCCAAAGAGAGGGCGGCGTTCTCGATGCAGCGCGGAAGGATTCTTCAGGCGGTCGGTTCGACAGACGATGTCGAAGTATCTTTATCGATCGCCGAACTGCGAGCTGGCGATCGAATCCTGCTTTGCAGCGATGGCTTGCACGATGCGGCCTCTCACGAAGCAATCGCAATTGCCTGTGCAACCAGCTCGCTTGAAGATGCCACCAAGGCGCTTCTTGAGCTCGCGCACGCACAGGGCGGCATGGATAATATCAGTGTTCTTCTGGCCGAGGTTCGAGGCGGCACACTTCGGGATCCACTTGAAGGCGAGGAGGCTGTGTGCTTCACAGAGTTCGACCCAAATCTCGAAGGTGAATCGGCGCTAAGCACCACATCTATGGTTGGTCGGAGGCTCGCTCATCAGGCGGGAATTCGCAAAGAGGCCGGCCCTGCGAGACTTTCGGCGACCAGGCAGCATCCGGCGATTCCCGAGGGGGGCGGGCCTGCGCAAAAGGCATTGGCAGCCCGCGGCCGAGTGCATGGCCTCGTGTGGTTTGCACTCGCATGTGTTTTTGTCGCGATGGTCTACGGACTGTGGCGCCTGTGATCGTGGTGGCCGATCATGTGCGGGGAACTCGACGCGGCACACGCCAGCAATTCGAATCGTTGCAGCGTCTCACCATTGGTCGCCACGCAGATAGTGATGTTCGATTTGATGGCGGCCGCGATATCGATGCGTCCACTCGCCATGCCGAGCTAACCGTTCTCCCAGAGTTCGAAGCGGTGGAGCTTCGCGATCTCGGGTCGTCCAATGGAACATGGGTTGGCGGTGAGAAGGTCGAGAGCATTCGGATTTTGGTTGGCGAGTCTCTCGAAGTGGAGTTTGGGCGCGGAGGGCCAATGATTCGGTTTTGGCTTGGGGCAAAAGGAACTTCTCTTCCTCTTCAGCGCGGACGTGCACCATGGTGGCGCCGCTTTCTTCGCAGGTAACGTGCGCGCGGCCTTAGTTTGCGCGATACTAAAGCAGCGAGATGACTGCGCCTGACATCACAGCCCGCGAGATGGGCGCACGAGCATGAGCCACTGTCCAAAGTGTCAAATGCCCCTAGAAGCCTCATCGCGCTTCTGCGGTGTATGCGGAGCGCCGGTGGAAGAGTCGCACGCTGGGCAATTGCCCGCCCCGCCAAGTGGCGCACAGCAACCTCGCCCCATCACAAGCCCTGAGGTGCCTCGGGCTAAGAGCAGTTTGAAGGCGGTTGAGACACCGAAGCCGGCTGATGCGATGCCGCGGACACTGGTCTCGGCCGAGCCGCCACCGGTGGTCTCGCAATACTCCACGCCTGAAGTTCGCCATTCCAAGGCCGAAGTTCGGCAGCCTAAAAATGGCAGCCCAAACCTCTTTAGCTCGAGTGACCCCTATGTTGGCACCACGCTCAACAATCGATTTGTTGTCGAGAGCAAGCTTGGCGAAGGCGGTTTTGGGGCGGTTTACAAAGGGGTTCAGATCGGCAGCAATCGCGTGGTTGCGCTCAAGCTTTTGCACCCCGAAATGACTCGGGACAAGAACGTTGTGCAGCGCTTTCGCCTTGAGGGGCAGGTGCTCTGCAGCCTTAAAGACGCGCACACCGTCACAACCTACGACTTCGATCAAACCGAAGACGGCACGCTATACATTGCGATGGAGCTTTTAGAGGGCCGAAGCCTACACGACGTCTTCTCAAAGGAATCGCCAGTGCCTTGGCAGCGCATGCTAAAAATTCTTAGCGAGATGTGCTCATCCCTCGGCGAGGCGCATGCGATGGGCATTGTGCACCGCGATCTAAAACCCGAGAACGTGCATCTAGAGAAGCGCTCGGGCAACGATGAGTTCGTCAAGATTCTAGATTTTGGAATTGCCAAAATGTTGCGCGGTGAGGGCATTGGCGGAACCGGTGGTCCTCAACTCACGGCGACAGGGCAAACCTTGGGAACTCTCGAGTACATGTCGCCCGAGCAACTGATGGGCAAGGATCTCGATGGCCGAAGCGACATCTATGGCTTGGGTGTTTTGGCCTACGAACTCATGACCGGGCGTCTGCCGTTTCCCGACGCTGTTGGTCCTGCAATGCTCATCTCGGCGCAGCTCAAGAAGGTTCCGGAGTCTCCGAGTACGGCCTATCCAGGGGGCCGCTTTCCTCGTGATGTCGACGCAATGATCCTCAAGATGCTTCAGAAGATGCGCGACGATCGCTTTGTCGATGTCGCTGCGCTTCGCCAAGAGTGTCTGCGAATTCTCGCCCTTGATCCTGCTGGGGCGGGAAAGGGCAACTCTGCTGCGGCCCCGGTTTTTATGCCACAGCCCGCAGCGAGCGTCTCATCAACGGGGATGCCGCTTTCGGCTCCGGGGCCGTCGACCAAAGCGATTATCGCCGCGACATCGCCAAAGCCCAAGAAGCTGCTCTTGGTTCTTGGCCTCGTGCTAGTCGCTGCTGGCGCCGGCCTGGCGATCTTCTTCGCTAGCTAGTTCTGGATGGTACGCAGGTGAGTTTGACCCGAGATGGGTTAAGCTGCGGAACATTCACGCCTTGGCATCCGAAACGCAGAAAACGCTCCGAGGCGAAAGCCTGGGAGCGATATCTGCGAACGATGCTTAGGAACACTGCTTAGGAAGCATGCCTAGAGGCGATTCCCGAGAGCGACGTCCGCGTGCGTAGGAAAGGTGCTTAGACTTTTTCGCCGCGAGCGCGCATTTCTTTCACGACCACGGCGAGGCCGCGCTTGTCGATGATTTTCATGCCGCGAGCCGAGACGCGAAGGCATACGTAGCGCTTCTCGTCCTCGAGCCAAAAGCGCTTCTTGCGCAGGTTAATCTCGGAGCGCTTCTTTGTGTGACGCTTAGAGTGGGAAACATTATTTCCAACAAGTGCTTGCTTGCCGGTGACTTGACAGATGCGTGACATGGTCTGGTCCTACCTTTAGATCTTCGACTCTTTGAATTCGACGTGCTTGCGGATCTTCGGGTCGTACTTCTTAAAGACCAGCTTGTCTGGAGTGCGTTTCTTACTCTTGGTGGTGGTGTAGAAGTAGCCAGTGCCTGCTGTTGAAACCAGGCGAATGAGCTCGCGACCACCTTTGGATTTTTTTGCCATGTCGGAATTACCTACGGAATGGTGTTTGCGGACGTGTAGTAAACGCGTGCAAACGTTCTAAGAAAAAGGCCCACCGTTTGGCGGGGTGGCGCAATATGGCATACGGCCTAGTCCCTGGCAAGCGCTCTAGCGCCATGGGATAAAAAACCTTGGCCCGAACCGTGTTCGTTGCTTAAGTCGCTAGAACTGCGGGCCATTTCGAGATCATTCATCTTCGTCAATTGCGTGGCCCTCACCGGTCTCGGTTATGGGGCGACTGGTTGCAATGTCTGGCTCGAGCGCTGGGATGCCTGGAATGGTCTCGGTTCGGCGCCGAGCCCGACGCCTGCCGATGCCCATCGCCACAATCGTAATGTCGTCGGTCTGCGGCCCATTGCCGACGAAGCTGTCCAAGTCTTGGAGGATGGCTTTGACGACTTCGCTGGCGTTTCCGCGAGCCGACCGAACCCGGCGACTTAGGCGCTTGATGCCGTACTCGTTACCCGATGGATCGCGGGCCTCGTGAACGCCGTCGGTTGTGAGGATGATTAAATCACCCGAGTGGAGCTGAATTCGGGCTTCGCCAAACTCCATGCCCTCCATAATGCCGATCGGCGTGCAGTGGGCTTGCTCAGCTTGGATTGGGTAGACGCGACCATCGCGTCGAAGGAGCGGAGTCATGTGGCCGGCATTTGTGAAAACCAACGTTCGAGTCTCGAGGTCGTAGATGAGGTAGGCCAGGGTGGCAAACATGCCATCGTCGCCCATTTGCAGCATCGCCTCGTTAACCTTCGAGAGCAGCTTGCCTGGTGTCTTGGCAATCGCCGCCCGTGAGCGCAACTGGCTAGTGAGACTGGCCATGTAGAGAGCCGCACTGATTGCCTTGCCCGAGACATCGCCGATCACCACACCAAGGTGGTCTTTGTCGTGCCAGCTAAAATCGTAGAAGTCGCCGCCAATTTGGTACGCCGGCTCGTAGTGGATACCGAACTCCATGCCATTCACTTCTGGCTCGGATGCTGGCAGAAGGCTGCGCTGAATTTGCCGGGCGACGCGGAGATCGCGCTCGAGGCGCTCTTGGACGGCGGCGCGTTGTTGTTGCCGAGCCGCGTGCATAACCAGGGCAGCTTGGGCGGCGATGCTGGTGAGAAGATCGACGTCTTCTTGTCGAAACTTTTGGCCGTGGCCCTCAACATAGATCGCGCCGTAGTTCTCTCCGTGGGACTGCAGTGGAGCGCCCATTCGCGACCCACTTGGCTCTAGCCCGCTAACAATCTTTACACCGTTGGCAGGCGTCTTTTGCTCGACGTCGTCTTCCTGCAAAAGGATGCCTCGGCGATCCTGAACGACGTGCCGAATGATTGTTCCAGGAACTCGCATATCGGCGCCCGAGCTCTTCTTGCGGTGGCGCTTGGTTTGAATTTTAAGTTCGCCGGTCGCTTTGTCTTGTACAAGGACGCCCACCGAGTCGGCGTCGGGAAAGACCTCGAGAAGTGCTTCGACGATCTTATCCAGTAGGACGAGAGGATCGGAGGTTGTGGCAGCACTTCGAAGTACCGAAGTGAGTGCATTGAGCTTGCGCTCGATGAGGCGCAGTTCTCGCTGGCTGTCTTGAACACCGGCTAAGCTGGCATTTAGGAAGTTCGCATCAGAACTATCCTCATTTGAGACAAAGACCTTTGGATTGCGCAAGTCTACGATTGTGACGTTGGCATCGTAGGAGGGGCCACCCTTTGTAGACTCGGGAATGTCGACGCGAATCTTGTTGTTTGCGATCGTAATTTCGTCGCGATGAGCAATGGGGCCGGACTGAACTTGCTTGCCATTGACGAAGGTCCCGTTGTTGGAACCGAGGTCCTCGATCTTCCAACCGTCGCCGTCGCGAACGACGCGAGCGTGTTGCCGCGAGACCCGCATATCGGGGACAAAGATTTGGCAATCGGATCGGCGGCCAATTATGTAATCGCCGTCGCCGAGCTTGTAGCGACGCCCAGCATTGGGGCCGGCCTGGAAGAGTAGGGATGCCAAATCGCGATGAATATACAACAGGGATGAGATGGGTGGGCTGATTCAGAGTGCTAAGCTGCGCACGCTCTTGGTGAGCGAGACGGATGTGAAACATGCAAGCACTTGGTGACTTTATTGATGGCAGTTTTGTTGCTCCCAAAGGGACAGCACTTACCTCAACCAACCCGGCTAAGAACGAAGAGGTTGTCTTTGAGACGGCGTACTCCGTCGATCGTGTTGCGGATGCGGCCAACGCAGCGCACCACGCTTCCAAGGCTTGGTGCGCGCTTGATCGCGAGCAGCGCTTCGAGAGTTTGATTTCTTTGCGCGAGGCCATTGCTGCAAGGCGCAGCGAACTCGTGGATGCCATCGTGCTTGAAACCGGCAAACTGCGCAGTGAAGCCAACGGCGAAGTCGGCGCACTGATCGGGCGCTTCAATATGGTGAAAGCCGCTGTCGAGACTGACCTTGTCGAAGGACAGGTTGCAGGGTTTCCCGGCGAGCAGATGCGCTATCACCCGCTGGGTGTTGTTGGCGTGATCGGGCCGTTCAACTATCCGCTCCACCTGTGTCACGCCCACACAATCCCGGCGCTGCTCATGGGCAACGCCGTCGTCGTCAAGGGATCCGAGATCACTCCGCTCTGTGCCCAGGTTTACGCCCAGGCTGTGGCGGACTCGGATTTGCCGGCGGGTGTCTTTAATATGGTCCAGGGCAAGGGCGAAACTGGCGCGGCTCTCGCGGCGCATTCCCATGTTCGCGGGCTCTGCTTTACGGGCTCCTACCGAGTTGGGCGGAAAATTAGCGAAGCCGCACTCGAGCGTCCCGAACTGCTAGTTGCCCTGGAGATGGGCGGCAAAAACACGGTTGTGGTCGCCGAGGATGCGGACCTTCGCCAAGCGGCTCACGAGATTGTGGTGGGCGGCTACCTAACAACGGGCCAGCGCTGCACCTGCACCGACCGGGTCCTCGTTCACGCCAGTCGCCGCGCCGAGCTTTTGGAAGCGCTTGTGCCAATGGTTCGATCACTGCAATTCGGCGATCCAGATTCGCCAGACTCATTTGCCGGCCCTCTGGCAACCATGGCGGGACTCGAAGCCTTTGAAGCTGCGACCGCTGCTGCCAAGGCTGCAGGGGCGCAGGCTCTGGTCGAGTCGGGTCGCGATCCAGGTGGCAATTTTGCTCGGGCATCGGTTCACCTTCTTCCCGAGGGTGTGCACGAAGTTCCGGGTTACACCGATGTCGAGCTCTTTGGCCCCGATGTGGGCGTTGAGAGTTTTACTGATGACGACGAGGCTATTGCCACGCTTCGGGCCAGTGAGTTTGGGCTCGCCAATAGCATCTTTACCTTCTCGAACGAGCGTTTTGAGCGGTTCTACCGCGAAACCAATTCGGGCATTCTCAATCGCAATCGATCGACAAATCAGGCCAGTCCTCGTCTTCCGTTCGGCGGTCTTGGCAAAAGCGGCAACTACCGTCCCGCTGGAGCGCACGCAGCTCGTAACGTAGTTGCCTCGGTTGCGGTTCAGGAAAACGTTATCGGCCGAATCGTTGTGCACGATAAACTCCTAAATTACATGCCACCGCCCGAACTCAATCGCTTGGCGCTTCAGCATGCCGAGGAAGAAGCGCTCGAGGCGACTCGAACACTTCTTAAAGAGCCTCGCCCAATGTCGATGAATTTGCCTCGCGGTGGCAAACTTCCGAAATCGGAAGAACTCTTATCGCGACTCTATGCGGCCGAGCGCGTTGTTCGCGAAAAGAAGCCGCCTGTCTTTGATCACTTGCGATCGGCTGGACCTTGGATGGTCTCGATCGACGATGAGCCACTTTCGGTCTTGGACGGAATGAGCCAAACAGCAACTCTTTGCGGCGGCTTTGCCGAAGATCGAGTTGTTCGTGGCTACACCGAAGGCGAGTTTGGCGACACGCTGGTGAGCAGCAAGGATCCAGCGGTCAAGTCGCAGGGCGCCGCCGAAGACTTTGCGACCGTTCTTAGGCAAATGGTCCCGGGCCTTCCCCATGTCACCTATGCCAATAGTGGTGCCGAGGCCAATGATAAGGCGCTGGCGCTGGCAAGGCTTCACGCCGAGAATAAGGCCGCTACCAAGGTCTTGGCCTTTGAGGGCAGCTTCCACGGCCGAACGCTTCTGCCGCTCTCGCTTACCTACAATCCCGTCAAGCGCGGCCCCTACGAGATTGCCGGCTACGAAGGCAATTTTGCGCCGTTCCCGGTTTGGTCAACGCCCGAGAGCAGTGAGCCCAATGCTCCGTCTGGATTTTATGCCTACGTCGGCATGGGCGACTTTGACGAACTCAAGACTCGGTTTGGCGATGCGCAAGAGGACGAGCTGCTTGCCCGAGAGATTGAGAGCTTGGCCGCGGTTCACAAGGCGCTTTCGTCCTCAGAGTTTTTCGCATGCATCGTTGAGCCCATGCAAAGCGAGGGCGGGGACCGCTACGCGACCCAGCGCTTCTTCCGTGCACTAAGGCTGCTAACTCGCCATCACAAGGTGCCGCTAATTTTAGACGAAGTTCAAACCGGCTTTGGACTGGGCGGCGAATTCGCCTGGCACTCGAAGTTTCAGTTCGTCAATTTCCGAGGCAAGCCAGACTTCCCCGATGCCGTGGTCTTTGCAAAGCGCGCGCAGCTGGGTGTTTGTATGAGTGTCTGGGATGATCCTGAACTCACATCGGTGCAGCCGGCCTCGCTAATTCGCGGGCGCATGCACGCCGAGATGGTCGCCACGCAACACGCCGCCGAACGCGTCGAGCGAATTGTTAGTGGCCACCTCGCTACCATCGCCCAGGGCTTTCCTCATCTCGTCGGTTGCCCACGCGTCAAAGGCTTTGCCTTTGCGTTCGATCTGCCATCTACAGACCATCTGATGGCCTATCTCGGCCAGCGGTTCTGGCGAGGTGCTGTGGTCTTTGGAGCCGGTAGCATGACGGTCCGCTACCGACTCTCCGATAGCTATCTTGCGCGCGATATCGAACTTCTCTTCGATACGGTTCGCCGATCGCTTGCATGGCTCGATGCTCATCCGGGCGCAAAGCCGCCGGTGTGGGAGGATTTACCAGCGCTTCACAAGAAGCGTCGTGTGTCGCCCGAAGTTCGAATTCGCAATGTTCGGTCGAAAGAGGGCATGGACTACTTGGCTGCCATTCTCGACATCGAGTTGCGAGTCTACGAGCCTGCGCGTCGCGCGGAACCCGAGCATATTCAGGCGGCACTCGAAGATCCGGAAAGCGTCATTACGCTGGCCGAGGCTAAAGAGGGCGAGGAGTGGAGCTTTGTGGGCTTTGCGATCGGCCAGCCGCTGGAAGCAGTTCACGAAAGTGAGGAGGGCCCCGATCGAGACCCGATGCTTGGCCAAGGCAATAGCATGTACTCGGTCTCGGTTACGGTCTGCGAAGAATTCCAAGGCTTCGGCATTGGTCGCCAGCTTAAAGAAGCCCAACTTGGTGAGGCGACAATTCGCAAACGCGCAGACGGAACGCCGCGCTACCGTTTTGTGACAGGGCGAAATCGCGTTGGGCACACGGCTGCCATGGCACACCTCAATCGCGCATTCGGGGCGCACCTCGTCTGTGTGCTCACCGGCCAATACGAAGATCCAGAAGGCCAGGCAATCTATTATCGAATGCCACTTGGCCCGCTCTCGCCTGTGCGCCCATCGGTGAGCGCTCCTGTGAAGAGTATGGCGATGGGCATCTCGACACCGTTCTCATTGCCACCAACATCGCTTGTGGAGGCCGAGCGATCAGGGCTTCTCTACGGCCCGGCCGTAAACAAACTTACAGTCATGAACTATGCAACACCGGCGATTGTTCGAGCGATCGAGTGGGCCAGTGCGATGGCGCCAAAGCTGCCGCATATGTACCTAACCTCGTGTCGCGACGAACTCGTCGATAAATGCCTGCGACTTGTTCGCACCCACAAGGCAAGCGCCCAGGTCGCTATCGGAATGGTCGGCGGCTATGTTGGGCACACCACCGGCGCCGCTCGTTCGATCTCGGATCCAGGCGTGCATCTGCAGGGGCCAAAGCACTTTGATTGGCCGCTCTTGCCGCATCCGCAGGATGTTGGCATTCCAGCCATGGAAGGCATTCTTCGCGAGATTGTCGCTGAGGCTGGCGGCAGTGAGAACATCTTGGGGCTCTACGTCGAGCCGGTTCAAGAGCGAACCGGGCGAAGCTTTACGGCCGAGAGTTGGTCGGCACTGCACGCGCTTTGCCGCGAATTGGATGTGCCTTTGCTGGCCTTCGAGACAGCATCGGCTTGTTATCGATCCGGGCAAGGAAGCTTTGCTTCTAGTGCCTGGGATGAAGTGCCAGACTTGCTGGCATGGTGGGGTGGAGCGCACACGGGCTACATTCACACCTCCGCGCGCTTTCGAGTCGCAAAGCCGTTGGCGATGGTTTCCACATGGGATGGCGATGAGCTGAGCCTTGTCCGCGAGCATCACCAATTGCGCGCCGCTCGAACCACCGACCTCGCACCGGCGATTGCTGCTCTCGAGTCAGCGCTCGCACTCGCAACGGAGGCGGGCATGTCTGTTCAGGGCTGCGGCTTGTATTGGGTCATCAAAGCGGGCGCGCGGGCAGACGAGTTGCACGCAGCGCTTGTGGCCGAAGGCGTCGAATTGCGCCGCTACCCTGGTGGGCATCTGGCCGTCATCCCGTGTTTGGATACCGCAGAGGCGGACGCAGCGGCTCTTAAGGCTGCACTTGGAAAGGTACTCTAATAATGCGCTATCTTGATTTGCGAGAATGCAAGACAGGCCGCGAACGTGGCCTGTTGCACGGTTCCACCTTTGCTGGCGAAATTTCGAGCCTGGTTACGTTGCGAATCTACTTGGCCTGCAAGATCTCTGGCTTCACCCGCAAAGGGCTTTTGGCGATCGCCGAGAAGCACCTGCCAATCCTAAAAGAGTTTGACGACGAGCTTTACGAAGAACTCTTAGGTGTGGCCGAGGGCTCGGGCTGCAGCCCAGCCGAGCTTGTGGTGCTGAATCAGTACACGGATATTCGCGATCTCTCGCCCGAGAAATGGGGCGATGCGGGCACCACCGAGGGCTTTACAGGCGAAGCCGATTACGATGGCGGGTGCACCATGCTGTGGTCAAAGACCGATCAGGGCCCGATCTTCGCGCAAACTTGGGATATGCACGCAAGTGCGATGCCCTACGTGATGATGTTGCGGGTGACCGATGCCGCCGGCGACGACGCCTACTTGCTCACGCTAACGGGGTGCCTTGGCATGGCCGGGTTAAACGCCGCTGGCCTCTGCATTGGCATTAACAACCTCACGAGCAACGATGCGGTGCCAGGAGTGGTTTGGTCGGCAATTGTGCGCAAGGCGCTGCGAGAGACCTCGACGGATGCCGCCCGCGACATGCTGCTCAGCTGCAAGGTTGGATCGGGGCATCACTACCTGGTGTGCAATGCAGACTCGGTGGTGAGCGTGGAAACCTCGGGCCAGCGCCGCAAAGTCATCTTCAGCGGCGAGGCACGCGATTTTGTGCACTCAAATCACTGCCTCGATGCCGAGATTGCTGCCTGCAATCGGGTTCCAGAGTTTAGTACAACCCAGGATCGACAAGATGCGATGCGGGCAAGTCTCGACAGCAAGCCGATTCAATCGATCGAAGATGCATGGCAGCGCCTTGGCTCGCACGATGGCTACCCGCGAAGCATCTGCACAAATATGGCATCGCCGGAGGCTCCTCATGCGGCCGCCACCTGTGCAGGCATCGCCTTTGATCCAACTCGCCGCCGCTTGCTTGTGGTTGCCGGCTTCACCCACAACGTCGACCCAGAAGAATTCTCATTTTGACGACTCAAGACTACTTCCACACCTGGAGTGCCCAGGCCGGGGCTAGGGGCGCCGACCTCGTGGGAGGCGAGGGTGCCGAACTCATCATGGCCGATGGCAGCCGTTGGCTAGACATGGGCAGCCTTAGCTACCAAGCTAGCCTCGGGCAAAGCCACCCAGGAGTTGTGGCGGCAATTGCTGCTCAGGCAAGCGAGTTATGCCTGGCGCCGCCCAATGCGGACTTTCCTGTGAAGCGTGCGCTTGCCGCCAAGTTATTGGCATTGGCACCGCCAGGTTACTCGAAAGTGTTTTTCACCCTTGGCGGTGCAGAGGCGAACGAGAACGCCATGAAGATTGCCCGCCTGGCAACCGGGCGGCTCAAATTTCTCAGTCGCTATCGCTCGTATCACGGCGCGACGTTTGGCGCCTTGGCGCTTACCGGGGACTACCGACGGCCTCCGCTTGAGCCTGCACTCGGCGGTGTCATTCACGTGCTTGGCGAAGATCCTGCGATTCTCGAAGAGACCATGGAACTTGAGGGCCCAGGCACAATCGCTGCGGTCTTCATGGAGCCGATTCCCGGTGCCAATGGCGTGCACCTTCCGCGAAGCGACTACTGGCCGCGAATGCGCGCTGCCTGCGATGCTCATGGAACGCTGCTGGTCGCAGACGAAGTGCTTACCGGCTTTGGCCGAACAGGTCGGTGCTTTGGTTTTGAGCACGAGGGTGTGGTGCCCGATATGATCACCGTTGCAAAGGCGCTTACCGGCGGATACGCGCCGCTTGGGGCCGTTCTCGTCCACGAGCGAGTTGCTGCGCACTTTGAAGATGAAGTGCTCTATGCCGGCCTCACGAATTACGCGCACCCACTTGGCTGCGCAGCGGCGTTGGCAACCCTCGAGGCGTACGAGAGCGAAGGCCTCTATGCGCGAGCCGCACAATTGGAGTCGGTACTTCTCGGTGGTCTGCAAAGCATTTGCGATGCGCATCCCACGATTGCATCGAAGGCGCGTGGGCGCGGGTTGTTGGCAGCCATCGACATCAAGGGCGATGCAGAGTTTTGGGCCCGGTTGCAGGCTGCGCTTGGCAACGCGCGAGTTTTGCTGCACATCGCCCAGAGTCGAGGCACCGCAATTGTGGCACCAGCGCTCAATATGCCCGAGGCACAACTTGGCGATGGATTGGCTCGTTTAAAGGGCGCAATCTCAAAAGCGGCGAACGAAGGATAGAACGATGATCGTAGGAAGACACGCAAACAAGGTTAAGGACTCGGTCGCCGAGGCCCTTCAGGGCGTAGGAGATGGAGCCCGCATCGCCGTTGGTGGATTTGGTCTCTGCGGCAACCCGGAGGCGCTCATTCGCGGCGTTGTTGATTGCGGCGCCAAGAACCTGCACATCGTTAGCAACAACGCCGGCAACATGGGCAAAGGTCTTGCCCAGTGGTTGCAAGCCGGAATCGTCGGGCGCGTTACTTGTAGCTATATCGGCAATAACGAGGACCTGCAGCGCATGATGAAGAGCGGCGAGGTGGCGGTGGAGCTTGTGCCCCAGGGGACGCTTGTCGAGCGTTTGCGGGCCGCTGGCGCGGGCATTGCGGGCTTCTATACGCCAACCGGCGTTGGCACGGTGGTGGCCGAGGGCAAAGAAGTGAAGGAGTTTAATGGCAAAGAATATCTCTTAGAGGAAGCCTTGCCCGTAGACTTTGCACTCTTGCGCGCGCGGAGGGCCGACTCGTTTGGCAATTTGCGCTTTTGGCGCACAGCACAAAACTACATGCCAATTATGGCGACTGCCGCCGAGACCGCGATCGCCGAAGTGGAAGAGCTTGTGCCTCTTGGCGGAATCGATCCAGATGACGTGCACCTGCCGGGCATCTTTGTCCATCGAATGGCCATTGTCGCCGAGCACGAAGATCCGTTTGAGTACAAGACCAGCCGAAAGCGAGACGAGTAGATGGCATTCACAAGAGAGCAAATTGCAGAGCGCGCCGCGAAAGAGATTCCAAGCGGCTGCGTTGTGAATCTTGGCATTGGCTTGCCAACCTTGGTGGCGAGTTACTTGCGCGACGACCAAGAGGTTTGGTTGCACAGTGAGAACGGCTTGCTCGGCACTGGCCCATTTCCCTATGAGGGCGAGGAAGACCCGCAGGTGATTAACGCCGGCAAGCAAACGGTCACCATCCTCCCGGGCGGATCGTGCTTCGATTCGGCAATGAGCTTCTCAATGATTCGAGGCGGGCATATCGACATGGCCTTTCTTGGTGCCATGCAAGTCTCAATGTCTGGGGACCTGGCAAACTGGTCGATTCCCGGCGGCAAGACGATGGGCATCGGCGGTGCTATGGACCTCTCTAGCGGATGCAGGCAAGTCATTGCGCTCACCACCCATCAATCAAAGAAGGGTGAGCCAAAGTTGGTTTCCGAATGCACCTTCCCACTCACCGCGAAGGGTGTGGTCTCGCGGGTGATTACCGACCTTGCTGTTCTCGACATTGCAGGAGATGGCTTTCGACTTGTCGAGCTTGGGCCTGGAGTGACTCGCGAAGAGCTCGAAGCTGCCACTGGCGCGCCAATTTTGGACCCAGCAGTGTGACATGTAGTTGCGCTGATTGCGGTTAGGACGCGAGCCCAGTCCCTCGACACCGGCTTTTCAGCGGTGCTACCGTTAGACCAATCCCTTTCAAGGAGCCCAGGTGTCAAACGGAGCCCGTCAGCGTTGGTTTTCACAGATTATTCAGTCAGGTCTCGAGCACGAGATCTTTGGCCCAAACGAGGTTCTAAACCACGTTACACCTGAGGTCATGGCCCACAATCTTCCGCCCGAGGTGATGAGCCAAGTGCTGCAGCTCTCGCTCGCAGCAGGTTCGATGACGCCGGAGCGGGTCCTCGAAACTCTGAGTCCCGATCTTTTGGCCGAGCACATTCCGCACGATGTACTTTGGGAGTGTGTTGCGCAAGCCGCGGACCGCGAGGGGCTAACTAAGGCTAGCAAGGGCTAGAGGTCATGAACGAGTCCCGCAGCTTTCTCTCGACAGCCATCGCCAGTGCGTTGGACTTTGAAGTGATGAGCCCAGAAGACGTGATCCGGCACATCACCATGGATGTGCTTGCTCACCATTTGCCAGTGGCACTTAAGGCGCGCCTGTTGACGGCCGCGCTTGAGTCCGAGGTAATGAATGCCATGCTCGTGCTCGACACCCTTGGCGTGGATGCTCTTGCCGAGCACGCGCCGGCTCACCTTCTTTGGGAGTGTGTTGCAGCCGCGGCTAAACGCAGCCTCGGTGCGAGTTCTTCTGATGCTCCAAAGTCTGGCTTGCCATCGCCCCTTGGTGATCCTCCGTCGCCGATGCCATTGTCGCCGGTAACCAATACCAAGCCGTCGGCAATTTCGCGCAAGCCCAATCGAACGGCCAGGGCATCTCGCGTGCGAGCTGGGGCAACTTCTCGATCGTCGCTACTGCCCGCGGTGCAGCCACCTGCGCCAATTCCAGATGACGAAGATGAGGACTCGGCCTTTGATGTCGATACGCGTGTTGGCGGCGACCCAAGCTTGGACTTGGATGCGATTGAGGACTCGCCGTCCTACGATCCATCGGATGAAGTGACAACCCACGGGCATAAGCCGTAGTCGCTCCGCCGATCGGCACCAAAGAATTTCGGAGCGCCATCTGGAAGAGCTCTTGCCCTACCAGTGAGTGAACTTGCGGGTCGTTGTCTGATCGGCTTCTACCTTAAGGAAGAAGTATTTCTTCTCGGCACGGGTTGGCCCGATTTCGAGTTTTAACTTATGTCGGCCTGCCGGTAGTGCGACGGTGAGCGGCGTGGTCCCGAGAACGGTTTTCTCTGGGTAGAGATACACCGTGCCCACTTCTGTGGAGAGGATTTCGATGCTTCCCAAAACCTGCGCATCAGAGGCAGGAAGCGCCGTTACGACGGCTTTGGCTTTTTGATTGGCTTCTAGGAGCTGGGCTCGAGCAGCCGCGTTGGCTACAGCAGAACGCCTTGGAGCGCCGGCATCGACCGCGGTGGCAGCCGCTGGGGCTTCTTTGGGCTGGGCTGTATCGCTAGATGGTAGCGGGGTGCTGCTGCTTGGTGGCGTGACTGCCGCCGCTTGAGCCGGAGGGAGGCTCGCTTGCGACTGCGAACTTTTCTTACTAAAGTAAATTAGCGATCCAGTGGTTACAGCGGCGCCAAGTAAAAGTGTGAGTGCCAGCAGGACTACGGTAGAACGTCCCTCGTTTTGCCCTTTGACCTCGTTGTCGATGGGAGCAATCGCCGCCACGACATTTTCCTTGGGCGATGACTGTGCGATCACTTCTGTCGACGCGCGCATTAGCGCAGCAGCGTTGACCGCTGGGCGAGATACTGCTGGGTGAGATGCCACTGGCGCAGTCATGCGTCTTGCGGCAGAAGGTAGCGCGGCAGAAGGTAGCGCGGCAGAAGGTAGCGCGGCAGAAGGCGCTGGTGCGCGGCTGGTACGGCGTTTTGGGGGCGTTTCGCCTACTGCCAGATCGTCCTGTTGGGGCGACTCGAGCTTCGCTTGTGGCAGCGCTACAGCCTTTGACTCTTTCGAAGGGCGATGCGGAATCGGAGGCGGTGCTGTCGGGTTGCTGAGTGTAGCGCTGGCCCTCAAGGGCATATCGTCCGGAGCCTCGGTTGGCACGTCGCGGAATGTCAGCTCGACCGAGTCACCTTCTGCGACTTCCTCCTCCATCGAAGGCAGGCGCTGGTGCTGCGAGGTGAGGACATCGGTATTGGCAAAGTTCTCATCGCCATCGTTCATCGGGGGCAGCGAGCCCAGTCTTGGCAGGGAGTGTCCACTGCCGTCGGCTTGTCTCGCTGCTTGCTTTAGTACTGCGCGCTGAATGCGCAACTCTTCGCTAAACGAGCTGCGAATGAGCGGAGCGATGTCGCACATCGGGGTTGGACCACCCGTCTCGCGAAGGGCTTCGGCGATCGCCTGTCGAAACTCGTAAGCGGTTCGGAAGCGGTCGTCGGGGTCGCGTTCTAGCGCCCGCATAATTGCTTCGTCAACGGCCCGAGGTACCGAGGGGCGAAGCGACCTTGGGCTCTCGATAGGTGAGCGAAGAACGGCTCGTAGCGTCTCGTACTCGCTCTCTCTTCGAAAGAGGCGCTTTCCGCAAACCAACTCCCAGGCAATGATGCCGAGTGAGAAAATGTCTGAGCGACGATCGAGGGTGACACCGCCTCGCGCTTGCTCGGGTGACATGTACTCGCACTTGCCAAGCAAGGTGCCAGTCTTGGTCTTGCGCGACATCCAGCGAGCCTTGGCAATGCCAAAGTCGAGCACCTTTACAATGCCGTCGACCGTGACAAAGAGGTTGCCAGGCGAGACATCGCGGTGGACAAGATTACTATTGCGTCCGTCTTCGTCGACTTGCTCGTGCGCTGCGTGTAGTCCGTCGCAGGCCTGCACGATGATGCCAGCCGTGAGTGGCAAGTTGAGCTGTTGCTCGGACACCAGCGAGCGCCGAATTAGTTCGCCAACCGTCGCGCCTTCGAGGTGCTCAAGGACCAGAAAGTGCGTGCCTTGGGTCTCGCAAAGTTCAAAGACTTGGCAGACGTTTGGGTGATTGATCTGCGCGCAAGTCATGGCCTCGTCGAGGAACATGCGCGTGAAGTGCTCGTCGTGTGCGACGTGCGGCAAGATGCGCTTGATGACGACCTTCTTGCTAAAGCCAGCGGCGCCGCTTAGCTCGGCAACGAAGAGTTCTGCCATGCCTCCCGTCGCGAGCTTGGCCAGAAGCGTATACTTGTCGAACTGCTCGCCAGCGCTTGGCAGGCGAAAACCGGACGCCTGCGCCGCGGTCTGAGACACATTCAGAGGCGCAGCGCTAGACGCAGCACTCTCTTCGATAAGCGGAAAGCCCATCGGGGGTGGCACAGGGGTAGTAGACATTTGTGGAGGCCGTGGGGGCGACATGGCTTGGGCGCACACTAGCACGAGCCCCTGGCAAGAGAAGCAGGAAAGTTTTGGGGGATCTTAGGGGGTTGGCGACGCTTTGCCGGAAAAATGGCCCTAAGAACGAATCAGCTTCGGTGGCAGCGCTATCTCGCAGGCTGCAAACCTCGGAAGGTAGTCGCGCTGATAGCAGCGCTCGAAAACCTCAGCATATTCGGATCCGGGTAGCAGTCCCCATGAGCGCTCCTCAGATGAAATCTCCGATGCATCCTCTGCGCCTTGATACGACTTGGCAATCGCGGCGATCATGCTTGGTAACTCATCTTGGAGTGTCTCGCGAAACTCGGGCCCTCGCTTACTAGAAAGCAACCAGTCGAGAAGGGTCCAGCCAAAGTCTCGGTGTCGCACTTCGTCAACTAAGATTTGTTCTAAGGCTTCGCTTGCGATCTCGATCGTGCAACCTTCACGCATCCGCTGAAACAGTGGGACGGCAACGGTTTCGCCGAGACAGAAAGAGCGAACGCCATCGATAAGAAGGTCTTCCTCTAGCGTCTTGCGCCGTCGCACAAGGCCCAAGCTCTCCTGCTCCATGGCAGGGCTGCCCGTGCCGCCGGCCGCCAAGAAAACCTGGTGGCTCATGCTGGCGTGGCCAATCTCATCTTCAGCAACGTGCATGCCATCGACGATGAGGTCGGGCGACGCCCCGGCTTGAATCAGCCAGAGCGTGAAGTGCTGAGCTGTCGCCGCAGAGCGATATTCGGCCTCAACGCGGCGCAGCCACTCATCGGCGATGCTCTGCATGTTCTGCTACTTCCCTTTAGGTTCTGGGCAACGCACGGCTTTGGGAGGCGGCGGATTGCAGGCGACGTTTGGTGGGCACTTGACGGTCTGCACCCAGATGCATGTTCCGTCTTGCTGGGTGATCACCTTGCCACCATTCTTGGGCGCTGCCGGCTTTGGCTTCGGTGCCTTGGTTTTGACGGTTGGCCGCACAGGCTTAGTTGGCGGGACGGGCCTGGTGCTTGGCGGCGGCGGATTGGAGATCATCGGTGACGCAGGTTTTTCAGCCGGCGTATCGATGGTCTCGGCGGGCTGCACCGGGCCGGGAGGATTGCTGATGACGCGGACGTCTTGGCCCTCTTGTGGCTGCTGTGCGTTAGTGGCGGGAGCTTGTGCCTCGCCCTGTACCGTGGCACGAGCCGGCGTTGGCGATTGGCGCGGCGCGGGCGACTCGGTGGCTGGCTTGACGGTGCACGCAGCAGCCGCAGTTACGACAAAGGGCAGGGCGAGGTTGCGAGCGCGGTGTCTGCCGCGAAGAGGTTTAGTAGCCATGGGGCGCAGGGTATCGCGGAACGCTCTTTGGCGCTATTGGTCGGCGATCGGGCACTTTGTGATGCCGGCCTTGGCAGCGGCAGCTTTCATCATGCCAGCGCGCTGCCTAGGTTGCACATCGCCCATAATCGAAAAGAGTTCACGCACTTGCGTGTTCGTCACATTTTCGCCAATCCAGGTGGCGACAGCCTTCTGCTTCTCGGATGGATCGAGATTCTGCTCGATGTGTTCAAGGCTATCGCAGATCAGCTGCATACCATCTTGAAACGACTGGCCCTCCGTCTTTGGCACTTCTGGGGCCGATGCTGCTGCTTGTTCGAGGGCGGGCGCCGTGGCGACAGGAGTCGTGGGTGCCTCGTTGGATTCGTTGGATTTGTTGGATTCAGAGTTTGTCTTAGACGGAGAGCATGCGAGAAGAAGGCTGAGAAGTACGATCCGCGACATGCGGGCAAGCATCGCACATCAGACCACGCGCTCGCGAAACTCTGCTCTACCTTTCGATTTGCTGATTGACGTTAATTCAGGAAACTGGCACAGTGAAAGAGCAAGAATTGGATGGTCAAGGGGTTGCCGCCCTCACGTCGAGCTGACTGTCTGCTGAACGCGTTGGATTCATCGTGGATTGACGCTAGAGCAAGCAGGAGTACAAAGCATGACCATTTCAATTGGCGGCGTTTCGTCGTCCTACAGCCGTTCCATTGCGACCAATCGCAAGCAGCAAGCTCAGCAATTGGGCCGCATCGGCTCTGGCAAGCGAATTCAGCGGGCCGCAGATGATGCAGCAGGCCTCGCCATCGCCAAGCAGCTTCAAGCCGAACTTGGGTCGGCCCAAAGTGTGAGTCGCAACATTGATTACGGCGTCTCGCAAAGCGACATCGCCGATGGCGCGCTCGATCAACAGCATCAGCTGGTGTCGCGTATGCGAGAGCTTGCCGTGCAATCGAGTAACGACACTCTTAGTAGTGCCAATCGAAGTGCAATCCAAGCTGAGTATTCCCAGCTGCAGCAAGAGGTCGGGCGCATTGCAGAGACCACGGAGTTCAATGGCGCAGCGCTGTTAAAGGGCGGCGGGGTCGAGCTTCAAGTTGGTACGGGTGGTGGGGCGGAGGATCGGATCGCCATCGACTCACCCGACTCGGGGATTGCATCTCTTGGTCTCGATACTGTGGATCTGACCTCGGCTGCAAATTCTCGAGCAGCCCTGGATGCCTTGGATGCCGCAACCGAAAGTCTCTCACAGAGCCGTGCGAGCATTGGCGCCACACGAAATCGGCTTGAGGGTGCACTCGAGTCAAACGCCGTGACCATGGAAAACATCGCCGCTGCCGCCTCGCGAATCGCCGATGCCGACATCGCACGCGAGTCCTCCGACCTAGCGCTCAGTCGCACCCGTGGCGAGATTGCCAATCGAGTATCCAAGCACGAGGCGGGCCTCTCGGCGGGCATGCTCGTCGACCTCATCGCCTAGCTAGGCCGCATCCCACTGACGCTAAGTGTCGAAGATTCGATCGTTTTCTGGCCGATGCGCTTAGGGGAATCTCCGAGGCTGCCAACCGCACTGGCA
>TARA_R110002073_G_scaffold334897_1_pt1 | contig 63730 bp, 58 predicted proteins | sample TARA_R110002073 | Tara Oceans TARA_R110002073 (sample SAMEA4397174) | marine metagenome | biome: Polar Biome; feature: [DCM] deep chlorophyll maximum layer (ENVO:01000326); material: water (ENVO:00002006), including particulate matter (ENVO:01000060) such as... | depth 40 m
GTGACGTCTCGGTTCAAAGTTCGTCGAAAGGTTCGACCTCCGCCTTTGGGGGCATGCGCAGCGGTGCTAGCCAACTCAGAAGAAGTCTCAGATGCGACGCTGGCGAAACTCGTTACTCCACTGGGTTCGTTGGCTGAAGAACGCTCGGTGCATACGTCCACGGTGCGTGTTTTGCTGGGTACGTGCGTGGCACGCCTTCCGCTTCATCACCAGACCGCCCCCGTCGACGCTTAGCCCATCGAAGCGGCGAACCGCCGACGGCTTACCACCACAGGTCTGGCTGTGATGGGGTCAGGAAGACCAGGAGTGCCCCGAGTAGAGTTGGCTTTAATGTGTTGTCGTGGGTGCTCTCAACGCTTCGCCCTTCGGCGGCCTTGAGAAGAAGGGCTTGAAGCTCGTTGGCATCAAACCAGATTCCATGTGCGGCTGGGCAGCGTTCGACCTCAATGCCGGCTTCGCGCACGAGCACTACATCGAGGGCCGTGTTGCAGGCAGGGCAGTCGTACTTTTGCTTGCCGGTCTTTGCAAAGCCGTCAAAGTTGGGGCGCTGGGTATTGTCTACCGTGACTGCGTCTAGCCGCTTTGTAAGAGAGCTTTCGGAGACCCAGCCACCCTCGCACTTTGCGCAGAGCCCTGTTGGTTCCAGCTCCAGGTGACAGCAGGGGCAGTTGAGTTCGGCGTTTCGATAGGGTGCCATGCGGTAGTTTACCCACGATTTGTGGGCACTGCGTGACATGGGGCAGCGAAGCCTGGCTACGTTGCTGGAGTGAAGGCGGAGAGCCGCACGCCGTCGACGAATTCAGGCTTGAGGATGGAACGACCGAGCAGCAGCCGTGCGCATTCTTGGACACCTTCGGTAACGGCCGGGTGCGGGTGGGCGCAGCGCGCGATGTCGTCGATGGTGCCGCCAAGTTCGATAAGCAAGGCGATGCCTTGCACACAACTTGAGGCGTGTGGCCCCACCACGCGCAATCCCAAGATGGTGTTGTCGGGGGCTGCGAGAAGCTTGATAAAGCCGTTGGTGCTGCGCATGGCGATGTTGCGACTGATGAGATGATTGCCAATGGAAGCGACTCGATACGGCAGCCCTCGTTCGCGAGCCTGCTGCTCACCTAGGCCAACCGAAGCAACTTCGGGCGAGAGGAACATAATCGTTGGCATCGAGCGGTAGTCGACCGGTCGAGGGTTCTCGTCAAACATGGTCTCGACCGCGAATAGGCCCTCAAGCTCCGCAACGTTGGCGAGCGCCAGATTTGTTGTATCGGTGGTTGCATCGCCAGCAGCGTAGATGTTGGACACGTCTGTGCGGGTTCCTTTGACGGCAATGCCTCCGCGAGCGTCACAGGTTACACCGGCCGCTTCGAGGTTTAGGCCTTCAAAATTAGGAACTCTTCCGATCGAGACCAAGGCGCGTTCGACATCGAATGTCTTTAAAACGCCATCGCATTGCACTTCATAGCGAACACCATTTTCGGTGGCGACAAGCGATTGCAACTGGGCACTTCGGTGAATCGTGACGCCCATGCCTTCAAAGGCCTCAGCAACTTTGGCCGAGACGTCCTCGTCTTCAAATGGCAAGATGCGATCGCGACGGTCGATCATGTAAATTCGAGTGCGATCGTAGTGACCAAAAATGGTTGCGTACTCGCAGCCGACAACACCAGAGCCAACAATCACTAGGCTCTTTGGGAAGTCTTCTAGATCTTCGACGTGGTCGCTTGTGATGATGCGCTTGCCATCGATAACGATGCCTTCAGGCACCCTTGGGCGTGACCCTGTGGCGATGAGAAACTTGTCGGCGCGAATCTCGCGGCTGCCATCTTTGCCGTCGACCTGAACGGTTGTTGCAGAGGTAAACCTTCCGCGTCCGCGCACCAATTCGACACCAGAACTTTGCAGGTGAGTAAGCTGATGGCAGAGAAGACTGCGACGCTCGGAAACCGCTTCTCGCACCGTGTCCATTACCGAGCTGTAGCTCACGTCAATCTTGCCGGCGTCAAAGCCGCGATCGGCCTTGCCGGCGCGTGAGTAGTCCATGGCCAGGTGCCACATCGTTTTTGACGAGAGTGCACCCGAGTGAAGGCCTGTGCCTCCGACTCGCCCAGCTTCGACAAGCGCTACGGTTTTGCCAAGGTCGTTGGCTCGCATTGCAGCCGCGTAGCCTGCAGGTCCTGCTCCTAGAATGCACAGATCGAATTGGGTCATGACAGCAGCCGCAGCTTAAGGGAACGCACTCGAGATTCAAATGCCTGTTCTGCTGTATCAAGGATTGTTGCGCTAGTCCTTTGCAACGAACTTGATGCCCTCGCGCAAGAGCGCCCCCCAGCGCTTGCGGTCTTGCTTGGGAATCGCGATCCACTCCTTAAAGATTTTGCCGCCGGGGCCGAAGGGATTGCCCTCTTCGGCTGCGACGAGCTCGGCGACTCGCTCTTTGGGAAGTTTCACAACCAGTCCCGAGCTCTTGTAGTCCACAAGTGCAAGGAACTCCTTGTCTACTCGCAGGCATTTGCCGCCCATGATGGTGCCTTCGACGACACGCGGATCTTCGCCGTGAAGCTCGGCCGCAAGTTCCCAAAATAGTTCGTTAGGTGTCATGTAGGTAACCCTCTCCTAAGTTCGCGTCGCAGCCTGCTATAAAGTTTCTTCGATTGTCGTGATGTTTTGCGAAACTTCGCGATGCCGGCGCTCTAGATAGCGGGTTTCAACATCGTTGGTGACGGTTTCGAGAGCCGCAGCAAATGCGACTTTGGCCTCCTGCCAGCGCTCGAGTCGAGCGAGAAGATCGCCTCGGGCGGCGGGTAAGAGATGGTAGTTGGGAAGCGCATGGCTGGACTCGAGCGTGTCCAGCCTATCGAGCCCCTCTTGCAAGCGCCCGGTCATTGCTAAGGCAACGGCCGCATTGAGCTCGATCACGGGATTGCCGCCAGCGCGCTCTAGCAAGAAGCCGTAGAGGGCTGTGATTTGTGGCCAATCCGTATCGCCTGCGGTCGGTGCGCTGGCGTGCAGGGCTGCGATCGCGGCCTCGATGGCGTAGTGGCTCACAGGCGGAGTGACAAGGCACTGCTCAACGATGGGAAGAGCCTCAGTGATGAGAGCCGTGTCCCAGGTGCTTCGATCTTGATGCTCAAGGGTGATGAGGTCGCCGTCTGCATCGGTGCGCGCGTTTCTTCTCGAATGGTGCAGCAGCATGAGGGCCAAAATCGCACGAGGCGATGACTGGTTGGGCAAGAGCGTTGCCAGCAGACGCGCCAGGCGAATGGCCTCCTCGCACAGTTCCTGGCGAATCAGCGCATCGCCTTGGGTGGCACCATAGCCCTCTGTGAAGACGAGGTAGATGGCTTTGAGAACTGTTCCGAGTCGACTTGGCAGCACGTCGAGGTCGGGGACTAAGAAGGGAATCTTTGCGACATCGATTTTGCGTTTTGCCCGCACGATTCTCTGTTGAAGAGTTGTTGGCTGGAGCAGCATCGCTCGTGCGGCTTCGTCGGTCGTAAAGCCGCATACCGTGCGAAGCGTAAGTGCGATCTGTGCCGCCGGTGCAAGGCTGGGATGGCAGCAGGTGAAGATGAGCCGGAGGGCGTCGTCGTGGACCTCTTGGTTGGTCGGAGACTCAGAGAAACTCTCAGCGGCGTCACGGGCGAGTTCCTCGCGCTTGCTCTGCCATGAAGACTGTCGTCGGTATTGGTCGATCGCCCGATTGCGGGCTGTTCGCCGAAGCCAGGCAATTGGGCTTGGTGGAATGCCCTGGCTCTGCCACGTCGCAATCGCTTGGGCGAAGGCATCTTGTACAACCTCCTCGGCGAGGTCGAAGCTGCCAAGGATTCGGATAAGCGGCGCAACCAGTTCCGAGTAGTGATTGCGATACAGTTGGGCTACGGCCTCTTGTGGGGTCTCGCCCATGAACCCGGAGCATAGTGCGCGCACAAGCTGCCGACTATGGCCTGCGGTGACGCAATTGGTTGGCGGAGCCACTATGCAGGCATTTGGGCGATCCAGCCGTGCATGAGCAAGCTCTGCGAGATGAGCCGGCTGTTGGCAAATCCGGCTTCGATGTGAAGCTGCGCAATGTCGCGAGGCGAGAGGATGGAGACTCCCGCATCGAGCTTCTCTCGGTAGCCCGCAGCCTTCTCCTCGGTCATGCCGGTGTACCGCATTGCTCGGATCCATAAATCAAAGACGCTGGCCGAATCGTCGATGGGGTGGGGCGAAGCGATGTCGGCGCTCGCCAGCAGCCCACCAGGATTAAGGCGGTTTGCAATGTGGGCAAAGAAGGCGATGCGCGCTTGGCGGTCGAGGATGAAGTGGGAGACGAGCAGGCTTGTTGCCGCATCGTAGGTTTCCTTGCCAGGCAAGGTTTCGAGATAGCCTTCGTGAAAGGTGCAGCGGCATCGGCGGGCAGGGCCATAAGGCCCATATGCACAGCTAAGTGCAGCCCATCGCGCATTGGCGCGAGTTTGGCAAAGCTTGTGTCATACGACGCTGCTTGCTCTTTATCGAAGGCGATGGGCGCAGTGGGCTTGTTCATGACTCCAGGGTAGTTCGCCGTTGTCCAGTCGGCTAGAGGCGGCCTTGGGAAGTGATCGGCCGATCTATCGATCGCGCGTTACCCAGCCGCAAGTAGCTTCGGTTCTGATTTCCACAAGCGTGCGATCGGCAACGCAACCAGGGCGAGCACAAGGCCCGCGAGCCACACCAGCCCCCATTGGCTAAGCGAGCGCTGCATGGAGGCAAGCTCCGGTGCGAAGTCCGCATAGCTAAGTGGCATGCCGAGGGCTCCTAGTTTGAACATGAGCGAGAACACCTTCAAGCTACCGACGGCCACAAGAGTGGCGGCAAGCCAGCCGACAATGCCCATGCGCTGCTCACGCGCCCACAGGATGCAAAGTAGACCGAGCAAAGCCGTGGAAGAGGCGCCGTAACTTACCGCCAATACGGCATACGTGTCGTGTAAGAACTCTTCCGACCAGAACGCATAGACTTGCTTCGCAGCCATTGCCGCGTTGAGTACTGTGGCCGCTGCGAGCAAGCGCGCTGGGAGCGGAACGTTTTTGCGCAACGTGAGAGCGGCGCCACCAATGCCGAGCAAAAAGAGGCTCAAGAGAATACCGTGGTGATTTGGCAATTCGTTAATCGACAATGCTGAGGACAACCAAGCGGCATCGGTTAGCGCGCGCCAGAATCCGGGCCCCAGTGCTGCGATTGCGACCACGTTGGCAGCAATGGCCCAACTGCGCGCTCCAACGCTCCCCATTGTGGACCGTGCGACGTTGTACAGCCCATGGATGCATGCCGCGATGCCACAGCCGTAGAGCGCGAGCCATGGGACCTTTGCGAGCCCGGGGCCCTGTGCTGCGAACGTCGCCGCGGGGTTCCAAATAAGCTGCAGGATTGCCATCGCCCAGGCGAGCACCATGAGCACCCAAGCTAGATAGGGAAGAGCCGATGGGCTTTGCGGTTGGTCATTTCTTGGGGCGAGCGCGTAGCCCCCGATTAGGGCGCAGGCCAGCGCCACGCAAGGCCCCCACGCAAGTTGCCGGTAGGCAAAGACCATTGGATAGACGTTTCGCGAACGATCTTGACTGAGCATGCTGCCTTCACTCCACATCTCGAGGCGGATAAGGGCTTCACACGCAAGACTCACCAGACACGCGACCAAGAGCAGGTAGGCAAAGCGCCGTGCCAGTTGGGCGTTGGAGCGTGCAGCGCGTTTAGGCAAGACCCACTGCGCCACCCCACCAAGAAGGTTCTCTCTGATCATAGGGCCAAGCCACCTGGGCACATGATCCAAGCGGAGGGCATACGGTTCACATCAGAAGAAGACCACCATCTGGTGTGCGCGTATCCCATACGACTTAGGAGTCCGCACGCCGCCATCCGTCGCATTCTCGCCTCAATAATTCTACGCCTACCAGCGCTTTTGTCAGCATGAGAGATCGAGCTGTTGTCCTAGTCGGATACGTGGCTTTGGGCATGTTGCTTGCGCCAAGCGGCCGGCGTCACACCGTGCACTTTGCGAAACTGCCGAATGAAGTGGGTCTTGTCTTGCCAGCCCACGTGGGCGGCGATTTCGTCGAGACTGGCATCGGTATGTGCGAGGCGGTTTGTGGCTTCGCCAACTCGGCCCGAGCGAATCCAATCGCCCACCGAGTATCCGGTGGCGGTTTTGATGGTGGACGCGACATGCGAGGGCGTGCGGTAAACGGAGGCCGCAACGTCCTTTAGCGAAATGGGTTCGAGGCAGTGCTGCTGAATAAACGCGAGAGCGTCAGCGACAAGAGAGCCGCTCGAAGGGCCGGCGTTTGTCATCGGCATAGCGCGTCGCACCTCACCGAGGATTAGCGAAAGTAGGCATCGGGAAAGTTCTGGGGCGTCGGGCGCATGCCGCTCGCTCTCGGCCTGCAATTCGCGAAAGAGACGGATAAGTTTGCGCTGCTTGCCGGATGGAATCGCAACAACGGGGAGCGCACCGTGGCGAACCTGCAGAAACGGTTGCATCAGAAGTTGGGTCTCATCCATGCGAACGCAGCTGGCGCAAAAGCCCACAAGCCAAAGATCTAAGTCCCGGCCCTCGATAGGCCGGTGCGGTGCACCCGCTGGAATGATGAGGAGCGAACCAGGTTCGACGCGAAGTTCCGAACCGTGCTCCATGCGAAGGTAGCCGTCGACAATGAGACTAAGACCGTGCTCGGTGTGGCTTGTCTCGGCGTGGTGGTGAAGCCTCGGCAATTTCTCGTGCATGACGAAGATTCCGGTGTGGCTCTCGCCGCGAGGCTGGTGATGGTCGGACATGGGCTGTGAGAGGCATTGTAGCGCGCCTTTGCCGTGATCCAACGATCGGCCGACGATAGCCAAGGCGCGGCCGAGCACGGGTGCCGATCGAGCCTTGGGAGATCGAGAGTCCGGCGGGAATTGCAAGTAACGTTGCAAACCGTGCAAGACTGCGAGACTTGAGCACCGCTGCTGCCAAAATGCGAATCTGGATTCAAGCCCCGTTGGGCTTCTCGTCTGGAGTTCCGCTCTACTTAACTGGCAGCACGCTTTCGGCTTGGCTCGCCACCGAAGGCATTAGTACGAAAGCTATCGGGCTCTTCTCGCTGGTTGCGCTGCCGTACAATCTAAAGTGGCTGTGGGCCCCAGTGCTTGACCGCTACAGCTTGCCGTTCTTGGGACGGCGCCGCGGGTGGATGGTGCTCTTCCAGGTTCTCTTGGTCGCCGCGATTGCCGTTCTCGGTGCCGTTGACGCGCCTTTCAATGTAAGAACTGCGGCCATCGTGGCCATCGGTGTGGCCTTCTTCTCTGCGTGTCAGGACGTTGTGGTCGACGCCTATCGCACGGATCTGTTGTCGGAGAAGGAGAGGGGGAAGGGCGGAGCCGCCTACGTGACGGGCTATCGAGTCGCCATGATCATGGCGAGTACCGGTGCCTTGTTGCTGGCCGACCAGATGTCGTGGCGCTCGGTCTACTGGATTCTTGCCAGCCTTATGAGCGTGGGAATGGTTGCGGCCATTTTGGCTCCTGCACTGCCCGAAGTTGCGGCTCCTCGCACGCTTCGGCTGGCAGTTGTTAAGCCCCTCACAGAGTTTTTCCGAAGGCCAGGGGCACTCGTCGCAATCGCCTTTGTCATGCTTTACAAGCTTGGCGACTACGTTGCGATGTACATGATTCCAACGCTGCTCCTTAAAGACTTGGAATTCGGGCTCACCGAAGTGGCCTTGCTTCAAAAGTTTATTGGCATTAGCGCGACCATCGTTGGCGCTGCGGCCGGCGGTATCATTGTCGACCGTATTGGAATTCGAAAAGGGCTTCTCTACTTTGGTTTGGCGCAAGCACTGGCCAATATTGGGTATGTGCTGCTCGCGATCGTGGGCCGCGATTACGCGGTGCTTGTTGGTGCCATAGCGATCGACAACGTGTGCAATGGCTTGGGCGCAGCCGCCTTCGTGGCCTACCTAATGTCGATGTGCCATCACAAGTACAGTGCGTCACAGCACGCTTTGCTCGCCAGTGCGATGACCATCGTGGCCAGGCTGGTAACCGCCACCAGTGGTTGGATTATCGAGGGAGTGGGCTGGGCTGGGTTCTTTAGCTTGTCCATTGTTGTATCGGCACCGGCGTTGATTCTGTGGAAGTGGCTACCGAGCGGCCCTGGAACGAGCGATGCGCAAGTGCGTGAGCCAAAGCCTGTGGGGCCTGTGATGCGGGCGGCGGCGGGAGGAGCTGCACTCTTCTTTGCAAGCATGGCAGCCTGGAAGTTTTTTGACGGAAACTGGAAGCTTGGAATCGGCTTGGTTGTGCCGACCCTCGCCTTTGTGGCGTACTACGCGGTAGCTGGCAAGCCGCCAGAAGACGACGAGTAACCTGCTTCGTGACCAACACAGACGAAACCGAATCACCTGCGCCCGTTGGCCGCATGCGGATTTGGTGGCCGCACCTTCGCGCTGCCGTCGTGCTCACGCATCTTGCGGCCGTCGTGCTCATGTCGCTGCCCTCTAACTACCGGCTTGGCAGTCGCTCACACTGGGAGACCCCCGAAGTGCAAGCTGATCTCGTGCGATGGTCCAACACGCTTGGCGTCGATGGAGAGGAGTTTGAAGAGGTGCTTTGGGATTGGACCCAGCGCTACATTCGCATTCGCAAGAAGGTGACGCACCCGTTTCTTAAGTATGCCGATTACACCGGTACTCGGCAGGGCTGGACCATGTTCTCGGGGCCACGGAGGCGCACCGGTCGCTACACCGTTGAGGTGGAAGTTGGTGGTGAGTTTCGCACGCTCTTTCGAACCCAGGATTCGTCCGCAACGTGGAATCGCTGGCAGTTTGAGCACAATCGCGTGCGCAAGCTAATGGCGAAGTTAACAACGCATCCGAAGGATCGTGCCTATGCCGAACTCACTCGGTGGATTGCAAAGCGCGTTGCCGAAGACTTTCCCCAGGCCACGCGCTGCAAGATTTCGCTAGAAACCTGGAAGACCCTTGCGCCCGAGCAGCACCGCGCTGGTGACAAACCTGTTTCCGAGCCCACGCGCTCGCAGATGTTTACGCTGGAGGACCTTCGATGAGAAGGCGATGGCTCTTCTGGGTTGGGCTCTTTGACCAAAAAGAGCTTGGCACAAGCCTCGCGCTCTTTCGCATTTCGCTTGGGCTCGTGGCCCTGTACTCGCTATTGTCAATTGCCGCAGCAGGCCTTGTTGGGCCACTGTGGACCTCGGTTCAGTACGGAGGCATGCGCGCACTTGGTGGGAACTGGTTGGTACAATACCTAGGCGGTCCAACGCCGAACGTGATTTGGGCGCTGTGGGGAGTTGCCTTAGCATCGAGCATTGCCTTTGTCTTGGGGCTTGGAGGGCCGGTGGCTGGGCGCGTCGTCACCTTTGTGATGCTGCAGAGCTACAACGCGCTCGCGACCATGAACCCCTTGGCAAGCGGTAGCTACGATGCTCTGCTGTCGAATGGCCTATGGGTACTTGTCTTCGCCGATGCCACTGCGACGCTGAGTGTATACGCCCGATGGCGCAAAGAGGGCTGGCTAAGTAAAACTCTGGTATGCGCGTGGCCGCGCTACATTTTAATTTTTCAGTTGCTGCTGATGTACTCGTTCACCGGGCTGCAAAAGGCTGCCCACATTTGGACGCCTGGCGGCGGCTACACCGCCTTGTACTGGGTGCTCCAAGATCTAGGCTGGACTCGCTACGACTTCTCCCAAGTGGCCGCTTGGGCAACGCCGCTCTTGCGAATTGGAACCGCGGTTACCTGGCACTGGGAGCAGTTCTCCATTCTCTTGATCTTCTGGTTCTACTACCGCTACACCGCCGATCGCGGCGGCCGAGTGCGAACCTGGGCACTGCGGCGGGATTGGCGCCTTGGCTGGGCCTGTGTCGGGCTCTCGATGCACATCGGGATTCTGCTTCTCATGAATGTTGGACCATTCTCGTGGGTTTCGATGAGTTACTACTTCCTCCTTTGGACACCTGCAGAGTGGGCCAAGGTCGCTCGGCGCATGCGCGATTGGTGGCGTCGAACGTTCGTCGCCGAGGATAAGAATAACTCCTAAGGTTTGTCGTCGTCGTGGAGCCGGGTGTCTGGAAGCGCGAGCGACGTAAGTGCCGAGGCCGCCACCATCGCCGATGTGGCAATAAGGCAGGCTGCCAGGCCTCCACGCTGGTAGAGGATGCCCGAGAGTAGGGTGCCAACAAGTCGCCCCATCGCGTTTGCCATGTAGTAGAAGCCCACGTTTAGCGAGACGCGATTTGCTTCTGAATAAGCCAGCACAAGGTAGGAGTGGATGGCGGAGTTAATGGCAAAGACGACTCCAAAGACACCGAGTCCGCCGAGAACAACCGCCTGCGCGGGAAGGTTTGCACGAAGCCCGGCGTAGATAGCGAGAGGCACAATTGCCAGGATCGCTGCCCAGAGCTGAGCGGCACGGGCGTCGTTTACTGCGCCTCGCCCGGTCTTGCGCATAAAACGCGGCGTAACCGCTTGGACAACACCGTAGGCGATCACCCAGGCGGCGAGGTAGGCCCCGATTCCAAAGAAGCTCCAGCCGAGAACCTCGGCCAAAAACACCGGAAGCCCAACAACGAACCAGACGTCTCGTGAGCAAAAAAGCAGGAGTCTTGCCGCTGATAGAACTTTGATGCCGCGATTACCTTGAAAGGCCTCGCGCAGCGCAGGCTGGCTCTTGGTTTTGCCCATCGCCTTAGAAAGCGATGCGAGAACAAGAGTTACCACCAGTACAAGTGCAGCAGCCATCGACCAGAGGGCGCCCCGGAAGCCAAGGCTTGCCAGTAAAGCGCCGCCGAGAAAGAAGCCAAGGCCCTTCAGCGTGTTCTTTGACCCGGTTAAGAGGGCGACCCAGCGAAAGAGTGTGCCGCCCGAGTCATCGGGAACTAAAACTTTGATGGCGCTTTTTGCGCTCATCTTTGTGAAATCTTTTGCAATGCCAGAGAGCCCTTGAGCGGCAATCACATAGGCAACTTGCAAGCTAGCCGTCCACGAGGTGGAAAGGCCCGAGAGGGTGAGGAGCGCGGCGATTTGCAGAAAGAGCCCAAGTAAAAGGGTTGCGCGAAGCCCGGTCCTGGCTCCTAGCCAGCCCCCTAGAAGGTTGGTGATGACTCCGCAAAACTCGTAGAGCAGAAAGAGCGATGCGAGCTGGAAGGGCGAGTAGCCAAGGAGATGGAAGTGGCCAAGCACGACCATGCGCAGTGCGCCATCGGTGAGCGTGAATGCCCAATAGGCTGCTGTAACCACCAGGTAGCTTCGCAGTCCTGCGTTGTCGTTCGTCATCTTAGCCGCTCGTCTGCCGTTGGCAAAAGCTTGATTCGTTCGGGTGGCGAAGCTAACAGCATTCCGAGCTGCACTGGTGGTCAAGTACGTGCCCACGACGGTCCAATTCGATTTGGCAGCAGCCGGTCACGACATCTTTTAGCAAGGTGCGACCACGTTGGATTCGCGACTTCGCGCCAGAGACGGAGAGGCCAAGACGTTTGGCGGCTTCGGTTTGCGAGATGCCCTCGACTTCGACGAGTTGCAGGGCCTCTTGGTAGGTAGGTGACAAGGTTTGCACCATTCGCTGCACGCAAGCGCCGAGAGCGATGGCGTCGGACGCGTTGGCATCGGCTTCGGGGGCCGCGTGCTCTCCGAGTTCTTCGGTTAGGCGCTGGGAACGGTAGTAGTCGACCACGAGGTTGCGGGCGATACGATAGATCCAGCCGCGAAGTTTGGCTTCGTCGGCTACACTCTCAATTCCTTTATGGATGCGCAGAAAAGCCTCTTGTAAGAGATCTTCGGCTGCGTACTCACAGCGCACTCGCTTGCGAAAGAACGCTCGCAGAGCCTTATGAAAGTCCTTCCACAGTGCTTCCGTTTGCACATTGGCATGGTCTGTCGTTGCAGTTCCGCTCATCGTGGAGAGTGTAGCCGGCATCGGGCTTAGCAGCATCCAGGAGGGCAGGACTCACCATCGCAAGGACAGCAGGCGTTGGCCTCCTCGCAGCAGGATTGCGCCTTTGGTTGGCAGCACTGGCTCTGTGCGGTTTTCTTAGGAGAAGCCTGAGGTGCACAGCAGGGGTTTGAGTTTTCTTGGCGGTTTGACATATTGAAGTTCCTTTTCGGTAGTGGTTTGCGAAGTGCGACATTGCCCTTCCTTTCAACAGACGGAGCACCTTGCCGAAAGACGCAACAATTTCTCTTTAGGGTGCTCTTTAGGGCAAAAAAACTTGGATTGATGGGGTAGCGCATCACCGAGGAACTCGCGCCTACACCGGCAAATGAGGCATGATTCTTGTTGAGTATGGACAAGCCAGAGGAAAGCGCAGTACGCGTCACGATGAGAGCATCTTCCTCCGAGGAGAGTTCTGCCGCCGCAGAGTGGGATGTCGAGTCCTCTGGGGATGCAACCACAGTCGATCCTGATGCTCTCTCGAAACTGCGCGCCACCGGCGCTCTCGAGGCAGTGTCGGTCGCCGATGCTGAGTCGGTCGCGGAGGCGAGTGCCGCGGAGGCGAGTGCCGCGGAGGCTAGTGCCGCGGAGGCCTCTAAGGCTTCGGAGTTTGCAGAAGCTGCGGATGAATTTGACAGTGCTCCAGCAACGGTGATGGAAGACATTGAGCAGCTTTCACCCTCGGAACTCTTGGAGATCGTCGACAGCGGCGGCTTGGGAAGCAAGGCCAGCGAAGAGTTTGAGGATGACTCGGTCACTCGGATGGATTCGCGCATTGGTCCGGCTCTGGTAGATCCTGAGACGGTGGCGAGCAAGGAAGAGTGCCCCCACTGTGGTGTGCTTGTCCTGCCCGGCTATCCGAACTGCCCACGCTGCAAGAAGTCTCTGGTTGCAGCTGTCGCTCGCGAGCATGGGGCAGCTGGCGGCACGAGTTTGGGCGGGCGCACAATTCCTTGGACGATCGTCTTTATTGCAGCAGTGCTAACGGCGGTTATCGTCTATCTCGCCGAGCGCGATGAGAAGATTTCTGAGGCGAACGAGACTGGGGCGGACGCTGTGCAAACGTCACCGGGTGCGGCACGAGCCGACGACACAGCGGCTGATGTCATTGAAGCTGAGGGAGCCGAAGCTGATGTCATTGAAGCTGATGAAGCTCTTGATGAAGCCGAAGCCGATGAGGTCCAAGGCGATGACGCATACGAAGCCGACGACGAGGCTTATGACGTTGAAACCGACGAGGTTGACGGCGCGGACGACGTCGACGATGAGACAGTTGGCGACGGCGCGAGCGACGACGGCGTCAGTCTTTAGTTCACTTCTGCGCGCTGAGCGTTACGCAGGCTCTGGCGCATCCGGCTCTGGTGGCGCTGATTCTTCATCGGCCTTTAGTGACTCGCGAATCGAGTCGATTGTGTCAAATGCATCTTCCAGCGACACCGCATTGGTAAGAACGTCGCGTTCGAAGAGCACCGTTGACTGCTGCAGAACCTGCTCGACGCGCTCCCAACAGCCGGTCGGTCGCTTGCCGTTTCGCCCAATTCGGTTGGTGCGCCAGATGGCGAGAAAGCCGATTGCGTAGCCAAGGAGGATGGAGGCGTGCAGGACGATGCGCGCTCGATTGTCGCTGTAGGCGTCGAATACCAAGTGATTTACCGCCATGGCTCCGCAGCCGAGGACCGTGAAAATCCCCAGCGTCCACGTTAGGTAGTACATCCATCGGCCCTGGTAGGTGGCCGAGTAGGTGCTGGCCACAAGACCGTGATGCGGGCTTGCTGTGAGCCCCCAGGTATCGAAAAACTTAAACCAGAGCGTGGTTGCTTCGCGCTCGGTGCATTCGAGGTGCTTCATTGCGGCGTTGGATGGGTAGGTTGACATGACCCAATACGCGGTCTTGTTGCTGCCTTTAAACGCGCTATCGGAAGCGAAGAGAATGCCCGACGCCAAGGTTGCAATCGAGATGGATCCAACGGCCTTTGTGCCCAAGACAACCCACGAATTCGACGAGTCGCTAAGCAGTAGCAAGACCTCGCCAGGAAGCAAGGTGAAGGCAAAAAAGAGCGCAACGAGGATAAGAGAGAGAAAGACTTTGCGCTTCATTCTCGCTTTGTAGACCGTGTGAATTTCGTGGTCTCTCATGATCGCTGTTTGCATTTCCAATAGGGGGTCCACAGTGGCCTTCGCGCGTGAACTCGAAGGCGACCAACAGAAGAGCAAGGCATGCCGCTCGTGCTCGGAGAACTAGTATTCGAAGAGGTCGGGATAGGCAAGTGCATCTGCTCTGGCCAATGTGCGCGCCGCTTGAAAGGCATCGCTTACCAAGAGCGCCTTGGTGGATACGTTAAGCGCAGCCTCGAGCTGATTCCACAGTGGGATGAGCCATCGCACGTCGTTCAATGCGTACGCAAATTGCTCGGGGCTTAGCGCCGCCTTGCCCCAGTCGGAAACCCGGATGCGCTTTGGCTTGTTGATCGAGATGCCAAGCTCGCGCTTGAGAGTCCCCTTTAGGGTCGCGTCGACTTTCGCGCCGTGCAGCAAGCGGGTCGCAATTTTTGTGCATGCGATCGAATGAGGAACCGCTTGATCGCCCAGTGCTCGGGCGATGAACGCCAAGTCGAAACGGGCAAAGTGAAATACAAAGCGCGTGCTGCTTTGCCGAAATAGCTTTGCGAGCCGGTGGCTCTTTTTATTGGGAGCTCGCACGAAAACAGCGCGATGCGTGCCATCGTAAAACTGGATGAGGTCGAGCGTCTCGGTGGCTGCGTCGAGCCCCGTGGTCTCTAGATCCACAGCGAGAATTGCCTGGGCTGAAAGGTGCTGCAGCATCTCCTCGGAGAGGTCGTGATCGCACAAGACAACTTGTGGCTCCGGCTCTCTATCTAGTATTTGCAGCTTTGCCATATCCAGCATCCCGACTAGGTTCTCTTAAGGGTATGACACTATTGGCAGAAGTGTTCGAGAAAGGATGGCATAGGCGCTAGGAAGATCTCGTGATTTCGCGTTCAGAAACCCGCTATCGCGCAGGCGAGAGCACGGAAAACTCTCAGGAACTACGCGAATTTGCAGCTGTATGGCCAGCTCGTGCCAATTAGAGCTCTTTGGCCTCGATGCGGCGGTTTTGCTTTCGGCCTTCGTCATCTTTGTTATTGGCAACCGGTTTCTCATCGCCGTATCCAACCGCTTCGATGCGACTTGCCTCGATGCCTTTACCAATCAGGTACGCGCGGCATGCATCTGCGCGCTGCTGCGAAAGCTTCTTATTTTTGGGCCTTGAACCCACGTTGTCGGTGTGACCCGAGACTTCGATGCGCGCGCTCTTTTTGTACGTTAGGTACTCGACGACAGTGTCGAGTCTTGGATGCGACTCGGGGTTAAGTTCGGAACTTCCGCTCGCAAAGGTGACGCCGTCGAGGCGGAAGGTGGGAGCAGCAGGCTCTGCGGGGGCGGCTTGGGGAGAGTCCGGAGGCATGACCACGGCGATCTTCTTATCGACCCACGGCTTGTAACGCAGGGTGAGCTTGATGTTCTGGTACGGATCGTCTGTAACCGTGACTTTGGCGTTGATGTTCTTCTCGCCAAGGGTGAGGTAGACAAGTTCGTAGCTCTTTCCCGACGGAACCAGGACTTCGCCATAGCCAAGTTCGTCGGTCTCTTCGGTGTAGAACTTTTGGCCGTCTTTGGATTGTAGCGAAATGACGATGCCGGCCATCGGGGCATCTTTATTCTTATCGATTACAAAGAACTTCATAGCGGCCTGGGTCTTGGTCGCCTTGATCTTGGATGGGCTTACGCCGTGTGCACTTCCAGCGGTATCCGACTTGCCGATTTTAAACTCGTTGGACTTTGAGTCCGAAGAGGATCCGTTTGAAGACCCGCCGTCGGAAGAGGATCCGTCGGAAGAGGAACCGTCAGACGATGCGGTCTGTGAATCGGTAGGGCCCTTAGGGGCGGTCGTCGAGCCTCCGCAAGCAGCAAGGGAAAGCGTTCCGGCGAGTAGTATACGTGAGTAGAGCATAGGTACTATTCCTAGGTCGGTGTCGGTGTGAGCGTAGGTTCGGCCCAAGAGCCAGGGTTCACTACTTGGTCATAATTTCGAAGAGTTGATTGTTGGCCACAACGGGGCAGCCCTTGGCCAGTTTTGATGCTTCGGCAAGGTCCTTCGCCGTGAAGATCAAAAACCCTGTAATGGAATCTGGGCCAAAGGGAAGAGCCGAGGTGCCCGAATCAGAAATGTTCTGGCCACCGTTCCAGAAGCCGCTTTGGTCTGCGATTCTCTCGCCGATCGACTTAAACCAGCTTCCCCATGCGCCCATGACTTCGGGCGTTGGCTTTTCAAAGCCAAATGTAAGAAACATAAATCGCTTCTCTGTCGCGGCGCTGGCAGATGTGCTTGTTCGCGGCTTGTGACCCATGGTCGCGACTCTAGCACCGAGTGGAGTCGTGCTGCACGAGTCGCCGCTGCAAGTCGTCGTGACTACTTTACTGTCTCGTGTTTACTGTCTCGTGCTCGGCAATCTCCACAAGACCGGGGAATCTGTCCGCTCCAAGGTAGCGGCGTGCGTTGTCGTCGCCCAAAACGTGTGCGGCGAAGAAGGCGGTCACGTAGGCTGCTGCGATCGCATTGCCGGTCTCTAGCGGCAAATAGGTGAAGGGCTCGGTATTGGTTTGACGCTCGCCAGTGCCACAGCAGGCATCGAATTGGGGGTGCAGGGCACAGATGTCGGAGAAGCTCCAAGTGGCCCAACAAGGTGGTCTTGGTAGGTAGCCCTATCCGCAACATCAACTACGAAGTTTTCTACTGGTTCTCCGGTGGCGCTTGCGTCTGAGTGTGGATACCAAACTTCGATGGTGAGGGAGCGATTGCGGCTTGTATCGGTAAGAGTGAGAGTCGTATTGCCAACGGCGTGCGGGCCTTAGGCCTCGTAAACAGGATCCGCTTCGGCGGGCGACTCGTTGCCTCCGCACGAGTATCCGGGCTTTCCGATGCTGATGGCTTTGTTCAATCCCAAGATCGGCCGATCCAATCCCTCGTGGCGCTCTGCCGACAAACTGAGTCGTCGCGTAGGGTCTCTTTATGGAAAGCATCGATCCGCACAACTTTGAATGGAATGACATCTACACGGGGCAAGCTAGCGATCTGCTGGAACCCGACGCGGAGATTCTTGCGATTGTGGACAGCCTCCGGCCCGGGCGAGCACTGGATGTGGGCTGCGGGGCAGGTGGCCTGGTTTTGGCGCTTCTCGAGCGGGGTTGGGAGGTAACCGGCGTCGACATTGCCGAGAATGCGATCGCCGCAGCGCGCAACGTTCTTGCCGCGAGAGATCGCAAAGCCGACTTGCATGTCGCAGATGCCTCAAGCTTTCGGCCAAGTGGCAGATACGATCTGGTGACGTGCAGTTTTGCGCTTCCCGATACCTCGGCTGGACAGGCAAAGGTCTTCTCGATGATTCGAGATGTGCTCGTGCCAGGCGGAGCCGTTGTCATCAAAGACTTTGATGCGGCTATGCGAGAACACGCCGAGTTCTCGCGTTTTGACTGCCCCTCGATTGGCGAGTTGCAAGAGGCGTTTGAGGGCTTTGCCGTGGTTCGCGCAGAGGTTGTTGAAACGCCAGCGCATGGTCACGGCGGTGAGGAGCCCGCACTCGCGGGGGCATGGACCGCAGCTCTTCTGCACGCATCAAAACCGTCGTAGCAGATTCGTTGCCTTCAACCTACACGGCGCACACCGTCCTACGGCGAAAGTCCATGCGCTTGGTCGCTACTTGTGCCGGGCTCTTCGGGATACAATGTCGAGATATGATTTCGAGAAGCTTCTGGGGGCTTGTCGCTGTCGCTGCTGTATTCGCTTGGGGAAGCGAAGCAGCTGCGGCACAGTGCGACACAAGTAATCCGACGGACCTTGTGGTTGATGGCATCACTTGTGAGTTAAGTGGTGTTCTTACCCGTGACACCATTTCGGTAATTAACGGTGGTGTCATTGCCGTTTATGCTTATGACGGCAACCCGAGTGACCTGATTAGTACCGGCAACCTTGAGTTGCGCGCCAACACCATCTTCGTGGATGCAACGTCGACCATCAGTGCGGTGGGTGCGGGGTACCAAACCTTGTTGTGCGACAACGGCGCTGGGCCCACGGCTGAGGCAGGTGGTCGTGGTGGCTGCGAAGTCTTTGATTCCGGCGGCGGCGGCGCGCACTTTGGCCGGGGCGGCCAGGGCACAAAAGATTGCAATGGTCTTTGCAGTACAAACAATACAACGTGCGAGTTTCCCGCAGAGTTCGAAGAGGCCTGCGGTGGTGGCTTAAACGCCTCGGGAACTAGCTGCGATGCTGGTTGCAGCGCCGGCGCCGGCGCCGACCCAGGAGAGCGCCAATGCGATGGCTCTGATCCAACCTCGGGCTTGCCCTTCTTTCACTCGATCTACCGGCCCGAATTTGGCGCAGGCGGCGGTGATAAAGGTTGTTACGACGGCTTTGGCGGTGCGAATACCTCGGGCCCTGGCGGCGGCAGAATTGTTCTGGCGGCAGTAAACGCCACCGGAACAGGCACCGTGACAATTGACGGCACGCTCACGACCGAAGGTCGGCGAGGTTGCGGCACGGGAAATGACTCGGCTGGTGGCGGCGCAGGCGGTTCACTACTGATTGCAGGCGATGCAGTTTTTGTAAGCGCTACGGCGAGTGTTTCCTCGGCTGGCGGGCTCGGCGGTGATACCCAAACCGATGCAGTGTGTGGTGGTCTTGGGTTTCAGCAGGGCGGAACTTGTGATGATTGCGGCGGCGGTGGTGGTGGCGGCATTATCACGGTGCTCTCTGGCGCCTCGGCGGCCATCGAGGACGAAGCGGTCTTTAACGTCAACGGTGGCCTTGGTGGCAGTTGTGCGATTTGTCAGGGCGAAGCCGGCGGCGGCGCAGGCGAGCTGCAAATCTCTGGCGCCTTTGTCGGTGAACTTTGCGATGACTTTGATAACGATTTTGACGGCCTTACAGACGAAGGCTTCGCGCCCCTAACCTGCGATGGAATGACCCTAGCGGCCTGCGCTGGCGGTTTTCCGCAACAGTGCCCAGTAGAACCAAGCTGCGTTGGAGCGGTCGACGATACCCGCGCACGCTTTCTTATTATCGCCGATACCTCTGCCTCGATGTTGCTTAACCTCGATGGCGAATTCACCTTTGGCGATGGTTCCACAGATCATCCTGGCCTCGATACCAATGGCGATGGCGAGGCCGACGACAGTCGTCTCTTCCTTGCGAAGCAGGCGCTCACCACCGTTATCGGCGCGTATCCCGAAATCGACTTTGCCCTCGCGCGCTATCACCAAGATGCACAAGTGGACAGGGGTTGTCAGCTTGCACATTGGTTTGAGTGTTCGGACTCATGTTGCTCCTACGACAATCCAAGCGATAACACTGGGCCGGTTCAGTGCTCCATCGACCATCCATTCTTGGGCAGCATTGACATTCGCCCAACGTCTACAGGCGATGAGTGCGTGAACTATGCGGGTAGCTGCGGTCCTCCAAGGCGCGGCGCCGATGTATTGGCCGGCTTTGGTTCCGACATCAACCAGTATTTGATGTGGCTTGATCAGGAAGAGACAAACTTTAACGATACGCAAGTGCAGGGCGACCACTGCGACTTTGCTGGTGGCGGCGATTGCGAACTTCGCGGCACAGGCCCCACGCCACTAGGCGGCGCGCTCGAATCGGCCCGTGACTTTTTAGAGCCTATCGTCGGCTGTGATGCCGCTGCGATTGGTGGCTGTCGCTCGTACGGCGTTATCTTGCTCACCGATGGCGCAGAGAGTTGTGCGGGCTTTCCCGCTACGGCTGCCAGCACGCTCTTGGCCGATCTTGGAGTTGAGACGTTTGTTGTCGGCTTCTCGGTTCTCGCCAGCGAAGAAGCCGAGTTAAATGCGATTGCCAACGCCGGATCGGCAAGTGGCGTTCAGGATGCGTTCTTGGTTGGCGATCAAGACGAGTTGGCGAATGCTCTAGCTTCGATTGTCTCGGACTCGATCGTCTTTGAAACCTGCAACAACGCCGATGACGATTGCGACGGACTTGTCGATGAAGACTTTCCTTCGAAAGGCGACGCCTGCACCGATGGCGCCCAAGGCATCTGCCAAGGCACAGGAAATCGAGTCTGTAATGGCGCTGGCACCGGCACCGTTTGCGACATCACGAATCCTGGCCAACCAGCCGGAGTCGAGGTTTGCAATGGCCTTGATGACAACTGCAATAACTTGGTCGACGAAGGGCTTAGCTGCATTCCCGATTGCACACCAACCGGGCCGGATCTTTGCGATGGCATCGACAACGACTGCGATGGAGCAATCGATGAAGACGATCCTTTGCAGGGCACCCAGTGCGGTACCACCGACCAGGGAACCTGCGAGTTCGGAATGAATTTGTGCATCGCAGGCAGCATGGAATGCGTAGGCCAAGAGGGGCCCGGTAACGAAATTTGCAATGGGCTTGACGACGACTGCGATGGCAATGCCGACAACGAGGCCGAATGCCCTGGCGATACTTCATGCATCGATGGCGGCTGTCGACTCTCGTGCACAGGCGGCGAGTTCTCGTGTCCTGTGGGCTTTGACTGCCTCCCTGAAGATGGCGGGCTGTTCTGTGTACCAAGCCCGTGTGCTGCGTGCTCACCGGCCGAGAGTTGCATCGATAACGCCTGTGTTGATCTTTGCGCCGGAGTCACTTGCGAGAGCAACGAGACCTGTACGTTTGGCAATTGCTACGACTGCAACATTCTCGGTTGTGAGAGTGGCGAAGTTTGCTTTGATGCAGAGTGCATCGCCGACCCATGCTCTGCTGTGGATTGCACAAGCGCGTGCGATGGCGATAGCTGCAGCTGCGTTGGTGGCGAGTGCATTATCGATTGCGATGACGAAGACTGCGCCGATGGGGAACGCTGTGCTGCCGATGGGCGCTGCACGCCGAATACCTGTGCCGACGTCGTCTGCTCGTCGGGTGTGTGCGCCGATGGCCAATGCATCGACAATCCGTGTACTGGAGTGGATTGCGGGCTAGGCGATGTCTGTCTTAGTGGCGAGTGCATTCCCGATCCGTGCTCCCTTGTTGAGTGCAGCGTGGGGCGTGCTTGCGAGGTTCGCGAGGATGGCTCAACCTTCTGCAAGTCGACTGGCGAGATACCTCCGCCCGAGCGCGTGACGGTTGGCGGCGGCGGTGGCCAGGGTTGTTCTACTGGCGGAACCAGCGGCGGAACCAGTGGCGGCCTTGGTCTCTACTTCGTGCTAGCGGGGCTCCTCTTGCTGGCACGACGCAGGCGTGAGGCACTTTGCGTGGCCACGCTGACGCTTCTCGCCTGCAACATCAACGTCTATGAATTTGGGCAGGGCAGCGGCTCAAGTGATGATGCTGGCGTCGGTGGCAACGACGCCAATGGGGATGGCGGCGTTACTGGTTCCGACGGCGGTGGCCCTTGCATATTCTTGGGGCCCGATGATCAGTGCGACAACATCGACAACGACTGCAACGGCATTGTTGATGATGCGTTCGACAAAACCGTCGATGGCAACAATTGTGGCGGCTGCGGCATTCGCTGTACGGCACCCGGAACAATTCTGGAATGCCAAGAAAGCGCCTGCGTTATAACCGATTGCCAGCCGGGCTTTGTGGATTTGGATCCGAAGGCCCCTGGTTGCGAGTACGCGTGCCCACTCTTTCCGGCGCGGGCTGAGGATTGCAATGGGGTGGATGACGATTGCGACGGCCTTATTGATGAGCCGGCGGACTTGCCGCCACCACCCGCAGACCAGTGCAGGAATACTGCAGGCACACCGTGCGAGGGCACGAGCATGCTGTGCGAGGAACGCGGTGGCGAGACTCGTTGGTACTGCGACTACTCGGCAGAAGTTGAGTTTGACCCATCGGTGCCAAATGGGATTTTTCTGCAAGAGACGCTCTGTGATGGCTTTGATGGCGATTGTGACGGTCTTGCCGATGACGTATTTACCGACCTTGGCCAAGAGTGCGACAACAGCGAACTTGGCAATTGCCGTGACGTTGGTGCCCGGGTTTGCGACCCAGCTGATACCAGTGCAACAATTTGCGATCTAGGTGTTTTACCGGATGCAATCGGGGCAGCGACGCAAGAGGTTTGCAATGGCCTGGATGACGATTGCGATGGCATTGTCGATAACAGCACCGGTGCCGAGCGAGTTGTTGATGACATGGTGCACGTGACTCATAGTGGCCTAGACTTTTATATCTATCGCCACGAAGCGTCGCGCCCCGATGCAAGCGTAGGTTCCGAGGGCGTGGGCGATGAGCGCAGCTGTAGCAATTCTGGAGTGCAACCTTGGACCCGCACGACGATGGCCGTCGCCGAGGCGGCGTGCGCTGCTAGCGGTAGTGGCCGAAGGCTGTGCACTGGCCCCGAATACCAAGCGGCCTGCGCTGGGCCAACGGGCACCGTCTATCCCTACGGCGATGCGTTCTCCGACCAGATGTGCAATAGCGAGCCATTCGATTCAATCGCCGGTGGTGATGACGACGATGTCTTGCTCGCAACCGATAGCGCGACTTGCAGCAGTGCCGATGGCGTCATCGATCTTTCGGGAAACCTAAAAGAATGGACCAACGACATCACCGGTCAAACTCCTAGTGGTGTGGACATCGCGGTGCTGCGGGGCGGTGCCTACAACACTCCTGGGGCTGCCGCGACTTGTGGTTTTCGAAGCAGTAGAGCGTCGGTGGAGTCGATTCTAGAGACCGTTGGCTTTCGCTGTTGCAGCGACGTCGAGCCCTAGCGCGTGTTGTTGCTTGGCCTTGCTTGGCCTTGCTTGGCCTTGCTTGGCAGGGCCCTGGCGCTTCAGTCCCAGATGACTCGAATGCCGAGGCTCGCCGACATCGGCGGCGATAGATCCGGCTCTACACCCTCTTCAAAGCCTGTAGAGTCGGCTTCGTAGATGACGCTACCCGAAACCTCTTCCCACTTTACGAAGTACGCACGCACGCCAAAGACAACATCGAAGGTCTCTGCCACGGTGTGACTCACCTCGGCGGAGGCCACCAATCCAACACCACTGCGCTCAACGGCAATAATTCGCCCGTCGCTTGCGATGGTTGGGGCACTGCTCGATACCAATGCGGCACCCAGGCCAATTGTCGGCCGCATTGTGAAGGGCAGGACTCGCGCTACCGACATTGTATGACTCGAGAACTCGCCGTCCACGGTCGCTCCAAGATCGGCCTCTTGGGTTAAGTCGTACGACTCGGCGAGTCGCCAATCGAGACGCCATTGCCCGTACTGCAAGGCGAGTACGTAAGCTTTGCCGGCACCAAAGGAGTAGAAGTCGCCGCCCGAGATCGCGGCTCCAACATCCACACCAAGGGTAATGCGGGCGTCGTCGAGATCAAACTCGTCATTTTCGGCGGTGGCGAGCGTGGGGCCGGCGAGCAAGGTACTTAGCGCGAAGGCGCAAGCTGCCCATCGCTTCGCAAGCCTCGGGCTGCGATTACAAGACAAGAGATGCCCCCAATTGTGCCGTGAGGCCATCGCTGCGCCATCTATCGATCTCAAGTTCGCCGGTGAGTCTGAGGATGCTTATGTTGCGTCCGATGCCGATGCGGAATGGGCTTGCCTCATTCTGGTCGGTGAGGGCGTCGATGCTATAGAAATTTAGGTCGGCTTGCAGGTAGGTCATAAAGCCCGAGCTAAACCCCGCTTCAAGGCGCACGGGCGTCCCAATGTAGTTGTAGGTATAACTCTGATCTGCTTCGACAAGTGGAACAAGGCTTGCCCCACTGCGAATTAAAGACGTTCTGTCCAGATTCGAGAATTTGTATTTGCCTCCTGCAAAGCCCGCTAAGACGCGAACAGCCATCACGCCGCTTACTGAAGGCTCCGATGCGTACATGAAGCTCCACATGTAGCCCTTGGTGTTGCCGGCGAGTGATGGCACGGCCAACTCGAAGTTAAACTCGAAGGGAATCTCTGACGTTTCCAGAGCATCGAGCATGGCGTTCGCACGTGCAGCCTTCGCGGCGATTTGCTCCGGGGTATCGGTAACAACTGTGGTGGTGGTGGTGGTGGTGCGAACCTCTGTGTACGAGCCGTGGTTGGTCCGCTCGGTCGAAGTGGTTCTGGTGGTGCGTGTGTTTGGAGCGGCGCTTAGGGCTACAAGCGTCGTTAGGATCGCCTTGGATACAAGGCCGCCTTCTTCGTGATAGCCAATGGTCGCTGTCGTCGACTTTGAGTAGCCAACCGGCGTGTAGGCCGAACCTGTGCCAATCGAGCTTGATGCACCGTAGTGAGCACCAACGCCGCACGCAGGCGTGAGTAGCGCAGCCGCCACGGCGATCAATACGAGAGAAGAGGACCTACTCATCAAAGAAATCCATGAAGCCAAGGTTGAAGCCAATGCTTGCAGTGATAGCGATGCCGTCAAAGTCAGGTTCGCCCATTTCATTTTGGTAGAGGCCTGGCTCGGTCGACCCTGATTGCGCCGCAAGGCCAAGCCGAAAGAGCGGCTCGAAGTAGATTGATTCCGACGGCAAAATTGCCGAGACCTGAAAGCCGCCTTCCATGCTGCTACTCAGTTCGGTTAGCTCGAGGTCTTCGCCAAAGAGACCTCCCGTTTGGGTCCCGTAGATGGCAAATCCCCGCAGGCGAAGCGGCCCGCTTTGGGTGAGTAGATAGGATACGCCGGCATGCATGCGAAACCCTGTCTCGTCATAGCTCTGGGCCTGGCTGGTCGTGCGGATATTAAGTTGCTGGGTGCCAAGGCCGGCGCCGCCGAAGAGTTCGAGCCGGCCATACGCAAAGCCGCCGGTGAGTTCGTAGGTCTGAAGCTCGTAGCTTAGGGTCGAGTTTGGAGGGCCGCTGGTTTCGGGAATGCCATCGGATTGTACGATTGAGGTTGTGGACTGAAACCCTGCATAACAGCCGGGAAGGGCGCATAGTGCCCATGTAGTGAGGGCAGCCGATCGTAACCAAGCGTGTCCCACCGTCCCCACGTTCTTAATCGTACCAGCGTCGGAGCCCCAAGCGAAACGCCTGCGCCCGGAAAGAAGCCATGAAAAAGACGCTAGCCATTCTCAATGCGATGTCCGTTGTGCTCGTGATCTCCGTAAACTACCTATCGCAGGCCTTGCGACTTAACGATACGACCATCGCCGAACGCAGCAAGGCCTACGAAAATCTCTTTACTCCGGCGGGCTATGCATTCGCGATCTGGGGGCTAATCTTCTTGAGCCTTTTGGGCTATGCGGCGTTTCAATTGTGGCGTGTCTTTGGCAGTAAAGAGGAGTCGACCTTCGTCGAGCAGACCGGCTATTGGTTTCTCTGCGCAAACGTCCTCAACTCAGCTTGGGTCTTCGCATTTGTCTATGACTACACGGGTGTCTCGGTCCTTATCATGCTCGGTATATTACTGAGTCTCTGCATGATTATCGTAAACACGAACATGGAGCGCTGGGACGCGCCCCTTACCGTGATCGCCTTTGTCTGGTGGCCCATCTCTCTCTACAGCGGATGGATTGCGGTTGCCACGATCGCCAACATTGCCGCCTACTTGACGAAACTAGGTTGGGACGGCTTTGGCATTGGCGACGTGGAGTGGACCATCGCGATGATCCTTGCTGCTACCGCGATCAATCTCGTCATGGTGTGGACGCGCAACATGCGAGAGTTTGCGCTCGTGGGCATTTGGGCTCTGGTCGCTATCTTCGTTCGACACCGCAATGCGATCGATTCCGTGGCGTATGCCGCTGTGATTTGCAGCGCGGTGCTTGTGGTTGCCATCGTGGTCCACGGCTACAAAAACCGAGCGACGAATCCTGTTAGCAAGGCGCTCGATGGCACATGAGAGCGGGGGCCGCTCGCGGACCTACTGAGAGCCATCGCTGGCAATGATGCTTGCCAGAGCTCGAAACTCAAACTCAGGCGTAGCTAGGCGCGCCCCGTCGATAGAAGCGTAGAACGAGCGTGCTCCGGTTGTTGTTAGTTGCAAGTAAAACGGGCCGTAGAGGTAGTGGCCGTACTTGCCCTCGACTCCATAGCTGTACGAAGTCTCCAGCGCCTGAACTCCTGGAGGAGCTGCTTCTTGCTGGGTTAGGGCTCCGAAGGTGGAAATGCTGGCGGCGTTTACATAGCCGACAAGCTGGGCCGTGGCGTCGATACGATCCTCGCCGAGGAGGCGAAAGTCTGAGTCGGGCAGCAGCCGCCTTCGGTATCGGAGCGTGGTTTGGTATCGAGAATCACCTTGGTTTAGTTCGGCGCCGGCATCGAAATAGAAAAAGTTTGCAAGCGGTTCCTCTACGTTGTCTAGGTCGCTTATGCGTCCTTGAGCAAACGCCAGATGAGCGTTTAGGTAGAGGTCTTTGGCGAGCCGGGCTCCTGAGAACTTTACTGGTGCCACGGTCACGACCGTCGCACTCATATTTGCAACATCGGTGTCCTGTTGGCCGGTTACGTCGATCTCAAATGCTTCGATCTCACGAGTTGCGCCTAGGAATCCTCGGTCGTAGCGCAGGTATCGAAAGAATGCCGAGTCGATCTGGAAGTTGGAGTTTTGTGCACCCGAGTCGTCGTCGGGAATCGAGAACGTGCGAAAGATAACGTCGGTTGGAGCGATGAGGCCTTCCCAAGTTCCTCCAAGCCATCGATACCCACGGATTCGAAGTTCAAAGCCGTCGCTATTGTATTGGCTGTTTGGAAGAGAGGGTGCACTTGAGAGGCCGACCCGAAGCTGACGTTGCCTAAGAAGGCCAAACTCGAAGGAGAAGGGGCCCCAGGGAAGACAGGCCGTGGCACGGGTATCGTAGGAAATGCCTGTGCCGTTTTGGTAGTAGCCATGGGTGTTGGCTTCGGCTCCTAGGTATCGGCACAGTGGGGCAACAATGTCGAGTGAGGCGCCAGCTGTGAGACCGGTGTAGCCGGTAGATTCGGCAAGCCCACCGGCGTAGGCCGACCACTGCACGCTCGGCTTGTAGAGCTTTTTGATTTGGCTCCAGGCAAGAGCGAGCATCGGATCGTTCTTTACGGCGGACCACAGCTGGGGCAGCTCGCTATGAAGTTCTGCCAAGTCGAGTGCTGTGTCAATGATGGAGGTTGCGCGGCCTGCAAACTGATGGCGTGCGTAGCGCGCGTAGAGGTCGTCGTATTCTGCTGGCTCTTCCGACGGCGGGTTCGCTGGAGTCGCACCTGGCATCGTGGTGGCGGGCTGAGCGTCGGCGGGCTTTGCACCGGCGACCAACGCGCTTCCTGCAAAGACACCAAGAGTTGCGCAGAAGAGAATTGCTGGACGCACGCCTGCAGTGTAGCAGTGCTTGCGGTGGCACGAAGCGGCAGGCTTGTGCCAGTTGCCTCTAGAGGTGAATTTCGCAGTGAGAAGGCATCGTGAGAAAGCGCAGTTCGCGAGCGGCATCGCGACAGCAGGCGCATGGTCGGAGAGTTTCTCGATATAGTGGCAGTGGTGATGCGCTTTGAGTTCTTCTTGTCTTTGCTCGTTCTCTCGTGTGGATGCGGCAACGCGAGGGAGGACAAGCCTCCGGCAGTGCGAGCCACGGTTGCGGGTGGGACAGAGGCGGACCCGTCGCCGGATGTTGCGATTGGGCCAAGCAACAACGTTCACTGCGAGGTGGATTCGGGGCCAGGCGCGTTCCCCTGCAATTACCAAGAGCGCTGTGCAACGCACGATGGCAAGGGGCCACTAAATATCGAGGCGTTTCTGTGTCAGGTGATTGCGACACCAGCGGTTGACGGCAAGGCACAGACAATGTCTGAGCTCATCGCGCGCTTGCCCTACCGATTTCGTCGCAATCTAACGTTTAAGCACGGACGGCAGCAAAGCATGCTGCGCGGCCATGCGCTGGAGGAGTCGGATCTAACAACGACGGCTACCCTCGAAGAACCGCGAGTGCTTATGTGGGATGAGGACACCGGCTTCACAATCTCGTTTAACGGCGGTCCAATCGAGGGTTCTAGCGAGGATCAACGAAGCGAGCGCGAACTTCACATGATGGCGTTTGACGACGCCAAGGCTGAATTCTCGTTTTGGAGCGTCGACTTGCCGATTGTCGCCAAGAATGACGAGTGGCAGCTGCATCCCTCGCAACCAACGGATCGCAAGGTTGACTGCCGCCGATGTCATGGTGCTGTGAGTCGTCCGATTTGGGCAATGTATCCCGATTGGCCTGGAGTCTTTGGATCGGATACCGACGAATTAACTAAGAAGAATGCTCATCAAAGTTTTGAGCGCGAGGCACTGGCGCGTTTTCGCTCGTGCGTGGCGTCGAGTGCGGGGGGCGTGAGTGCGGGGGGCGTGAGTGAGGGGGATGCGAGTGAGGCGGGTGCGAGCTGCGCTGGTGTGCAAGGCGATCGGCATCAACGCTACGCCGCACTCTTTGATTCGCGCATGGAAGCCGGGCTTCTGGCAGACTTTCAAAAGCTCGACCGTGCGGCCATTCGGACGTATCTGGCAGAGAAGGCCGCAGGTGATGCGCGCCGAAAACCGAAGTACCGGCTCACCAAGCAGGCCATGGCGGTCGTGAACGGTGGCGACGCCGAAATGCGGGCTTGGCTTGGATTAACTCAGCATCCGAACTATCCCTATCGCCCCAACCACGAACTTCAAAAGTCGGAGGCGAGTCGAGCAATTTTTCACCGGCCTAATCTTCGCGCAGGCGCCCTCTACAACCGTCTCAATAGCCTGCGGGTGCTGGCGCTAATGCGCAAAAGCCCATTGTACGAGCGCTTCAAGAGCCATATTGCCTTTAGCCTTATGGACTGCGGGTGGGGCCCCACTTCTGGCGAAGCTCGTGAGATGGCGCTTAGCGCCTTTGCTGCCGCCGCAAATGAACAACTCTCGCAAGCAGGCATGGCGTTTCCAAATCCCACTTCGGATGGAAGAATTCTCTATCCGGCGCTGCTGGCGGCCCTGGGCCTTACGCTTCGCGATGTCGACATTCGCTACGCGTATCCCAATGCGAGATTCGACGTCTTCGACGAGAATTACACCGAGCCAACGATGGCAAAGACTGTAATGGACCTGGGCTACATTGCCTACGCCGCTGATGATGCCAACCGGGGCAACGGTGCTCGCTACTACTTTAACTCGTACTTCGACGGCTCCGCTTCCTTCGACGAGCTTCTAGCTGCGCAGATCTTAGAAGAACTCGGGCCAACATATACGCGGCTCTACACTCTCAACTCGTTCGAGTTTAAGTTTCGAGATGTCACTTCGCGGTACGAGCTTGATAAGAAACTCTTTGCAAAGATGGATCGGCTGAGCAAGTGGTTTCCATTGCCGTATCCAAAGCACTTGGCGCCGCTACACAATCGACAAGCGTTTTTGCGAAAGCGTGGCGGCAGCTATCCGTTTTTGGATCAGCATACCGCGGTGTGCAGCAAGCTGCGCGACAGCATGATAGTCGGCGGCAACTAGACCGGCTACCACTCGCCTTTTACGCCAAAGATGGGAAGGACCGGAAGGCCGCTAATTGAGCCTTGCTCCGAGTAATCAAAGTTGTAGGTATTGCTTTCGACGTTGCGGTGATTCGTCGCATTGACGAGGCTGAGGTAACTCGAGAACTTCCAGGTGTCGAAAATCCAGGTTTTGTCGATGCGAAGATCGAACTGCTGAAAGCTCGCAAGCCTTCCTGTGTTTGTCTCGCCAAAGACAGGCGAGTACTCATCGGTCTCGCTGTTGAAGACAGCCGCAATGACTGGCGTCGAGGGATTGCCAGTAACGTATCGATACCGAGCGCCAAGCTCCCAGTTGTTGCCGAGTTGGTACGAGCCAACAAGCGCGAGAATATGGGTTTGGTCGTAGTCAAAACGCCGGTAGTCCTCGCCCGGGCCATCCTTTCGCTCTGCGCGACTTAGGGTGTAAGAGAGCCAGCCATTGAACTTGCCGTTGAACTGATGCTCTAAGAATACTTCTGCTCCGTAGACTCGGCCCGTACCCGCATTGTCGTAGCGCGCAGCGACAGTCTCGCCATCCCGCTCGACCAACTCGTCGGTCCCGCGAACCAGATTGTCGAGGTGCTTATAGAAGAGGGTCCCGTCGAAACGAATGTTCTCGGTGATGTTCCAATCAGCTCCGACGCTGTATTGATAGGCGCGTAGAAGTTCGAGATCGGGATTGCCAAAGACGATGTCCAGCTCGGGGAAGCTTGGGCTTTGATGTACAACGGCAGCCCCGGCCTTTACGCCCACTTGGTGCGGCAGACTGTACCTGGCGGTGATGCGCGGATCTACCGACCACGCATTGGCGTTGCCAAAGTAGTCCATGCGCAAACCCGGGACGAGGAGCAACTTGCCAATGTTGATCGATGCTTCAATAAACGGCGCTGCATCGAAGAAGAACTTTCCTTCAAGCGTTTGTTCTAAAATCGCATTGTCGCCAGGTCCGTCGCTGTGGTTTTCGCCTTCCTGAGAGGGTCCACCGCCCGGAAAGCGAATGTTGAGGTCAACGCGATTTAGTTCGGAATCGAAGCCGGTATCGAGGGTGAAGTTGTCGCTAAATTTGTAGGTAAAGGTATCGCGCAATGTGGCCGTGAGCGCTGTGAGCTCAAAGCGAAACTGGCCGAGAGCACTGAAATTCAGGCTATTGCGGCCAAAGGACATGCGCGCGTGGTTTGAGAGTTTCTCGGAGGGCGTGTAGCGGTAATCGTTGATGAGGCGCTGAAAGCTTGTTCGCGCAGAGAAGTCGTTCGACGTGGCCACGTTTGGGCCAGCGACCTCGGCTGGGTCGTCAAAGAGCAGCTCGAGAGCATCGTCCGAGCCAAGACCAAGCCAGCGAAACTCGTGCGCAGCTTTAGGCCGATAGCTTCCAAGAATCTGATAGTCGTAGTACCGAGGAGCGCTTGTAAGCGAGAGCCCGGCGTCTTCCGGGATGGCATTTGCAAGGACAAAGTCGATGTAGCTTCGGCGTCCAGCGATCGCGATGGCAGCCTTATCTCCAATGGGAGCTTCCAAGTAGACCGACGTGTCGAGAACGCTAATGTCGACGCTGCCATGAAAGATATCGGGCTCGAGCTTCTTTAGCTTTAAGTCCAGAATACCGCCTGTAGCGCGGCCATACTGCACCGAGTAGTTGCCGGGGTAGAAGTCAATCCCGCCAATCGCCTTGGATGGCAAAATACTTTTAAGGCCACCAAAGTGATAGATAAGCGGCACCGAGACGCCGTTGACAAAGACGCCCGTATCAGCCGGCCCGGAGCCGCGCACGATGATTTCACCGCTTGCGACAGACGAGCGAGCGACACCAGGCAAGTTCTCTATAACCAGCACAGGGTCATCGGAGACCGGGCCGGGCACCTTGGAGATTTGCGCCACCGAGAGCGAGCGCCGGTTGACTTCTTTCCGTGGGCGCTCGGCCTCAATCGTAAGATCGTACTCGCTGTAAGAACCTTTCTCGACCCAGTACTTTCCCGAGACTACTTCTGTCGTACTAAACGACTCGGAAGTTTCGACAGGAATGTAGCCTTCACGTTCGATCTTTACCTGCCATCGGCCCGCGGGCAAGTCGTAGAATTGGAAGGTGCCGTCAGCTGTCGAGGTCGCCTCAAAGCCTTCCGCCGTTTTGCCCTTGCCTCGATACACCGTGATGGTCGCGCCTGGCACGACCGAGCGACTGCCTCGTTCGAGAAGTGCACCTTCAAAGTTGACCTGCGCCGGCCCTTTGGGTGTCTCCTCCAGTTTGGGCTCTGCCGATATCGGCTTTGCGGGAAGAGCGAAGCGATAGGTGTAGTTGATTTGTACTTCGAAGGGCTGGCCTCCGTAGGTCGCGGGGCTAAAGACCATTTGGCGGGCAGCTGTAACCGCAGCTTCACCAAATCCATAGCGTCCGTCGCCAGCTCGTGGCAGGTCGCCCTCGGGGATAATGGTTACCGACCCAGCGGCGGCTGCAGTAACGAGTCCCTCTGCAGAGATGGTGAGCTCGACAACGACAATGCCGTGAATGCGGTCGGCGAGGGCGTTTGCGGGAAATTCCGGCGGCGGCGCCTCGAGCAGTGCAGGTGGGTTCACCACGGGGCCAGCAGGCTGTGCGGGCTCGTCGGCGGCTTTTATCTCGTCGGGCTCATCCACAGGGGCCGCGGGTGCGGGGTCGACTGGAAGGGGGGGGGCGGGATCCGCAGGCTGCGCGTGCACTTCGCGAGCGGCGAGCGCAAGAAAAACTCCTAGGTACCAATGACGCATTAGAGGCTCAGCTCCAGCTGGGCGATAAACCAGCCAATGCCACCGCGATCATCTCGAAGTACAAAGAACAACTTGGTGTCATCACGTTCCAATTCGTCCGCGCTCGGCGTGGTGTAGGCATTGCTGCCAAGGTTTGCAAGATCGGTAAAGCCATCGATATACGACGATCGCGACTTGTCCATCGACCCGGCTTCGTAGAACCAGGACATGGTCAATCGCTCAAGTGTCTCGCCAGATTCGGCCTCCTCATCGGGAAATGTCTCAATGCTCGACTCGGGGACAACAACGTCCACTGCGTACTCAACGTCGCGAGCAACCATCGTCACAGTGTCTTCGGAGAAGGCAAATGGCGGCGCTCCCCGAACGCTCATCTCACCACCGGTGATGGTGGGGTTTTGGTTTGGAACTAGACCGTCTTCGTAAATGAGGCTTAGGTGCGTTGTCGTGACAATGGACTCGCCGCCTTGTCCTTGGACAGCCAGGCGCAGGGAAATTTCGAACCGTCCATTGCAAGGGGGAATCTCAAAGCCCTCGGGAAGCTCGATCTCGCCAAGCTGTGTGCAGAAGAGGTCTAGCAAGGCCGGAGGAATAAGATTCTTATACGGCTGGCTTGCGCCGGTACCGAGCAGATACGGAGGAGGATCTTCTTCGCCACCAAGGTCGGCGACCAGTTGCCTGAACTCCTCTTCGGGCACAGGGCATTCGCCCTCGAAGCTGTCGGAGAATGAGAACGGGCACCACGACCACTCGTAGCTCGCAACGTCATCCCCTACAACAAGGGCCTCGAGAGTCGTCTCGTCTTCAAAGAGAAGATCGGGCGGCTCGGCCCGAATCGCCAGCACGCGGAGTTTGTCGACTTGGTTGTAGTCGGAGAATTCGTCTGCGCAGCCCCATAGACTAAGGGCGGCAATGGCGATGATGGGAAGTCTTTGCAGCATGACTAATCGTTCAAGCGAAAGCGGATTGTGTAGGTGATGGTGAAGGGAATGGCCACGCCATCTCGAGTCGCCGGCGAGAACGTTTCTTTCCTGGCGGCAATTAGGGCTTGGGTGTTCATGTCGTCGTACTTTGAGCCGTCGATGAGGCGGGCCTTTGTGACCTTGCCCGATGCATTGATACTCACCTCGACCACAACGTTGGCTTCAATGCCTTGGGCTCTAAGAGTCGGCGGGTACTCGGGCTTAACCCGTGCCTTGGGCTTGGGCTTCACGAGTTTCACGCCAGCGGTTGGGATGCGTGTTGCTTTGCGATTGGTCTTTGGGGCGTCGATGTCGGTTGCACCGTCTTCAGGCGCGCGAGCCGCTTGATTTGGATCGACAGCCTTCGAGTCGGTTTCGCCGTCGAGGCTTGTGCCGGTTGCGAACGATGGACCGTTTCCACCTGCGACCGTCGAGCCGAGGTTTAGCCCAACAATCTTGCGAGGCGGCGGCGGGAGGTCGGGGGTGTCTGCGGGCTTTGGCTTGGGCTTGGGTTTATTCTCAGGCTTTGGCTTGGGCTTTGGCTTCGGTTCTGGGGCAGGTTTGGGCTCGACTTTGGTCTCGGCTTCGGTCTCGATGGGCTCGATCTTTGGAGGAATGGGATCCTCGATCATAACGACAATCGTTTCGTCCCGAATTTTCTCTGGCTTGTTGGAGAGCGCCTCACTGGCGAGCCACACCGTCCCAGTGAAGATTACGTGTGCGCCCACCGCTGCGCAGGCTGCAAGAGGACCTAGCGTGAGAATTTGCGCAAGCGTTACTCCGCGATGAATAACCGGGTCATTGGATAGGACTTCCGGAGCCCCCCCGTCGACCAAGGCGCTATTCCACGCTTTCTGCCGAGTAGCCTTTCGGCCCTTTGCTTGGGACGTCATGGCGTAGACCCGCTACTTCGAGTCGTGTTTAAAGACGAGTACATCATTGGGCGCCTATTCGGCTGGCCGTTGGATATTGAGAGCAAAGCTCTTGATGCCATTGTTCTTCACGAGGTCGATGGCGTGCATGACTCGGTCGTACTCGACAGACTTATCGCCGGCAATCACAGCCTGAACTTTAGGATCCTTTGCCTTCTCGGCCTTTACTCGAGCGATCACCGCAGCGTCGTCCGCAGGATTGCCATCGAGCATCATGCTGCCATCGGCTTTCACAACGATGTTGAGCGTGCTTGAGACGCCTTCGCCTGCAGAAGCAGCAGTTGGAAGGTCGACTTCAATGGCCGCCTTTACAATCTTGACCGAGGTGACCATCAGGATGATGAGCAGCACGAGAACGATGTCTACGAATGGAGTAATGTTGATGTCAGCAATCGCATCATCTCCGCCGAGGCCAAGTTTTGCAGCCATTGTTATGCAACCTCTTTGGGAGGATTGATGGACTTCAGCTCGACGAGGAGGGTGCGGCTAAGCAAGTCGGTATTTGCGGCGAGCGACTTAACCTTGGAGTTGAATGCGTTGTAGGCAATCACGGCTGGAATTGCGACCAAGAGGCCGACGCCGGTTGCCACAAGGGCCTCGGAGATACCGCCCATTAGGTCGCCACCGCCAGAGCCAAAGTCTTCACCGAGTTGAGAGAACGACTTGATAACTCCGAGAACGGTTCCGAAGAGGCCAATGAACGGCGCATTACTTCCAACCGTTGCAAGAAAGCCCAGCCGCTTCTGGAAGCGGTGCGTCTCGACACTTGCGGCACCAGCAATTGCCTCTTCAACCGATTCCGCTCCTTTTGAGAATTCGCGAAGACCGGCTAGGGCGACGTTGGTCTCGAGGGAGTCAAAGCTTTCGAGGAACCGCGCAGCCTTTGCGTATTCGCCTTTGGCAAGATGCTTCTTAAAGATATCTCGGACCTTCGGAAGATCGATGGAGTGCTGCTGGTAGAACCAGATTCGCTCGACCATGACGATCACTGAAACAAGAGAAAGGCCAAGGAGGAGCCAAAGGACCCACTCCGCTTCGAAGATGGGGAGGTCGAGAATCGTTTGAACAATTCCGCTTTTGCCAGTTTCCATGGTGGCCATGTTGCAATGGAGGCCGCCTTGGCACCATACCGATTGTGTTGTGATTTTGTAACAATCTGTATCAAGGATCGCGCGCAGATGGCCCTCAGAAGGAGTCGCTCGTGCATAGACATTTTCGGAGTCTTCCCGAAAAGCGGAACTAACGAACGCCGTTCCTGTCGTAGGAACTATGCGCTTCTCACCGATTCTCCTCTTGTGCCTCTCTTGCTCCATTTCGCCACAGAGGGAGTCGTCTCAAATGCCAGAGAAGGTCGCCGGTAGTTTCGGAAGTGCACTGCAGGCGAGGTTGGCTCCAGTAGACCTCCAGGCTGCGTATTTCTACGCACACAGTATCGATTCGGCGGCTAAGAGAGAGCCTCTCGGTCTTGACGAATTTAATGTCACGATTTCGACTTCCCTCGGAACTATTCGTACTCGCATCGATGCGGTGATTCGCAACCCATCAAAAGAACAGAGGCAGGCGCGAATTCGCGTTCCGATACCTTCGAATGCCGCTGTGACCGAAGCTGTGCTCTTTGTTGGCGAAGTGCCAATGCGTGGCGCGTTCCTGGAGGCGAAGCGCGCTGAGCGGGTCTACAAATCGTATACGCAACGCCGGCGCGATCCTCTACTTGCCGTGTGGAGCGGGCCGGACTGGGTCGACTTGCAGATTTTCCCTGTCGAGGGTGAGAAGACGCGGCGCTTTCAGTTGGAGTGGGTCGAGCCCTTGGGGAGCGCTGGCGAATTGCACGCGCTGCCTATGCTGGCGAATTCCGGAGAACGAATTCTTAGCCAGGGCGTTGTTGTGGTCGATGGCTCGGTTGTCGATCCAGAAGATGGCGCAGTCGCGCTAAACGGGTACGAAACGATGGTTTCAAGCAAACGGCCTGGAGAGGCCTTTGGCTATGTGCTGGCGAAAGGCGAACGTCCGAGTGGAACGTCGGTTGTGCTTATTGCCGAGACAAGTGCCGCCATGACGCTTTCGCAGCGCGCCAAGCAGCGCGAAGATATTGAGTCGTTGCTCGCTTCGTTGCCTGCAACGGCTCGTGTCACACTGCTTTCTGCAGACTGGCTAACAAAAGAGCTTATCGTCGACAAAAGTCCAAACGAGGCGATGGCCTCGTTGCCCCTACTGGATGATGTGATTTCGGCGGGCTTGTTCGATATTGGCAATACGTTTGTGAATGCGAGGGCGTCGGCAAAAGACATCGGTGCAGGGGCCATTGTGCTTTTGGGGCATGGCCGCAGCGGCTTTGGAGATGGCGACTTTAGTACGCCGATACCCCACCTTCGACGCGAGGGCATTGCGCTTTTTTATATTGCCTCCGAACAGCCGTTTCGCGGGCCTCAGGCGATTGCCATGGGCACAAAGGGCCGAACCTTGCGGGCCACGGACCCAAAACTCGTATCTCTTCTTAGAGGGGATGGCGTGCCACCTGCGATTGAAGGAGTGGAAGGATGGGAGGTTCTCAAGTCGGTTCGCGAGCAGCCCGACTGGATTGGTCGCTTTGTGGGAACGGCGCCCGAAGCGGCTAAGCCAGGGCGGGGTGAGAACCTTGCCGCGCTGTGGGAGCGGAGCCAGGTTGCTGCACGGATCGATGCTCCGCCTGCTACCTCTAGTGGGAACGTGCTCACGCCAACTACGTCGATTCTTGTTCTCGAGAGTGAAGCCGAATATCGTCGCTGGGGAATTCGGGCGCCGGCTGCGATCGTGGAGCAGGATGCCACAGTGGAACGTGGTGTCGCCCAAAATCAGAATATGCCCGATGTGAGGCTTGTGGGTGTTGCGGCTGTTGAAGGCAAGATGGGAGTTCGCAGCGCCCAAGTTCCCGGTGGCAGTTTCGCGAGTCTCGCAAGTGATCGGGATGTATTCGGCGGGCTGATGGGCAATGAGGTTGGCGAGGTTAGCGGCGGATGGGGACATGGAATCAGCGGCCGAGGTGCGGGTCGGGGAACGATAGGAACTGGGCAGTATGGGATAAGAAGTCATGGCAGCGGCGCAGGCGCGGGCGGAGTCCCTGCTCCAAACCGCTTGCTGCTGGGGAATGCCACCGTGCGAGGCGGCCTGGACAAAGCACTGGTTCGTCGCTACGTGCGTCGAAAATTGGCTCGGCTGCGGTACTGCTTTGACAAGCAACACGTAATCAGCCCGCTTTCGAAGACGGCAATGACACTGCGCTTCCAGATTGCGCCCGACGGCAGCGTTCCGAGTGTATCGATTCAAAAGGCCCCAGACGCGGTCATGGCTTGCATCACTACAGCGGTTCGTTCCATTCGCTTTCCCAAGCCAAAGAGCGCGGGCTTTGTGATAGTCGAGTATCCGATTGTCTTTGAGCCTGGAGAGGTTGCGCAAGCTCCGCAGGCGGAGCCGGGGCCAATGGCCTTGGCGCTCGGGGCATTTCTCAATGCGGAGTCGGGCTCGGGCGCTTCGCTGGTGGCCGAGATGCTGGACACAACGCTTACCTCGCCGGCAATGCTCGCTTGGTGGATCTTAAAAGAGAAAGCCCGCTCCGATGCCAAATCGAAGGCCGAGGATGGCGCACTTTTGGCGGCGGCGCTGTTGTACGAAGCGGGCGATGACTGGGACAGCAGGCGAGTCTTCTCGCAAGCCGGCTCGGCTCTCTCGAGTGCGGCTGGCCAGCAGTTTCGCTCGATGGGCTTCGCTGCCGATATCGATCGCCTGACCGCCAATGCCGCAAACTAAGAAGTTTTCTATTTGCTTAAATCGGTGATGCAATCGTAGGCTTTTTGGCTGGCTGCAGCGGTGGCTCGGCCGGTTTGTGGATCGCAGGCAAAGTTGCGTTCGACGCATTGAAACGTTGCATCGTTTACCTCACTAGTCTCGGCCGCAGGATCTGAAACGCGCACAATGGCCTGATTGCACTCGGAGCGGGCGCGATCATCTTGCAAGCCCTGACAACACTGCTCCTGTGCACCAACGGCTTTTTGGTAATTGTCCTTCTTGGCACTGCCACCGCCGCAGGCAAAGAGAGGCACGAAGGTAACAGCTGTGAGGACTACTGTAGACAGGCGTTCACTGGTTCGGGGAGCTTTTGATCGCGGCATTGGCCTAAGTATGGCCGATTTTAGGTAGGTTAGAGACATCATGGTGCAAAGAGAGAGGCAAGACGAGTGCCATAAAGCTGGCGACGACTTTGCAAACGGTACGTATGTGTTTCGTACTCGCTCAAACTCCACATTCTCCTTCGCGTCCTCCTTCGCGTCATTCGTGACGGCTGCGCTCGTAACAATCGCAAGTCTTGGTCTCATTGCCTGTGCTCCACGATTTCGCCAGGAAACCCTCGGGACAGGGGCCGTTGGCCTTGGGACAAGTGCAGTCGCAGGAGTGGCCGTTGCTGCGTCGCCAGACGACATCAAAGTTGCCTATCGAATTATCATTCCGCGGGCAATGCTTCTCAAGTACGCAATCGACTGTCCGAACGAGTCACGCACCGGCACCCTTGGCGAAACGGCGGAGGACTACAGGCGACGTAGAATTGCCGAGCTTGAGGGGCAGCGACAGCGCGAGGTGCAAGCCAAGGCCAGTGTGATAGGCGCGGTGGTTGGGCAGGCGCAAGGCGGCGGCTCGGTACAAACGCCCAACGCGAGTGCCGACGTTACCGTTGCTGCAGACGGTAGTGCCATTGGACAATCCATTGGCGAGCAAACGACGGCGGAGGTGCAACTTAGTCCGTTTGATACCGGGGCCCGAACGCTTGGCGCTTCGGTGCAATTGCGAGGCGGATCGTCAGGGCAGTGTGCCATGCGTCTGTGGTCGGAACTTTCCGGCCAGGACCTCACAGGTATCGTCGCAAGCTATGACGTAATTCGAATTGTCGACAACAAGCGCGAGGCCGCGGAGAACAGCCGGCAGAGAAGGGCGATTGCGTTAGATGTGCGGGCCAACGTTTCGACGTCGCTCATCGCGACAGGCGCCGATCCAGACTACCGTGGAAAAATTGCCAGGGCAGAAGCTGCACGCGTTGCCCAAGAGCGCGCGATTGCAGTGGAGGCTGCCCGGGTGCGTCGCGAGACAGATGCGCGGCTTCGTGCAGAAGCTGTGGCAGAATCACAACGCGTAGCACGAGAGCGAGATGCGAAGCTTCGCGCAGAAGCCGAAGTTGTGCGCGTTGCACACGCTCGGGAGGCGAAGCTTCGCGCAGAAGTCGAAGTTGTGCGCGTTGCACACGCTCGGGAGGCGCGGCTTCGCGCAGAAGCGTCGGCCACTGTCACCGTGGTGCCGCCAGCGGTGCCACGGCCTACGCCGGTCGTCGCAGCTACGGTCACGGTCGCTCCGCCCGCAGCCGTGGTTCGAGTCACTCCACCGGTTGTCGCGGTCGCGCCACCGCCGCCTGCAGTAGACGCTCGCGCAGTGGCAGACGCTGAGACGGCGCGCCGAGAAAAACTCGCCTTTGCCGCGGCCATCCAAACTCGCAACCAACTGATTGCCTGGCTTGTCGCCAATGGCGCCGACCCATACTACCGAGCTAGGCTTCGGCAAGAGCGCTTCAACGAGCGCGAGCAAGTAAAGCGCGGACGCATCGATGCACAGCGAGAAGCCTCGGCGCGGGTGGCAGTCTCACTCCGAGTCTCTCTTGAGACCCGCGAAACGCTTGTTGCCTGGCTTGTCGCAAACGGCGCCGACCCAGAGTATCGCCGCAAGCAAAACGAGGCAGACTTGGCCGATTTTGCGGTTCGCAGCCGAGCTGTCCAAGACAGACGCCGGCGCGAGGCAATTAGGGCTCAAGCCAGCGCCCAGGGCACGGCCAGCGTATCGATCGACTCGAACGTTAGCGTGGTTTCCTCAACACCTCCCACAACGCGTCCAGCGCCAGTAAGAGAAGTTCGTACGGCGCGCCCAACCCCACAGGCCGTTTGGATCGACGGGTTCTATGAGTGGTCTGGAGGCGAGTGGGTTTGGCTCGCAGGCACTTGGTCACAGCCGCCCGTACAAGATGCCATTTGGATTCCCACCGTGGAAGTCAACCTGGGCGGCCGCACAGTGATTCGTCCAGGCTCGTGGCGCACCGCAGCCGGCATTCGGCTGCGTGTAGGCCCGACATCAAAGCCCCGCAAAGCGCCGCAGGTGCGCGATCACCGGCGTTAAGCAAATGCGCACAGTGGGGCGGCGGCCAAGTTTGTGATAGGAAGCGGTATGGCAGATGGCTCAGACCGCGTCGATACAAGCTGGGCGCTTCTCTTTGCGTGCTGGCTACTTGTCACAGCAGCGAGCCTCGGTAGCCTCTTCTTCAGTGAGGTGATGGAACTGCCGCCATGTACGCTGTGTTGGTATCAGCGCATCTTTATGTTCCCGCTGCCGATTGTGCTCTTTATGGGGTTATTCCCCTTTGACGCAAAGGCTGTGCGCTACGCGCTGCCGCTTGCTGTTGGCGGCTTCGCCATTGCTGCCTATCACATGCTGCTTCACGTCGGGATCATTCCCGAGAACATCTCGCCTTGCAGCCAGGGCATTTCGTGCAAAACCAAGTACCTCGACCTGCTTGGCTTTATCTCAATTCCGCTCTTGTCACTGTTGGCATTTTCGACGGTTGTTGCGCTACTACTTGTTCTTAGAAGGAAGTTGTCTCGATGAAAAAGAATCACCTAGTAATTTTGGGGGCGATTGGGCTCCTTCTCGTCTTCGCCATCGGCGGATATTTTTACAAGCAACAGCGCTCTGAGAAGACGCAGAAGATGGCCAAGCAAACCGAGTCGCCGCTATCGAGGGCGTACGCGCAAACTCTTGGGCCCGACGACGCCAAGGTCGTCATCGTCGAGTTCTTTGATCCGGGATGCGAGACCTGTCGAATGTTCGCGCAGCCGGTCAAAGACTTGCTCGAGGCGTATCCTGGCAAGGTTCGCTTGGTAAAGCGCTATGCACCGTTCCATCACGGGGCCGACAAGGTTGTACAGATTCTCGAAGCCGCACGACTGCAGGGAAAGTATTGGGAAACCTTGCAACTATTGTTCGACGGTCAGCACCGTTGGGCCGACCATCACAGCCCAAATCCCGACATGGTCTGGGAGCTAGTCGCGTCTCTTGGGCTCGATATGGAGCGCCTGCGTCGCGATGCCAATGATCCAAAGATCTTGGCAATTGTGCAACAAGACATCGCTGACGCCCAAGCCTTGGGCGTTCACAAGACACCGGGGTTTTTCGTAAACGGAAAGACAATGCCAAGCTTTGGTCTTGAGCAACTCCAGACGCTTGTGGCCGAAGAAGTTTCGGCGCAGTACTAGTTTCAGCACAGTGCTCGTTTCAGCCCAGTGCTAGTTTTAGCCCAGTACTCGTTTCAGCCCAGTACTCGTTTCAGCACAGTACGAAGCGCACCTTGCGGCGAGAAATTGGTCGGGCTTGCTCTCTTGGCCCGACGTCGCGATCGTTATGCGTTTCTGAGCTGTAGCGCGTAGAGTTGCAGCTGATGGTGAGGGCTGGAACACGAGTAGGGAGCGCGCCGACTCGATTGCGAATTCTGGGAGTGTGCTGCGCACTTCTCGCAGTTGACGCCATGGGATGCGGGCGGATTTCCTTTGATCCCATAGGGCAGGGGCAACTTGATGATGGCGGTGGGATCGACGAGCCCTTTGATGCTGGCACTCCTGATGCCAGTATCCCGTGCACGCTTGACTCGGAGTGCGCCAGTAACACCTGTGTGGGGGAAACCTGCCAGTCAGGGACGCCAGGCGCGCGCTGCGATACGACACCCGATTGCGAGTTCTCCACGTGTGAGGCGGGATTTTGCAGCCTTAGCCCAAACGGCAACCAATGCGCATCCGCATCCGACTGTGAAAGCAACATCTGTGTTGCTGGCATATGTCGAACCGGGAACAACGGCGGTCCGTGCCTTGTGGATGGCGATTGCACGCTTGGCAGTTGCAGAAACATGATCTGCGATACCTCGACGCCGGGTGCAGCGTGCACTTTGGATAGCCAGTGCGCGAGCGATCTTTGCGCCGACCAGTTTTGCCGGAATGGCGCGGACGGTGAGCCCTGCGATGGGGATTTTGATTGTGCAGGCGATACCTGCGTCGACTCGACGTGCCGAAGCGCGGCCGATGGCGACCCCTGTGCTGTTGACTTTGATTGCGCCGGTGACACCTGTGTAGACTCGATTTGTCGAAGCACCCTCTACGGTTCGAGTTGTAGTAGCGACTTTGATTGCGCTAGCGATACCTGTGTAGACGAGCGCTGTCGAACCAGAGAGGCCGGCAGCCCTTGCGTTACGGACTTTGATTGCAACAGCGATATTTGCGTAGGCCAGTACTGTCGAACCGGTGAACCTGGCGAGCCTTGTCTACAAGGCTCGGACTGCCTGAGCGATCGCTGCCCAATCGATGTCTGCGACTGATGCTTCTATCCAGCCCGAACTCGCACAACTCGCGAGCGTCGTGCCGGCGAAGGCATGTTGAGCCTACTCCTGTCTGGGCGGCTTCCGACAAGCAAACTCACAATTGCAATGCGCGGTCGATGTAGAACTGCGCGTTACGGTCGATGTCAGCCTCGTGCACGTCCGGGACTCCATGCTCTTCGAAAATGGCTTCAATCGGGCATTCCGGGAGGCAAGCGCCACAGTCGGTGCAATCGTCTGGGTCGATGAAGAGCTGTAATGTTGGGAATTGTGCGGCCCGTTCGGTAGAGGGCATAGCGCGAAGCGCATCGAGCGGGACGGGGCCGTGGATGCAGTCGGCAGGACAAACATCGACACACGCGGTATCGCAGGTGCCAACACAGGGACTTGTAATTACGTAGGACATGAGGGGCGCAAAAGCAATTGGCGGGCCGCTTCGTAACTGACTGAAAAGACACCGTTCCAGTTTGTCGTGCAATGATATATAAGTGATTGGAACTGATATGAAGCGGAAGCGTTTCAGAGCAGTGCTAGCGTAGTAGTGTGCCAAAACGCGATTGGGAGTTTATCCGTGAGCTTGTCACGGCTCTTGGGCAGACAAACAGTCTGCGGATTCTCCCGCGGGTCATCGGTGAGGCGCTGGCGCCGCGTTGGGGAGCACGTCGAGTGCGTCTCTCTATCTTCGGCCGCGAAGGCGAAGAGGTCTTTGATGCGAAGCGGGCCCGTGGCCGATGGCAGGGGCGGCACATCTCGGAAGCAGTGAAGACAAGGCGTGTGCCTCGGCCGCCAAGCCACGTCGTATCTAAAACCGGGACGCGTATGTTGCTGCCTCTGAACCTTGATGACGGAGCAGGCGAGCTTGCTCTATGGTGTGGCACCTCGCTGCCTGTACTAAATGACGCCACCTATCTTGAAACCCTGGCACGCATCATCGAAGTCGGCCTTGAGAAGCAGCGCCTCGTCCGCAGGGTCGCAGGCCTATCTCAGCGTGCGCATATCGAAAATCGAGAACTGCGAGAGGATCTTGAGAAGCTCCAGGGTGCGAGTGTCATCGTTGCTCGCAGCCCTCAGATGCAAGAGGTGATGGACCGGGTGGCGATGGTTGCGCGCTTTGATACCTCGGTGCTAATCCAGGGCGCGTCGGGCACCGGCAAAGAAGTTGTCTCGCGGGAGATTCACAGGCGGTCTTCGCGCTGCAAAAAACCTTTCGTACAGGTCAACTGCGGAGCCATCCCATCTCAGCTTGTCGAAAGTGAGCTCTTTGGGCACGAAGAGGGAGCCTTCACTGGCGCTACTCGTACGCATCGCGGGGTATTTGAGCAGGCACATCAGGGGGTGCTCTTTCTCGATGAAGTTGGCGACCTGCCGCTCGGGGCGCAGGTCAAGCTTCTCCGCGCTTTGCAAGAAGGCCGCATTCGGCGGGTCGGGGCCGAATCAGAACTTGACGTTAATGTGCGTGTGGTGGCTGCGACCAATCGCCCGCTCGCCAAGATGGTGCGCGATGGCGAGTTTCGCGATGACCTCTACTTTCGACTTAGTGTTTTCCCTATCGACATTCCGCCGCTGTGCGATCGAGTCGAGGATATCGCCCCGCTTGTGCGCCATCTGCTGGAGAACCTCGCATCCAAGCTTGCTACAGGCATGCCAGCGGTGCCAGCGAATGTCCTAGAAGCGCTTACCCGTTACTCGTGGCCGGGCAATGCTCGCGAACTCGCAAACGTCTTAGAGACCGCTATCATCCTCGGGCGAGGGCGCACGCTCGTGCTGCCGTCCAACTTTGCCAGCGACATTCCAAGGGCAGCGGCCACCGCGCCATTCGCCCCACCCATGCCGCTGGACGCAACAATTCGACGCGCGATCGAGGATGCACTGAGCCACAGCCACGGGAAAATCTACGGTGACAATGGAGCCGCAGCGTTTCTCGGGCTTCACCCCGCGACGCTGCAGTCGAAGATGCGCAAGCTCGGCATTGAGAGGAATGCCTTCGTAGCAGTAGCCGGACGGTCGTAGCCCCTTACCCTTGATCGAGTCTGGATCTGCGTCTCATACTTGTTCTGGTTGTTGCTGCCGGATGCCCAGCGCCCGGTGATAGAAAAGAGGTTCAACTTCGCTGTTCTGGATTCGTAGCTGCCGGCAGTTGATGTATCGGAGATATACTTAGTCGATGAGCATCCTGGAGAAAGTTAAGGGTTTGGCAGCACGCGTCCCCGAGGACCTAAGCGTTCTTGGCACCGAGGAGGCGACAAAGAACGCCCTGGTGATGCCTTTTATTTCTGCCTTGGGATACGACGTATTCGATCCGTTGGAAGTCGTTCCAGAGTTCACGGCGGATGTCGGAACCAAGAAAGGCGAGAAGGTTGACTACGCCATTATGTGTGGCGACCAAGTGAATATCCTTATCGAGGCGAAGCGCGCCTCTGAGAAATTATCTGATGAGCATCTCAGTCAGCTTTTTCGCTATTTCACTGTGACAAATGCGCGTATTGCCGTGCTTACCAATGGTGTTGTTTACAGGTTCTTTTCAGACCTCGAAGAGCCGAATAAGATGGATCGCATTCCCTTTCTTGAGATCGACCTGCGGCAGCCAAAACAGGCGCTACTCGAAGAAGTCGCGAAGCTTAGTAAGGGCGCTTTTGATCTTGAGGACATGCTAAGTACCGCTGGCGATCTCAAGTTCACCGGCTTTATTCGCAGGACCCTCGAGAAGCAGTTTGAAGAGCCAGATGAAGAGTTTGTTAAGTTCTTCTTTGGGGCGGCAATGCCGGGTGGGCGATTCACGAAGAATGCCCGGGAGCATTTTTCAAGGTTGGTAATCAAGGCTTTGCACATGACCGTGGCGGATCGCGTGAGTCTGAGATTGCACGCTGCGCTCGAGGCACAAGAGCCGGATCCAGAAGCGGATGCGATTGATGAGCCAACGGAGGCGGAAGCTAAGCGTGGTACTGATATCGAGACCACGGAGGAAGAACTTGAGGGCTATCGAATTGTGAAAGCCATCGTTTGTGGTGTCGCCCCAACGCATCAAATCGCTTGGCGAGATTCCAAATCGTATTTTGGAGTGCTCTTCGACAACAACAATCGCAAGCCGATTTGCCGACTTTGGTTTAATCGGTCAAAGCGATACCTCGGACTGTTCGATGCCAATAAAGTAGAGACCAAACATTTGATTGAGTCTCTTGAGGACCTCTACCTATACTCAGAGCAGTTACGTGGGACCGTTGGCCGGTACGTAAATCGACCTGACACTCCAGCACCACCGGTCTGAGCCAAGACGGCTTCCTCAATGCTTAAATTCCCTCTACCCTGCGAAACTCTGGCATGCCAAAGCCAAAGCGCAAAGGTTTTGATCTTGCGCAGGTCCTGATCGTCGATGATGACCCTCGCAAGGTGGCGAAGAACTACGGCAATGCGATCTATGTTGATGAGTTCGAGGGCGACTTGGCAGATACAACTCTCGACGAGTTAGCTCCGTATTTGAAACAGCTCGCCGGCGAACCCGAGTTTCGGGGCATTGAAAAGCGCACCTGACGGCGCTGGCGGTCGCAAGGCTAGCGCTGGCGACTGGCAACTCATGCGAGTTGCCACTTCAAAGCTTGTGGCGAAGAGCCTGCACAGCCGCGACCTCGTGGTATACAGGCAGCGATGTCCGAAGAAGAGTCACACAAGGCCAATAACGTTGGTTGCGCGCTCATCGCTCTGGTGGGCATCGGGTTGTTTCTGGGTGCTGGGCTCTGGTTCGCCAAGCAGGATGAGGCCTCAAAAACGCCGTGCGAACGGTACGCCGAAGTTGCCAATCGTATTCTCTACAATTGCCACAGCGGCCTTTCCAAGTCTGTCGACCATCATACCGCGGTGTGCGAGCGCGCTATCGACCCGACGCCAGCATGTCTACAGCGCCTCGAGCAACTTACCTGCGATGATCTTCGGCAGCCGCCAGAGATTGCGGCCGGCGCCGCCTGCGCCCGCAAGTAGCGTACGCAGCGCGCAAGAGCTGCTCACTGACAGCTTAGAAGTGGCTTAGTAGCCACTTGGTCGACGCCGTACATAGGCGCGATGCAAGAGATGCGAAACGAGCGCGAGCACGAGTAGGAGGTAGAGCAATTTACGCTTCCAGCTTTCTTGCGAGGAGAACGGCTGGTCGTTGTAGCAAACCGCTGTCGAGTCGTAGACCGTTGCAAAAAAGCCCGTGTCGGGCTCTCTCTCTGAGTCGTCTCGGTCGAGCGCCTGCTGATGTTCGACGCCTGGCAGAGGTGCGCCTCGAAACTGTTGCCAGCTGCAGTGCGCAACGGGCCAAAGAAACCAAAGCATGATGGCGACGGCACCGACCATCGACCATCGGGAGAGCCGTCTCCAGTCGACTGAGTATCTGGAGATTGCCATAGTTTATTCTCGCACAGTGGTGAGGCTGGCGCACAGCGACGAGATGAGCGCCGTTGTTTTCACCGACAGAACCTAGTCGATAACGATACAATCGGCGATGTTCGCGGTGTCCTCGTTGTTGTCGCTGATGCACTCAACGGTAACTTGGCCGCCGAATCCATCATCGTTTACGACCATAGTGATGTCGCCTGTGACGCTTGCGTCGATCACGCAGGAGACTTCGAGGCAGTCGCCCACTGGCACAGGGCCTGAAGTGTAGGAGGTGCACAGGACGTTCTCAGGAGCGACGCTGCCTTCGTAGAAGGTTGCTGGTAAGGCTGCGCCCACAGGGCGATTACCCCGGTTGCACACGGTGGCAACCAAGCTTGTCGTATCGCCTTCGATCTTGCACGCAGAGTCTTCTTCGATGCGCCCTGTGATGTCGGGGAGGTCGGTCGCGGCCGTGTCTCCCTGGGTGTTTTGGCGGTAGTTATTTAGCCCGGTCTCAAGATAGTTTTGAAGCCACTGCGAAGTGCGCGGAACGCTGAGGTCGTCGTTGATGTTGGTGACCGAGTACGCGTGTTGGTTCCAGATGGGACGTGACGATGCCCACCGATCAAGTCGGTCGCGCAAGACGCGAAGACCGGTGAGACCTACGCCGGGCGGGTGGTACGCGCGGCAGGTGTTGCCGTCTCCGCCGGTGCCTGCAAGCGCTGGCTCGCACTGGTAGCCCTCGTCGCATTCAGCGTCCTCGGTGCAGCGGCAAAAGCCCGCATCGCAAACACCCGAGAGGCAGTCAAACGAGCCCTCGCACGGAATGCCTTTGTGAATCGGATCGATTTCGGGGCAGGTGACATTGCAGTTCGCGTTCGAGCCAATCAGGATTTCAGTATTGGAATCCTTGTCTGGATCCGCAATGACGGCATTCTCGTACCAGGTGCAACTTGTGCGAAACGAGGAGTACAAGACGTCTCCTGTGGTTCCATCGTAAATCCGAGTGAAACACTCATCGCCGTAGACCGCTTCGGCCTTTCCGTCGCCCTCGAAGTCAAAGATGGCAGAACCGGTTCGCCGCGACGAGAGGTCTTGCGAAGGTTGGCTCCACCGAACGTAGGGCCCGACGCAATTCGCTTCGGCGCCGGTTGGGCAGTCGAGATCGAAAACTCGGTAGGCGACGCCGCCAGCAGAGGCAAATTCGGGAAAGCCATCGTCGTCAAAGTCGCCAACGGTTGGCGGCCCGCCGCCGGTAATTCCCGTGACCTCAAAGAGCACCTGGCCATCGAGAGTCGCGAGCGAGGCGACGTTGTTTCCGGTCGCGACGATTTCGGCGATGCCATCAAGCGTTGTCGGATCAAATTCGGCTGGAGTTGCGCCGGGTGTTCCAAAGTCGGCGTAGGCAAAGTGGATTGCGCCGGTGTTTGGGCTGCCGGGATACGAGAGGTCCCATACCGTAGTGGCGCTATTCCACGTGTACACGTCTTGCGAGACAAGGTTGGGAACCTGATTGCCATCGACATCACCGACAACGGAGATTTGCATGGCTCCACCAATGACTTGGCCGGGGTTGAGCCGAGCTCCCGTTGCGCCGTTGTAGACTTCGCCGCCGGAGATGACCTCGGGCAGCCCATCGTCGTCGAGATCGTGTAGCGCTGGGCCATCCCAGCGCTGTTGATTGGCGATGTTCGAATCTGTTGTAAACCAGAATACCTCTGATTGGCTAATGGCCGGGTTCCACTTAAACGCGACCAGTCCAGTGGATGCGCGCTGGGTGACAATCTCTGCGCTACCATCACCGTTTAGGTCGGCGATTGCCGGAGGTGAAGCCGCGACGATCTTGTTAAGTGGATCGTGAATCGTCTCGAGTTGCTCGCATGTTTGGCCGTTGAGAACGCGAATGACGCCAAAGAAGTTTGGATCCGAGCCGTAGCCAGCTGGCGCTCCACCGTCGAGGCCGTTGTAGGTGACGATGATGATTTCGGAAGCGGCCCCCGAATCGTGAGGGAGGTCGGCGACCATCGGAGTGGTGAGAACTTGAATGTGATCGGGGAATGGATCGCCTTCTGGTGGGCCGGACCACTCGCACTGGATGTCGGCTTGAAAGAGCCCTACGATCACTTCGCCAACACATTCATCATTGACCGTTCCGCCAGGGCCTGTGCCGTAATCAATGCAGACGCCCTGGGTAACTCCGTCGGGTAAGCAGTCATCGCTACAGCAATAGGTATCGCCATCGCAGTCGCTATCGTCGGTGCACGGTGCTCCGGGGTCGACGCACTCGCCCCCGGCACAGAGAAGTTCTGAGGCGCAGGGAGCGGTGATCCCACACGTAGCGCCAAGGCCTCCAGGCACAAAGGCATCCGGCTCTGAGTTGGCATCGGGCACATCGCCGTTCCCGCCAACGGAGTTGCCACCACATGCAAGAGCGGCAAGCGCCCCCGATAGTAGACAGGGACGGAGAAGACTTCGGAGGGCTACGACGGGAAGACTCACCCTGTTAGTATGAAGGATGCGAGCGCAGAAAGCATTGCTCGATTGTCTTGAGCTGCGGGCCTTAAAGCCTTTGTGGCGATGACGTCACCAAAAGCGTGTCGGTCACTGTGGGTATTTCTGAACTGCGCACGGCAAGGTCCCAAGAAGTGCTGCGAGTTGCGCAGCACTCTTTGAACTGGGACGATTCGGTCGTGAGCGAGATAAGCGAGACCGATGCGATGCTAACGAGGCTCTACCAAGCAGCGGCCGAGATAGGCAACCAGCGCGCCGAGACGGCCGAAGCTGGAACCCCCGCTGAGCATGCAATGCTGGCGGCGGCGTGGAATGAGTGCCAACTCGAAATCAAGAAGGTTCAGGACTCTGAAGCGGGCAACAGCCACGCCGACGCCGAAGCGTTTCTTGCGCTGATTTATTCTGCCAGTTCGTAGGTCGACGCGACCAGCCGCGGAGACTGGCTCGCCAACTAGCGCAAGCAACTAGAGGTTGAACAAAGCAACCGGATTCTCGCTGCTCGTGCACGAGAAGAAGGAGTTGGAAAACCACGCGTGGGCATGGCTCTCGCAAGTCGAGTTTACGACGTCCGACTGTGTGCCTCCGGTGTTCACGCCAAACACGCCATCCGGTGGATCGCCATCGCAGAAGTCGATGCCAGGGCCACCATCGAGCCACTCTTCTGCGCCAACGCTATAGTTGTCGTCGGCGTCACCGAGGAGTTCGTCGTTGCCACCCCCTCCGCAAAGCATGTCGTTGGCATTGTCGGCTGGTGCCGCCCAAGTTGGAATGAATTGTGGAGTTCCCAGCGGATTTGGGTTGGGCGTAAGGGTGAACGAAACGTAGTTGCTCTCGGCGATGTCTGCGTTTGGAGTGCCATAGAACACATCTGCGCCTTCTCCCATCTCGGCTTCGACACCAAATGAGAAGTTCGCATTCCATGGCAAGAGTGCTCCATCTGCGCACCGCATCGCCTTCATGTCTTTGCCATTGCTCGCGTATCCCGCAAAGACCCACCCGGGGCCGTACTGCTCGGAGGTGTGCTCCTCAAGCAGTGTGGAAACGCGGTCGTTGCCGCCGAGGGTTTGCAGTAGCGCGTTGTCGGCGGCAGGGCTTGAAGTCGAACAGCCGCCAAGGCGTTCAAGGTTCCACGCGCCCTTGCGGTCTCGCCAACACACACCGAGTTTGCTTGTTGGGAGAGCAACTTCACCAAAAGAGAATTGGTTTTGAACCGCGCTGTAGTGACCGATGATCACATCCTGCGCCGCGTCGTCGAGCACGAGCGCATCGCAGTTGTCTGCGTAGGCATTGCTGCTGTGGCTAAGTGCGAGCGTTGCGGCAGCGCCGAGTGCCGCGGTGACAAGGGCCTTGCACGCTTTGCTTCGCGAAGCTGTGAGTGTGCGAATGCCTGCGTTTGATAATTTCATGAGCTGTCCTTTTGTTTGGGGGAGGACGCAAGCTACAGCTCTCGTTGGCGTTCGTCGTTAGCAAAGACTGCCAACGGAAATCGTCGAATCGACCTTGACTACAGCTCGATTGGCTTTGTGCAGGACTCGCAGTCTACGAGGATCTCGGAGAGGCCTTTCCAGCTCTGCAGTAGTCTTGCAATCGTGTCGGTAAAGACAACTGGGCACAGGCCTACGCCGCGGTGCGTATTGAGCATCCATTGCGCTTCAATCTCATTGTCGTTTGGATTGATCGTAAAGATTCCGCCCCACGTATCATCGTGGTAGTGGTTGATGAGCTTAAGGACCTCCGCATGCTTCTCGGGCGGTACGATAAGCCTGGTCACAAGAGAGAGGATGATGACGCGCTCAGAGTTATCCCTAGCTGACCTCTGGGTGTTCACCAAGACGCGAAAGCTTGGCCGTTTATCATTGCCCGAGAAACTTGCTTGAAGGTAGAGGTCATCGCGGTGCTTTGGGCGTCGGATACTCATTACCGTGTGCCCAAGCTTTGAAGACCAAACGGCTTCGAGTGCCTTCTCCATGGACTCTTCATCAGAGACAAAGGGGATAAGATCTTGGCAGCGAGCGCTAGCGGGTTTGTGAGTTGCCGCGGTGCTCTTTGGTGTCTCGGCGCTTGCCCCCGAGGTCGGCGCCTGCTCGGTTTGAGGCTCGGTTTCGGCCGCCGGCGCGGACGTTGGCGACGTAGATTTGGAAGGCGCCGAGCCACAGGCGGCGGCTAGCAGTAGACAGGTGAGAAGGCGGGGGAAGGAAGACATGCGAGACGTTCTATCGAAGATGGCAAATGGGCGCAAATGACAATGCAACGTTGCTCTGGGGCGGCTGGCAAGTTCTGACGCTCGCCATGCCCGCCCACCGAGCGCTTTGAAAGGCCAATCGACGCTGGCAAAGAGTGGCAGAGTGCCAGGAGTAGAGAATTTCCTAGCCACCTGTGAGTCTCTAGGCGAATGCATTGGCCGATCGTGATGTTCGTGATTTTTGCGCCGGGGTGTGTGTCTACGACCGCTGGAATTCGCGGTACCGCGACGGTTGAGCACCATGGGGAACCCGGTGCTGTCGCTGTGGGCAGCCTTGGCGCTGGCTATGCGATCAATCGCAGCAGCACCGTAACGCTTGATGTGGATGTGGGCTCGGCACTTGGGGCACCCTTGCTCGTTGGCGAGTCGGTAAGTTACACGCGACTACATGCTAGTGGCGGGTGGCGCGTTGGCGTTGGCGCAAGTCGGGCGGTGCTCGATGACGAGAGCCACGTTCGGCCACGAGTATTTGGCGAGTACCTCATTCCCGTTCACAGCACGAGACGAGGCCCGCGCGCCAGCCGATGCCTAAATGACAAGGGCTGCCTTGACGACCTTTTTCCCTCGCCCTCGTACTCAAGCTACTGGGCCGTCGGTATTGGCCCCGAGCTCTTTGCGGATTTCGATGACGAGACAGCCATCGGCCTTGGCCTTGGCGTTCGACTGGCTTGGTTTGGGCTTTGGGGCGGTGGTTGAGAGCAACCAGTTCTCGCCACACTGCGGATTTGAGCGCAATTAGGAAATTCACCTAAAATGCCGCCATTCAAAGCTTCTAACCGTTCTTGGCCTCTTCGCTTTCTCTGTGTTCTTTTAGGGACCGGATGATCAAACCCGCGCCACCTGCAATGAGGCCAAAGATGATGAGCGTGTTGTACAGGCTGGTGGATTGATAGTGGGCATTGAGGCTGGCGATGATGCCGACAAACATCGCCAGCAATGAGCCGCCAGTGAGAAACCAACCAAGAAGATTCTTACCGTTGTAGAAGAGCAGGGCGACGCCAAACATTAGCGGAATGAGGGTGAGGCCAAACGAGCTGCGCCCGCCAAATCCAAACATGGCGCCGTAGTTGCCGTGCACCGTTACGTTGTCGAGAAAAAGGTAACCGCCGGCGATGAGCAGAACACAGCCAAGTAAGAACTTTCCCGTGCCGCCACTTGTGCCGCCGGGCCGCTTGATTCTCGGCATCTCGCCTGGAGTTCGATAAGGCATCGAGCAAGCTTACACACGGAGGGCGTGCAATCGGCGCCGTCCGGGCCCTAAATGCTCATTCGCTGCTCTCTAGACGGGCTTTAGGCGCCAAGTCGGAGTTCACGTGCTGCTTCTGCCGGCCGGATGCTTCCCGCTCTGCGAGCGAGCGTGTTCTAGCCTCGTGGCTGCTTACATTGCGAAGGGCGCGACTGGTGACTCGTGATGCTAGGGATAGCCAATCTCAGCCAGATCCTGTGCTAGCTCGCCCAGCTCGATGCCGGGGTTGAGGTCTCGAAGGAGCGAGCCGGTTAGCGGCCGGTGTGCATAGATGCTCTCGATTGCCGCGAGTGGAATCTCGACCTCGAAGTACCCCTCTGCATAGCTCTGGTAGTCCGCGGGCGCGCCGCCTAAAAGGGCTAAGAGAAATTCGGAGCCGTCCGTGTCTTGTCTTTCTGGAAGTGCGATAGGCCCAGTAGTCCAGCGCCCATCGGACGTGCACCAGAGGCAGAATGTGGTGTCTTCCATTGTGAAGGCGGGTTCCGATAGAAACCCCTGGATGGCCGATGGGAAGCCCGTGAACACGCCCGTTGGAGGCTTGCCTGGATTCGCGAGTGGCGATTCGTGCGCGAAACCTTTGATGGCTGCCCCAGCGTCCGTAAAGAGAATGTAGTAGTCGTCGCCGCTACCATTTCTCATTGAGCCCATTCGGTTGCCATCGGTACTCCAGGCATTGTTGTGAGAGTAATACCGACTGTCCCAGTCTCTGCACAGGATGGCGTCTAGGGTCGCCAACGATTGTGAGAGACGCTCCAGTTTTGCCGGAGGCGGAAGCTGCAGGTTGCTTGTCGAGGGCGTAGGCATGCGCCTAGGGTATCGCATTCGCTGCGGCTCGTTTCGCCAGGCATCGATAACCAGGCATCGATAACCAGGGATGTCGCTGGTAGCATGACCTGCCTTGGTAAACAGCGAAATCGTGGAGGATACGCAAAGCCGCTCCCTTCGGCAGGCCGCGAGGGCGTTTGGAGTTGTGAACACGCCGGTAGTCGGTGCATTGTTGGTGGCGTCATGAGACTAGGAGAAGGGCTCAAGGTACCATCGTGATGAGATCAAGCACGGCACTTCTAACGCTTGTCTTGTTGGCCTGCGGTGGCAAAGCAAACGTCATTGCCCCGACCCGCGTCGCCGAGACGAAGACTTCACAAAGCAGGAAGCCGCCAGTGCTTAGCCCAATCGGAGCGGCAGCTCCAACGAGCGTGGTCGCCGTGGATCCACATGCTCGGTGGCTTGTGATGTGCCAGGCAACGATTGATAGCAATCGCGATGGCAAGCTCGCGGTCACGTCAGACATGCATCACGGAAATACCTACGGCGACGAGCTCAGTGCGTATCTGGCTTTAGGCAACGACAAGCCCGAGCGCATTCGAAGGTTCTTGGGGCAGAGTTATGACGGCCGCTACCTGGCAGTCGAAGCCGCAGGGCGAATACTTCTTATCGATGTCGAAACCGGCGACCGAGTCGACCTTTCAAGTCGTGGTGCCCACTTGTTTGCAGACAAGCGAAATTCACCCGTGGCTTTCGATGAGGGCGGACATGTTCTTTATATGCAACATGGGCGTGTCGCCACCTTCGTGCGTAGAGTGCTTGTCGATGGGACCGAGCGGCGGTACCCAACCGAGTCCACGATCGTCACCGGCCTTGCGCTGTCGAAGGATGGAAGATGGGTGAACTACCTCTCGGTTGATGACGATACAGACGGGAACGGTGTGTTGGAGGCGCCTATGTTCTCGTCAACGCTCTCAGGCTCGACGTGTCGAGGTCCTGCCCTCGGCTGGAGCGTTCACCGGGCAAGTGGGGACACCGCGGTACTTCGAGGGCTATCGACCACGGGAATCGGGGAGAGTGTGCGGTTGTCGAAAGACGTCCAACAACTTGGTGACAGCTTGCTAGCTCGCGAATCCGATGGCGGACATGTCTTGATCTCTCCAGAGCTGAAGCGTCGGCGGATTTCCTCACCAGCGTGTGACGGTGCGCTACTTGCGGCGCATGTTCCGACAATGGCCATTCTCTTGGGTTGCAAGAGTGAGGTGGATGAAGGGTTCCAACGTGTGACGCTGTTTCGAGGTGGCAAGCGCTTCGATCTCGGTATCGAGCGTGAAGTCGGCCGAAGCTTTGCTCTTGCTGAACCTGACATACAAAGCGAGGCGGAACCCGGGATTGCATTCATCTACGACATCGGTATCACGCACTCCATCAACCTTCGGACCGGCAAGGTCTCCTCGGGATGCAAGCGCTTTTCACTTGGCAGACACGGGCTTTCGAGAGGCTGCTTTCAACGTCAAGCTCCGCCCACCGCCGAGTGCAATCAGTGGAACCGTCGCTCGTGTGCGTATGTCTCAGACCGAGCGGTTCTGGCCACCAGCAAAGAAGGGCTGTATCTGGTTGCTAGCTCTGTGAGTGGGAAGCCCTCCGGCGAGTTCGCCTTGGGGCCGCTATCGTGGATACGTCCAGAATCCCCACAACCACCTGCTACACCGCCAGAACGTCGTATCGAAGTTCCCTCGTGCGCTGCCGATAACTCCGTGCTCTGTGTGCTGTCCTCTGGTGGCACTGAGTTTGGTGGCACTGGGCCCTCGCTTCCATCCGCGTCGCGGCAGTTCGCAAACACGACCCAGCTTCGCTTTGATGGCAAGAAGTGGGTTGTGGCGAAGTCCTTCGCAACTCCACATCTCAGAGACCTCTACGTTGTGTCAGACAATGAGATGTGGATGGTCGGTGGCGAGGAACGCCCTGGCGGCGCCGACGCCAACTACGTTTGGCGCTGGGACGGCGAATTGTGGTTTCGAACCGAAACCCTTGTGGCCATTAAACGAATACGAGCCGTCGGTGACACGCTGCGCCTCTTGCTCGTTGGCGGGGCGATTTTGGAGGTTCCTAAGGCCAAGGTGAACTCCCTGCGGTGAAGCATTTCCAAAATCGTGGCTCGCGCAACTCTTGGCGGTTGGGCTTTGTGCGGTTGGGCTTAAGCAGCAACACACAGCGGTAGCGCCGAAGGCTGTAGCATCCAGCTGTGGGAGAGCGAAGCAAGTGGATTGCGATTCGGGGTAGGCCGGAGAGCTTCCCGATGTTCCTGAGGAAAAGCCCTGCGAAAAACTCGAATCCTCGCGCGTCGCAGGGTTGGCCCATGGCGATCCCCAGAAGATGTTGCTGGTATCAGGAAAGCCACCGCTTGCCGATCCGAGCCTGCTCGAAGTATTGGCGACTATTGAGAGCGTGCAGCAGCGGATGCCATGCACGATTCGTCTCCTTGTGAGTGTCAAAGAGACCTCAAAGCGTCTTGAAATGCGAGTTACTCTCAGCGCGGCCGGGCTGTCTTGCGTGGTGCAATCCCCGACAGGGAGTCTCAGTGCTTTTCGCAGGGATGAGATTCCACTGACGGCTACGGATGTACGGCAACTCTTCGAGACCTTCTACGACGATGGCCAACGTTCTCTAGAGTTTCACTGGACGCTTTGATTAAATCAGAGTTGGATGATGTCGTGCGCATCGGCGATGGTCTTGGCGTGAGGATGAGTGGCACTGTGCGGAAGCTTAGAGCTTGGCCCATGCGGCGACTGCATCGAGCCCGGAAAGCCGACACGAACTAGCCGAAGATCAACGCATGGGTCCTCTGCGATTCCAGTGGCTAGGCATTGTTCTCACTGTTAGGCTCGCTTCTTGACAGGGCGCCCAATATTGATGCTGGCCTTTGCGCTGTTTGCGTCGCTTGTCCTGGCGCAGCCGGCCCTAGGTGTTGGTCTCGAGCCCGGGACCTATATCCTGCAGGAGTTTGGCGTCGTCATCGAAGCCAAGAAGGCCAATGGCAAAGATTGGGACCGTTCTGCTTCCAAGCCAGATCCGAGTATTACGCTTCGGCTAAACGAGAAAACGGTCGGCGAGTGCAAGCATCGAGACCTTCTCGAGGTTCGGTGTGAAGTTGGCGATGCCATTCGCATTGATGGCAAATCGGTTTTTGCGCTGGTGGCGGTCGATAGCGACCTTGTTGCGGATGACAACATCGGAGAAGGGCGTCTCGCGCAGATTCACCAGACTGGCGTGACAGACAAAGCGATTGCGATGGAGGTGGATGGGCAACTGGCATCGGCGTATTTGATCTTGCAGCGTCCGCCCCCGCCGCCTGTTGTGCCAACGTGGTTAGGAACTCACCAGTCGAGGCTTATCGGTCTATCGATTGGCATTCTGGTTGGCCTGATGTTGCTCTTCGGGTTTAAGAGCTTTTGGTTTCGCCCGCGGAACGTCAGGGCTAGAAACGACGAAGAAGGAGAGGCCGCATGAGCAGGCATCACACCTGGGATACACCACTGCTATTTGTTGCGGCTTTGGCTGGGCTACTCGGTCTTGGCATCGGGGTCGGTCATGAATTGGAATGGGCAGGCGGGGCTCATCAGCCCGCCATCTCCTGGGCACTCGCGGGTGCTTCCCTGGTATTCACGATCGGCCACACCGTTGGTGTTCGACGATTTGAGCTATCACATCTGCGCCTCCTGCTTCTGTCTGTGGCCATCTTCTTCATTCACACCTTCCTGTTGCTGGTGGCAGGCGCTCTGGTGGTGCTCGTGCTTTGGGCGCTTGTGCAGGGCATCGCCGAGGGCGGCCTCGACCTTTAGCGAGCTTGCCGAGAGGTGAGTCGCCCGGCTCTACCGGGGCCAAGCCAGAGCAGAGCGGGCCGGGCCCGCGAAACGCGAGCTAACCCCCGTCGGCTTGCGACGGAGGTTGCTGTTGTGGCGACTAGCGAACTCGCGGCGCAGTCTGCACCGATTGAGCGTTATTGGCGGCGCTTTGCTTTGGCTGCGCGCTTTTCGCGTGGCGTCACGACGCCGTCCCGATTCTTATCAGCCCGCGCCTTTTTGACGTTTCGGCTAGGAGCTTTGCGTACAGGCTTCTTCACGTGCTTCCTCGGTGGCTGCTTAACGACGGGCTTCCGTGGCGCGGGCTTCCGTGGTGCGGGCTTCACGTGCCTCCTCGGTGCCTTCTTCACGTGCTTCTTCTTAGCGACCCGATGTTTTGATGAATTTGGCTGGGCCGACGCGACGGGCGCCATGCCAGCAAAGACGAACGAGAGTGCGATAATCAGCGATGGTACGAGTGCTTTGCGGTTCATGAGAATCTCCTTGGTAAGGGGTACAACGAACTCGGAACCGCTTCACGGATTGTGCCAATTCTCAAACCCTACGAATTCGGGATAGGGGCAAAACACCTACTGTGGTTTCTGCAGGACGTCCCTGCGATTTTTGCAGATTGCCTGCGATTTCTGCAGAGCCAGAATGCGCGTTGTCCAAGGCCCGGGGGCAGCTGCGTCCTGCAAGCCACAGCGACTGGTCCTTCCTAATGCGTTCGCAGTTTGATGCAACACCTCCGGGCTGGATTGAGGTGGCGGTGGCTACCTCTCACGATTAGAGCGCTGGTGTGGGGAATAAAGTGCACTCAGAGTTTTACTGAACTCCTGTTTATGGTCGGTGGGACACGGGGCAGCAACCCCAGCTCTCATTTCAGCTGTTATGCTTGGGCGCTATGGGGCTAAAGGCCAGAACTGCAGCGCGTTGCGTCGTGCGATCCGTCTCTACTCTCGGGCAGCACAAGACCCCAATATCCGAGGTATCGACAAACAGGGCGGGCACACTCGCGGCGGCGGTTTCTACCAATGGCACACTCAGGCTCTACGACCTGGGTGACGGTGGCCATACGACGATCACTGGCTTGGTCTCCCAAGGCTCAGCTCGCGGGCTGGCCTTCACGGCGAACGATAGGCTGCTGATCGGAACATCTCTTAGCACGCTCTGCCTGATTGACCCGGCGACAGCAAGAGTCGAAGCCAGCTTAGAAGGGCTGCAAGACGAGGAAGGGCAGGGGATATCGACCGTGGCTGTGGCTCCCAATGCAAAGCTCTTCGCCGCGTGCGGTGGTGATTTTCGAGTGGGTGTGTGGGACGCTCGTTCCGGCAAGCGTGTTTGGGAGACCAGCCTTTACAAATGGCCCTATCGCGTTTTGTTCTCGGCAGATTCGAGGACCTTGCTTGCCACTTCATGGGAGGGATTCGTTTTTGCTTGGGACGCCAAGACGGGACAGCGCCTGCCTTGGCGCGAAACCTGGCACACAGGCCCAGTATTCGATGCGTGCTTCGTCGCTGGCCGCCCAGAGATCCTTGTGGCGGGCCACTCCGATGACAACGACGGGCCATTGCTTACCCTATGGTCGCCAACCAGCCGCCGAGACCGAGCGCTACATGGTCATACAGACGGCGTTCACTCGGTCGTGGCGTCGGCCAGTGGAAGCTTTGCGGCAAGCGGCGGCGGTGATGGCACTATCCACGTGTGGGGCGGACCACGGCTGCAGTCGCTGTGCGTGGCAAGCTTGAGCGATTTGGCTAATGTCGGTGGCTACGCCGGCAAGGCCGAGTGGCCGACATACGCACCATTTTATCGGCGAGTTAAGAACCCTGCCGCAGTGCATGCCATGGCACCGGCCACGGATAAGACACTCATCGTTGGGACTCAGGGTGGAGCCGTCCTCCGCTTGAACTTAGACCACGGGTAACGAGAGCTTCGATCTGGCGTGCCGGCTTGCATCTCCTACCTGCCGTCAGCCGACTGGACTAGCAGGATGCGATGCTCGATACTGCAATCGCACTTTGAGGCTGCGCGTTCTGCATGGCAAGCGGCGCGGTTTTCCGTGAACAACCTCCGACGATCCCAATGATACTTAACTGGCTATTCGTCCTTGGAGGGTTAGCCATGTTGGTGGCTGGCGGTGAAGCACTGGTTCGAGGTGCCAGCGGAATCGCGTTTCTCGCGAAGATTTCTCCCGCGGTCGTCGGCCTAACCATTGTTGCTGCCGGTACCTCCATGCCCGAACTCGTTGTGTCGCTTCAGTCGGCGATGGAGGGCAACCCAGGTATCGCCGTCGGCAACGTGGTCGGCTCCAACATTTTCAACATCGCCGCCATCTTGGGACTGACCGCGCTAATCACGCCACTTCGCATTCAAGGCAATATCGTTCGCTTTGAATGGCCGGTGATGATGCTCGCCACCTTTCAGTTACTGCTTCTCGCCCGAGATGCCACGATCGACCGGCTCGAAGGCGGGTTTCTCTTTTCCGCGCTGGTGGCGTTCATCGCCTATGTCATTTGGGTTGGTCGCAAGAGTGCAGTCCCGGCAGAACTGGAAGGCTTTGAAGAACTCGCGACGGCGTCCTACGGCAGAACCGGCAAGGCTGCCGTCATTTCCAACATCGGTGCTGTTGTCTTGGGCATTGGTTTGCTTGCCATTGGCTCGACCGCACTCGTGCGTGGCGCTGTTGCTGTAGCAAGCTCGCTCGGGGTTTCCGATGCGGTCATCGGATTGACAATCATTGCCGCTGGGACCAGCACTCCAGAGTTGGTTACCTCCATCGTCGCGGCCCGTCGAGGGCGAGCCGACATTGCCGTAGCCAACGTGGTTGGCTCAAACATCTTTAACGTTCTCGGCATCGCTGGCGCGACCGCGCTGATTCACCCACTGCAGGTTCCCAGTGAGATCTTAGGCCGGGATATGTGGTGGATGCTTGGCGCCTCGTTGCTGCTCTTCCCTTTGATGAAGTCGGGCATGCGCATCAATCGTGCTGAAGGAGCAATGCTATTTGCAGGATTCGTGGCGTACATCGCAATGCTACTTGCGCGGAGTTAATCGTTGGAACTCTGGGTCAAACGTGGACAGACCGGCGTCATTTCTGCGACATAGAGGCCTTAAGAATATCTCTGAAGTGCGTATTAGATCCGATTTCATGGTTTGGAGTTCGCTGGCTGCACGCACAAGCCGTGCACCGCTAGCGTGATTGAGTCGGCGCAGAGTTAAGGCCTCAGTAGATATCTGAATTGTTCGATGGTAGCGTTGGCGTCCTAATGCGATTGCCTCTCGTCCTCATTCTGGCTGCCGCGTGTGGTCGCGAGTCTGCGCCCCCTGCGCAGGAGAACGCGCCAGTGAACGGTCCTGGCCCCGCATCCTCGCCTGTCGCGCCCCCGGTCTCTGCTGCGGTGGTCGCTTCGGTACCTCCGATTGGAGCATCGTTGGCGAGTTTCCTAACGCCAACGCCTGCCAACCTAAGCGCACGCAAGTGCGACTCCAAAACGCCAGTCGCGATTGGAACCGCCGACCAGGCCAATCCTGCAATGGCTATCGCCTTTGGTCCAAGCAATGGCCTTGTGGCTTGGACGTCCCGGCCTGGTCGACTCGCAGTTCGACCTGTCGATCGCGCTGGAGAGCCAACTGGCCCGATGCGCGAGGTCGAGGTCCCCGCAGAACTTTCCCGGACCCATGGCATGCGCGCCCTTGATGGCAAGTTCTTGGTGTTCCTTAGCGAGACCGACTACAGCGGCCCAATGCCTGTGCTTCGGCTCTTTGCGCTTGCGTTTGGCACCGACGGTGCGCCGCTTGGAAGTCCACTGCAAATCGCGATCGGCGAGCGTGGCAGGATCGACGAAATCAGCGACGGTGCTGCTCGCGGGGTTCTTTTATTCGCCGGCGCCTCACCTTCCACAAACGTTAAAACCGGGCGTTTGGTAACCATCTCCGTCGCCGATGATGGGATCAGCCAAACCGTGTTTGACCTTCCTCAGCCCAGTAAACGTGCTCGTCCGTTGTTCTCGTTTGCCAAGGAGCACAACGTCGCTGTGCTTGGGGGTGGGGGTGTCATCGTCGTTGACGGAAAGGCCAGCCTGCCGATCCAGGGCGAGTCCTTACGCTTCAAAGGCTTCGGCATCGCTCCACAGTTCGACGGCTCCAGCAGTCCCGGCTCCAGCAGTCCCGGCTCCAGCAGTCCCGGCTCCAGTATTCCCTTCTACGCCATCACCTCGTTCGGCGACGAAGGCAAACTGCGCTACGGCAGCTTGTCGCTCGACGGAACACTGCACCTTGATAAGAAAGAGTTCTCCAAGGACGCGCCGCTCAAGCCTCCCTTCAACCCGAAAGTCCATTGGGCCACGAGCACAGGTGCAGGGACCGTCGAGGTCTTTTCGAGCACCTCACCGGTGGGCGCTGCGCTTGGAACCCCTGTCGATTTGACCGCGACAATCCCAGACCTTTCGAGCGGCGTCTGGACCCAGATGGCTTGGAGCGGGGAGCAAGTCCTTGTGCTTCACAGCGCCGGCTCCACGGTCCGCTTGGCACTACTGCCTTGCACCTGAATTCTCTGCCATTTCAAACGAACTCTATGTTCTTAGGTCTCTCTTTCGCCTGACCGCCGCGTAGCTGATGTCGAATACTGGAATCTACAGTTGGTAGCTGAGCCCAATTCCGCCAGAGATATGCCAGCCGCCCGACTCAAATGTGGTTCGCTCGCTAGTGCAGCCTAAGAAGCAGCTCTCGGTTCGCGCCTCTTGTTTGTCACTGCCAACATCGCGCCTGCCCGATACACGCAAGTCGAAGCGCAGTCCGCCAGGTTCAAATATGTCGATGACAAGCCGAGAGGTTGCTCCGATATAGGGAAGGTCGGTGTCCTTGGCATCGCTTCGCGTAAAAATGCTTTGGCCAATTCCCGAACGGTGGTGCACACCCGCTTCCAAAAGCCCTTGCCAAAATCGGTCGCCATGACCGGCATTTCCAATGGCCATACCTGCATGGGTGTTGCTGCCGCCAAAAACGTTAGGGGCAACCTGCACGACAGGGCCTAGCACCCAATCCGCGCCAACGCCCCACAAGAGCCCTCCTGAAATTGCGAATCCACCACCCTCATCACCCTTAACGGATTGGTCGATCGAGAACCCATAGCCTGTGATTACCTCCGTCTTAGCAATGGGCTCGGCGGCACCCTCAGAGGCAGATAGGAGGACGATGCTTGCGACACAAAGGCAAAGGCTTCTGAGCGTTGTATTGGCGACCATGCGCCGGCCAGTTGCATGGTGCGGGCCATTTGCTTCTCGGGTGCGATCGTCGCCACAGGCGCCCTAATTTGCGTCTTAGAGGCCAGGGCGAGCGACCCTTGGTGCCAAGATCCGGACATTTGTGTCCGAAGTTCTCTTCTTCTGAGCTTTGGACAGAAACGAGCAGTCATCGAAGCCCTCCGCTGCACCCTCTGTCGGGTGTCGGCGTACACGCAGTTGTGGAAGCCTTCACAAGGGAGATTGGAAACTGCTCTTTGATTCTTCTCAGAGCCGGCGGCAAGCGGGCCCAAAACGCTAGGCCCGGCAAAGGCGAGCGACGGAGCTCCCCAATCCGTCGGGCATGGAGCTCCGAGTTCTTCTTACGGCCACGAAAAGGCCATTTACTGAGTGCCGGACTTAATCGTCGCCCTAGGCAACTCCAAGCGGCGCATTAACTCTCGGCGTGCAGACCAATGCAAGCGAGCGCGGATGATTGGTCCCAATACGGAGGCGCAATATAGCGCGGCAATGGACAGGCCAATGAGCTGTTGCCCAACGAGGCGGTCGCTCCAGTCATCCCTTGTGGCGCGGAGAATTGGCGAGCCTGACGCGAGGAAAATAAGAAAAGGCGCAACCAGTAGGAGCGTCCATCCAGCTGTCGCCATCACACTTGGTTTGACCTGAAGTGTCGCGAGCGATATGCCGAAGAGAAGGGACAGCGCGATCAACGACGCAACTGCTTGGCCGATGTGGACGACGGAGTTGTGCTCGTTGCCGGTCCACTCTGGATTTGAGCAGTCATCGCAGTTGGGGCAAAACTCGAGATGGTCGGGGAGAAACAGCGCAACAGCACCGACTACGACGAAAAGCAACAACAACGACCTTACCCATAAGAGGAGCTGTTTCTCGCGGGTTCCAAGTGGCGTGTCAGCTAAGCTTGGATTCCCCTAAGCGATAGCGGTCAAAACGTGATCGGAATCCTCGATGCGTAGCGTTCGTGGGATTCGAACGAACTAGGGGCATTCCACTGAGGGACGCAGGGTCATGCCCGTTTCGAAGGGCTGAATGCCCAACGTCAATTACTTTTACCCACCAACGACAACTACATTTCCC
>TARA_R110002073_G_scaffold83201_3_pt1 | contig 63317 bp, 59 predicted proteins | sample TARA_R110002073 | Tara Oceans TARA_R110002073 (sample SAMEA4397174) | marine metagenome | biome: Polar Biome; feature: [DCM] deep chlorophyll maximum layer (ENVO:01000326); material: water (ENVO:00002006), including particulate matter (ENVO:01000060) such as... | depth 40 m
ATCGTTATAACTTCTATCTGGTATAACACAGTCTATATAGTCTAAAACTACAATATCCAAGGTGGTACCTTCTGCTGTTATTTTTCTGATTTGGTTTTTAATTTGAGCGATGGTAAACTCATCTGATGCTAACTTTTTTAATATTAATTTACCACCATTTGTTTTCATTTCATCAGCTTTAGAAAGTACTATTTCTTTATTGTCACTTAGTTTTTGAGGTTCTATCCCCGTCCAACAAGTAAAATGCTTTCTTTGTATAATTTTAGGGTTGTCTTCAAAAAATATTTGTAACACGTTGTACCCCATATTAAAAGCTGTATTAGCGAACCTTGTTAAAATTGTAGTCTTACCTACACCTGTGGGTGCTAATATCACACCTAATTCTCCTTTTGCGAGTCCACCATTTAATAAATTGTCTATGCCGTCTATCCCAGTAGGGATTGGGTGTCTATAGTCTTCTTTTAAAACGTCTTCTAGGTTTTGAAAAACTTCGACAGTACCTTCGTCACCTTCACCGATACTAATAGCTTCTCTTATATACTCTTCACACAAATCATAACTTTCAAAATCACCTTTTTCTAAAATAGTTTCTACTTTTCTAATAGCTTTTTTTAATTCTTGTTGTTTACAAAATTTTATTGTTTTTTCTTTTATAAACAAATGGTCTTCAAATGAAGCCTCTTTTACATCTCTTAACATATCAATAACACACTTTTTAGCCATTTCAGAAGATATTTCCAATTGTGTTAATTGTTCTATCCCCTCAAAAGAAGGTATAGATTGGTACTTTTCATAGTACTCTTTCATCATTTGCATAATCAGTTTAAAGTATTGGTTGTCAAAATATTTAGACTGTATGCTGTCTATTATAGATTGTGCAAATAGTTTATCTGTTATAATTAAATTTAGTATTTTTAGTTGGAAGTTATATCCTAGGTATCCAAAATTTTCGGTATTCGTCATGTATTGTTCTTTAAAAATAAATATTAAAATTACTAATTAAAGTTGTTTATCTAGGTAGTACGTCTCAGGATTTTTTAGTGACAAAACGTCAGTTAGTTCTCTCAGTATATAAGAAATTTGTGGTCTTATATCTACAGAGTACCTCACTCTTGGTGGATAAAGGTCGGCAGAGAATGTTCTTTCCATTATTACGTGATTACCTTTTTTAATCATTATCGTAAAAATTTCATTTTCTTCCTGTAATTTTGACACATCTTCTTTAAAAAATTCATCAATAACATCTATAGTTTTTAAAAGTAGCTGCTGATTTATTACATTTTTTACGTCAAGTACACTCTCATATAAGTCAACGGAACGAGTTGTTTTAGGATTGTGGTTTCTAACTGTAAAAAACCTTTGACATATTATATTATCGTTTATCGATAGTACGAATTCAAACTTTTCTTTTTCTTCAAATTTTTGCATTTTTTTCAAATTTTTTTAAATTTATTTTTTTCTATTCTTGTTAACATTAATAATGGTTCAGTAAAATTTAAGAAAGATTCGTCAGAATTTCCAATAAAATTAAATAAACCGTCTTCCATCATCATTCTTAATAAGTTTTTATAAGAACGTCCTTCTGGGTCCATATTTTCACTTATTAATTCTTGAATCTCTTTTTGAGATTCTATTGGTAGTAGGGTTTTACTTAAGTCTACCAAAAATTTATTTCTTTTAAAGAAGTCATCACCTAACTCACCTTCTTTAGTAAGCCCTTTTACTATATTATTAACTCTAAAATTACTTTCACCCTTAAGGTGTTTGTCTCTACAAATATGTAAAAAATATTCAAGAGTTATATTTTTTTCTAATATTTCAGGTACTGTATCTATAACTGTTTTTATACCAACACCTTTTATACCACTTATACCGTCAGAAGAATCACCACATATAATTTTAATAATTTTTATATTTTCTACAGGTATTATGTGTTTTTCAAATTTAATTTTATCACCCTTTTTAACAACCCCTAAACTATTTAAAAGTTTTAAATTAACACTGTCTGACACTAACTGGGTTAGGTCTCTGTCGTTTGATAGTATTGTTACTTCTTCATTATTATTGTTTATACAATAATAAGCTATACAGTCGTCCGCTTCATGACCACTAAACTCACATTGTCTCATAAAGATTTCTTCTAGGTATTGTTTTACCCTTACTTTTTGAGAGTATAGTGATTCTTTTTGTTCATCACTTAATCTTTTATTTGCTCTATTAATTTTATAGTTCTTATACACCTTTCTTCTACTTTCGTAGTTTTTTGGTCCATCCCAAGTGACTACAACTTTGTTAAAATTGTATTCTAGTATAAGTTTTTTTAATGTATTTAAGAAATAAAAAACAGCACCTAGGTTGGTGTCTTTGTCTTGAAAGTTTTTTAATCCGTGAAATCCTAATTGTAGTAAAGAGTTTCCGTCAACAAGAAGAGTTTTAGTCAATTTTTTATAATTAAAGGTTAAACACTATTTTTCTACTTCTAGAAGTTCTATTTCAAAATTTAAATCTTTTCCAGCTAATGGATGATTCATATCTAAAGTAACTTCTGTTTTTGTTACTTCTAATATTGTGGCAGTTGCTGGTTTACCACTTTTAGTATTACCTTTTATTCTTTCATCGATAATAAATCTAAAATCTTTTGGGAACTCGTTCCTTGGTGATTTTATTAAAGCTTCTTCTAAGTATTCACCGTAAGCATCTTGTACTGGTATGTGAACCTTTTTTTTATCTCCAACAGACATAGTTCTTATAGTATTTTCAAAATCTTTTAGAACTAAACCATCCCCTATTGTAAGTTCTAAAGGTTCTTTTCTTTCTATAGAATTGTCAAATTCAGAACCGTCTTTTAATGTACCTATATAATGTACTTTAACTTTTTTACCTAAACCTATATTATTCATTTTCTTTATCTTCTTTTGTATTAAATTCACCCCCTACGCCTAACTGTTCAGACCAAAAAGAGGCATATTCTTGTTTGTATTTTTCTATTGATTTTTTTTCTTCAGTTACTTCTTTACCAGCCAAGAATCCGTGTGGTGTTATTAAAATTTTACCATCTTCATAACCTAAACCATTAACATGGTTTTTCATAATTGTTATTTTGGTTCTTGTTGCGAATTTAACTTTTCTTTTTTCTTTAACAGCTGAAATATTTGTAGTCCCAGCGTTTTTTTGATTTCCAAATCTAAACACTAATGTAGAATTTAACCATAAAGCTTCACCACCTTTTGCTTTAATTTTTGGTTGACCGAAAGGGTTATCTGGTAATTCCACCCATGGTTGATTTACTACTACTAGTGTGTTTGTATATTTTGAGTCTTCCCTTCTAGATTTTCCAATTCTTTGATTAATCCCCATCCCAATTTTATCAGCAAATACAGCAGCGTTATGCATTTTACCACCTTTACCGTCAAATGTCATTTTACATGGTATTGAACCTACCGAATCCCACAAGAATAATAAATCATAATCTAATTCTCCTTTTTCTTGAGCATCTAATAAAGAATTTATGTAGTCTGTAATCTGTTCTATGTATTGGAAATCGTTATTAAATAAGAAGAACCCTTCCCAATCTATTTCACCTGTGTTTTCATCTACAACTTCTTCACAATCAAAATCTAGTAACTTTGCGTAATTAAAACCCCACTTTTGTTCGGTTATTAATATTACTGGTAGTACTCCTTTTTTCTGAGCGTCTACAGCTGTTTTAATAAGAGCTGTAGTTTTACCAGTATCTGAATGACCTAAAAACATTTGTAAATGACCCATAGCTGGACCAGGTATTCCCGTCGCGTCAAGGAATGCTGGTCCTAGGTCAAAAAACTTATCTGTTTTAAACTTAGCTTTTTTTGAAAACTTACTTTTTATGTCTGAAAAACTTCTTTTTTTTAGTGCCATCTATATAATTTTTAAAATGGTAAATCTTCGTCTACTTTTTGGTTTGCTTGTGGGTCAACGTTTGTGCTTGTTGAACTCATATCTACAGTACTGTTTGTTTTAGCGTTTGGGTCATCGTACGTGTATTTTTTTAATTCACTATCCCATACTGGGTCTAACCCTTTAGATATAGCTTCTAAATACTCAACAGGTTTTTGAGAGTACACATCTTTCCAAGTTTTTTCATTAGATGTCCATTCTTTTGCTTGAGCTGGGTCTGTTGATAGGGTTCCTGGGTCTTCATACATAACAGAAGATACTGTTGTGTATTCTCCTCTTCCACCTGGTAATGGTACCGCTTGTAAGATAAGGATTAAATCTCTACCTTCATTAATATCAGTAACGTCACCTTTATTTCTCCAAATAGGGATTATTTTATCAATTGGTCCATCCCCTTTCCAATTATGTTTAAATCTCCAAAACTTAACACCGTCTTCTTCTTTATCCCTATCAATAACTTTTACTATGTAAAATTTTTGTGAACGATATTGTCTTGCTAATTCTTTTGATTGTTCGTCACCAGCTAATTTAAGTGCTTCTTCTACTTCATTTAATGGACTTCTTTCCCCTGTTGGTTTACCCGAAGAATCTTTACCTGGGTCGTAAATTTTCATCCATCTACCTTGTACTTGTGTGTTATGGAAAAACACTTCTTTAAATGGTGAACTACCATCCGTTGTTGGTAGTATCCTAATTCTTTTTTCACCTTGTTTAGTACCTTTAGGTAATGCAATAGTGAAATATTGTTTTAATCTGTCTTCATCTGACATTCTTGGTTTAGAAGATGTCGTCTGTTTGTTTTTTTCGTATTGGGCTAATACAGCGTCTAGTGAACTCATAATATTTTATTTTTTTTAATAATTAATTTCTTAGATAATAATAACTAACTTATTTGTGGTTGTCAATTATATGGAGATAAATAATTCCATAAAAAAAGCCCTAAGTTAGGGCTTTAATCATACTATATTTTTTTTATACTATCAAACGTTAAAACTTTGTTTTATATCTGTTTCAGAAAAATTTTCAATATCTTCAGGTTTTAATATGTATTCTTCTTTACCTTGTGATTTAAATTTTTCTTGACTATCATCCCAAAAATCAGCGAGTGTTTGGTCAAATGGCCCAGAATCTTGTTTTCTATTATCTAGTTTTTCTTGTTCACTTTTTGGTCTAAAGTCTTCTATTTTTTGTTCTAAATTAGTAATTTGACTCATTAGTTGGTCCATACCTGATAATTTTTCCTCCATACCATCTAACATAGACATTAAAGATTCTAACTTATCATTAGTTTCAGATGTATTTTTTTCTAATTTTTCTTGTTTATCAACTAAATCAGTAACTTCAACCTCTGTCGTGTTTTCATCTTCTTCTGGTGTTACTGGAGTTGGTGTTGTTGGTGGTACTGGAGGTGGTGGTATCGTTCCTGGTGTTTCTGGTGCTGGAGGTGTTGTACCATCGTCTTCACCCGGAATACCCACATCACCAGTTTCCATTTCAACATCAACATCATCGAACCCCATTTCATCAAAACTAGAAACATCATCCTCTGCACTATCAACCTCAGCATCTTCCTGTTCAGACATTTCTATTTGTCTATTTTTAAATTTATCTAATCTTTGTGAATTACCAACTTTATTTGCAAATCCAGACCCATTCCCAGTACCTAACAATTGTTCTTCTAGATTTTGGGAGTTGTATCCGATTTGATTAAATCTTTTTATTTCTTCTAATAATTTTTTTTCTAAATTACCCATTTAATAATTGTTTTACTTGGCCATTAGGAGATTCTACTTTTACTTTTCGGTTAACTCTAATTTCATTTTCTACTCTTTCAATTAACCCATCTCTACTTCTTATAGTATAACAAACCCCAGTATCTAAATCACAAACTTCTTGACCTGCAGATGAGTTACCGTTTTCCACTATATTTGATGTTGCTTTTCCTAAAAAATTACCTAATTTTTGTCTTAAATCGTCTGTTATCATAGTATTGTTTATTATATAAATATTATTAAATATAAATAAAATCTTTTATAATGTATATTTAAATATTTTTAAGTAGTTTCTCCACCTCCAAGGTACTCACTACTAAAACTATTTGGGTTTAAATATAGCTTTATTTCTTTAAGGTTTTCGTTTAATTGGTACTTTATTATTTCATAATGTAAGTGTACACCTGTAGAGTATCCAGTGGTGCCCATAATACCTAATTTAGTATTTTTATTTACACCAGAATTTATACCAGAACTTATTATCGTTTCTTGTTTTATATGAGCTACTCTAAATTTATACCTAGTAACTGCTCCCGACACGTAAGCTGATAAGTCTGTTGGGTTTATTAGTACTTTTTCAATATCTAAATGGTTTCCGTATCCACCTCCACATTTTTTTGCAGTTGCACTACTACCAGGTTTACACCCACTAACTTTAGCTGTTATTATACCAGTTATAGGTGATAAAATATCAATATCAGTACCTTTAAATTCTGTTTTAGGTGAATAATCTATTCCCTTATGTGGTTTCTGACCAATAACTGCCCCTGTTGACTCATCAACAATGTTTCTTTGTACCCAGAATGATTGGCTTTCTGTAGGTTTTAATATTTTACTTATGTCTACAGGGTCTTGTACCGCAAAAGTTAAACTACTTATATCGTCTTCAGATATAGTTAACTCTTCTGGGACAGTTAAATCATGTGGGTCCATATTTGGTGTTATACTAGATGTTGGGGTCTCTTCTAGGTCACTATCCATACTTTTAAGTAATGATTCTTGTATTGACGATATCAAATCTGTTATTGAAGGTAAACTAGGTATACCAACTCTAACCCCAGTAAATGTAGTTGTCATATCATTTGGGGTTATATTATGACTTACGTCCATTATAAGATATGGCCCACTAAACATTGGTAGGTATCTTAATTGAAAATACGTTGTTGGTTGTATTAAAGCGTTACCCATTGATGTTACTTGACATTGATAAGACCTAGATTTGTATAGATTAAATAAGTTCATCGAATTGGTGGAAACTTTAGAACCACTAGCTACCTTACCCATATCTTCTAAAATCCTAAAAGATTCACTAGTATTTGGAAATTCTGATTGGTTTAACCCAATACTTTCAAAAATTTGTTGGTTAGGTATACCGAAATCTACAGCAAAAGCAACTACTTTATTATTTAAATCTTTTTCTTCTTGACCTTTTGGTATTGGTTGACATAAAGGATTTGGACTAACTCTATTTAACACAAAAGTATCATTATTGTACCCATATGTTGATGTTTTTACATCTAAACTAGTCGATGGGGGCCCTATGTATTGACACAAATATTTTGGAGAAGACAAACTATAATCAACCTGTTTAAAAGCTCCAAACATAGCGTTACCCTGACCTTGTGTGTCGTGTTCTTCCATATTGTAAAAATTAACGTAGGAAGGTAAGGGTATAAAATTAAAAAAGTTTTTAGAACACAAAGTACTTACAAACCCACCTATAGTCTGTTTAACTGACGTATTTGGACTATCTGTAAATGGTGTGTCTAGACCTAAAAATTGATATATGTCTATAACAGCGTCATTACCAATATCTACATTACCCCTATCTAAAAACATAAATTTTTCAAATTGTGTATTATAGGAAGGTAAAGCTTTAGAATTTGTTGGTGTTGGTGCGTTTAAATCTTCTCCCTGGACTTGGGTACCTGATATCCATTTATCATTAAATGTTTTAAATACCTGGTATAACTCTAATTTAAGATTATCAGCAACAATTTTAGGCCTACCATCATCTTTACCACCATCATTATTATTAGAATTATTTAAACCTTTTGTCGGGTCTAGTTTTGCTACTTGTTTAAATATTTCATCAATATAATATTTATCATAACTTTTAAGGTTATCGAAATAAGTACTCATTCTAGTTGAGAAATCTGTTTTTGTTATCCCATTAGTGGCTACTGGAGATGTTCGTAGTGTTTCTGTCAAATATTGTTTAAGTATTGGTGCAAATTGTTGTACTAGGGTTGGTGATATGTTGTAATTTTTAAAGAAGTCGAAACATATGATTGTAGCGTTATCGTGTGCAATATCTATACCTATAGTTCTTCTAGGCATAACATAAAGTCTCATGTCAGTTTTAAATGACGTGTCAGGATTACCACCCGGATATAAAGATGCGTCATAACTTTTTAGTTGTATACTACTAGCTCCATAACCTGTTATGTGGTAAATTAATTGTTTTGTAGATAATTTATCACTACCACCTGTAGGACTTACAACTATATCCCAACCATTAACCGAACCATGTTTATATATTACTTTTTGTTTTAAAAATATTCTGGTTAAATTTAAGAAATTTTTATATTGTGCTTTGGATATGTCTAAAGTTTTATGGGTTTTATTCCCGTTGGGTCTGACATCAATATCTACTTCAGCTTCTATACTATTTTTATCTACAACCATTAATTTTTTAAATATAGATTTAAAACTTGTAAACTCACCCTCAACACTTGTAGCGTTTGGGTTTTCTGGTTGGCAAAAATTTAAGAACTGTTGTTCAAACTCATTTAAAACTTGTGAAGGAAAAACAGAAAGCAATTCTGTCATATCATCATAATTGGTAGTTACATCATTAGTATTATTAATATTCCAAGCTTGTTGATTTGGTTGGGTCGTATCTATTCTTTTAAAGTAGTTACTTTTAGGTACTCTTCCGTATAATCCACCGTATTTTAATGGTATACTCCCTGGTTGTGTAACATCAAATGCTCCATAACCAGCTCCCCCCCATAAAAATCTTGCACTACCATCAAAACCAGCTGTATTTATATTATCACCCATAAAAGATAAATCTGTATTAACCAAAGCTCCAGCTGAAGGATAAATTATATAATAAGGGTCTATAGTTGGGTCTATTTCTGAAACTCCTTGTGTTCCAACATTAGTAGAATCTATAAAAGTAGAATAAAAATTATAATCTATACCGTCTTTATGGGTAAACAAATCTTCTTCTTTTTCAATTTCTAAACCACCAGGTACAATTCCGGTAAACATAACGTTTATATCACTTACCGATGTCCAACTACCCACATTTGGTAATATGGATTTGTCTGTAACAATTGTATGTACAGCGTTTATTAATCTAGGCCAAAAACCTAAAGTTATTTCTTCAGTATTTAAACCAGGTAATATATTACCATTATATGTGTAATCAAACCAACCAAAACCATTTGCGGATGATGCGTCCACATACCACTCATTACATCTAATATCACCATCTGTTCCGGTACTACCACCATCACCACCCCCTAAACCACAAAATATACTATTTTCTGGAGTTGTTGGTCCCGATTTATACTCATGCCATATAGAACCTAGTTTTAAAATAAATGAATATGGTAGTTCATGATAACCAGCTAGTTGTTTTATAGCTTGAGCTACATAAGAACTGTACTGGTGTTTACCTTGGTATTTTAGTATCGTTTTTTCTAATGTACTAGTAACTGGTAAAGAATTTAAAAATAGGTATGCCGCGTCTTTGTATGGTTGTGGAACACTAGTTTGTTCTTGTATAAAAGCTTTATATATTGCATTAGCAAACCAAGGTGTATTCATCATAGAAACTATCTGTGAAGAAAATGAATCTGAGGTATAATTTATACCATCAGTGGTACTTTGTAATTCAATAGTGGGTTGTTTAGTATTATAATATTGTTCCCAATTATCAAAAGTGGTGAATGTACTAACATAATCCCAATCACCTTTTACAACATCAAACAAACTACCATAAACAGTATCTACATCCCAATTTAAATTAGTGTAATATTGACATGATTTACGAAATTCCAAGTCGTCCCCCATTGATTTTGTTGCGTAAACGTTTGTTTGGGTGTCTATTTGTAAAACGTCTATTTCAAAGAATTTTTCAGCTGTTATATTAGCCGAATCAGATAATTTACTTCTTAAACTATTTAAATTACCAATATTAAATGGGTAAAAGTCGAACCACCAGTCCTGGGTTTTTTTACTTTCTAAAAACAATTTTTGGTATTTCCCATAATTACCGTTTTCGGTAAAAATATCAACTATACTAGATTCTGGATACAAACCATAAGATGTGCCTTTTATATCATTTGGTTGTGAATTAAGACTATTTAAATATTCGGTATTAATGTGTCCGTGTTCCCACAATAGGTGTTTGTCTGGTGATTCATTTTTTAGAAACGCTAAAAAAGAATTATAATCTATTTTATTATCTTTAAAAAATTCTTGTAGATTAAAATCACTTTCAATAGCCATCATTAAATTTTTAGAATCATTTTGTGCAGCTTCTAATAATGTGTCGACAATCTGTGCTGGTTGGGATTTATACCCTGTTACACCAACATAATTAGTGAAGTCAGTTGCCCTATCTAATATTTCCCATAATATACTATTTTTAACAGTATAATCGTACGCCTTATTAATAAAAGGAAATTGTCTAACCGATAAAGCTATTTGACCCGTATACCTTACTTCATTAGTAGATTGGAATGGAACTTGGTTAACCCTAGAATGGATTGCTTTTGTATATTCTTCTATAAACTCTACTTCGGGCCACCATTTAGCGTTTTGAGCGTTGGTTTCCGAAAGACTACCCGCGGCTCCAGGATATTGTAAAACGTACCTATTTTCATTATCATCATACTGATAATATTGTGGCCATGGAAAAACTTCTTTACCACCTTTTACAGCATCTTCATAACCTTTTTTATTTGTTATTACAGCTTTTACTCTTTGGGGTGTTGTTTTTTCATCAAATGCCTTGGTGTGAACTCTATCCATCAATCTTAAATACGTATCAACCCCTGCCATAACAACACCCATTAAATTTCTAATAGATGGGTAAAATGATAGACTTTGTTGAAATACGGTTTTAAGTTTGTCACTAGCTTTAGTTTGTGCTTGTTTCCAGTTTTTTTCAAACTCTTCTAAAACTCTACCGTATACCCCACCAAAACTTTTTGGGGAGTCAGATAGTATGTACCATCCTTTGGTGTCTGGTTTTAATTTACTAATATCATTAGAATTATTATTTACCGCTCTTTGATTTTCTATATTAAAATCTCTAATTAGATTTACCTCAGACGCACCACCTAAACCAAAAGTAACATTATCTGATAATTGTTTTTTATAACCTTCTATTATGTATTTTAATTTAGATTCAGCATTATTAATATATTCATCTGTAATCTCTTTAAGTTTAAAGGCATGTGCTACCACTTTTTTATCACTACTGTTTGGGTTACCTGTGGAACCTAATGTCATATCTAACAATTCTTCACTTTCGGTATTGATGAAATTTTCCACCCAACCATTGGTACCAAAAATAGCATTCCAAAAATTTTTTAAATGTTCTTGGTATACTTTTTGGTCATTTGTAAATCTTAAGTCTGCTTTACTAAAATTTTTCTTAAGATTGTCAGTAAATCCTTCAACTAAACCTATTAATTCAAAAATTGTAATATGTGGAAAATCTTGTGGGATTAATTTCTTTTTTTTATATATCTCATAAACATCATCCATAATTTTTCTACCCAACCCTTTAGGTGTTTCTTCACTACTTGTTTGTTTCACTACTGGATACAAATAAGGTGCCAACATAGCTTGTTGTAAATTAATATCATTTAATAAAGCTATATGATTACCTATAAAAGTACCAGTTACATTATAGTCACCGGAATTACTATCAAAATTAGCTTCAAAATTTGTCATTGCTAGTTGGTACTTTACGGCCTTACCGTAGTAACCTTTTACTGTCAACTCAAATTGTGGGTATGGTAAATGAAAAAATGCTGTATATGGGGTATTTGTTTCGGCTTGTTCAAATAAAGTTTTACCCCTAATATCAACAAAATTTATAGTTACTTGTGGTACAAATGAAGAACTTATCTTTATATCAATACCTGTTATACCAAAACCCTGAAAATCACTTTTATTTTCTATACTTTTACTATAAAAAGTTTGTCCTTGTTCGTTAGTGTCTTCATTACGTACTATTTTATTTACAGATGGGTCAGTAAAAGCTTCTGTCCAATCACTATCTAAAGATTTTTTGTTTTTAGGTTTTAAAAAATTTATTTCACCATCAAATAAATCAACTTTAACACCACTATCTGAAGCACCTTTACCTTGAATTAGTTTAGACCTAGGTATAACCCTAGCTGTTAAATTTACATATATAACTAAATCCTCATGTCTAACTAACCTATCTTCTATACTTTTTCCGTCAGCACTTTGTATTTTATTCGGGTCTATTAGAATTAGATTATCACAAATTTGTTTTGTATAAACACTTTCACTAGCGTTAAGAATATCATCTGCCATAATATAAGAAATGTTTATCTAATTCACTTTTGTAGTCTTGTAAACTAACTGTTAGTGGGAAAGGTACTCTAATTATTCTACCATCAGTTATATTCCATTCTTGCCCACCATATTCTGGATTAGCTTGTAATATCAACCAACCAAAATAAGGTGTGTTATACACTTGTTGGGATATCTTATCTAGTCTACTCCTACCTACTTTATAAACTAAGTATTTGTCCGAACTTTTTTTTGGTATGTTTATTAACGGCACACTTCTAGATTGTCCATTAACCTCAAATTCTTTATATCTATTATAATATGACATTTTATGTAATACTTATATTTTTTGTTATTTTTAGGTTATAGCTACTATTGTTAGTACCCATAACTGTAGAATCAAAAAACCTTCTAACCAATGATAACTCACTATTACTTTGTGTAAAGGTAACTTCGAAATTATCTACAGCTTTTTGTATAGATTTTACTTTTTGTAGTTGTTCTGGGATTTCTGTTTTACCAAAATGTTTTTCGTATTTTTTTGTATCATAATTTAAAAGTGTTATAGAAAATTTTAATAAATTTATTCTAAATTCTTCTGATATTTCTTTTTTTACCCCATCACTATATTTTCTTTTTACTTTGGTTAGTTCTTTTATTAATTCGTCATCCCTATAAAAAACTAAATTTTCAGCATAGCTGTATCTAACATGAGAATCCATATACCTAATAATTTTATCAGTCATTAGTTTATCCATAAAAAATAAGTATTCGTTTGGGTGGGTTAACTTATTTGTATATTCTGGTGTTACCGAACCAAACATATAAGAACAAAAATTACCTATAGTATTTGTTGTTGCGGATACATCACTTAACAAATTAGTAGTACTAGTTCCAGTTGTTAAAGTATAACTTACCAACCCATTATTAGAACTACCAGTTAGGTACCCACCAACATTGGCAAAAACTAAATTAAGTTTATCTATGTTTTTAGATAAATCCAATTGTCTATCTCTTAACTCTACTAAAAACTCAACTAATAAGGTTCTTAACTCTTTCCAAGAACTTTTAGAATGTTTTAATAAAACTTTTTTAACATATTCTCTATCTAAATCACTACTTCCGAAAGGTAACTCTTGTTGGATTCCTGTTGTTTCAGCTGTTATAGAGTTTGTTAATTCCACATACTTACCATCTAACCTTTTTAACGAATCCTGTGGGAAACCTACTAGATTTATACTTCTATTCATTATATTACCCCACTCATAACTGACATGTCTAAAAGTTTCTTCTAAAACACCATGTCCTTGTTGGTTATATAAATCAACAAAACTAGTATTTAAAAAATCACTGTAGTTTTTTGAACTAGTTAAAAAATTATTATAAAGTACTTTATATTTTGATTCCCCTGTAAGTGCCATTATTCTGTTTTTAAGTGTCCTTCACCACCCCCATCAATATCACCATCAGAAGTTACTGTTGCACCCTCTGGTTTTTTGAAAAAGTTAGTGAAATTATCTGCTATTTGGTCTAGAGACATTGTAGCTTCTGGTGTAGTCTGAGGTTGAGCTCTTTCATCATACAATTCTGTATTCGCAAAATAACTAAATGATAATGCGTTTTGTAATTTACTAACTGGACCCTCAAGGCTTTGACCACCAATAAACTTAAAGTTGGTTTGTACACTTACTATCATAGGTTGTACACCTATACCTTCTGGGTTTAAATCTAAAAGGTTTTCATCATAGGATAAACTTACGGAATCAAAAGCTACTTTAGTATGGTAAAAATCTCCAATTCTTAAAACACAAATCGGTGGTGGTCCAAACGCTGTATTATCAGCATCGATAACACTAGTTCCTTGTTCAGTAACTGTTGGAATTGTTTTACCCGGTCTTACACATTGTAGTAAAAATGTCATTCTAGCGTTAAGTCCTTCTGGTGTCATAGAGTGAAATGCTGGGTGAAAAAACTTTAAATTATCCCTTAGTGACTGATATAAAAATGGATATTGTTCTCTTAAAAAGGTAAAGTAATTTGCCTCACCTAACAATGTTCTAATAACACTTGTCATGGTAGCTCTTCTGTTTTGTGCACCTATCTTAAACCCACCAGTGACCGTACCTTGGTTAACATTATCAACATTAAGTTGACCACTTTCAGCGTCTTTGTCTTGATTATTTTCTATATCTTGTGCTTCTTCTGCGGTTAAATGACCACCTAGGTCTTGTTCATCAGATAGATTATTTAAAACAGTATCTTCTGTGTCATTTTTAATATCACCAGTAACTTCTTTAGACCCACCCACCACAGCTGTTTGTAAAGCATTAAGAACATCTAAACCTATATTAGGGTATTGTTGTGCTAGTTGGTATATATCAAATTTTCTACATCCAGCGAAAAAAGCTTCTAACACAGCATCAGCTTCGGCATCACTCATACCTTTTAATTGCATATCTATTATAGCGTTTAACGTAGATGGGTGGTCAACAACTATTTTCCAAGATAATGTACCCAATCTTTCTGTATGGTTATATGTATATATTGGTTCTGGTCTACCTAAAAAATTTGTGGGACTCCAACTAGCTGAATTGGTGTCACCAACTTGTATATCATATGGTGGGAACCACATTATTCTACCACCATTTGGTCCTTTTTCTGAAGCTGGTAAATTACTTTGTTCTCCAGTTCCTCTCCATGCAAGATTTTCAATGGAAAACATATATTTTTTAACCTTAGTACCTTCAGGCATACTTGTAGATTTACCACCATCTCTATTTGTTGGTGCTATATTTAAATTAAATGTTGAGTCTAATACTGAATGTGTGTTTTTCCATTGATTTCCTTCGGACCTAACTAAATCACTATATGTGGAATATGTCCTATCTTTAGTCCAAGCTCTACAATATTCAACACAATTCCAAACAACCTCACCTGGTGTAAAAGAAGTTACTCTAGAACCTTTAGATATGTTTTTATAACCGTCATTAAAAACTTTAGATACTTGGTCTATCGCGTTACCGGCATGTTTCCATTTTGCTCCACCGTAAGATGGTGCGGAATCCATAAGTTTTTGTGTATAATCTAATAAACCTCCTTTTTTCTTTGGTTTTAAATCTGACCTAGTTGAGTAGAATTGCATTGATTGTTCCCCTGAAGATATCGAATTCCTTCCGTACCAAGTAAACCCACCTTCTATAGTACCACCATCTATTAACGCTTTTCCTAAAGGACCTATCTGGTAATACCTCCATAAGGCTCTACCTTCCACATTATCAAATTCTTTATAAACCTCAGAAGGTCCATAAACTAAAGCTCTAATTTCTCTACCAAACACATCTTTAGGTGTGGCTTCTATAGGTGATTGTATTAAACCGGGTTCTGTATTTTTACTACCCACATAGTAGTTAGATATTGGAGCTTTTAAGGATGGGTCTGTTTGTGCTCTAGTATAATCTGGTCTATACCTATTATAGTTTAAATTTTCAAATAAGTCTGATTGTTGGTCTTTTCCCATCCATTCTATAAATTTATCAGACGGTGCTGGAACACTAGATGGTGTGTTAGGTAGTGGGTTTGAGTTTGTTATTCCATTATATATCCCATTTAAAATATTCCCCGCTTGTGTTAAAAAATCACCTTGTGAAATATTGTTAGCCCCTTGGCCGGCAATACCATTAATATTTAAAGGCATTGTCGGTGTGGTGTAATTACCAGGTATTGGTGATAGTGGTGAATAAACACCTTCTAACCTAGATAGGTAATCCGACTTTGGTGGCATTATCGCTCCTGGTGATGTCGTTATATTTAAATTAGCATCACCACCTTCACTTATATTAAAATCAAATTTAGCTAAATTAAAACCTAAATTATCTTTTAGGTATGGGAATGAAGACTTTATTAAAATAGAATCATCTAAAACCATAGAATTTAAAGTAACTAATTGTCCATTGTTACTATTAACAGATTGCATTATTTCAATAGCTGTGTAATCAGAATACCTAAAAGAATCAAAAGATAATCCTGGGACAAACCCTTGTGGTTGTAATGTGTTTGGACTAACGTATTGTAATTGAGCTTCTGTAACTAAATTAACTACGTTTACAGATAATGGGTTACCGTAACCTGTTTGTGGTCCATATTTGTTAACTAAAAATTGTGTTTTCTTTAACGGTATACCGTTCATATCAGTAACATCTTCGGGTATTGGTGAGTCTTTAACCGAAACCCAATTTTGTGAAGATACAACAACACTACCCGGTTCTTGGTCACCGTTAGGTGGTATTGGATTTCCTCTGTTTAGATAGGAACCATCGAGATTCCTAGCTAGTAAAGCTTCTCTAAGTTTTTGTGTACTTAGAAGTGAAATATTAAAATCCCCTTGACTAAATGGGTATGTGATTCCTGTATTTTTACCTACTGACATATTTTATTCTTTTAATATAAATAGATTAGGTTGTGATTTTAATTATACTGGTGTGGTAACATTTAAACCAGCTAGACTAGTTCCTATAGCTTGTATCACAGAATTGTCTAATGCTGACATTAATTGTTTTGGTGTTAATTTTATAGTATTTCCGTCATACACAATCTCTAAAGGTTTAAATATAACCTCAACTGAGTTACCACCACCAGTGGTATTATTGTTTACGTAATTATTTATTAAATTTTTCCCATCTGGTGTGTTTTCTAAGTAGCTATTTATCATTTGTGGGTCATATCCCGGATATGCTCCACCAGTGGCTGCCCCACCAGTAGACCTACCTTTTTCTGACCTACCCATAGACTCGTCAAGAGCAGGAGTTATTGGACTACCTGACATACCTGGAACCCTATCTAGAAAGTTTGGTATAAATTCTCCAAAATTACCCATTATATCCACTAAATTATTACCAGTTGCACCACTTCCTGTGGTAACCCCACCTAAACCTTCACCAACTAAAAACTGACCTAAACCAGATTGTGCAAGTTCTCCAGCAAAATCTTTAGCTGTGGTACCTAATAACCCAGAAGCTGCAGCTTGTGTCATTATGTTTTGTATAATAGCTGTGTTTGCGGCCATACCCTCTTGTACTGAAAGTTGAGCCTTGTTAACATCTTCCAGGTTCATTGTATCCTTCTGGGATTGTTTTTGTATTTTTGATAATAGTTCTCCACCATCTTTAGCGAAAACCTCACCTAATTCATCAAAAGACAATTCTTTATCCCCAAGACTTAACGAAAACGTACCGTCAGCATTAATATCAGCCATGGAAGCTATTAATTCTTTATCTTCTTTACTTAAGTCAGGTATACCCCCTAACTTTCCTATTGCTTGGGTTCTTTTAGCCGCTTTAATTGCCGTCTCTGCAAGATTAGTATAATCTTGACCTGTAGCTTCAGCTAAAGATTTTAACCTCATTCTTTCCCCTGGTGAGATTCCAAATTCACCAGTTTCTTTATTAAAGGTTACTGCACTTTCTGCTGTTTTTACAATCGCGTCTTGTAGACCCTTGACATCATTTTGAGCCATGTACATTAATTGGAATGGGTCTAATAGTTCACTAGCAGCACCACCAATCATTTGTAATTTTGCTGCCATTTCAATTGCACCTTCAGGTGTAAAGGCTTTGTCAGCCATTTGTAACGCGTTTTCAAAATTATACCCAAGTACTTGAGCTTGTGCAACCATTTCAGTTAAACCATGTACACCGTTTTGAAAACCGTAAGTGTTTATCTTATCTATGTTAGCTTCTACTGATGGTAAAAATTTTGAAACTACAGCACCAAATCTACCAGCTGTCGCTATCGCATCTTTGGTTGTCTCTACAGCTTCTCTAGAACCAATACCAATCTTATCAAACTGTGATATTGTGTTTGACATGTCAATGTTATATATTTCCTCTAGTTTTGCTGCCCCAACTATCGCGTCTTTAGGTAATATAAAAGCTCTACCAGTGTCCTCCGCTGTTTCTTTTAACATTTTCATAGCGTCATTAGCGGTTAAAGCCCACCCCATAAAATCAGCTGAAGCAGTAGTTACTGTTTTTATAATATCATCCATGAAGACTTCATCCATCCCCATAGTGTTTATTATATCCTTACGCATTTGGTCTGTTAACGATATAATATCCAAGTAAGTACCAAGAGCTTCTGTACTTTTAAATTCCCCTTGAGCCCCCTGAGCGATTAAGTCAGTCATATTTTGCATCATCTGCATAGACTCACCTAAAGTTAAGTCGGCTTGACTTCTAGCTTGTGAAAGCTCTTTTAACATTTTACCTAATTCGGTAGTAGAGGTAGAAAAATCGTTATAGTCTGACCTTCCTGGGTCATCAGAACTAATACCTTTTCTTCTTAGATAATCTGATACGGCTCTATCAAAACTACCTTGGGTTACTGTAACATCACCACCACTGTCATCTTTTAAAATTACTTGGTATGATGGTAGTGGGTTTTTTATTCCTAATTTTTTTGCTAATTCTAATGAGAGTATACTACCTTTGGTTCCTAATTTTTTAATAGATTTTACCCTAGCCTTATAATTAGGTTCATCCACAGTATTAAAAATACCTAAAGGTACACCTAATTCTGGATGTGAGGCTAAATAGGGTTTACCGTGTGATAGAAACCCCTCAATATGAAGTTGTTTAGTTGTGTTAAACATATAGTCCTTTAAACTATAAATATTTACCTTCTGCTTTTATTTCGAGCTTGTTCAATTGCCTTATTCTTTTTGTCAATTTCTTCTACAAATTTATCTAAATAAAACCTTCTTTCGAATATTGGCATATTTAAAATATCTTGTCTAGTAAAATTAAAATTTTTTGTTAGGTAATAAATCTCACCCAACAGGGCATACCTATAGCCCGAAGAAAGGACGAAAAAAGTTTAAACCGAAATTAATGTTGTATGTTATTTTTTCACCTGAAGGAGCGATAGCTACTTTATTAACATCTAAACCTGGTTCTACAGAAGTTAAAAACTTTTTAATTTCTTGAGCGTCTCTTAAAGGTAAAGTGTGGATTGTACTAGATATTGTCATAGGGTCTTTTTCACCACTAATTTCTATAACACATTTTTCCAAACGTTTAGTAGCCATGGGTTTTACTTTCATATCTGCGTAACTTTTTTCTAACTCTAACAATTCTTTATTGTCTTTTGGTGTTAGTAGTCTTAATTTACAAATCTTACCTGATACTGGAAGTTTATACTCAAATAAACCATCTTTGTCCGGTTCTACACTAACGTCTTTGGTTTTTAAAATGGATAAATCTTCAACATGTTCAAACTCTTTACCAGTTTTTGGGTCTGTTAGTTTAAATTTATATTCTGGACCGAACCCAGTATTTCTTAAAAAAACAAAAATAGCTTGTTTGTCACATTCAGCTAAATTTAACACATCTACATCCTTATCTAAGACCTTTGCCTTTAATAATGTATCCATTAATTCACCAGATTGTGATAGACTAGGTGATGTTAAAATATTTTCATCAGCTGCTGTTAAATAAGCTACTTTTAATGATTTTTTCTTATTAGCATAAAAAATACCTTTAGATGGTAATTCTACAATATCGTAAGATATGTTAGGTGATATTTCTGGTGTTTGCATGTTTTCCATTTTTAATAATATTTTATTACCAATCATAAACATATATTTTTATTAAGTGAATAAAAATTTAAAAATATATATAATAAGTGTCAAAAAATAAAAAACCCACAATTATGTGGGTTTATTAATATGATATTTAAAATTAAATTAGTAAACTAATATACATCTATCTGGTCTTAGTGTTGCGGCTATATTGGCCATTCCCTCATCACTATAAGATAAATCATTAAAGTTTACATCTGTTAAGAAACAACCTTGTAAAACCCATTTTTCAACCACAACACCAGTTGGGTCTAGCATTTCTAAATCTAGGTTCTTTTTGTATCCAGCTGCATAACCCATTCTACCTGTCACTGACTCTGCGTGTAATCTTACCCATTCCATTAAAGCTTGTGAAGCTGAAGGACCAATAGGGTCTCTAAACGTTACATTTATTGTGTTCCAAGTAAATCTACCAGCTACGTAAGTTGATGTATTTAAAAAAGGTATTTCTACGGAACCTATTGTAACTTGTGGTCTTGATGTACTTTCTACGTACCATTCGTTAATACCCAGTGAAGAATCGAATCTCATTATAAACCTATTCTTTTTCTTTGGTTCGTAAGGTACGGGCATTTTCATTAATAAATCGGCCATGTTTGTTTAATTTTTAATTTTTGTTATTTGTTAATAAATATAATGTACTTTAATTATTTACTCTATATATCTATAAATATATCGTTACAGCAAAATAATATTAATCATCTAGTTTAGATACTATAATTTTATTTTTTTCTCCTTTTGAAGTGTCGTAGATAAAGAATTCAACTCCTGGATATTCTATTCTTAATTCTTTTTTAATAAAATCAATAATAGCTTCTATATTTCTTCTATCGTCATCACTAAAACCAATACTTAACCTATCGTATTCACCATTAGTTAACTTTTTAACCCCTTCCACCACTTTTTTAACATAATCTCTTAATGCTATTTTTTTACCTTCTTCTGGTTTATCAGCGTTAGAATCCAAACCAAATTTATCTCTAAACTCTTTAGATGATACTGGGGAGTAATCATTTTGTGATAAATAAAAATCTATCCTTTCTTCCATAGCCATATCTTGTGTCGATGGATATGTTTTTTCTATGTTTTCTAACATAGATTTTACTTCATTTGGTTCAAATGTCATCCCTATTAATAACCTAACACCTTCTTTAATTGCGTGTGGTGGTGTACCCCTAGCTGTTATTATAGAAAAAGGGTTTGCGTAAATTAAAGACTCCTTAAATTTTTCAAAACTAGGAGCAAATTTTTTATTTTCTATTGCCTTTTTAACATCTGATATAAATGTTTGTGGTTCCGCAAAATCCATAAAAGAGTAATCAGTTAACCTATAGTCCGAATCATCCCGTATTATAGCAAAATCTTCAGTACTAACATTTACTGGTATCCAGTCTAAACCATCCTTTTTCTCCATCCTAATCTCCGTAGGCATAAAAAGTATGTTATCGTCCCAATCAAAAGAATAACCCCGTATTTTCTTGGTTGTTATAACTTCACCAATTTCAGTAACTAACTTTGTGAATTGTTTTTCTGTTATTATTAAATGTTTTGACATATACTATAAATATTTTTAAATAGGTAAAAAAAAACGTGATGAAAACATCACGTTAATTTTATTAATATTACAATAATCTTTTACTTTTTACTTGGGTTATACTCTACTCCAGCTTTATTAACTCTATTAAACCATTTTTTCATATCTTTAATTTCTGATTCTGTAATAGGGTTTGTAGTTTTTAAATTTCTACCTTCGGAAGTTTGATTACCTTGTGTCGGTGGTGTACCCTTACATTTTACTTTTGTACTAGATTTAGGACACCTCCCATTGACAGCGGAAGTTATAACACCATCCCTATCTCTACAACACATTCTCTTTAGTGGTGATGTAGGGTAATCGGGGTCAAATCCATAACCATCATGTTTTCTATCGTCATCTGTAGGACGTGCTCTTTCTTCACAGTTAGCGTCTTGACAATCTTGTAATGTAGCATATTGAGGAGTACCAATAAAAGCACTTACACATGTCCCCTGTTCACAGTTAAATCCTCTAACCCCTTGTTCCTTTATTTCCATTTCTTTCTTACTATTGGGTTCGACAGATGAACACCCGTATTGTGTCATTATTTGCCCAGGAGGACATGGTACTTTTTGACCAGCATTTGGTCTTGCTGGTGGAGTTTCACCAAACCCTTTAGGTTTTTCACCAATCCTTCTTTGTGGTCCATCATACGGGTTGAATTTGTCGGTCTCGGACATACCACCTTTAATATTTGGTTTAGTTGGTGTAGGCTTCAACGCTTTAGGTTTTTTATCCTTTTCATTTATAAGTTTAATTAACCTTTGTAATTGTCCTTCATTAAGAACCACTCTTTGTTTTTTACCTTTAGTATAATTTTGTTTATTGGTTTTTGGTAGACCTACTTCCTCTGAAAGTAATCTTTTTTTAAATTTCATAGTTGTCTATTATATATCTTCAAATGAAGCTCCTGTTGGAGTTATTAGGAATTCAATAAATATGAATTCTAGTGCTCTTGTTGGTTTGATGTAAATCTTACCATTCATCTCATTTCTATCGATTTCTTCTGGGTCATCTGACAACACAACTCTAAAGTCTGTTAAACCTCTATCTCTCCTTATAGAGTCTAGGATTGGGTTAACTAGGTCTAAGAATTGTTGTCTTACCACGTCATCATTTTGTTCAAATAATAATCTAACCGCAACTGCTGAAATCAGTTTTCTAGTTTGTAATAGTAATCTTCTTACATTTATTCTATCTAACGCTGATTCTTTAACTTGTAAAGTCTTATTACCAAAAATGATAGGGCCTACATCACTAAATGTAGCGATTGGATTTATTCTACCAACATATAAAGTATCTCTATCATCTAGAGTTAGTTTTGTTCTAGCTTTTATAGCGTTAACGATACCTCTAGTATAACCAGCCGATGCGAACCATGGGAAGGCTATGTTGTCTGTCAATGCTAAGTTTCTAGTAACTTCAGCTGTTGGTGGGATATAAAGTTGTTTATTTGTATTATTGTCCCTAACAAGTACCCAAGGATAGTAAGTAGCTGTATAGTTAGAATCTATAAAACTATCTTCTACATTATTAACAGCTTCTGTTGGGGATATTTTATTACTAGCGTCTGAAGTTGTATTTACGTATAGATTATAGTCTGGTGTAGTTGTTAAATATAGAGAATCCGCTCTTTCATTTTCAACCATATCTATAGTATCATTTACTAAAGCTAAATTATTAACGTAATCAATTCCTGGTGTAGCGAACACATTAATATCTACAGCTTCAGGGTTTTCAAATGTGTGAATTGCTTGTTTGTAAGCGTCGTAATCTGTATTTGATTCAGTTGAGGAAATCTTTTTAAATGAACCTAAACCGGTAGCGTCTGTATATGTTGCGTCCGCACATGCTCCGTATTTATAACCTGTCATACCCAATCTATAACCGTCTGGGTTTGTTCTAGTTTTTCTGTATTCATCCCAACCATCAAAACCACCATAAGGAGCTAAAGTAAATTTTCTAGATTGTATCTTGTAGTATGGGTCTGTTGTTTTTGTTGGTTCCGTTCTAAAGTTTGCTTCACCAACCATAAACATAGATTTACCACTTAACGTTGTAGCTGTTTCTGTTAAATAAGAACCAGAACCCGCTATAACCACTGTCGCTCCAGAATCCATATGGAATCCTTGTGTTAAAATTGGCCAGTCACTACCAGTTGAGTCAGTACAAACTGAAGTTGGTGTTTTAAATCCTTTATATTCAAAGAAGTCGAAGTCAATAGCCGCACCATCACCATTAGAAAACCCTAAGTAATTTTTTCTAAGGTTATCACCAGCTGAAATTGAAGCGTTTGATACACCACCAGCTGAATTATAGTATGGGTCAAACACTACTTCACCCGGTGTAAAGTATTTAGTTTTCCATTTTGGGTAAGGGTTTACTGTACTTGAGCAAGATTTTCTAAATTTATACCCCTCAAATCCTGATGGTATAGCGTCTTTTAAATCTCCCTCAATAACTGGGTCAGTTAATTCTAACATTGTAAATGTTGATTTTAACTCGTACTCACCATCTGAAGTACCAATTTTTCTAGCTATAAAGTTAGGTGCTGTTGGGTCTAACGAACATCTAGTGTATTTTTCGAACACTATAGGGTTAGCGTCTGTGTCGTAAAAATCTCTAATAACCACATCAAATTCTACTCTTTCAAAAGAAATATTAGTTATCGATATTTTATGTTCTCTATTTGCTGCGGTACCGTCTGATATTGATATAAACCTGAATAGTCTAGAAACTTCGTTACCTCGTAATTCCGAAACGACGTAAGGTGTTCTAGGTGTTTGCCATTCATTCATGTACCAACCTAAGGAATTCCTTAATGTGTTGTTAAATCTAGCTGCTGGTCTATAACATAAACAACAGTTAATTCCTCTAATTTTTTGTCTTCTGTATAAATATTTTAATAAATTAGGATATATTTCTTCCACAAAAATAGGAATTTCATTAGCTTCTCTGTCAAATACCTTTCTACCTAAAACTCTAGATAGGTAATTTTTCTTACCACTATCTAAAGATGCTGTAAATTTAGATACTACACCTTCATCCGTTTTTGCCGAAATACCAAAATTAGCGAATGGGTCTCTTAAAACATCGTTATATGTGCCTGTACAATCAAAGTTTACATCACCTTGTTTGTAACCATCTCCCGTACTTGCACTAATTTTATATACTGGTCCACCACTTGTAAGTGTACTTTCACCTCTGGACCTTAGAGTTGCGATTGTCATGTTATGATAATCAGTGTTTGCACTTACACAACTATAATTTGCGTAAGCCCCACTTAATGTTAATCCTAAATAAGTTACAGCTGAACAACTTCCAGTATAGAATGTTGTAAATGCCGAAACAGAGTTACCAGTAAAGAACCAACTATTAGTAGCGTTAGTTGCTCCGGTTAAACCATTTGCTACAACCGAACCTGCTTTAAGTCCTGGAGAATATGTAAGTGAATTAGCAAGACCATTAACACTAGCGTCTCCTAGTAAACCGGTATTGGAGAATCCACTTAAGGTTACTTGTACCGCTGTATAAGCTGGAGAACTACCACCAATGGATGTTCCTGCACAAGTTTGTAATTGATAGTCTGATACAGCTCCTGAATACTGTGCTGCTGTAAATGTTGTTACCGCTGCAGATAGTGTACTACCTGTACCATTTGTACCTACGAAAGGATAAACTGTTGGTTGATACGCTGATAAAGCTAATGACCCTCCGTTAGCAGCACCTTCTGCGTTACCCCAAGATTCTGTTCCTGATGAATATGAGAAGTAATTACCTGAAGAAATTTGTCCAGGTACATTATTACCACCGTTTGTAGCTGCACCATAGAATGACCATTCAGTCCACGATGATGCTGAAGTTGATGCTGTATAACCATTTAAGTTAACTACGTGAGTTGAACTTCCTGGTTTAATTAAGTCAGGTAGTATAGCGTATACATTTGTACTAGCTTTATCGTCTGATGAACCTGATACTCCAGTACTAACAGCCCCCTCAACATAAGTTGTAGCTGTAGAAGCTGAACTAGCAAACATTGTAAATGCACCTCCTGAGTAACAACTATTTGTACAAGAATCTACGTCATATTTGTAATCAAATAATGAGTTATACCAACCATCGTTAGTATCAGCTGAAAAATCAGCACTTCGAATAGATTCTGGTGCTGAAGCTCCAACACCTGTTGGTCCAGCTGTTAAATTTGTAGATATACCTAATCTATTATATGAGTCAACAGGTAAACCAGTCGCTCCTGTAATCTGAGCGTATTGTTGACTTGTTGTTGAAGAAGCTATAAATCCATATTGGTAAAATTCTGTAGCTCCAGTTATATTAAATGAATTTTGGTCATTATCTAATGTAGCGTTAACAAAGTGGGATATTTCATCAACTAGAGTACCAACAGCGTCACCATCACCATCATACCAAGTTTCACCCGTTATTTGCTCTGCTGTTCTAAATGGTCCATTAGCACCACCAATAGGTGAAGTTGTTAAACCACTTAATGCGTCTGCAAAAGCAGTACCATTTGAGAAAGTTGTGTATATGTTGGATGAATTTAGTGTTCCACCTGTAAGTGGTACGTATATTCTATCTGCCCAAGCGGATACGGTTTGTCCTGTAGAACCACTTGCTACATATAACTCATCTAATTCACCTATTGTTAATAATTGCCATGATGGTCCTGCATCATAACCAGATAAACCCAACACTCTTGTTACGAATAATTGGTTTGATTGTGATAGGTAAGACCTAGCGATAAACGATGTTTCAAATTTAGGAATCTGTGATTCTGTGTACTTTTCTGGGTCGGTGTCACCAAACCTATTTCTAAATTTATCAAAAGAATCTATGAATATAGGTTCAAATGCAGGTCCCTTTTTTGTTTCACCAGCAACCCCTAAGGTTGTTACCCCAACACTTTGTGCTACAAACGTTAAATCCTTTTCTGCGGTATATACACCTGGAGATACGAATACTTTTTGATTTTCTGCCATTTTTTAAACGATTTTATTTATTTTATATTTTATTAGATAAATATTGATTTCAATTCCAAAAGTTTACTTATTAAACAATATAATTATATATAGTAGGAATATTTTCTCCCTTTTTTCTACCTTTAACTAATATGGAAATAAAAAACCTTAAAATAAGAAAAGAGTTTCACAAACTTTTAAAAGACTATTGTAAAAATAATGGGCTGGTAATGTCTAGATTTTTAGAAAAACTTATAAAAGAAAAATGTGGTAAAAAGAAAGACATATATGGTGAGTTATGAATATATAAATTCTTCTAATGTTACACTAGCAGTACCAGAACCACTTTTAACTATAGTAACAACTAAAACATCACCTATTTCTACTTGTACCTTACCTTCGGTAGGTGTACCATTTATTTTATAATTTATACTAGAAACATTATCAGACCTAACTAAATTAACGTTAGCGTTATAAGCGTATGTAATCGTACTAGTCGTATCGTCGGTCCCGAAATCTAATTTTCTTCTAAATTTATTTTTATTATAAATATTTATCTGTGATTGGTCAACTATTGAGGGACTACCATTCCCTGTTTTTTTATGAGATGTGTTTGTGTCAAAAAATAATAAAGACCTATTAATTGCTGGTTTAACTTCAAATTCATCTTCATCAATTAGGAACCCTTGTAGTTGGAACGAGTAGTTTTGTTGGTAGTATCTTCTATCTTCAGTATCTATCACACTTTCATCACTTATGCTTTCTGAAACTATTGGTATGTAGTGTCCCTTAACAAATGTATAAGCTTGTTTAGAACTAAATTTTTGCATAACAATTTTATTAAATTGGTTTAGTTCTCTCATTCTATTACAAATTATTTTAACATCGTAAGTTATGTCCACAGGAATTGGTTGTGGTATACTATAAATGTCCACCCCTTTTCTATTTCCGTCCCAGGTAGGTACTTTTGCAAAATGAAATTGTTTCCTATCAGGAATTGTATACTGTAAGGATGGGTTGGTACCATAAACCACTTGGGGTTGCCTTACCACAACAATAAACGGAAGTGAGACATTTTTATCCTCAGTACTAAAACTCCAGGATTGGGAAAACTCTCCCCACCTTTGTAATGTTAATATCCTATCTATTACGGGTATTTTTTTACCAGAAGTACTAGTGTCTAATTTTTCTTTAACAAAATCTAACATACCCCTATCCATATCAGCGTGTAATATTGATTTTGGTAAATAAGTCCCATCTTCGGTTATAAGTTCACTTAATTCCCTTCTTCTATTAGGTGTTGTTAAACCATTATAACCAGAGTCGTACTGTGGTTGTGGTGGCCTAGGACTAATATTAATATTTGTTTTAAGTTTTTTTGGTAACGCCATTATATTCCTTTAAATTCATCTGGACTCACATATGAGCAAGTTATTGTTCTATAGAAAGGTTTATACCCACCTATTGTATGTGCTAAATCAGACGTAACCCTACCGTCGTTAGTTACCACATAATATCTCATCCTATCTTCTGTTTCTGCATAACCAATATAATCACCGTAAGAGACATCAATATTTAACTCTTTTAAATGTTTCATATAAACACTTACTGTCATATTGCCTGGTTCCATTTGGTTAACTAGTCCAGAACCGTATGATGAGTTTTTTGGTTCCGCAATACTTACGTACGCGTTAAATTCAACCGGTGCTTTATATCTAATTTCTTCAGGTCCAGCCTCACCGTAAACATCATCTACATCTGATTTTTCCCTATCAACACTAAATAAAACTAAAGTAAAGTTCATGTCACCATGTAACCACTCCATACCCATTTCTTGTTCTAGACTAAAATCTTCAGACGCAAAAAATCTGGATATCCTTGTAATTGGTATTTTTTTCTGTTCTGCCATATAATAATAAATAGTTTGTTGTCTATGTTATGCTTTTATATTATATTTGTAATAATATATGGAACTAAATTTACCGGAAATAGAAGCAAAAAAACTACTTTCAGAATATTCTGGAGCTAATAACTATATACTTCAACTAAAATCTTCATACGAAATATACAAATCTAAGACACTTACTAGGTCACAGGCTGATTATATTATTAACAATTATGATAAAACCCCTAAAGTTGCTAGAAAATGGGTCGAAATAGATGATTATTTCGCAGAGGGTTTAATGAGTGATAATTTTTTAAGTGAAAAACCTAAATCTATATGGGTAGAAAAAATATTATCAGAAAAACCAAAAGCTTTCCATATATGGGGTAAAATATTAGAAACACAAAAACTTTATAGTTTTTGGGTACCTAGAAATCAAATAATACCAGATACCGAAAGAAAAGTAGTTGTAGACTTTTCACCCTATTCACATAGAATGCCTTATGACCACCAAAAAACTGCTGTAGAAAAATTATTAGGAAATGATAAATACATTCTTGCTGATGATATGGGTGTTGGTAAAACTACAAGTGCTACCATCGCCGCTATTGAAAGTAAGGCTAAAAAAGTTTTAATTATGTGCCCGGCTACACTTAAATTAAATTGGAAGCGGGAAATAGAAAATTACTCTAATGATAAAATTTCTATAGTTCAAAGTAAGAATTGGGATGGTGGTAAGTTTGTTATTATTAATTATGACATTCTTAAAAATTTTCACAGTTTAGATAAAAAAAATGAGATTACAACAATTTTAGACGAGGGTTTTGACTTAGTGATTATAGACGAAGCTCACTACATTTCTAATACAAAAGCACAAAGAACCAAATTAGCTAACGATATAGTTAAAAAAGTAGGGAAGGTTTGGTTGTTGACTGGTACCCCAATGACATCAAGACCTATGAATTATTATAACCTTTTAAAGTTGGTTGAATCTAGGGTGGCTAAAAACTGGGTTAGTTACGTTAAAAGATATTGTGAGGGTTACCAAATAAATAAAGGTGGTAGAAAAATTTGGTTAACTAATGGAGCTTCCAATCTTGATGAACTTAGAGATAGAACTAAACAAAAAGTGTTAAGGCGGTTAAAAGAAGAAATCTTAGATTTACCTGACAAAATTATAACCCCAATATTTTTAGAACTAAATTCAAAAGAATATAAAAAAGAAGTGGGTGAGTATTTGGATTGGGCAAATGAAAATAAGAATGAAAGTCTTACAATACAACTAAATAAACTAATGAAAGTTAGACAAATTATAGCCAAAGAAAAATTGACTAACACTTTTGAGTTAATCGACCAGTGTTTAGAACAAGATAAGAAAGTAATTGTTTTTACAAATTTTACAGAGCCTTTGATGGAGATTTGGTCAAAGTATAAAAAAATAGCTGTACCTTTATACGGTAGGATGAATCAGGAGCAAAGGCAAGATAGTGTAGACTCTTTCCAAAATGACCCAAAGACAAAAATATTTGTTTCAAATATAAAAGCTGGTGGTGTGGGTATTACCTTAACCGCTGGTGAAGTTGTGATTTTTAATGACTTATCTTTTGTACCTTCAGATATGGCACAAGCAGAAGATAGGGCATTTAGGATTGGTCAAAAGAAGAATGTATCTTGTTTATACCCAATATTTGACAACACTCTAGAAAGAATAATATACAATATAGTACAGAAGAAAAAACGTGTTATAGATACTGTTATGGGTGACCATATGGGGGATGATGATTTGATGTTAAGTATTTTAGAAGAAATGCAATTACTATAGGTATTTATTTAAAAACCATACCTTAATGAGTCTTATCCGAGAAGAAATAAATAGAGTTAGAGAAATAATGGGTTTACCTGTAATTAAAGAACAGGTAGAAATACCAGCTGACACTTCTCGTAATATGAAAAATAATGTCTATAAAGATTTCTGGAATAAATATGATACTATGACTTATTGTAATTTTTTAGAGTATTGGAAAAATAAATACAATGAAGAGTACAGTGAAAACAATGGTGGTAGTTATGAACAATCTGTTAAAGACGCTTTTGAAAAACATAAAACTTCAAAATTGCCACTACGACTCCTTAATACTTTTGCTTGGATAGAAAATCGTGGTCGTGAAAAAGGTGATAACGGTCAAGGTTGTTGGGGATTATTTCAATATTGTAGACCTTATTGGTCAGATTATGGTATAACTAGTCAAGAGGATGCTGAAAATGCAGATATCGCTACAAGACAATTTGTAAAATACGCTACAAGTTTAGGTAATAGTTTTTCTAGTAGTATTGGGGTGGATGTTTTTTCTCCAGAAAATCAGTGGTTATTATATCTTATATGGCAGCAAGGTTCTGGTGGTATTAGAAGAATTTATAATAATTGTGAAGATACAGAAACATTTAAAGGTGATAAAATATTTGTAAAATCAGAACTAAAAACCAAAGGACCTACCTCGATAGGGGATATTGAAATGGGTAAAGATACATTACAAAGAGGTGATAGTGGTGATTTAGTTAAGTATGTACAACTTATGTTAGTTAACGACTATAGTATCGATTTAAGTAACAGTGGTCCTATGAATGATGGTATAGATGGTAAGTTTTTAGACATTATGGAAGACGGTATAAAAGAATTCCAAGAAAGATTTAATTTAGTGGTAGATGGTGTTGTTGGTAAGTGTACATTAGAAACTATAGCTAAGGGTAGAACCCCTAGATGTTGTAGAAAAAATGCTTGTAAAAAAGACAACTGTAAAGATTCCGTTTGGTGTAGTAAAATTAAAAAGGATAAAGAGAAAATAACTACAAATAAGAAGAAGGACGACAAAGATGTGGATATAAATAATATAACACCTGGTAATAAACTACCTGGTAACTTTGCTGAAATACCTGGTGGGCAAGGAAACTTTAGATGTGAACAACCTACACTTAAAGAGTTGGCCAAAGTATTTGAGGATTATCCGGATATAGAAAGGGTAGTTAGGATGAACAATTTAGAAGGGACCGGTGTTGAAAAACATGATGAAAAAGCATATGTAGAATCTACAGGTAGAGAATATATATGGTTTAATGCTCATGACCCTTATCGTGGTGGTAGAAACTATGAAACTGGTTACACTGGAGCTGTAGATAAGGGATTAAAAGAACTTAATGAAGGTAACACTTTAATTCATTGTACTCATGGAGCTGACAGAACTGGTTTTGTTGTAGCTGCCTACATTAAAAAAAGATTAGGTTGGTCTAATGAAAAATTATGGGACTACACTATTCAATTTAATGGTTGGGATGGCGGTTATGATGGTTGTTGTAGTAACGCAAAATATAGGAGTAAATTAATTTGTAACGCTACTAATTTTGTTTACTACCTAGCTTCCTTTTACCCTATAGAGGAGTGGTGTAAAGCTAAAGAATCTAGAATGAGTTGTAAAGTTTGTAAAAAATATAAATAATAGATGAATTTGAATGAGAGTGATTTTGAAAGACTTATAAACGATTTGGACCCTACTCAAGGTGGTCCTCTATTGACATTGAATAGTCCCGAGAGACACAATGTTGCACGTTTTATAGAACAACTTAGGTTGTGGGGTAAATATAATATGGTAACAACAGATTTAAGTCCTTTTTTAACTGACTCTAAGACAGTTATAGAGGGGGAGTTATCTAGTGAGATATTACAATACGCTAAAGAGACTGGAGAATTTCCAGTTAACATGTCAGAGTTTATGGAAAACCAACCAGAACCACTACGATACATCTGGGAAAATTCTCAAAAAATGAGGGATTTAATGACTCGAGCTACTTTAAGATTTTTAGAATCTCAAAACTTACCAATGGACGATAAAACTATTAACGATGCTTTTGTAGTATTACCTAAACAAATTTATAAAAATATTTTAACAGGCCCTTATCTACCTAGAGTACAATCAAAAAGATAAGGTTGGGAATGTATTTCTAGCTATTTCTGGAAAATTATTAACGACGTTAGTTTTTAACCACGGGCCCCAATTATTATATATGTTTTCACTCCAGTTCCAAAAATTCTTATAACTAATAGGCCCACTAATAGGTTTTGCTTGTTCTTGTTTAAAAGGTGTATTACTTTCCATAGATTTATATAAACTATTACTAGAACTATAAAGTAACATCATTAATGGTAGGTTTAACCCATCCATTTCCATTTTACTCATCAATGTACCAGTTTCTAATGAAAGTGGTACTAAATAAGACATGGTTTTAGGTTTTATCCTAAATTGATTTAATTTTTGTTTTATATTTTGTGGTTGTAATTCTAATTGTTTTACTAATTTATCTTCTATAATTTTTATAAGTTTTTTAGACTGTATTTTTTTTATATCCCCTATTTTTTCATCACTGTCAAATTTAGTTTTCATATTAATTTTTGGTACCGAATCCTCTTCGGTACTTTGTGTGGTTTCTGGTTGTGTGGTTTGCCTAGGTTCTGATGTGGTGTCTATAGGTCTTACTGTGGTTACTGTAGGTCTTACTGTGGTTACTGTAGGTCTCGTTACTGGAGCTCTTCTAACTTGTTCACCAGTACACGGTGAAGTTGATATGCACTCCCTTTGTGTGTTATAGTATGGAAATCCAAAACTTAAGGCCCTTCTAACACCGCCTTCATCTCTAATTTGTTGACATCTTGGGAAATTTACTGGGTCTTTACATATCCATTTACCAATTAATTCTCTATTTTCCCTTTCTCTTTCCCTATTTTCTAAATCTTCTCTTTCCCTATCTTGTCTTTCTCTATCATCTATTCGCTCATCTTCCCTTTCTCTATCTTCTCGTTCACCATCTTCCCTTTCACGTTCTCTATCCTCAGGTTCTCTATCGGGTGTTTCTATGTCTACTTCAACGTCAGGTTTACGGTCTCTATCCTCAACTTTTTCCTCATCCCTAGCCTGCTCTAAAACAACTTTATGTATAATATTTAGTAATTTCATATAATATAAATACCTGTTTTATTTGCATAAAAAAACCCCGACCGTCGTCAGGGTTTTTTGCAACTCATAAGTAATTTAAAATCCGTAATTAGTTTCTATCTTTTGGTTGCGGGAAAAAACTTTCACTAATTGCAACCGTTTTAAACTACTTATCCTGTTTTTTTTAGAATTTATATGATAAACCTAGATTGAAAGTTCCCTCTCTTTCTCCGTTTTCATCTTCTTTTAATCCCATACTATAGTTTGGTTCAACATTAAGACCTTTCCACACATTAAAAGAATAACCAAGTCCAACAGTTAAGTTGTCCATCATTTCTTCTTGGGGTGCTTGTAAAGAAACATACATATCATTTTTTAAATTGTATCTTCCCCACATGTCATAAATAGTTTCACCGTCTACATCTTCACCGTTTTGAATCAAACCTACAGTCCATGTATTGTTGATAGCGTAACCAAAACCTAAGTTTTGTGTCAACATATCCATAGTTTCTTCTTGGTCACCATCATAAGTAGTTACGACCATAAAGTTCTGAGCTGAAGCAAATAACGTTGAGAATGCTATAGCGGATGTTAAAATTAATTTTTTCATAATTATTATTTAAACTTTTTTATACTCACATTTTTTTCGATGGATGTGAATAGTCATCGCTTTTTTACTCTACTTCTTAACGAAGAATGATGTTAATAACACTAACACAATCAAACCTACGAAACCACCTTCACCAAGTGAAGTGATAAGAGCAGAAAGATTTGTTACAACATCCATTCCAAATACTGTACCACCTGTTAAGACAGTCCATAAGATTGTTACCGGTAATACTGCCATCAATACTGATGATAGACCACCAAAAAATCCTGTTACGTATTTGATTACATTTTCCATATTTTTTGTTTTTTAAAGTTTATGATTACACCAAATTATTGTGTATTCGTTATGATAAATACCACTAAAACCACATAAACTAACTAAAATTTATAATTATCTTTGTAGTTAAAACCCTTAAAAATGAAAAAACCACCTATAATAAACCAACTGTACAGTAAAAATTTCGCAGCTATTTTTTTAAAAAAAACCTTAAAGTTTTATAAATTTTATTAAGAATTAAGTATTTTTGAGTTAAGGATATTAGTAAGTTCGTGTATATTTATAATAAAAAGTATAACTTATGAATACAATAAAAGATATTAGATTACTTGAAAATAGAATTCGTAGAATGGTTTCTGAAACTAAAGCGGGTGATATTAAACAAGAAATTCAAGCAGCCTATGATGCTGTAAAAGAGGTAAAGAAAAAACTTAAAGAATTAGGTAAATCAAATAAAGAAACCAAAGTTCTAAAAGCTGCAGCTAGAAAGATGGTTGATGAACTGGAGGATTTAGAGGATATGGATATGGATGAGGAGATGACTGAGACTGAACACGAAACTATTAGTAGAAATGAACAATCTGAAGGTTATGGTACTTTTAAAGGTTTAGGTATGAGTGAAAATAAGGTTATAGAGTTATCTGAAAACGATTTAAACACTCTTTTAAGGAATGTTGTATCTAAAAAAAAAGATAAATTAAAGGAAAACTTATTAAGAGACGTTAAAAAAACGTACAACTTAATAAGGAGTAGAGTTATTGTAGAAGGAATAAACAACCTAAGAATCCCCAATTACACCCAATTAATTAACGAACAGTCGGAGTGGAGTGGTGGTCGTAATCCTGGTTCTTCTGCGGCTGACGGTATAGAAAATATATTAGATAACCTAAATAAAGCGTGGAATATGATTAAAGATTCTACCACTAAAAAACAAATATCTAATACTTTAACTAAATTAAATAACTTTGCTACGTATACGGCTGAATTAATTGGTTCAGGAGCTCCTGGTGGGTCATCACCTAGAAGTTACGAAGAATTATCTGAACCATTACCTTACCCTGAACTAGACGAACCTGAAGATTTAGAGGATATTGACGATGAAATATCTATGTAGAACGTAAAAAGAGTCCAATCGGACTCTTTTTTATTTAATTAACTTACCTCCGTTACCTAAAATTAATAGTACGATAAGTGGACATAATAATGGGGATTTTAAAAAATGTGTAAAAATATAGAAATTATACCACCCATTAGACGGGTTTCCATTACGTTTTTTTTCAAAATTTAAATAATTTTCCTGAAGTTGTTTTTTATTAAGTTCAACAAAAGGTACCATCACTATTAATGAAAAAAGAATATATCCTAGTATGTATGTCATATTATTATTATTTTAAGGTTTCTACTATACAAATATACGAAAAAAAAACATAATTAGTTACAATATCGCATAAAAAAAGAGCCATACAGCTCTTTTTTATATAATAAGTTATAGTTTTAACTATCTTCTTCTATTTCTTCTTAATCTATTATAAGATTCTCTCATTCTCATTCTATCCATCGCCATTGGACGACCTCCTCCTCCGAATTTATCTCCACCATCTGTTTCATCTTTACATTCAGTAGCACAACATGAACAATCAGCTGCAGAACCATCGAAGCTTCCGTAACACATACAATCATCACTACCCCCACACTCACACTCTACTTCAATCATGTTTTCATTTAATAATTGTGATTCTTTAATTACTCTATTTACAATTTGTTGTAAATTTTTTTCAGTTAATTTAATTTTTCTTGCCATTTTATAATATTTTTTGTATTTTTATTTTCTAGACTTTTTAAGTCTTTTATAAGTTTCTCTCATTATGTCTGTAGCCATATCTAATTCAATGTCGTTACCCATAGGTCCATCAGAAGGAGCCATTCTATCTTTATCCCAATTTATTAATTCGTCACAACATTTACAATTCATAGATGAACCTCCACCCCAAGAACCATAACAACCTTCATTGTCACCACACTCACACCAAACCTCTACTTTTTTCTCAGTTAATCTGATTTTGGTATTTTTCATTTTTTTTGTTTCGTTAACAACTTTACCTATTAAATTTTGTAAATTTCTTTCAGTTAATCTAATTTTTTTCATAGTTAATATATTTTACTAATAAATATGTTGTAATTTATAAAAAACTAAGATAACATCTATATTAAAAATTTAATATAAAATTATATTAGGTTAGATGATATTTATATATAAAAAGGTATTATTATGGCACAAGCATTAATTTCAGCATCAAAAAGAGAAAAATTATTTAGACAATGTAAACACATGTTAGGGGCACCTATACGTGGTGTAGAATTATTGGATGAAATGATGGACACCGCTTTAGAAATAGCTATTTTAGACTACGGAATGTATGTTCAGGATTGGTTGATTGAGAATCAATGGCAAAACTTAGCAAATCAAGATTTAGATAATATATCTTTGACAAACGCTTTTATGACTAAAGGTTTTGATTTAGAAACTCAATACACTTACGCTTATTCTAAAATAGTAGGTTTACAAGCTGGTGGTCCATGGGAATTAAAAAAAGATTTTATAGACTTAGTATCTGGTCAACAAATTTATGAAATTCCAGCTTATAGAGAAATAAATGAACTTATGTGGTATAGTAGAGCTGAATTAAACGAATCTTTCATTGACCCTTTTTTAGGTGGTTTTGGTGGGGGAGGGTTTGGAGGTGGTGGTGTTGGTGGTATGGCTCAAATGGGAATGCAAGGTTCCTACTTTATGATGCCAGCATTTGACATCCTTTTAAGAATGCAGGATAGGAATTTAAAAAATAGACTTATTGGTGGTGATTTAACTTATAGGATAACCGCTGGACCAGGTGGGACAGGTGGTGACCCCCATGGAGCAAAAAGAAATGTACACTTAATGAATGTACCTGGTGGTAAGTTTGACTTTGGTAATATTAATAGAGAACGTGTTTGGTACTGGTATTATGACACGTCCACTAGTGGTTCGACAGGAAGTAGAGAAGAATGTTTAATAAAAAATAGAGACATAGCTTTATTACCTAGTGATATTAGGTTAGATGAAATACCTTTTGAAGAATTAAATTCACCGGCTCAATCCTGGGTTAGGAGATACTTTTTTGCTAAAGCGAAAGAGATGTTAGGTAGAGTAAGGGGTAAGTTTGGGGGTGCTTTAAAAACACCAGATGCTGATTTAACATTAGAATACGATAGTTTGTTAAACGAATCTAAAGAAGAGGTTGCTAAATTAATCGAAGAGTTATCAGAAAGATTAACTAGAATGAAAGACACAACACAAAAAGAAGAACAGGCTAGTAACGCTGAAACACTTAATAGAAGTTTAAGTTACAGACCTATGAATCCAGGACCTATTTATATAATATAATATGGCATTTTACACACAAATAGATTATTCAAGACAATTAAAACAATCAGGAGCTACTTCTGGTTTATTTTCAGGTTCATCAAGACGTTATGGTGATTCTTGGGTGGCCAACCCAACAGATTATTCATATAATTCTGGTTATCGTCTAGACGGTTATAATGGTAGTTCTGGTTATAGTTTTGTTGTACAAACATCTAATACTTTAAGTGGTGTGACTGATTATAGTGATGGTAGAACTTCTAGTTATGGTGTTTCTATAACAGCTTATTCTGGACTTTCTAGTGGTAATACCGTACTGTCAATCGCTCAGGTACCTTTATTACCAGTAAATCCTGGAGCTACATCTTTAACTTTAACGGCTAGTTGTTTACAAATAGCTACTGGTAATTTAATTTCATCTTCTTCTACTGACTTAGGTATTGACACTTTAGGTAATGTTGTGATAGACACATCGTCTAAAAGATTTAAAGATAATATTGAAGATATTGAATTTGAGAATTTAGATAAATTGTTGGCGTTAAACCCTAGAAAATTTAAATGGAAGTCTAATGGTAGTGACGACTGGGGTTACATAGCTGAGGAGGTTGAGTCTTTGGGTTTACGTGATTTTGTAAGTTATGAGGGTGGCATCCCACATTCTGTAAAATACAAAAAACTTACTATTTTATTAATAGCTTACTTAAAAAAACATGGTTTAGGCAATACTACCACAACAAAAGTTAGTTGTGTGTGTCCTAAAGAAGAATTTGTGGTATTAACTGAAGATTCTACATTTATATTGGACCATACCAAATCTACAAATTACATAATAAAATCTTTAGCTAGTTGTAATGTAGAACCTGATATGGGGTTAATAGATAGTGAATGGGAGTCTTTAGAAATGTTACCTGAAAGTTGTGTTGGGTTTAGGTTTTACGAACCTTTATCTTCCTGGATGATTGTTTCTTCAGACGGCATTAAGGAGTCCTAACTCTTCCATAAAATAATTTTCACTAGTATTTGTTTTTTCCCAATACTCTTTTTCTTCTTTTGATAGTTCTAATATTTCTTCTAGTGAGTCTTGGTCACCTTGTTTTCTAGAAATACCATTTATTAAAATACATTGTGTTTTTGTGTAATATTCTCTATTTTCTGGATTTTTTTTCAATAAACTTTCTCTAACTTCTGGTTTAAAACAAACTAGTAATGGTTCTACCCGTTTATTAAATGTGTTAATATATCTAGGAATGTTATATTCACCCATGGCTCCATTATCTAAATCATTTTCAGATATTAAATAAGAATGTAATACTATTTCTTCCGTACCGTCTTTTTTCTTTTTCCTTTGCACATCACCATGTGACATAGCTTTACCATTATTAACATAATAAATTGTATCACCTAAAGATACCGCAATATTGTCTCTAATAACTAGTTCCATATGTGCCTGTCTAGACATTAAATTACCAGCTTTAGTTCTTTGTGAACACCTTTTTTTATAAGATTCTATTGTTTGTTTAATCCTAGCCTTGTTAGCTATTTTTGCTAATAGAATATCTCTTTGGTAAATTTTATCTAGATACTCATAATAATATTCTACAAACTCATTACCTTTACCAGATAATAACATACCTAAACCTTTATCTATAAATTCTTCTAAATACCCCTGGATTTTTTTAGATTTTATAGAGTTACCAGTTAACTTAACAGTACCATTTGGCATTAATAATGCGTAATTTTTTCTCGCTATATTAATACATGAAGGCCACTGTCCGTCAGTATCTAAACCCATTTCACCCCTCATAAATAAATCATTATACTCCGCAACGTCAGCCTCACTACCTTTATAAAGTTTGTCTTTTTTAACTAAAAAATTATTACCTAAACCAACATATTCTCTACCTTCTACATCCAAAGGGCAAGAGAAGTTAACCCCATCAGTATCCATAACAAGTGGGTCGTAATCTTTAGACATAAAAAATCTAACCATTTGTCTTAAGTATTGTCTTGCTGTACAAGTTACTTTTTCACCCATATCCATATCACCCCATGGAAAAACTTGTGGGGCTGATAAAGAACCAAATAGGGAATTAATAAAAATCTTAATAGGGAGTTGTTTACGACCAAAAGATTCTGATTTCTTTTTATCTTTAGTGTAATACTCTGAAGCTAAATTTTTATATCTAATTCTGGTATCTCTAAAATACTTTAACATTCCTTTCATAACATTAGTAACATCACACTCAGGAAAAACATCATGGACTAGTTGTATAGATGGGTAAAGAGAACTAAAATCTAGTTTTAGTACATTGGTTGAGTATCCGGTCTTAACTAACCTAGATAACCCCCCAACAAAGGGTCTTTTAGAATCCTTCGCTGGAACGGCTAATCCTCTATGGTAAGACCAAGCCAACATTAACATTTTCCATAAAGTTGCTGTACCCATAGTAGAGACTCTTTCGTATGATGTTGGTACCATACTAGCTAATAAAAAAGAAGCTTGGTTAAATTGTCCATCCACCTCTTGAGTCTCCCATAAATCATCTATTAAGTATCTCTCTACAATTTCCTCACCTCTTACTTTTCTATATGTTTTAGGAAATCTTTTATCTAAATTTTTTAAACCTTCATCGTCTACTGATTTATATTTACCATTTTCAACATTTAAATAGAATTCTTTATTTTCTTTATATGTTGATGATATTTTGTCCCCAGGTACATATACTCGATTCGGTTTTTCTGATTTACTAAATTGTGTTATATATTTTAAACCCCAACTTTTAATTTCAGAATTAATAGTTTGAGCTCTTCTAACAGAATGGGCTATATCTAAAGAATTGTACCCCCAAATTTTTAGTTGTTTATAATCCTCAATCTCAGCACCTAACTTTAAGATACCATCTTTCATTTTATAGTCTTCGTTTGGGTTTAAGGTTTTAAATTCTTTGGTGTTCATACCTAAGATTTCAGCTCTTTTAAACAACCAGGGCCAGTCAAAGTTGGAGGAGTTGTATCCACCAATTATACTTGGTTTTATTTCATCTATAATATCGAAGAATTGGTATATAGCTTCTATTTCAGATTCTGGTTTGTCATCAATTTCTATAACTTTTTCATAACCCCTATTATCCTTTATACCTATCATAAATATTCTACCGTCTTCAGGTGCTAAAGATGTGGTTTCTAAATCAAATACAAGTCTATGGACATCATCGTACTCTTCAAAACCTTTAAATAACCTTTTTCTTTTTTGTATTAAGTATTGTTCTATCGGTGGTAGTATTTGTATACTACCTCTATTGTCTTCACCCCAAGGGTTTAAACCACCTTGTTTAAAGAAACTAACTAAGTCTCTGTAACTTTTAGTAGTTTTAATTAGGTAAGTTAACCCTAGTTTAAGTCTTTCATCATCACCAGTTTCTAGTTTTTCTACAATAATACCATATTTGGTCATGGCGGCTTTTTGCTTATGTTTATTGTTTTGGTAGAAGTTTTTTTTACTAAGATTACCAACCCAACAAAACGGTGTAAATGTGTCGGTTTCTATAGCTTTACCCTTTACAGGGCATTCTTTAATTTTATAAATTTTACCAGTTCGATACCCATATTCTAGAGCTACTATATGTTTTTCTGGGTCTGAACCATGAAGGAATTCATGGATTTCTTCGGTTGTTGCGTCTTTTAAATTTTCAATCATTATCGTTTGTATTATTAGCTTCGTGATTATTCACGAGTTTTACTTAACATTCAATAAAAATATAATAAATTTTTGTTAAAATATCAATTAACAAACACAAGAAGCTGAAACAAAAGAGTCGGTAATATTTATAAATAAATCTTCCCTAATCGGTACTTTAAGTTCAGTGCATTCATCGTGTAAAAATATTGAAAACATGGCTTGATATCTACCTACTTTTTTAACATCTTTTTTTCTCCACCTATAGTATATGTAGTATTCTGTTGGGGCATTTGGTGATACTACTATTTTTTGTACTAGACCACCTGGTTGGTTTAATATTCTGTAAGTCCCATCATCTACACTTTTCATTGAGAACCTTATTGTGGAATTTTCTAGTTTATCGTGTAAGGTATCAAATTCATTTCTACCATCCCTAACCAATTCCATTTTCAAAATGGGTTCTAACGAATCTTTTCTAATAAAAAATTCCATAATTAATTTGTTTTAATTAGCATTTCCGTCTCCTTCGAAACGTATTGATGCCCATAAAGTACCACCAGTATACACCCTTATCTTTCCTTTAACAGCGTCCCAAAACATTAACCCTGTGTTGTCTTGTGTTACAGTTCCAGATAATGAAGGGTGAGGTACACTTGCGGGGTCTTTAGTAACACTTGGTAACATAAACCCTAAGGGGTGAGAACCGGAACCGGAATAAACTGTTAATGCTGCCGTAGATAGTCCAGCAGAACTGGCTGCAGATGCACGACCAATTTGATTATTGTTAGTTAGTGTTCCAGCTGAACTTAAAATTACTGTACCGGAGTGACCTACCTTAAATGCGTTATTTCTAGACGCTGCTCCAGTACCACCAGCGGTCGTATTATTACCATCAGTACCATTACCTACAACAAATAAATCCGAAGATATATTACCTCTACCAACAATAAAGTGAGTCTTTCCTGAAGCTGTTGTCGCACTTCCTGCGGCAAAAGAAGTATTTGTTGTTGCTGATGTTCCACTACCACTTGTAAATGTTGCGTCAGCAGTGGAACTATTACCAGTACCAAAAGATGCGGACATTTGACCTGTAACGTTATTACCACCACCAAAACCAACAGCTAAGTTTCCTGAAACTGTGTTTGCTGAACCTGCAGCAAACGAATATAGTCCTGTTGATGTTAATACTTTACCGAAAGCGAATGACCCTGTACTATTAGTTACCGTATTTGCTGAACCAAAGGCTGCACCAATTAAACCTGAAACATTATGTCCTTTACCAAACGCTGATGAAAAAGCCCCACCAATGGTATGTCCAGAACCTACACCTATTTTTGTAGAACCAGATGTTGTACCAGATACCATTAAACTAGGTTGTATAATTACACCACCACCCGCTGGATTATTACCTTCGGATGTAAGACCACTTATAGTTCCATTTATAGCCATAGCTACAAATGGTGACCCTGAAGTTGTATATCCACCTGAATATACTGTTACTCCAGAGTTAAGAGTTACGTGACCAGAAACGGTACCACCACTGGCAAATAAACCTACTGGGTGAGTAAATCCGTCTGGATTTTTTATGTATAGTTCATACTGGCTTTGTGTACCGGTACCACTACTAGCATATAAAGCTGTATGTCCTGTTGGTGGATTAGCTATATGAGCTGGTTGTTCTGTTAAAAGTCTAATGTACGATGGCATATTCTATTTTTTTGTTTAATTATCTTTATATATAATTATTTTGTTATTTCCCAAACTACTTGTAAGTATTTCCTAATAATGTAACAATAGCATCTAAAGACTCATCCATTTTAATTATAACACATTCAAGAGTGTCTTCTGGGTTCATCCAAACAGGCATTGTTACTTCAACTGCTGCTTCTTGTTTAAATTTCTTATAAAATTTAATTGAGGATATATTTTCTTGTGTATACCCTCTAAATTTAACTTGGTTATCACCACTGGTAAAGTATAAGTTATTAGATAAATATCCAAATATTGCTTTTATATCATACATATTACCCTCTGTTAAATATAATGTTTGTGACGAATCACAAGCATTTTTTGAGCAATTTTTTGTAAATTCACAATCTATTAAATTATACCTATCTTTATTAACTAAAAAGTTATGGTAAACTTCATCCGCTTGTAAAGGTTTTGTATAATATCTTAATTGTGATATTCCACCCATCCAAGTTCCAGCAAAATTCTTTTCTATTAAAAGACCTAAATCGTCAGGGTCTTGTTCTAAATATTGTACTGGTTCATCTAATGTACAAGCTGTATAACTAGTAAATCCAGTACCACCACTAACCGTACTAAGGTCACAAGTATCACCACTAAAACCTGTCTCATTACAAGGTGACATCGTCATATTTTCTAATAACCCTATAGAAGCACCACCCCAAGATATATTATAAGGTACCCCAACCTGTAGGTCTCTATGTTGATTTAGTGTTCTAGGTATTATTTCTTCAAACTCATCAACAACAAAGTGTCTTCTACCATTAACATAAAAGACTAACCTACCCCGTCTATACTCATCATGTGACAACCAAGAACCGAAAGTTGTTGCTGCTGTATAACAACAATCGTTTGCTGTTTTACCAGAAATACCGGAACAATCAAACTCATAATAACCATCCTCAGGTATTAAAGGTAATTCATCAAATACGTTATTACATCTTGGAGCAGCCACTTCTGCCGTTATACCGGAAAAAAGATATAGTGGGTCTAATAGACCACCTAACGAATATTCAACTCCATTACCTAAACTTTGGGCACAACTTGAGCCTGTTATCAATGGGAAACTCCTTTCAAATGAAACAGCTACATGTATCCAAGTATCTTCACAACTACCAGAATTTATTATTGACGGACATATTACATCAGAATATTTTTCTTCAATATGGTAACCACAAACAAACGTATCACCAGTTGTACATTTGTCACCTGTCGCTGTACCACCAGTAGTTTCACATGTACCTGTATACCTTATAGTTCTATAACCTATTTTAAAATCTGGTGTTATTCTAAAACCTAAATTGTTAGAGACTATATCGTTTGTCATTGATGTCATTGTAACTGTTGTGGAAGTACCTCCTGTCGCTATATCAAATGGTGAAGTGTTAACAACAGCAGGACCTAAAGTGTGTCCGTCTATTGTATCCATACAACAGTTAAAACCACTCATACTAGTACAACCTGTTTCACTAGGAAATTCACTATGAAATTTATTTTCTGCTCTTGTACCTTTATAAAAAAAGAAACCTGAGTTATTAGGGTAATCATCATTTACCGTTCTAGTGTCCGCAGTACAGTTTATATTTTGAGTTCTAGCTGTTAACCAGGTATCTGTATCATAATCGTAACCGGTATACTTCATACCATAACATGAACTATCCACACAATCCCCTTCTGAATCTATAACATAAGAAAAACTATACGTTTCACCTTTTGGTTCTTGTTGTGGTACATTATAACCTACTGTTGCACAACACAAACAATTTTTATCGTTTTTAAATCTGGGGTCTAAACAAGTTCTTTGACAAAAGTTCTTTTCCAGCCCACCACAAATATAACCATCTGTAGGGTCCTGGTTTGGATTTCTTGTTTTACACCCAAACTTTTTATAAAAATCTGTACAGTCAATAGTGTCCGGTAAAGTAACACCAGAGTTTGTAACCGTAACACCGGTATTCCAAGCTGGATTTGTGTAGTATGTTGTTGGGTTGGTTGATGCGTCATAACAACCGTCACCAGGGTTTACACTTACATTTTCTTCTACATTGTAGTTGGTTGAAAAACACGTTCCACCGGTTGTGGTTCCAGTTGCTCTTAGTTTTAAAAGGGTTTCCATAGTCCAACCTTTTTCGGGTCTATCTGGTAAAACACCATATGGGTAACCATAAAATTTATAAGTTCCCGTATAATACCCACCATTTAGTTCTTGATAGTAACCACTACTATCAGTAGAAGAACTAATTGTATACCTTCTAGTTCCGGACATGTTAAATTTACTAGAATCTTCTGGACCTGGGTTACTAGCGTCTCCTGAGTCAGGTCTTGTAAAGAAGTTAGTGGATACATTTCTAGTTGTAGCTCCACTTTGTGAAGGTGCTTGTGTGTTAGCACTTACCTGCCACATTTTAAACCTACTATCTTGTTCCGTTAATTCAAAAACACCAAAAGGTCCAACACTTGAATTACCACTTATAGGTATAGCTCCCTCATGTAAAGTTAAACTCCCTGTTGTTCTCATATAAGGAACTACCCCAATATCTATATATGTTAATTTATAATTTGGTATTGAGTATACACCATCATTTCCTTGACTTGTATAACCAGTTCTCCCACCACACGTATCCCCACTCTCACCCGTTGGAGTTGGGTTACATTCTTCATATGGACAATCACAATAAGAAAATGCTTGATTCCAATAATTCTGACTAATAATAGATTGTGGGTAAGCTGAAACACCTATATCTAAAGATGGTGCTGGGTAATTAATTACACCACCAGCAGAATTACCACCAGAAAAAAAACTAGATTGTTGTATAACACTAACACCGGTTAAGTGTGGTTGTATTGTGCACGCTGTATTATTTAAATCTATCCATAAAGGTAACGAATCACTTTCATTACCTACTTGTGGTGTTCTAGGTGTGGTGTAACCAATAATATGGTCCGAATAAACAACTTCCCTTTGAAAGTTGCGTTCGTCAGAAGCTAAATAAAAATCATAATATTCACTATAATTTATTTTAGCGTCTAATCTTTTTCCGTAATTATTTAATAAATTTTGTGTTCCCATTGATTATAAATATCATTCCACTACAACTTAATATTTATATATAAAGAATATTTAATTATGGCAAAAAAAGAACCTATTATAATTGATGCTGATGACATGGAAAAACTGCACAAAAACGGTACATTAAAAAAAGATGGTGTTACTTTTGTTTACACACCAGACCCAGAATCATCAAATAAGTCAGAAGAAGAGTCAGAAGAAGAGTTAGAAGAACTTGTAGATTATGATGGTTCTATTGTTGGTAGTAAGATTCCTTTAGGTTGGGAGAACGTTAAAACCATGTCAGCAACTAAAACTATGGACGCTACCATACCTTCTAGTAGACAATCTGGTCAAAATGGTTTATACTCAAACGCTTTAAGACGTTTTTGGGGTGAATCTGTTGAGGAAGTTAGTGAGCATGATATGACTGACGTTTTAGGGTATGACGATACTATACATATGGATGCTGGTGAAACTATAGAATATTTTAAAAATGAACACGACATGGAGGAAGATGAAGCTGAGGATAGAGCGGAGTCCATGGGTAAAACCACATCATTAGATAAAAAATCTGATGATGGTGAAAGTTTTCAAAGGTTAGTGGAGGATGATGATGTTTTAAACATGTTAGAAATTATTCTTAGTAAAAAAGATAAAGATGTTGGTGTACAGGGTAATGATGGACCTGAACTACCTCACTATATAGATAAAAAACTTAGGTTAATTCAAAAATACGCTAGAAATAATAATGTTAATATGAATAGTATTGTTAATAAATTAAAAAATGAATAAAGACCTTAAAAATAATTTTTTTAAATTACCTGATGAATTACTAGAAATGTTAAATGGTAATTTAAAAAAATCTTCTACCAATACTAGTGGTTATGAAAGACTTGCAAATTTATGTAAAAATAAAGGAGTAAATTATGGACAAGCTAAAAAAATAAAACATGAGATGGAAAATGGTTTAAATACTCAAGCTTATAAATTAGTAGGTGGTGATAATTTACTAGAATGGTTAAATGATAAACTAACTAGAGAACGAAAAATTGTAGACACTAGTAAAAGAAATAAAATGAATTCCGGTCTTGAAAATCAATTTAAAAAGACACACACTAAAGATAAAAATAAAAATCCGACAAAGGTTAGGTTGGTTAGTACTCAAAAAACAGCTGACGAAATAGTTAATAATAGAGCAGTTTACAATGAAGCGTCTCGAATTAGAGACATAATAAACAAAATAATAATATAAAATGGCAGATTTTAATCAAAAAAAGGCAGGTGAAAAATTATCAGACATCTCAGCCAAATCAAGAGAACAATTAATTACTAGAAACACTTACAAAAGTAATAACACTTATAACGCAAACCACCCAAATGCTTTAGCAGACGGTGACCCAAAAGGAAAGGGTAACGCTCAGTATTTAAATGTTTACGATGAAAGTAGTGGTGGTAGTTTAGACATATTAGGTAATGGTGAAGCTAATAGTGGGCGTATAGGTAATGTTAAAAATAACCTATACAATAAATCTAACGAATATTCCGCTGGTAACATGGATACTGGAAATGGATACACACCAACAGTTACTGAACCAAGATAGCGTAAATGAAACTTTACAATGTCATATCAACCCTTATACTTGAGCAAGCATCTCAATCAGAAATTATAGATGCTATAAAAAATAAACATGTCTGTGAATTGGAGTATGTGGACGACCCAAGTATAGGACCAGGTAAAAGAATAGTACAACCAGTAGCTTTTGGTGAATCTTTAAGAAATAATAAAGTTATTAGAGCTTACCAAACTTCAGGACCTTCATTAAAAGTTAATGAAGAAGGTATTCCTTTACCAGATTGGCGATTATTTAGGTTAGACAGGGTTAATAATTTTAAACCTGTGAAAGGTGAAGATTCCTTATTTGAAACTTTCCCTCAACCACCTTCATATAACCCTTTCGGAGATAAGTCAATGAATAGAATGTTAGTTAATTCAAAATTTTAAAATATGAGTGGATTCGATTTACAAGAAAAACTTATTCAAGCAAAAGCTGTGATGGATAAGGTTGATGGGAGACCATCTAATATGGATAATACAAGACGTGGTATGACGGAATCCAACCCTAATTTACCACCAGTATCTAATAATTTTAATAGTGAAAGTATTAATAATGTTATTAGTTCTAATAGTGGATTACAAAGACCCACAGTTACTGAAGAAAAGGTACAAAAATCAAACTTACCTGATGCGATAAAAAAACTTATGATTGACCACCCAATCCCTGAGGTAAGTTTTGGTAACTCGATACCGGACTCCTTAATTGAAGGTGCTGCTGATAAGATGAAAAAATTATCAGGAATAGAACCGTCTAAACAATCGTTTAACTCAAGTAACACCCAAACTAAAAAACCTAAAACGCAAAAATTAAGTCAAAGTTCACTTAAAAATTTAGTTAAAGAAACCATTAAAGAGTCTTTAGATGAGTTAATAGAAGAAAGAATAACAAATAGGTTGGTAGAATCTAATAACCTAAACGAATCTATTAAGTTAGTTGTTGGCAATACTGTTTTTGAAGGTAAGATATTAACTACTAAAAAAATTAGGTAGTCTACCTTTGACTATGTGAAACGTTAGTCTTATTCTTTTGTTATGAATAAACCAAAGTATAAAATTTTAGTATTACCTAGTGATAGGACTGGAGTAAGTAAATTTAGGTCTGTTGACCCTCATGTCCATTTACAGAGAATGTATCCGGAAGAATTTTGGGTTGATGTTGATTACCAACCCAAATTGGAAGACGAAAACTGGTTAAAACAGTATGATTTAGTTTTATATCACAGGTCTTTAAGTCCTGACTTTGGTAGGTCACATGAGGCTGTAAAAAGATTAAAAAAATTAGGAATACCTTCCATTTGTGATTTAGACGATTATTGGGCACCCACAATGGACCACCCAGCTCACGCAATTGTAAAACAAAACCAATTAGACCACCATATAAAAGAAAGTTTAAAAATAGCACAAAATATTTCAACTACAACTACTATTTTTGCTGAAGAAATGAAGGGGTTTTGTGATAGTATATTTATTTTTCCAAATGCTATAAATCCATCAGAAAAACAATTTCAACCTAAAAAGATAGATTCTCCACGTACTAGAGTTGGTTGGTTGGGTGGTTCTTCACATTTAGCTGATTTAGAAATTTTACGTGGATTACCAGGTAAATTAAACAGCTCCCACAAAGATAAGTTTCAATTTGTTTTATGTGGTTACGATTTAAGGGGTAGTGTTACTATGATTAATCCAGAAACTGCAGAACAACAAACTAGAACTATAGAACCACATGAATCTGTGTGGTATTTATTTGAAAAAATCTTTACTGATGACTTTAAAGTGTTGTCACCAGAATATAATGAATTTTTACATAAATGGAAAAAGGGTAAGTTTGAAGGTGAGGAAGATTCACCTTATAAAAGAGTTTGGACTAAACCGATTACCACATATGCCGCTAACTATAATAATTTTGACATTTCTTTAGCTCCATTAAAAGAACACATGTTTAATAAGGTTAAATCACAATTAAAAGTTATTGAGGCTGGTTTTCACAAAAAAGCTTTAATAGCTCAAAATTTTGGTCCATATCAAATAGATTGTGTTAACGCTATTGAACGGGGAGGTGGTATAAATAGTAAAGGTAATTGTTTATTAGTTGATTCACACAGAAATCACAAACAATGGTACCAATACACTAAAAAACTAATAGACAATCCTTCACTAGTAGAAGATTTAGGTGAAAAACTATACGAGACAATATCTCCAAAATATCACATAGATGTAACTACAAAGTATAGAGCTGAAGTTTATAGAGAATTAATAAGAAAATCATAAAAAAATAAAAAAATGGCAGAAGTAGTAATTAATGACAAAGTAAAGACCCACGAAGAGGGCAACCACATATATGTTGGAACTTATAAAGGGAAAACATTCCGTACAAGTATGGAAGATATGAATGAAGATAGAAAACTTATTTACCAAGAAGGTGAGGAAAACTTTGACGAGGAGGAAAAGAAGGTAATATACCAACAGTTAGATGAAATGACCTATATTAGACCTGACGAAAAAGGTGACGAAAATAGTGTAATTGTAGAAAAAGACTATGAAGACTGGTGGGCTTTTAAATTTGAGTGTTATGGTTCTTATGGAGAACACAAATTTGTAGTGTTAGAGGAAAGTGATGACAATGGTGGTGACGCTACTTTTGTGGAAGGTGAAGATAAATTTAGTGAAGAAGAACAAGAATTAATTTACGAAGCAGTAAATGAATACATGTAATATGAGTGATTTACCCAAATGGTTTACAGGGGAGTTATATGAAGACGGTGGTATGGTTAGTAATAGATTTTCAGGTGAAGAATACGAATTAACCGCTAAGGAACTATCGATGTATGATTTTATTATGGGAGCAACCATAATTATGGAGATGGGAATCTCCTGTAAAAATGATAAAATGATTGATGAGTTACGAAAAGGTTTGGGTTGGTTTAAAGAAAATAATAGCAAGGCCTATATGGTCTTATTAGATTAATTAATTAAAAAAAAAGAAAATGACAGTAGAAATTAACATTATGGAAAATGGACCTATTTTGGTCAAAGGAGAAACCACAGTAAAAAAAGGTGGTAAAGATGTAACAGTAAGTGAAAATTATGCATTATGTAGATGTGGAAAATCTAAAAATCAACCAATGTGTGATGGAGAACATAAATCAACTAATTTTAAAGGATAATAATATGTACTATCAAGCAATCATCGCATTTGAAACGGGAAATGTAGATAGCGAAGGAAACCCAAAAGTTAAAAAATATAAATATATTGTAGAATCAGAATCAGTTTTTGAAGCAAATAAAAGATTAGCTCACTACATTTCTGAAGACACTAGGGATTCGGAAGTAATATCTGTAGTTAAAGCACCTTATGAAGATATATTACATCCAGAACTAACACCAAACTACTATAAGTAAATTAGGGTATATTTATAATAAAAACAATTATTATGAATTTCTTTAAAAACATGTTAAGTAGTGGTAGTAAAATCTCTAGTAAGAGGACTGTAACTTTTATATGTCTTTTATTTATGTTGATTGGTTATACGTCTAATTTATTTTGGGACTTTACCGTCGACACTAAATTATTCGAATCTTTACAATGGATTGTGATGGCTGGACTTGGTTTTACAGCTGCTGAGAATTTTTCACCTAAAACTGAAGAACCTCCGGTAGAAGAACCATCACCATCATCGACAACTGTAACTCACGAATATAATTACGACGACGAAGATTATTAAAAAATAAAAACCACTCGAAAGAGTGGTTTTTTTATTTAAGTTACTTTATTTTCTAAGGTCTAAATTTTTCACAACATTTACACATTGGGTTTCTTCTATCTGTTTTACATTTTTTACAAATGTCTCGTTGTTCTACCCTATCCAACATACTAAATTCTTTACATGGGTCAACTGGTTCTATTATAGGTTTACACGGTTTACTAATAAACGGTGCTGCTTGATTAGGGTTCATCGATATAAATACTGAATCTACTGTTCCGTGGGTATTTGGACCTCCACCCGATACTTCTTTACCTACATCACCTTGTGTTACTGGTTGTCCGTCTATTGTTACAGCAGCATCTATTGACATTGGTGATGTATTTGGTTGTCCACACAATTTAAGTTCTATACCCATTGAAGGCATTGTTGGTGGTGGACAAGGAGATTCGATAACATCAACTGAATTACTTAAGTTTTGTGTTGCCACTAATAAAGAATCTATTTTTCCGTTTTGAGCGTTAGCTTGACCCGAATTAACTTCGATTTCTTTCCCTACATCATTTTGTGTTACTGGTACACCATTTATTGTAATTGGCATAGGTATTTGTATTGGTGACGTATTTGGGTCACAACTTCCGAATACAATACCTAATGGAGGCATAACCGGTGGAGGGCATGGTGATGAGATAAGGTCAACCGTGTTATTTAAGTTTTGTGTTGCTACTAATAAAGAATCTATAACACCATTTTGAACGTTAGCTTGACCTGAATTAACCTCAACTTCTTTTCCTATATCAGATTGTGATACTGGGTTTCCATCTACTGTAATTGGCATAGGTATTTGTATTGGTGTTGTATTTGGGTCACAACTTGCGAACACAATACCTAATGGGGGTAATACTGGTGGTGGGCATGGAGCTGAAGTAACATTAAGTCCTGGTGATAAATTTTGTGTCGCTATAAATACAGAGGCTATAGACCCATTTACTGTTTGGTTTTGACCTTGTATTGCTATTTCTGTACCTATACCCTGATTTGGTAAATCTCCTAACATCTGTCCGTCTAGTATGATGTTAGCGTTAATTTGACTTGGAGTAGTATAAGGGTCACAACTTTGAAACACAATACCTAATGGAGGCATAACCGGTGGAGGGCATGGTGTTGAGATGGCGTTAATAGGGGTACCGTTAGGGTTGGATGCTGGAAATATACCATCTATTTTTCCATTAAAACCAGGATTAGTGGGGAATGATATTTCTGTCCCTACATCACCATTTGTTAACGGTTGTCCATCTAATGTAATAGGGTAGTCAATAGGCATTGGTGTTGTATTTGGGTCACAACTTTGAAACTGAATACCCATAGGTGTTGATTGTTGTTCGTTAATAACTACCGAATTGTTTTTGTGTAGTTTTCTAATTCTATTTTTTTCCGGTTCACTACTGTTAAATCTATTTCTCATAATTTTATTATCTTATTTTTTTACCCAATTTCTAATTTGGTTTTTTTGTATTTCTTTTAAATTTTTTCTAACTAGTCTGTCCACCCCTGTACTTACACCTGAAGCTGTTTTACCTCCTTTTTGGTCATTCATATCATCAATACCCATACTTCCTCCTGAAGCTTTTTTACAAGCAGCATAAGCACTAAAAACACCTTGTACACAGGTACTATAATCATCGTCAGGTCCTTCATCACAACCAGCAAAACCTGCTTGTGCTGTTTCTTGACATGTTGGTGCTTCTTTTAAGATTCCTCTACTTTCATACATTCTATTATCACCACAACCTTCATACATTTCACCATCACCACAACCTTCGTCCATGTCGTGTGGGTGACCGTGAGAACCTCTTTCTATACTATAATCTTCACCCATTTCCCAATCTTCCATGTTTTGATTTGCTGCATTTTGGTCCATATAATTTACATTAATTGTATCACTAGTATTAGTGTCTTGACTGTCCTCATCTAATTCGTATTTGTCACTAGGTTTAGAAACACCTAAGCTTAACCCACCCATATTACCAAACCCTAACATAGCTGCTTGTTCCTTAACTATTCTATCTATAGAGTTAATTAATTGTGATTCACTAACTGTCATTGTTTTCTTTTTCATATTTTTTATATTTGACTTACTACTTGGAACTTTATTATATTTCTATAAATATTAACTTCTTGGTTAGAATTTGCTTTAATATCTATAAAGTATTCATTTGGTATCATATCTTCGGTATTTAGAAGAAAGTAATTGTGATTATATGCCCTATTTACATTTGCCCAAGGATGTGTTTCTACTTCAGTATTACCTTGTCTAACATATAGTCTATATTTAAGTCCGTCGATTAAAACGCTTTGACTTACTGTGTATGGTACTCTAACAGAAACAAATACTTTACGTGTTTCTCCAGCTACTAATTTTTCATCCATTTTTATACCGTTAACCGAATATCCATATTCTTTTGGTAGTTGGTCTTCTGGGCCTATCTGGTAGTATTCATCTGTAGGTAAAAGAGTAAATTCATTACTAGCGTTAGTTAATATGTTAGTATCCATAACCATACTAGACCAAGTATCTGTAAATATAGATGGGGTCCCATATGTACTACCGGTAACCGCAAACTCTACGTAATACAACCCACAACTTAAATTAGTAGCTGTCATAGAACTATATACAGCATCGTCACAATCATAAACTGTAACTTGTGGTAAAGAATCTAAATTTTTTGGTATACCTTCTGTATTGGTATATAAGAATAGTCTATTGGTTTTATTTAGATAAAACCTTTCTCTGTCATCGGCTATGTAATCATCGTAGCTGGTTTCTAAATATGGTTCAAAAAATGTTTGTGTATGCCTTGTAAAAAACCCAACACTATAAGCCTCTGTTAATCCTGTTAAATTTTCTAAAGTACCTGTGTATGCAATTCCGTAAGTTATGCCTGTGTTTGGTGTGTTACCAGTAAGTCTATTATTAATTTCATTAGTTATATCCATACTAATATTTTCATTACCTTGGTCAAAATCTTGACTATTAACAACCGTAAAAGTGGTATTGTCTTGATTATCGTAAACACCTTGGGTGGACCAAGGTGTTAATGTCGTCGCTGAATACCAGTTAGATGGTCTTGTACCATAACTTTCATCAAACTCAGGTTCAAACCTGCCACCATATTGTTGGTAGTCGTACCCAACACCCTCATCCCAGGTAATACCACTACTTCTAAATAATAGTAAAGTAAAAGAACTTGCTCTTCTTTTCCCATCTATTAATTTGTCATTTAAGAGAGTTTGGTCAAACATGGAGGTGTTGGTCATTTTTAAAGTGTGAGTAGCTCCTGTACCCCCAGATAGGTTTATACAACCATTATTAACCTTAGATATAACATCATTAAGATTTAAATCAAATATAAATCTAGAAAACTTACCACTATTATCTAAGGTATGTCCTGTTCTACCACCACAACTATCACCACTTAACCCAGTATATTTACAACTAGTTGTAGGTTCTTTACCATAAAATAATTCAGTTATTGGGTTACGTGCTGTATTAACACTATCTTTAGCTACGATAGTATTGTTTTTAGAAAAGTAGGATTTAAAAGTTGACATATAATAATCTTTACATTATAAATATCAATTAATTCTTATATTTTTATTTAAAACTTCTTCACGAGCTTTTAATAGTTTATTTAAGATTTCTTGGGTGGTACTTCCTCCGTGTGAAGTGGGTACTGGTGCCATACCTGGAAAGGCGTGAGTATGACTAACAGTAAAATCAACAATTAAATCTAATAACTCTAAAAGTTTTTCACCACGAACTAAAGAATTTGTTTTATTATCAATATCATCCACATATTGTAACTGACCAATACCATAATTGTTAAGTAATTCAATATCACCTAATTCTTTAGAATTATGGGACAATAAATATATATTTTGACTACCCACAGTAACATAACCTTGTTGTCCTTCTTCAAAACTAACAACCCTAATAACTTCTTCTTTTGACTCTGTAGGTATTTTTCTTTTATCTGGTTTAGATGTAAAAGCTAAACCGTACCCTTTTTGGACAACACCCTCTAACTGTATTTCTTCTGTAAACTTTATTATTGAGTCTCTAACCGCATTAAAGTTACCTGAGTTTAAACTACCAAAAATACCAAATTCTGGTGCTGATGGGTCATTTTTAGTTAAAAAATTTATTAGGTTAGGTCCTGGTCTAAAATATAGTGGATGCCCTTTCATACCAGAAGTATTTAATTTTTTCTTTAAACTAGTTTCATTTACTGGAGAAAACCCATAATGTGGATTGTTAGAACCTGTGGTACCAGAAGGTGTTTTACAAATTTCTACAAATTGGTGTTGGTCGAAATTTTTTAAATAGTGGTTAATTTGTTTAATAGCGTCATCTTTATTTAATGTAAAATTAGAAATCATAATCGAGTCTGAAAATAAAAAATTAGTTTCTAAATCAACTTCTGAAGCCATATATGACTGTGTTTCACCTTGTCTATCCATGTTAGGTAATAATGATAACCCCATAGTAAAATCTATGTTTGGTAATGGGGATGTTGAACTTGTAAAATCTATTGGGTCGACACCACGTTGTATATCATATTCAAATATGACTTGTACTTTTTCATCTTTTAATTCCACAGATTGACCTTTTGGTTCTTCTGTTATTTTTAAAGTTTGTGGGAAATGATTTATCTGTACAAAACTTAATTCTTTATTTCTTAATGGTTGTGAACTTAATTTTTTATTAGGATTTTTAATAAATTTACCAGCTCTTATTAGTATTTGTGGGTGGTCTTCTATTTCAGGTTGTTCAGCTAAATCTTTAACATTATAACTCTTAACTTGGTTTTGGTTTTTTTCTTCTTTTCTGCTAGGAAGTCTATCTGACATACCTAAAATTATATCAGTATTATTCCTACCTTGTATAGCTATATCTTTTGGGTTGGGGAAGACACCATTGGAGTCCGGATTTTGTGTTACAGCAAGTGGTGGGTTGTCCCATCCTTTTGCTTGTGACGTATGATATCTACCCGTATCTTCAGTTTCATTTTCTAATAAGTGTGGGTAGGAGTGGTCAGGGCCTATATATAATTTATTTTGTCCTTGATTTTCACCATTATAATAAATTATTTTAATAGATTCTTGTTCTTTAGGTATTGTGGTTAAATTTAAAGGAAGTAAAGGTAAGTGAACGTCTGGGTCCATAGTATCTGGGTCAGAACTCCAAGCTATAAACTCACCAGCTTCGATAAAGGCTCTTCTTTCTTCTTTTTTAGTCGCTATATCTTTAGCCGCTGATTGAGCGTTAAAAGAAACATCGTCAAAGGCTATAATTCTGCCGGCCCTTAACGGGTCATTACTGTCTATACATATACCGAAATATATAATATCGTTTAATTGAGCACCACCACTTCTATTTGACGTTACTGTACTCATTTAGTTCTTTTTTTTATTTCATCATTAAGTCTATTATAAGACTCCTCAACATTATCTAAATGGTGAGATAAATTAATTAATAAAGATTTTGTTTTTTCAAATTCTTCTTTTAATAAAGACATTTCTGTTAAAATTTCTTTATTAGGTAATTCTTTTGGGTTTTGAGTTTTATTTTCCATGTTAACATTTTAAACCCACTACTTTAGTAGGTGGTACTAATACGGCTCCTGGTGGTCCACTAGCAACAACAGGGAATAAAACCCCATGTACCACACCATTTATTGTTTCTTCTTCATCCATAGCATCCGCTAGGGCAAACTGAGATAACATAAATAGGTTTGGTGTACCGTCCGGCATATCACCTGTTGGTATTCCTAGATTTTCTAATTTTACAGTTAGTTTTTCAAAAGTTCTTAGTGAGTTAGTCCCACTTCTAGCCATGGCAGCAAATTGTAAAAATTTTGGTGGTGGGGCAAATGGAATATCAATACCTGTAGCTGCAATCATTTTCATGATTATCATTAATATTTCTTTACAATTTTTAGCATTATTAAGGTCAGCGATAAAAGGTAATAAAGTTTGTATTAAAGCCAAAATCATTTTTATTCTTTTACCTTTTTGAGTTGCTAATAACATTTTTATGTATATTATTAATAATTTTATTAAAAATTGTTTTAAGATTTTAAACACAATTTTTAACACTTCTTTTAGAATTGCTCTACATATTCTAACAAAAACTCTTTTAAATAATTTAACAAATTCTGCTGGGTTTGCAGCTAATAATGTATTATTATTAACTATAATCGCTACTAAAACTATGGGTAATATTACTTTGGTTGACATCAGAGCTAAGCACAGAACTAAAGGGAAATTAATAACTAATTCCTGCATAAAATGTATATTCCAATTCCAATTTAAATCTTTAAATGTATCACCAGTATGTTTTGTTATTGAACCTTCCACTCCGGTTTGTAAAACCATTAATAATTGTTCAGTACCAGTACCACCTTTTACTATTTCTGCCATAATCTCATCAGCCGCATTTTCAAATATTTCACGGTCTAGTGGTATTTCAATATTGTCACAACTTGCGAATTTCATAACCCCATTACTTTTTCTTTCAGCTTCTACATAAAAATTCTTTTCTTCTTCAGCTGTAAAATTAAAGTAACCATCATCATCGGTTAACTCTTGTAAGTGACTAATCGTATCAGTACTTACCTCACCCAAATCTAACCCATCACAAGCTATTATAAATTTATTTAATATGCCTATAAGTTTATTTATACCTAATATGTCTGCGAAATTTTTCTTACCATCATTACCAAAAGACAGAGATAAACCAGCGTTTATCTCCAACATCGCCCCCAACAACCCTTGTAATTCAATTACTTTTATGTTGTACAGATAATCTTTAAGAAATTCTGCTACTGTAAATTTAACCCCACCACCCGGTACTGAGGGTGTGTCTGGTGCTATGTCTGAAAACACAGTAGAGTTAGCAGCTAAACCACCACCTCCTTTATAGTGTGGACTTATAATAAAACTATCAACACCATCATACATAATTGTAAATAAAACTTTACCACTTTGTCCTGGTACTTGAAATTTTGTATTTGCATTTTGGGCCACGTGATATAAGAACCTATTCATTGGGAATGGTGATTGGTATGGGAAAGGTATCCCCATGTCAAATTTACTGGCTTCATAAAAATATTTACCAACACCCTTATCTGGTGTTACTTTAAGTTGTTTAAATAAATCTACTTGGTCAATCCTTATAACAATGTCCGTATCTAGTCCGTCACCAACTACTGGTATTTCAGTAGATAAGTCACAGTCAAAAGACCTTAATATTTCAGATATTATAATATCTGGTATTTTGGGTATTACGTTTGATATTGCTTGTTTTATTATTTTTTTTAAAACTTTACCGTAGTCACTATCTAACGCGTCTCTTACTGGTTTTAATTTTTCACTAATATTTTGTTTAGTAGCAGCTCTTTTGTCTGCCCTTTCTTGTCTTTTTTCACTACGTTTTTGTTTTTTCTCTTTCTTACGCATGTTAGTCTTTTCCTCAGACTCTTCACTTCTAAATTTTTTTCTACTTCTAGATTTAATTATTTTTATTATAACTAACATAAAAGCTATTTGATTTTCTGTGATATTACCAAAGGTATCCTTTAAATCACCAAAAAGTGCTTTCCATTTGTTTAAATTTTCTCTATTTTTTTTTAACTCTTCAATATCAAGCAAAGACAATATGCTTCCAAGCTTACTTAAAATATCACCTTTTTGATTTAATACGTCTGAACCTAATGGCATTTAACTAATGTTTATAATTTTTAATCGTCTGTACCTTTATCTAGTAACTGACTAATAGTATCTTTAATGTCATCATCTAACATAGTTATATTAGTATCTGAACTACTACTTTTTTGAAGTAGTGTTGTTTGTATTTTAGATAGTTGTAATTTTTTTTCTATGGTAGAGTCTATAATTTTTTGTTGTTCTTTTAATACTGGACCTATAAGTGTCATATCTGTAGACTCTTTCATGTAAGAAATCATTTTATTTTGAATTCTAATAGCTGTGTTTCTTTGTTCGACACATTCATTATAAATTTCTTGTAATAACGATACTACACTATCGTGATTAATATCTATTTTTTTCTTTTTAGGTCTAGGCATATTAATAAATACAAAACTTATTGGTTTTTAAAGGTTTCTGAAACTATTTTATAAATGTCTTTATACCGTGTTAGTGAATTTCTAATTTCTTTAGTAGTTAACCCCGTCATTTCTCTAAGTTGGTATAGTATAACGTTTTTGTTAAATTTATTTCCTGAACCTGATATAAAGATTTCTTCGTAATTTTCAAAAACCTCTATTAGTGACACACCAACCTTACTTTCATTTTCGGTTAGTTTATTTTCGGACATAAATGTTTTTATCTTATCTAATAATCTCTTTATTAAAATTTCAATCCCTAATTCATCATCTTTCATTTCATAACTATACCCCTCTCTATAACCATTTTCAAAAGAAGGAGCTATATCTTCATATGATATTTTTCTATTCCTTTCTTTTTGGTCTTTCATAATCTGACCCATTAAATAGTTTTTACAAATGGTACCAAAATAAGAATAAGCTTTTTTACCTTTTTCTGGTTTAAATTTTTCACATTTTGTCATAAGAAATGAAAGTGTGTCAGCATGTATATCTTCATATACAAAGTCTTTTCTATATAGTTTGTAACGTCGTATAATACTCTCAATCATCTTATTTAACGGTGCACGTAAATCAGCGTTGAAAACTTTATTTCTTTCATCGAATGTGGTTGCGGTTAAAAAAATTCTAACAGCTGCTTCTTGGGGAGCACCAAAGTAAGGTTTAGTTTTGGGTCTTCTGCCTTTTTTTGGTTTTTCTACCTCAGTTAATGTTGTTCCAGTGGTTGTTCCAGTTATAGTGTTAGTTATACCCGACATACGCATTTAATTTTCGTACTCAATATCCCTATCATAAGTAAAGAAATACTCTTTTTTAGCTTGTTCTACCCAAAAACCAGCTTCTTCATTTGTTAGTTTGGTTTGAGGGCTGTTTTTGTAGTCCCAAAATAAGGAATTTTCCCTCATATTCATATGTTTGTACCCAATTCTAGGTATTGTCATTATACGTAAATCGTTATAGGTAGCTCTTAATAAAAATTCATACACAAATGTTAACCTCATACTTGGTTTTAACATACCTATACTTTCAAAAGATTCTTTTCTTACAACAGCTCCAGATGTTTGGTAGTTTTGGTAATTTAGTAGGGTATTGTTGTCTAACTCACCCATTTTTTCTGAAAATTTCATAGCCCATATAGATTCATTAGTAAAACCTAAAAAACTTTGTTCACTATCTACATCCACAACTAGTGGTAAAAAAATATCAACATCATCATAAGATTCTACATATTTTTCCACATTTTTAAACCAGTTTTTTGAATACTCATCATCAACTTCTAATACTGAAAACCATTCAGTTTCTATACTATTAACAGCGTGATTTATTTGTGAACAAAAATCTGTTTTATTTTTATTTGCTAAAATATTAACATTTAAGTCTGTTGGTTTTTCCCAAGAATTAAAAAATTCATTTAGTTCTTTGGTGTCAGCGTGAACCACACACACCTTTTCAGGTTTTACTGATTGATTTGCAATACTTTGTATACTGTTGGTTAAATATTTTTTTATTGATTCATTAATTTCGTGAACTGGTACTACTACGGTTATATCTTTCATATTTAATTATTTTTTAATTGTTATATAGTTCGTTTACAGAACCTTCTAATGTCTCATCTTCTGGACCAACTGGTGTAAGTTTTTCTAAATTTCGTCTAACGTCAGTAATTTTTCTTTCGTTTATAGAACCAAAAACTTTAGCTATAGAATTTTTAAAAGTATCTTCACTGTATTTAGTTACAGTTTTTCCCATTTCAGTATAAAGTTCTTGTGGCAACTCATCCTCTAACCATTTTTGTACATAATTACCTAGTATGTCAACTATCGGGTGAAACTCGTGTGACCAGATTCCATTATCTTCTGTCATCCATTCAGGCTTTAAATTAGGTACTTTACCTATTACTGGTACACCAGACTTCATAGATTCTAGTGGGAATGTACCGAAACCACTAATATCATCTACCCATACAGAAACAAAAGATTCTTTTAAATCTTCAGCAAATTTCTTTTTTGCTAAATTTCTTAAATCTCTAAATGTTAACCATTTAAATTGTGGGTATTTAATATAGAAAGTTTTAATAATTTTCATAGTATCTCTAGGTTCTCTGGTGTGGATAGAGATTATTGGTGGTTGTGGGGCTTCGTATTTTTCAAATAACTCACCTATTCCTGGAGTTAATTCTAAATATTCTAAATTACCCATTATAGTTTTTAAGTACTCTGTTTGTGTTGGTGACGTGGTTATGCAGGTTCCAACACCATAATTACGCCAAGTGTTTCCTGGTGGTAAAGTTTCTAATATATAATCATACGCTTGTGAAAATATAATTTTTTCACAAGGCATATTTTGTGTTTGTTCTAGTACGTGACCAAACACTTCTGGAATAATCACTAAGTCACTAACAATAACCTCAACTTGTTTTGATTCTATTGAAGCATGGGGGATGTCTTTATAATCATTACCCAACCAACTAGACACATCATGAAAATCATTTTTTTCATGCATTATCATCGCGTTATATCCGATATTTCTTAATTCTTTAACTATATCATATGTTAAAGCCACTGAAGCTTTTGCATGCCCTTTTGTGTCCATTGTTAAAAAATATATAGCAGCTTCTTTACTTCTTAATTTTTCTAAGGCATGTGTTAATTTAATAATTTGGTCGTTACTTTCACTCATTTATTTGCATTTTTTTAGTATTTTATATTCTATTAAGGTGTTTATAGCTAGCCTAAATGGAATAGTAGTTTTATTAAGTCCTAATTGTCCTAAAGTGTCATCCACTTCTTCAGCATAACCTAAACATACATCTAACATTAATTTAAAAAATTCGAATTTAGGTAAATTAATACTAACTTCTGATTTTTCATCACCATCTTCAACAATTTCTAACGATTTTAAAAGTTCTATTTGTTTCATGAATTCATTCACATCCATGTACATATACTCACCTCCTATCGCTATTTGGAAATTTCTTAATGGGTTATCTTGTTTTTTAGACATTTTCTTTTTTAAATATGTTTAAATTTGTTATTTTTTGTGCTGACTTTAATCTATATTCTGGGTCTACATCAGTAGTATCACCAACGGTATATAGTATTTTATTGTCTGGTTTTGATTTAATTATAGGTTCGTCATTAGTTATTATCAAGTCAAACTCTTCCCATAATTTATCAACGGAACCTACTGTGTAAAATTTTATGTTTTTAATAGAACACCCATATTTCGCTAAGAACCAGTATGTCGCTGGAATACCTCTACCCACTTCATCAGATATTAAAGTAAATGTGTGTTCTTTTGAATTTTCACCATTTAATTCATTTAAATTTCTCACAAAGTTAGGTGCGATTTCATTAGCATGTCCAAATATTTCCATAGGAGCTTCTCTATATAAAAATTCTAATAGTTCATCGTCATTTTTAAAATTTAGTAGTTCATTTATATTTTCATAATTTAACTCTTCCTCCACATCACTATCGTAATATTTTTTATGAACTTGTTTTATTTTACCAAATAAATCTCTAACCACACCGTTAATACTTATCGCTATTTCCATATTTTATAATTTAATTAATTTAATTTTTTTGTAAAGAATCAAAAACTCTTTCTATTTTTGCTATTAAAGGATTTCTAACCACATCAGATTTGTTAAATTGGACACACCCAATCTCATCAATATGTGAAAAATGCTCCATTAAAAAAGTTAATCCATTACC